>Ga0326512_10000111_pt1 | contig 65369 bp, 63 predicted proteins | sample 1_2617_0518_D_FD_203652 | JGI IMG/M metagenome (GOLD analysis project Ga0326512, IMG submission 203652) | Bovine rumen microbial communities from UC Davis, California, United States - 1_2617_0518 | ecosystem: Host-associated > Mammals > Digestive system > Stomach > Rumen | place: USA...
GAATTAAGAACTGCTTGAAGATTCTATTCTTAAAAGAATAGAATAGTATTTTTATTTATATAATTATAATATAATTTTGTTATGAATATATATTTATATAATATTTAATTAATAGATAAAACTGCTTGGAACAACATTCCAAGCAAAAAGAAATGATTACCGTAGCAAAGCAGGTGCTCATAACATAATCATATTACTCAAAAATTTTTATATAGGTAGTATGGTCATATCATATAATATGGGGTGATGTGAGTAATACTCATATCATATTCATAACAGTTAATTTTATTCACATAGATACTCTGGTCATATCATATAATATGGGGTGATGTGAGTCGCCCTCTCCAGTACTCATAACATAATCATATTACTCAAAAATTTTTACATTGGTACCCTGGTCATATCATATAATATGGGGCGATGTGAGTAAATAAGAAAGGCCAGACAAACTGGCCTTTACGCTTATGTAGGTATACAGATTAATTTTTCCCAGATTGTATCATACTCTGGATCATTGCTTGTAATCACATTATCTAATATATCAAAGCATTCTTTTTGTGTGTAGCCACAGTCTACTAAGAACTCTGCTGTACATGTACGAATCATTTCTGCAGTAGGTGCCTGTACAGGGACGCCAAGCTCTTCTAACTGTTTTCTGTGCTGCTGGGCAGCTACATACTTAGACGCTAAGTTTTTAATGCTCTGGTTTGTAGGACTCGGAGCGCTTGGTGTAGGTGTTCCAATTTTACTGGAATACTTGCCGGTTACAAAGCCGGTAGTATTTTTGCATCTGTCCATATACTCCAGGGCCATCTGGTAGCGTAGTGCCTGCTGTGTTGTTAAGTCAGCAGCCGGGACATTTTTGTAGTTTGCGATTATCTGCTGTTGTCTACGGCAGTCCTTGCACACACCAATAGGTCGTCTATTGTTTCCGAGACTAAAAGCCTCCACAGGTTTTGTAGCACCGCAGCATTTACATATTTTATCAGCCATAATATAAACCTCCAAAAATTTTTGATAAGTAGGACTCTCTGTCCTCATATTATATTACGTTCATATTATTCTCATAATGCCAGATAAGAAAATATTAATAAATTGTTAATTAGTTAATATGAAGAACATTTTTAAATCACGTTTTAAGGCCCCCTATTATTAATAGGGTAATTATATTATAAAGGCCATCGGGGCCCATATAATAAAAAATAAATCGGTTACAGGTCACGATAAATAAAAATAATAAGGGGACTTATAAAAGTCCCCTCAGCTCGTATGTATCATAACCAAATGCGATATAGTATGCTGTTAGCATCAAGAAGCATTGTTTCATCATCAGAAGTAAGCTCATTCAATACGTCTTGCGTTACATATATTACCATGTTGCGGGCACCTTCACTGATGTATCTTCGTAGGTCCCATCTACTACGCATTAGAGGCTTACTGTTGTACAGTGCATAACTCATACAATTAGCTCCTCCCCAGCAAGCCAGTCAGGTAGGTCATCACTGAATGTAGCTGCCAAATATTCTTCGTAGTCCCATACCTTTGAGGTTAACTTGTTAATGGCAAGATGATTATCTACTTGTAGATTGATTCCAGTTTCTGTTCGTAGCAGCCTAGCTTTTAAGTCTGTGCTGATGCTACGCAGGAATGATGGCTTATATTTACATTCAACCCATTCTGTCATAGGCTGTGATAAGAGCTTCAGTAAGTCAGCATCTATCTTTGATGTATTGATGTCTTTTAAGTATCTGGCAGTATCAGTGTATTCCGTAACATCTACTTTCTTAGCACATAAGGCCTGTGCCTGTGCAAGCTGTTCTTCAAGAGTAGCTTCATGCTGTACTTTGTTACGCATCTTATTATACTCACCGCTACCTATATCACCACCCATGGAATCATAGGTATCAAATAACTGAAGAGTAGTATCAAAGATTACTGCGTCGTCCTCTGATAGCTGATGCTTTGTGCGTTCTCTTGCCAGTATGTTAAAGCGGTTGTTATTGTAGGTACACTGATGACAGCGATTTCTGTACTTTATACCACTCTTAGTCTTGTAGGTTTTAAACTGTGTAAGTGGTAGCTGTCGTAAGCACTGAATGCAGAGTTTCTGTGTCTGTTCCATCATACGTCACCTCTTGATGTTGTAAATGCTCTGTTATGCTCTGTATAAATTTTTGCAGTCCATGGCTCAGTAGAGGCATCAATAGCATCATTGATTGTATCTAACGAAGCTGATAACTGATCAGCATGACACACGATTACAGCTTCAAGTAACACTGGATTTACTGGTGAGCCCCATTCAAGCTCAGTATGATGTGCTGCTATTATATGCTCAAGTGCTTTCACAGCACGTATCTGCATGCCAAGTGATATAGTAGATTCATTTACCCAGCGAATATCATTAAGCACTCTATGCATGGCCTCTCGTACAATTGCTACACCTTCTACAATGTGCTCTATGAACTTACCGGTCTCTGTATGAGTAGGTACACCAGACTCAAACTTATATGTATTGAGCTTACCAATATCATGTAAAAAGGCACCAAGCAGAAGAAGCTCTTTACGTACTTTTGACTGTATAGCTGCAGGTAGTGTACTGTAGATAGCCTGTGCATAGTATACAACCTCTGAGGTGTGCTTTGCCCAGCCGCCTATGCCTGCATGGTGTATACCTACTGCAGCCGTTGCAGTCAGCATATTAGCCCCATAGGTTTCAAGAATGTCATCAAATATAGCAAGCAGAAGAGGTGCATCATGCATCTGGAGCTCTTCACGTATGCCACTTATTATGCTATTAAACTCAGCTGCTGCGATGCGATTAGATACTTCAATTGCAAAGTCTTCCTCACGATATGGGTCACCATATACTACAGCATTGGTTATGTTTAACTGCTTATTACCGTTGTATGCAGTTATTGTGCCTGCGACATGCAATACAGTGCCCTCTGCAGGAGCTTTGTAGTTTGGTGGAAGCTTCCACCATGTAGCTGCTATTCTACCAGTTTTATTGCCGAGTTCTGCAAGCAGATAAGGCTTATCAGTTTTTGTCTTAAGTATACTTGCGGAGTATACCATTAAAGCAGTGTCTACTGCAGTGTCTACTGTTATGCTCTTAATATCAATGAATTCCATTTTCATTCTCCTCTTCAAATTTAGAATTACAGTATTCGCAATACTTTAAGTCTGGGTTGTCACGCTTATATTGTGCACCGCATACTGCGCATACATACTGTGTGCTCTCATGCCAAATACTGTTGACTTTACTGTTTTTAGCAAATGAACAAGCCATTTGCTTTTGATTTTGTGGGCTGCGTACTACACGTGAATAGTAGATTCCATATATTTGGTTCCAAGACATGGAGTTCACTTTTCTACGCCAATTATCATGCAGCTGTTGATTTAATGAGGCTGGATAAAGATTATATACAGCCTCATATATTTGCTCTGAAGGTCTATTCATAAGTCTCACCTGAAGTAATTGTATGGACCACTGCCATCTGCTGCATAGTGATTACCATCAAAGTATAAGTAGTATGGAAATTCACTTTGATGTGCGAAGTAGTAATCTACTGCATCAATGCAGCTCTGTGTAACAGTAGGATAATATACACCTGTACAATAGTAACCGCTGAACTGATAGGGCTGTGTCAGTACTCCTTCAATTGTTGAAGGAAAGTTTGGATCAGCAACTCTATTCATGACAGTGGCCACTACGCAGGCCTTGTCATATGTAGATACCCAGTCGCTACCATACTCATTTGCAACTATGTTGCACAGCAGTGTATGCTCGTAATCAGAGATATATGCCTGATTTACTGGTGCAGGCTCTGGGATAGGTTCTGTCATAACTTCTGCCATAGGCTCTGTTACAATCTCTGTTACAGCCGGCATGGTTGTTGTACTTGTACTCGTTGTGGTACTCGTTGTGGTACTTGTTGTAGTACTTGTTGTAGTTGTGGTGCTTATTGTACTTGTTGTAGTTGTGGTGCCTGTTGTGCTTGTGCTTGTGGTGGTACTCGTAGTAGTGCTTGTTGTTGTACTTATGCTTGTGCTATAGCTCATGCCAGTAGCAACCTCATTCTGTAGTCCAACAGTGTTTGTAGAACATCTTACAAGTCCCATTATTAGAGCAGTGCTAGATAGGCATGCTGAGCAGATCGATGATATTAATACGCGCCTCTCAGGGCGCAGTCGTGTTGATAACTTCTTCATTTAAATCGTCCTTTCAATTACTTAATGTAGGTATCTTTAATGTGCAGCTCATTAAGCAGCTGCTTGTACAGCACTCTTATAGCTGTGTCATCGTAGTTTACATTTGGCTTAAGCTGTACAGTAGCACAAGCTTTCTGTGTAGCTAAATAGTGTCTTATCTGTGTACTGTCGAATGTAATAAATGGATACATGCAGCAGTCAGAGTATTTACAACTGCAACAGCCATTTGGCTTTATGTTTGGAGCAATTGTATCTGCTTTCAGGTTCTCTCTTTCCAGCATGAGACACTCAATGCAGCTTGGATTGATGACACGGTCTGGCAGACTATTGATAAGCTTAGTTGCATGGTGATTAAGCCATGCAGTTGTGGCAGCAACTACATCCGGGTCGAAGATATCAAAAGCACCGAGTGGATACTCTTCAGAAAGATCAGCATCATAAGCTGATTTATATTCTTTGGCTAAATCATTATATGCAGCCCTGAATTTAACTACTGCATGTAGCAGATTATACGTTGTGTTTGCGTCCATTTTTAGGCAGCTCCTTTCCATCAGTAGGTATTATTAGTGTAACCTTTGATGGGTCCTTTGCGTACTTCATGTATCGAGTATACTTGCATGGACCACCATTTAAGTAGCAGCCAGTCTTCTTACACTCAATATTCTTTTCTGGGTCACACTTGAACATGAAATTTTGTGCAGCTTTACTCATTATATGAATCCTCCCATATATTATATGCATCCATCTTTGCCTGCTCTTCCGGTGTTGGAGGCTCAGGCTTAATGTCTTTATCTTCTTTACCAGCCCAAGTACCATCTACTGACATACCACAGTCAGCAGTTATAGGAACTCTAAACAGGTCACGCTCTGCCATTAACCACAGTAGCTTAGGAATTACTATATCAGCTTCGCTGTCCTTAATGTAGAACATACAAGAATCATGAACCTGAATAACGAACTTGGTCTTATAACCATTAGCACGCAGATACTTATTAATTCTACGTAACGCTACCTTTGTACAGTCAGCAGCTGAACCCTGTACTATATAGTTAACACAAGCATACTCACGTTCTTTTTCAGTGTATACTTGGCGTCCTGCTACCGTCTTTATCCAGCCACGTTCTTTAGCAACTTTATTGGCCGTTTTTATGAAGGCATTGACTTCTGGCATTCTTTTATACACGTCAGCCATTACCTGCTTTGCTTCATCTACACTGATACCTGACATTGAAGATACCTTAGCGGCACCCGCACCATATACAATAGCAAACTCAACTGACTTTGCAATCTGTCTTTGGTCCTTAGTAACATTCTCATATGGTACGTCAAATATCATTGATGCAAATATCTTGTGGATATCTTTACCGGCATGTAGTGCCTCGATAAGGTACTCAGATCTACTGTAGTGAACCATGATTTTTGACTCCTGTGAAGCATAGTCAAGCTCGTAGATTGTGTAACCTTCTGGTGCAATAAATGCTTTACGTATTCTTGACTCACCACGACGAGGCATGTTCTGGAATGATGGCTGTGAGATCGAAAATCTACCAGTCTTAGCCTCTACTGTGTTAAATGAGCAGTGCACACGGTTTGTAGCATCTTTCATTGTGTAGAGCTTAACAGCAAATGAGTTGAGTAGCTTTTCAGCTTTCTGGTATAACTGAATGTCCTCAAGAATCTTACAGCCGTCATTTATCATACGCTCTTTGTCTTCCTTACGGAACTTAGGGTTACCTTTTGTAACACCTTTTGCAAGCATGGTGTCAGTAGGTTTGTTGTATTTAATCAAATCGCTGTAGCCTAATTTAACCAATACACTCTCAAGCTGCTGTCCACTGTTCATATTAAAGAAGCAGCCAGCAGTCTCATACACTTTCTTTTCTGCGTCTTCAGCTTGCTGCTTAAGTGCCTGCATAAGTGGCTCTTCATATTCAGGGTCAATCAGTACACCTTCACGCTCTGCGAAGTATGTTATTTTGATAATTTCGTTCTCCAGTAGACAAAGCTTAAACCAGCCGTCATCAGCGTGGTCCTGAGCTATTCTTACAAGTCGCTTGCATACGTAGAAACCATTCCATGTATCAGCGCCTGTGTACTGAGTCATAAGATCTCTATCAATCAAAGCATAGTTAGTGACTTTGTACTGCTGCTTGTAGCTGTCTACCATGAACTCAAACTCACAAACGCCTTCATCAATTTCTTTTGCATTATCAAGCAGTGAGTGTGTGAGTGCCCAAGCTCTACATATCTTAGAGGCAGGCAGGGTATCGAATATTATACCATTAAGGTTAACACCACTGTTCTTAGCCATATGCAGGTCATACTTTAAATTGTGACCACACTTATTGATATTAGGGTCTTCAAGCAATGGTCTTAACTTCTTAAGCTCTTTGAAGCCTGTTGTCCAAGAATCATAGATAACATAACTTGTGGTACCGTCACAGATAGAGTAGCAGAACGGAAAATCATTCGGGATTTCTTTGCTGCCTCGCTTTATCCATCTACGCACAACATTCGATGGCATTCTATTTGCTGGGATACCAGTAGGTTCTGTCTCAGTATCAAAGCATATCCATTTGCCGGGCAGCCCCGGAATTTCTGCAGGCTTAATATGCTCTAAGCAGTATTCAGCAGTACACTCGATGAAGTTATCATGCGCACATGCCTGAACCGCTTCTGGTGAATAATTAAGCCAGCTTCTTTGCTTTATGTTGCTTAGGCCTTGCTTTTTCTTGATTGCCATTTATCATGACCTCCTGTTTTAAATAGAAGTGTGATGCATCGCTGCATCTATTACTTCCTTAATTATATTATATCATATTTTTATACTATAAAAAACCTCTTCTTTTTTAGTACTGCACTACATGCTTGCATCATACAATTCTTTCACGCAGTTCTTTGTTTATTTTGCCATCAGGCTCTACCCAGAGTCTGTAGATGTGCTCTGCATCTACATACTGATAAACACAGCAGCCAGCATCAAGAAGAATCCTGATGCCAGCATCACTCTTATAGTCAACTACATATACGACCTTGTGGACCCCATAGTTAATGATCATTGTTGCGCAGGTAACACATGGGCTCATAGTACACAGCATCATTGGCCACATTGGCCCGTTGTTAGGTGCTGGTGCTTTCATTAAAGCCTGCGCCTCGGCATGTACACAAGTATACTTTAAGCCCATTGAGCATAAGCAGTCGATGCCACCCTTAGGTCCACCGTTAAGACCTATAGAGTAGATCTGTTCAAGATGCTCGTCACACAGAATGGCAGCATTCTTCTTATCTTGGCATTTACTGAGAAGTGCCAGGCTTGTTAAAAAGTTCATAAACACCGTTAATCGTGCAGTATACTTATTCATTATTTAAACCTCCTAATTCAGATCTGTAAACCTTTAAAGCAAGCAGAGATTTCTCTGATATGCAGCTTTTAAGTATGCTGAGTAGCTTCTCATTATCAGGTAAATCATTCTTTGATCTACTGAGATCAATTACATCCTGCATTATATCTGATACATTATTAAAGCCGTCGTTATTCAGTACAAGCATAGCATGAATTACATCCGGCATCACATGCCAGTGCTTAGATAACTCATCTATTGAGGCAGCTGCAGTTGATATGCTTTGCATGCTACTTCTCATCGCACTTATGCGGATATCTGTCATCTGTTCAGTAGTTAAGAACTTAAACATTCATCAAAGCCTCCATTTCTTTTTTAGTACCATATAGGCCATCTAATCGGCTACCCTTAAGTGTCTTGGTTTCAAGGAACCTTGCCATATGTGGCAATAATGGTTCCATCCAAATATTATGGTATGCCATCTGTGCTAGTAGATACATTCGTATTGTTTTATACTTTGTAAACACTTGCGGGTTTGAAAATACTTTGTATCTATGTGTTGCACCTTCCATTTTATTGCGCCCTCTATAGTGTGATTCAATGCACTCACTACATAGTGGAATAACATTCCATGGTGCATACTCACCATTAAGACGGCGGGGAAAGAAATATCCACGGGTTTCAATAGGTCTACCACAGAAAGCGCATCCTCCAAAGAAGTTAACTCGGTGTTCCCATTCTTCTTCTGACATTAGAATCTTTGGTGCATTAGCCAAAACTATACGCCAAGCTTTTTCATACTCACCACCATATGTAGAAAATACTTGCCGAGCTTCATGCCAAAGCGGTGGATTAGTACCATAGGTATCATACATGTACTGGTCTACAATTGTACAGTTTATACAGTCTTTACACTGACATGATTCCAAGTACATAGGCATAAAGTCTGGTAAAGCTTTATTCTCTAATGGTTTAAGAACTCGTTGACCTACTGGCGTAATTTCTTTTTGGCATCTGTCACAGGTACGCTTTACAAATATAGGATAGCCTTTGTACCACTCAAGTGAAATATCTTCATAATTGAGTGGTGCAGCAGCTATCTTATTTTTAAAGTAAAGTTCAAGTGGTACATATGCAGCAAGCCAGACATCTACATCTGACTGCTGCGGACCAATATATGGATCTAAGTCTCTGCGCTTAAGATACCCATTAGCTGTGCCACGTCTTCTACCGAATGCCATTAAGTCTTTACCTCGTAGATTCTGGCAGGTGAATACTTTTTAGCACACTGTATTTCAGCAGCATATGCTGCAGCAATGCTCTTAAGTGTCTGCTTATCTTTTATTAGCTCCTCGCCCCTGCGCTTACAACGCTTCCAGGCTGTGTCTACTGTTGTACTTAAGAAGAATATACTTAAGTTGCCGTAACCAACAGCAGCATGTTCTATTGCACGTAGCTCTGCATAGGACACGTCTGGATTGTTACGCAGCACATTGCCATATACAATATCAGAATACCAGCCACGGTCGAGAATCAGTGTATTGCACTTACCAGCATAGCTATCAAACAGCTCTGTGTATCTAAGGATAGCATTTGGCTTTTGGCATACATCGAAGTATGTCAGATGTGCACATGCATAAGAGCTATTATTGGCACGCAGCATGTCTATGAATGTAGACTTACCAGCTCCATCCATACCTTCAACAAGAATAATATCCATAATGTTCCTCCTTTGGGTACATCAATTTGACGTACCCATGAATTTTTTACCTGCCGCCGTAAGCTTATAGAAGTAGCGTGGCACCTTCTGCTCACCTACTGTAAGCTGCATTACGTAGCCCTTATCTACAAGCATAGGAATTATCCAGCGTACTGCTGTAGCCTTAAGTGTACAGCTTGCTCTTGCTATCATCTCATAGCTCATATGTGTGATAAACGGGCGCTGCTCGAGAAGATCGATTGCAGTCAGCACGCTCTTCATTTCTGCATCTGATGCACTATTAGTCCAAGCCATTGTTTTCCTCCTGTATCTGTAGGTCTTTGATATACTTAATTGCCGGAAACTCATCATTTATTATTGTCGTCGGCAAAGCTTCGGTTACATCCTTATACTTTTCATGTGCATATGGCTTACCACATGTCATCTTCTGTTCAAGGCATGCACCCATATAACAAGATGGTAAGCAGGTAGCAGCTGAAAACATTATGGGATCTACTCTGTTCAGCTTTTCCCAGCACTTTAATAAGACATATCTGGTTTCATCTGTGTTACGCTTACAAGTACGCTGGCGTATCATTTCAATCCATGCCTGAGGTGTAGCATCTATAATCAGCACATTTCTCAGAGACTGCGGTGCTATATAGCCGGCTGTATCTCTGTCAAGGCCTTGCTTAATCATTTTTTCATAGTTAGCCATTGCAGTAGCACAGGACTTAATGAAGTTTCGGCGATAGTAGCCCTGCTCAAGATCTGCATAGCCACAGTGGTATGTATCTTTTGCGAGTATTTCATATGGCACAACAAACTGCTCTTCAGCAGCTTTAGGATTCCTTGACCAGTCACTGTACTGCAGTGAGCCTGAACAGAATGTTACGCCGGTTCTTCTGCGTGTTATCTGTGCAAGGAATCTTCTTGAAGCACCTACTATGAACATTGTGATAGTGCCGAAGCAGCGAATGTTATTATGTGGCAGTGACATCATTGCAGCTAAGGTCTTATCACTTACTGGTGCATCCATCAGTTCAAAGAGGTCTTCAGCACAAGTAATCTTCTCTCCACGCTGCGTTAAGCGTGCACTACCTACAGTTAATTTCTTGCATCTACGTACCTGAGAAGGTACATATAAGCACACCTCAATTTTATCCATTTTTACCATCCTTTCGTATCATAACGATTTCATCTCTTTTGCATGCAAAATAGGCATCAACCATTGCATCTACCTGGTCATTAAAATCTGCAGGTACTGTGCCCTGCAGCTTAAACAGACGCAGGTGCTGCTCATAACGCTTTGTAAGAATTTTAGCAGCAACGCCTAGTGTAAGCACATCAGCATCGATGTCTATTGTTGTATATGCACCTCTTGGTCCAGAGCGTACTGTGATAAGGTTATCAGCAGATAGCTTAACTGGAACTATATGTTTTTTAGCTTCATCTATCTTCATTCTGTACCTCAGTATCTTTCTTGTAGTGTTCTATATCTTCAAGTCGCTGGTAGTTTATTTTGCTCTTTGCTGTATATGCTTCATATAACTCATCAGCGGTCATACCGAGAGCCAATGCAATATTTAAGAGGAAATGAACTGCATCTACAAGCTCTCCCTTTGCAAGCGTCTTTTTAACATAGTTATCAACGGAATCATTAAAGTCATAGACTTTCCATTCCTTATAACCCTTGACCTCGTGTAGCATTTCACACAGCTCATCAATGCAATGTAGCGTGTGTGTTTTTATGTACTCAGCAGCAGTTATGCCTACCATTGGAAACTCAAAACCACGATGCTCCTGACTTTCCTTCTGCATGTCAAACATGCTTTCTAATTTATCCATTGTGGTCACCTCACTTTATTATAACACGTACAGATGTAGACTGCTTTACTACCTTCTCATATATCTGAGGAAAGAAGGTTTCAAGCGTTTTAAAGTCACATGTACGACGAGTAGAATATGAGCACTTTGCTGTATGCATGAGATTTTCGCCGTCCTCAGCTACTTTAGATGCAAGCAGCTCATTTGCCTTGCCGAGTTTATCGAGCACTTTAGCATAAGCTTCTTTTTTCTTTTTTTCAAGTTCGCTTATCAGATTACGATATTCTACATACTGTTCTAAAGCAGTATAAGTATCAGCATCTTCAGTGATTACAGGCTCTGTGTGTTCTTCTTCTTCAGCCTTGACTTTCTGTAATCTGTCCGCATCAAGTGCAGTAAGAGCCGGTGGAATCATTGGAATAACATGATTATTCCAAAACTCAATTGCACCTTCTCTTTCTTCTTCGGCGATTTCATGCAAAGCCGGAAAGTCATAGTAGTAAAGATGCTGGCCACCTACTAAACACATGATACATGTGTTCTCAAGTCCAGTAATAGACATATACCACTGTATCTGATATATGTAATAAATTGGTACTTCAGCATCAGCCCACAGACTCTCATTGTAGAGTGTTGTTGTCTTGCACTCCAGTAGGCCAATCAGCTTATAGTCTGCATCAACCTCAAAGCCGTCAACATTTGCGATGAAGATTGGATTTTCATCACTCTGAAGACTTACAGGTATGTGCACGTAGTGTCTACCTGTACGGTGAGCCCATTCCTTAATTATTACATCTTCAAGAACATTGCCCCATCTTGCAGACTCAGTCTGTGGCTCTGGTTCAGACTCAAACTGAGGTATCTTCTTCATGTAGATATCAGTAGGTGAGGTCCATGTTGATTTGCCAAGTATTGCAGCTATCTCAGAACCACCAATACCCTTAGCTCTTGCTGCATGCCAACCTGCATCATCTACTCCCTGCTCTGCAAATGAATGTACATGGCAGCCTTTAAGCTGACTTAATACAGTTATCCAGATCTGTATTGTAGCTTCGTCTGTATTAGGATGTGAAGTAGTCAGCAGTTTGTATAACTCTTCTTTTGATTGCACTTATATGCCCTCCTTAAATTTCAGTATTTGAGTAACGCTTTGCACGGCAAGCTTTTATCTCTTCTTCTGATGCTGGATTTAACAGCATCTGGTCAAGAAATGATGTACCTAATGGTGTTCGGCGATAGCCTGTACCAGCTTTTTCAACTAATTGATTTGCAATGATGAAGTGCATTACACTACGCAACTCTTCACTGCCGAGACCTGTAGCATCTTCAAGTGCTCGTCTATCCAAGTATGGAAGCTGGTATAATGCTGTTATTACTTCCTGTGGTTCACGCTCTGTGATTATAAGACCAAGGAAATCAGAACGCAAGCGTTGTAATGTAGAATCAGATGAGTCAGAGTTTTCAAAATCCTCTGCTGAGAATTTATCATACTTTAAAGCATCACTACAGTAGATGTGCTGCAAGTATTCAACTATATATTCTACATGCTCTGGCTTAACAATTACATTATGACCGTCATCTGTACTATACAGACAGCATGCTAATGCAGTTGCAAGTCTTGCAAGTTTAATACGCTGATCTGCAGGCTCTACCAGCGGAATCTTACTTGAAAATTGTCTACCTAAGTCTATAGACTTGGAGAGAATCATTTTCATAGCTTCAGGTGTAAACTTAATTTGATCTGGCTGTCTGGACCACGCCCACAGTGTACGTAAAGAGCATAACTCTGACGTATACTTATGCTTTACATCAGGCATATCAAGGATGCTCTGATTAATTATGTCCTGTCCAACTTCACCAGATGCAACGCCTACTGCAAAATCTAATCTACGTACATCTTCTGCTTTGCCCATGAGTTTAAGCACTGCATTTACGCCATAAGTTTCAGATCTTAACTGGCGACCAGATCTCGGGTTTGATATCATAATCAAGCGTGTTCGAGCAGTAGTTTCACCGGTTACAACACCTGATACTCTACATATACCTGAGCTTCGTGTATCAGACATCTTTGATAAGTCGTCTTCAGAGATACCAGAGAACTCATCGATAACCAGTAGACCACCATCGTTGAGTGGCATTGCACCCCAGATAAGAGTCCATGCACTGCCCTGTTGCTGTATAGAATACAGTAAGCCGGTACGTCGTGCAGACTCACCGGATATAATCTCACCACATTTATAGTGTGATACCAGACGCTCTACTGTTGTAGTCTTTGCCTGTCCTGAGTCACCGATTATAAGCGTCTCGCACCAGCCGCGCTTTACAAACTGTCCCTGAAAATTAAAGTTCAAGACTGAATTGTAAACTAAGTCAGTAGCAAGCATTACTTCACGGCGACCCCAAACGTATGTGACATTTCGTTCAAGGTCCTCATATATGTCATTCAATTTATCCTTAATTGTCTGACCCTCAGCAACCTGAAAAATTTTCAGCTTATCAGTGATTTCATCATCATTTATGTTTTCTTCACTAACAGCCTTTTCAGGCACTACTTTATCAAAGATAAAAGTAGCCTGCTGTGAATTTGGATGTGGATGTGGGTAGCCTGATAATGTGTACTTTTTATTGGCTGGTATATCAGTAGATATTACGTAGCAGTCTCTACTACAGAACTCAGTAGTTTTATGATGCGTATGGTCAAGCTCTGCACGTGGCACAAGTCGAACAGTCTCTATATTGCCACGCTCAACAATCTTAATGTCAGCACCACTACATTTCTGTGGAATATTACAGAGCATACGCAGTGTGGCCTTGTACTCTTTATCTGGACAATCAATTAATGCCAATATAACATTATTTGCAGCATTAAGCTTTATGGTACGCTTTGCACCACCTTTATATATGCATGCCTGACACATTTTACCATCAGGCTCATCACCAGATGCTGCAATGCCACATTTGCATTCGATTGTCTTTGGATAGATAAACGGGGTAGTACCTTTACCAGCCAATAGACCGGTTACTTTGATTCTTTTACCTACATACTTAGCATCCGTAGCATGCAGTAAATCTACTAATGGTGCCTCCTGTCGTACATATGGTTTAAACAAGCCCATAAATGAAGCTTTATTGTAACCAAACTTAATAAAAGCATCAGATACATCAGCTTTAACGGGTAGGTCAGTTGGCCAATCAATTGTATAGTAGATTGGTCCTTTTGGCGCATTCTCTAAAAAGTAGGCTGTCGCCATTCTGCCGGCTTCGTCATTATCATAGCAAATATATACATATTTCTTGTTTCTGAAAAAGTCGAAGAACTCAACATTGAAGTTGCCAGCACCAGCGGTCGATGTCACTGCTGGTATCTCATTCTGCTCAGCTACAAGTCTATCCCATTCGCCTTCACATAACATAACAGCTTCTACTGATTCATCTACTAACCGCTCCACACCATAGAGGCGTACTTCACCATATGCATTGCCCTGTTCATCTTCATAGTTTATCATCTTCGTAGCACCTTCGTAGGAATTCCACTTATATCTACGAATATTGACAAGCTCATTGAACTCATTGTATATCGGTAATGTTACACGCTCACCATCAAAGCCTATTAAAAATCTTTTGAGCGTCTCATCAGTTATGCCTCGTACTTCAGTTAAATACTGACGTACAGGGGCTGTACTTTCCATTAATTCTTTGTGCCATTTGACAGGTAACGATGGATCAATATCAGGGCGTCCGTCTGATACAGCTGGCCTTTCTAAACCAAGTGCATCACCTAAGTAGTACCATGCATCTTGACCGCTTAGGCCTTTTATCTCTTTGGTAAATGTATGTACATTTCCTTTAGATCCGCAGCTGTTACAAAAATAAACGCCTGAGCCAATATTTGCTGTAAATGATGGAATGGCATCTTTACCTGATGCATGCTTATGCTTAAATGGGCACATGCCCTTGATTTCCAGACCTCTACGTGAGTAGGTACAACCAAGGGCATCAAGCTCACCTGTATAGAATGCATCATTGTCAATGGAGTTTAAGATTTGCTGGCAGTAATTTCTCCATTTTGACATATGTTAGCACCTCAAATTTCTGCTGCAATCTCTGCATCAGCAGGAACACTGGAAGAATCAAGTGTTGCAACATCTTCATAATCAGCATTGATTGCGATCTTAGCATAGACATCATAAAGCTCCTTAGCAAGCTGTCTGTCTTCAGCAGAGGTTGCTGGACCACGTGTTGCTGATATATTGTACCAGCTGTTTCTTCCCTTGCTAACTTTCTTGCCAGCAAGGAGGTAAGAGTAGTCCCAGATGTTGCATCTCATGGCCTTTGCAATAGAAAGCATTTTCTTACCTTCATTGTAGTTTGTCTTTGCAAATGAAAGAACTACTGGCATTGGATCTCCTTCAAAGAAGCCGAGGAAGTTCATATAGCTTGTGCAGAGAGGTTGTGAATCTTTGCCGGTCTTTGTGTTATCAAACAGGCAGTCCTTGCATGATGCACATGCATGCTTAACATTATCACCATCAACACCGATCTTACCATCTCTGCTCATACAGATAATACGCTGGTCAGCATCACGGTCAGGATTCCATTTTATCTTGCTGTAGAAGTGCTTAATCGGAATGAATGCTTTATCAGCAACAGACTCCTTTGTCAGTGAATTGATGATGTCACCCTCATTAGCGATACCGTCCTGACGCTCAGGGCTGAGAGCATTGATTACCTTTATACGAGGTATGACGATATCAGATGCATTAGAATCTTCAAAGCCGTAAATAGGCTCAGTAGTTGATGTAGCCGGCTGCATATTAGTCTCAGTGTTCATAATAGCTGTCTCCTGTGTTTCCTTAGTGTTCTTGGTTTCATTACTCATGGTAATATCCTCCTGTAAATTTAATTTATTTAACAGTAGACTATGCATCTACATGTTCTTTAAGTAAGTTTGCAACATAAGTTGCGATTGCATCTACTGTGCAGTTGTACACAATATACTCAGCAGCTAAGTTATCTGGAAGCGGTGGCATATCATGCTCTGCACGACAAGCATTAAATGCACTTACAGCACGTTCACGCTGTGTTGCAACATTAAGCATTGTCTCAATACTTGAGAGAAGTGTTGCACCTGTGGCATCCTGCTGCATGCAGCGTTTGATCTGCCCAGCAGGGTATCTGTAGAGATGCCCCTTTGTCCATAACATGACTATTTCAACGCCTCTATCTTCAAGCTTTTTAATAAGCTCGAGAACTTTCTTCCACAGGTCAGCATTCTTTGGTGGTTCACCAGATGCTGATATCCAGCCGGCTGCTGCCCATTTCTGAACCCATTCATACATTACAGTATCATGCAGATACTGTGAGTCAGTAAGAATGACTAATGAATCATCAGTGAGGTGCTCTGCCTCTGCACCATTCAAAGCGCTTATAAGGCCATTTATTTCGCCACGCTGACTTGTTGATGCAGTACCTTCACAGATAGCACTGAACAGCTCTGTTGAATTTGACTCAATGAAGAGTGCACAGCCAACTGAAAGGCAATTGGGGGTGCCGGGATTTTTAACGGCTCCGTCTATAGCTACTAACATACTTCTCCTCCTATCTAATAGCCACTGTTATTATAGTCAGCGTGATTGAAGCTATAAAGCTTGTGCACATAAATGCAGCCAGTACAAGTAAACGCATTGGAAATATACCACGCTCTTCATAGAGCTTGCGTTCTTCAGTAGATAACCACTTGCACTGTATGCGAAATATTGCATATGCTATGATAGTAATGACCCATGCGAGTATAGTTATTTTAAGCATACTTATTAACTCTCCTTCTTTTCTTTCTTGTAACGCGGCCTTTATTCTGCTTATTTTCGACCGCGATTCTTCTTAGCTTAGCACGCTTAGGTGTTTCAAGCTTAGTATCAATACGCCACCATAAAGTAGAACGTGGTACTTTAAAATGGTCAGCTGCTTCCTGTATGGTGCAGTGCGTCTTTATTATATATGCTGCATACTTTGCTGCAAGAAGCTGCAGTGTAAATGCCCTCTTTTCAACGCGCTTAAGCATATCTACTGACCTCCTTCGTGCTCATTTTATTTATTGCAATTGCTATATAGCGCCTGTATGTAAGCTGTCTACTGTAGGCTGCTGCACAACGAGGACAACAGAAGTGTGTTTTAATGGTAGGTTCTGTAGTGAACTGCTTTCTGCACTGTTTACATCTTAACATCTGTCTACGTCTCCTACTACTCGCTTAAAGATAGGACAGTTTAATGCTCTTGTGCCATTTTTGTTTAATGACTCACCAAAATGCTCTATCTCTATTTGTTTGCCTATGATAGTAGATGGCTCAAGCCAGTAGGTCTGACGCTCATACTGGGTGAACCCTGAACCTACACTAAAGGTATAAGTCTTATTATCTTTGCCAGTAAATTCAACAAGTAAAGCGCCGAGCTTACCCTCATTTGAGTTTGTACCTTCTATCACATCTACGACCTTAACAACAGCCTCTTCAGTAGCTTTAATCTTAAGCAGTGTTTTACGTGGATTCGGGTTTACTTCATATGCAGATAAGACATCTACAAGCATAAGACCTTCACCGTTTCTATCCCATACAGGCTGTGCTAAAGCTGATGCTTCTGACATATTATGTACAATACCGAGGATTGGTAGTCCGATGATATTGGCACATTTCTCTGATACATCATCAAAACTACTGAAGTCTTCACTGATAATCTTATGCTCTTTCAAAAGCTGTATACCTTTGGTATCTCCAAATAAGCTCGCAATATCTGCTTTTCGTTCAGCTGCTTTCTTGTTTGATATGCCACGGTCATATTCTTCCTGAGTCATCATATCAAAGACTTTAGCAATGATACCGAATCTTGTACCACGGCTATTTAAGCGTGCAGCAGTAGCCTGACGTAAAGCAACATTATCTTCATAGTTGCCACATGCAACACACTCGGTATCGAATACATAACCTACTGGTAAGTAGGTTTTAACCTGCCTTTCAAGTTCAAGCAGTCCTTTGTCACGCCTACCAGAACGCGTGTAGATTTCTACACCGGTTGCTTTATTCATTATAAGACGTCTGTTGCCATCTATCTTTTCAGTAGCTATATAGATACCTGCAAAACCAGCAGGTGCATGCATTCCACGCATGATGCCTACTATAGGTATAAAGCCTTTGCCATATGTCTGATTGAGCATCTGTGCCTTTACTCCGATCTGGAGGTTCTTTGTTATAATGCCACGCATAAGCCATGCAGCATCTGCTGATATACCCTCAGCCCAGTGCAGAAGCATTGCAGCCATTTCTAAGGCATACGCAGTGCCTGTATTATTGGTCTGTAGGTATGTAAGCAGCTCCTCAATATCATTGAAAGGTATAGTTGGTGTACCAACAATACACCAGTAGGCTGTGTCTAAAGACTTGTCCTTTATGCCAGTTGTGACATACGGGTTGTACAGATGCTTGAGAATAATCTGCAGCTTAGGTGTATCTTTAAATCTGATTAAGATACCCTGCTTTTGAAGTGTTGAACGTGTGCGTGAAACTAACGCCAGTAGAGATGCAACGTTCTGAAATGTTTTTTCCATTTTTCTTTTTTCCTTTCTACCTGTGACAGGTTTTATATTTAGACTTAAGGGACTATGCGTCCCTTAATCTCGTGGCTATGTAGGCTCTACATCCCACAAGCACCTTGCCTACTGTAGAAGTGCTTGTGTTGCAAATTGTAGCAATGGCTTTATGTTCGCAGCTAAACTGTGACGCGCGCCATACTATAAGTATATTTTTTGTTTTACCTGTTCGCGTATTTATGTAGTCATCTATGATTGCATTTATACGCCTTAGCTCATCAGCAGCCTCAATCATTTGCTGCGGAGAGCTGTATTCATCTACTGCCTCATAGTACTCTGGTACTTCGGCTTCGCGGGCATACTGTATCTTGCGCTTACGCAAGACATCATTTATTCGATTCGTAATAACTCGAACAGCGAATGATGAAAATGCTGTAGAGCTAAAAACGTCAAACTTATTTATTGCATCCCACAGCGCTTCCCATGCAGCCGACTCACAGTCTGCATCATATGCTGCATTAGCTCTGTGAAGACACCAATAAACCAGATTTTTATGTATGCTTAGCAGCTTTTCGGTATCTGTCTTACTTTTTGAAGGCTTGTATAATAACTGTTGTGCGTCCTGCATAGCATACCACATCTCCTTTTGTATATTAATATTATATCATATATCTTCACTATAAAAAACCCTAAAATTTTATTGCACTGCATGCTGTATCAGAGCATATGCATATGAATACGGGTTAAGCCTGATATAATAGGTTCAACTGAATCAGCAAGGATATATACGCCTCCGGCATTTTCTATCTTGTGCTGCTTTTCAATCTGAAGTGAGGACTGTGAACCCTCATCATCTTTCAGCTCAATACCTACGAAGACACCTTCATAGCATATTATAAAGTCAGGAATACCACTTCTATGAATTGCTTCCTGTCTTACAACATAGCACTTATCTAAGTAGGGCAGTGTGCTCGACAGTATCTGCACCAACTTCTTTTCTTCTGTTATTACACCGGTCTTTAACTGCTCATAATGAAGCAGCTTAGAATAACTCGCAAGATTCATTGTTTATCTCCTTTAGTGCTGCTAAAAAGTCAGCAGCTGAAGTCTTTTTCTGCATTACGTTCTTGTAGACACACTCATCTATGGTGCCATTAGCTGCAAGAACCCAGAAGTGACACTTATTGGGCTGTACATCAATGTGACCACAGATACGTTCGGATGACTGCTTCAGTAGCTCATAGCTATATGTGAGTGAGTAGTACACAGCATCATGTGCTTCTGTAAGATTAATACCCATACCTACTGATGCTGGATGACATATTAAGTAGTGTACCTGACCGGCCTTAAACTGCTTAATGTACTCAAACTTATCACGTGTTGGTGTACTACCATTTATTACACGACATGAGTCACCCAGTAGTTCTTTAATGTCTGCAAACTCTTGTCTGTAGCATGCCCAGATAACTACTTGCTGACCCAACTTACTAAGTAGGTCACGTAATACGTTTATACGCTGCTTATTATCCTGCAGCTGATAGATTTCCAGTCTCTGAGGTATTTCGCCGATCTTTTTTAATAATGCATTTTCATTCTTTGCATCTGTATCAATGATAAAGCCAGATGTTATCTGACACAGCTTTGCATTGATTGCTGCAATCATATCTGTAGATATTTTAGTAGCATCCTCTAACTCTATAACTGCATTTTTTCTGAATGCAGTATATATGCTTAAAAGACTGGAGTCAAGAGCATACCTAACGACATGCCATTCTTTACCAGCCGTTGGCATAACTGACTGGTCTACTGATACAGACTTTAAAGCAACTTTGCTCATAAGTGCCTGTTTCATTGTAGGCTTTATACATAGCTTTTCAAAGGCTGAGTTTCTACTAACATTATCAAAGTACATGCTTGTAAACACGCCACGTATCGGTGGAAATAGATACTCGTCTATTGAACGCATTTGAGTCCAGTATTCAGCCTCATTGTTCGGTGCTGGTGTTGCGCTCAATAGATACCAATACTCAAGCTCTTTAGAGTAATCAAGCAAAGTCGTCGATATCTTCGTTTTATAGCTTTTGAGCTTTGAGCTTTCATCAACTACACAGTAGTTAAATCCAATTTGTCGCAGTAGGTCAATGTTCTTTACTACCAGCTCTAAGCTAATAATGAAGACATGACATGGTGAAGTTAGTGCTGTTCTCTTTTGTTTGTCTGTACCGTAGTATGCTACAACCTTTAATTCAGGCTTAAAATCCTCAAAGTCTTTAAGCCATGATGGAATTATCGTTGTTGGACATACTACTAAGGCCCTACGGCACCTGCCTTCTCTTAGAGCCTCGTAGATGGCTTGTATCATCATTCGTGTCTTGCCAGTACGTGTATCAAACCAAAAGCCGAATCTTTTATTTATTCGTGCAAGGCGAACGCCCATAACCTGATGTGGCCAAAGACCAAGCTGTTCACACTCTGGATCCTCATCGTCTACACCATAACGAACAAGTTCTTCTGTTGCTACTGCTCTACTGAGTTCAGCCTGCTCTAATCTTGATAGTGCTTCCGTTCTTGCTTTAGGATACACTGCAAGCATAGCCGCCAGATTAGATAAGGGAGCGGCATATAGGGTACGCTTGTAAGGCATTTTAAAGATTAAGCCTTCAGAAAACCAAATGCTGAGTGCTTCTTCATTTAATGTGCCGGATACGTATATGCTGCTCCCTTTAGTATATATTTTTGCCATTTTTATCACCTCAATACATATGGAGGGTGTAGTAGGAATCGAACCCACGATACTACAAACAGTATCTACCGTATTACCCAGAAAGGAGGCGCAGTATGGCGGCTGCGCCTTTGTCAAAAGACTTGCACCCTTTTTCTTTAGAGGAGTAAGTGCACGAGCAAGTGAGTTAATGGCTCTGCCTCTTATAAATATTGGTGCGGACAACAGGACTTGAACCTGCACACCTTTCGGTATCAGAACCTAAATCTGACGTGTCTGCCACTTTCACCATGTCCGCATAAGCGGTGAATGTTCACCGCTTTTAATGCACTGCCGTAGGATGTAGATTATGCGTTTGCTTCGTTTGTGCCGTTTGCCTCATCGAGGAGTGCCTGAATCTTCTCAGCACTGAGCTGGCCAGACTTGATGAGCTGTGCAACGACATCTTCAGTAGGCTTTGCAGCACCTCTACCAGTAGGCTTGATACCCTTCTTTTCCATCATTGCAAGAACAGCATCAAGACGCTCCTTAGCCTTAGCAATAGCAGCTGGATCAGCATTCTGCTTATGTGATACCTTGTAGAAGCAGCTGTTAGCGTTTCTGTACTCAATCTTGAGCTGGTCATCACTCATCTCTTCGAGTGGAATACCAGCAACGACACCACGCTTACCAGCAGATACTGGGAGCTCATAATCGAACTCAATTGTCTCACCAGCCTTGATGTCTCTGTCTGCTGTGTAAGTAACCTTTACTGTCTTTGGCTTCTTCGGCTTTGGTGTCTTCTCAGTTGTGCCGCTGATCTCTGCGACTGTCTGTGCCTCTTCTTCTGCGATAGCTGCTGCTACGCTCTCTGGGTTTGTAAAATCAACTGCTGTTTTCTCATTATTCTTTGCCATTGTAGTGGCCTCCTTAAAAATTAATTATTAAGTCAGGGAGCACGCAGCATAAGAGCTTTTCAAAAAACACTTTATTTACTTTTAGGGGAAATGCTTATGTGCTCCTTAACTTTATATATATTATATCACGTATCTTTACTATAAAAAACCCTAAAATAAAAAAGGACACTTTACTGCACTACATGAATGAAAGGGCAAAAAGACAAAAGAGGCATAAAAACATAAAAGCGTGCCTTTTTACCTTTATCATATAAAAAAAAATAAAAATAAAATCAGCACCTTAGCCGGAAATAAATTCTACAACTAAGATGCTGTTAAATTATAAGGAGTGCTACTACTCTTATTCAGATTGCTATTTATTATTATATATTATACCTCCCCACTATACTTATTTATTATATTATACTATTAATTATATTCTATAAATCTAGTATATATATTCTATTATTAAATTATATTTATTTTTATTCTATTATTAAATTACTTTATTTCTACTTATAAAGATAAAGATAATTCAAAACAGAAGGAATAGTAGTAAGAAGTAAAATTTTATTTTTACATAAGAGATATATGTAAAGGGACACGCTTTTATGTTTTTGTGTCCCTTTTGCCTTTATGCCTTTTTACTGCTCAGTGAGAGTGCCGGAGTAGGTATGCCCGTCCTGCTCAATTGTAACCTTTATTGTCTTCTTAGTAGCTACTGTCTTAGGAAAACCGTTTTTACCGGCTGCTTTAATACTGATCGGATAGTCAACGTAGCATTCATCAACATCTACTGTATTAGCAGTGATGCCTGGAATATGGCCAGTAGATGACTTCTGCCACATTCCATACGTATCAGAATACTTGCAAGGACCATCATATTCTGCTACCCAGAGCACATAGCGATAACGTACAGCAGCAGAAATGCAATTTACTAAGTAGCTACGTGACATGTAGAGACCTACAAAGTAGCCGAGCTTTTCAAGCTCATCACAGAAACCCTGTACAAGGCTGGTACAATGTGCCATACCTTTATTGAGTGGATAATAATTGCTGCTTGGATCATTCTCGAGGTCATAGTAGATCGGGTACTCAAACTGCTTACCAGCAAGCACCTCGGCACAGGCCCTGGCCTCCTGCTTTGCGTCGTTTGCATCAGTAGCATAGCTGAACCAGTAGGCACCTACCGGGATGCCAAGTCGCTTGCATTCAGCATAGTTTCGTTCAAAAGTCTCATCTTTCTGTGAAGCGGATCTACCAAAGCCGGCACGTAGAATAACATAATCGACCATGCCACTCTCTTTGACTTTTTCCCAGTCTATTGTACCCTGTGAATATGATACATCAATTCCGTTTTTAACTATCTTTACATTCATCATTTTAAACGTCCTCCTCTTCTTTATTTTCAGTGTCAGTAGATTTTTCGAGCTTTTTATGCTGTGTTCCGAAATAGAAGCTTATTACGAGTAAAAATATTTTGACTAGTTCATCTGTAGGTATTTCGCCTTTTATAGCACAAAATACAAATACAGCTGTAATAGCAAAAGTAATGATTGATTTGACATCGATCAGATTTACAAGCTTTTCATACAGTCTGCTTTTCGTTCTACTCCCTTTCACTATTATCCCTTCTTTTCAATGACCGTTACACGCCGTGTAAGGTCTTCAACTTTTTGTTCTACAACTGGCATTCTGCGAGCATAGTTGTTATGCTCGCGTACTTCTTCTGCCAGTGTATCAACTTTTTGCATCATCAACTGATTTGATGACGTGAGCTGATTCTCAAGTTTTACATTAAATATCTGCTGCTTAGCATCTACCTCAATGCGCGCCTTTTTAGCACCATAGAGGACTGTAATTATGACACCCGCAAGTGTCAATAAAGCACTGACTATGCTAACGATATTATCCTGCGACATCTGCTGCACCTCCAGTACTTAATCAGTCACATATGGTGGTACATACTGATTAGAAAAACCATATTCGTCAGACTTACATACCATTGGGTAAACCGTAACCGGTTCACTTAAATCGAGCCCTGCCGATATATTAATAGATAATGCTACACTATCCGATGGTGAAATGGACGGTATGTATGCACCGGGTCCAACAGACTGTGCTAAGTTAGTCCATGGACTTGTCTGAAGCTGTATTAGCGTACTAATTAAATCTGTCCCTATTGGCTCTCCGTCTACTGATGCACTTAGCATACAATCAGAAAATGTGCTAATGCCTGTATTCTGTAGTATAAAGGTAATGCGTTTAGTAGTAGAACCAGATATTGTAAATGACATATCTGCATTCATTGTAATAGTAATATTATTGCCGTCATCAGTGCGTGTATAAGTATTATCAGTCCACGTACCTACTTTGTTTGCTGCTTTTATGCCTGCTTTAGAAATATTTAAAAGATTCTTTCCGATACGGTTTACAAAAGCTTCTACAAGGTCATATGTTATACCACTGGATAGGACCTTAATCTGACCTATTGTAAAATCAATAAATGATGAATCAAGCTTATTACTTGCAGATAGTCTACTTTGTTTATTGTTCCATGTAGACTTTTCTGTATCACTTACAGATCTGTGACTACTGTCATAATCAAGCAAGGCTGGGTTAAGCTTATTGGATGAGTTAATAAGTGGCTGGTAGCTGCTTAAAGCTGCTGGCTGTACAGCTGTTGCACCGGCTGCTGCACCTGAACGGATAGTGCTTAAGTCGCTTATTGCATTCTGCTTACCACTCCATGTAGACTTTTCTGCATCTGTAACGGCACGATGTGTACTGTTATAGTCTATTAATTCAGGTGCAAGCTTATTTGTATCTGTTATCTGTGACTGCAGACCAGCTACTAAAGAGGCAACACTGAATTCAATAGTATTACCATTCTGTAGTGTAAGTACTACTTTCTCAGTTTCGGCATTGTAAGTGCCATCGACTACTACTGTCTCGAGAGGTAAGTCAATAGTCTGTGTACTGCCTAAGTTTTCGCCGTCTTGATCTTTTAAGATAGCTGTAACAACAAAGGTTAGTGGGTCTATTGACATACTTAGTGCACTACCTATCTTAGTGTCTGCTGGGAGCCCGCCACCACCTGTATCAATAGCACTTTTAAGTGTCGTTACCATCTGTCTAATAGTACGATCATTGCAACGCTCATATATCTGAGTAAGTGCCTCATCTACAGAGACATTATCATATGGGTTAGGATCAAATTCATTGCTCATGTTCATTCCTCCTTAATTACCTACAAAGACTGAGATGCCTGGGCAGTATAGCACCAAGTCACCTGTATTGTAGATATGTATTTTTATCCACTGTATTTCATGCTCATAAGATGGCGGTTCTAATGGACAAAGTATACCCAGTAGCTGTCCATAGCTAAGCAAAGCATACTTATCACGTACATCAGAATACTCCGGAAGCATTACATCTTTAGGTGGATTTAGTAAGTGTAGTTGCTGATATTTCCAGTCAATTAAATCGGTAGGTACACCTTCTGCATCTTTACTGTAATGTGCCCATGCAATATCAAGCATAATGACTGCACTATTAGCAGGATAACGTTTCCAAGTACCTGCTGTCTTAGATAACTGATATGTCTCTGCAAACATAGGCATATCTACTCGTAGTACAGATGCACTTTTATATAACTCACTGAATGCAGGATTTGATTGTACAGTCGTGTATGCATGACAACCTCTACTGATTTTATAAAATGGCCACGTAGCAGGTAAGTCACTTAACTGTATACCCCAGGTGCTATATGGCGAATTGCGCCTTGCACCAACCCATTCTACCTTATTACTCGGAAAGGTTTCACGGGCTAAGCGCACAATACGTGACTCATCTACTATACCTGGCGTATCACTGGCGCCGGGCACATTTATCCAGCGCTCAAGGTATGCACCAGGTGTATCATCATGCAATGCCTCAACAAGGTCATAGCCGCCGCCTGCCTTAGGAACTTCGATATCACCAAAGTCTGACCATAGTGCTTGCATATCTTACTCCCCCTGTGGCTGCATATTATTGAGTATTGCATTTACATCTGTTGCAATATTATTCAGTACTCCAATAAGTGTTACCAGAGCACTGTTTATAGTAGCTACATCTGCATGTAATGTATTTACATCAGACTTAACTGCTGTTAGGTCAGTGTTCATAGTAGCTAATGTAGCTTTAATGTTTGCTACATCTGCCTTAATGACAGATGTATCTGCAAGCATAGAGACTAGCTCAGTGCCAGTAACATACATCTTGCCATCAGCACCCATGAGCCCATGGAAGTTGCCATCTTCATCAGCATACTGTGGAATTGGAATTCCACGGTCATCAGTAAGTAATGTTGCCATATCTATCACTCCTTTATTAATAATACGAAATTGTACAGTCAGCCGGTACTGCATTTACACCAAATGTACATGTTGCAGGAACTACTATACGCTTTAAGCCTGTTCGGTTAAATGCACCTCTGCCTATGTATTTTGTATTACGAGGCACGTATACTTCACTCAGCAATGGGCAGTCAATAAATGCATCATCATTTATTCTAAAGTTTGTTGAATTTATTAGATTCATATCTACCCAATATAGCTGAGGGCAGTTTTTAACTGCATTGTTTGCAATCATGTTAGTATAAGCACCAACACTAAGCATAATCATTTCTACTGTGCTGTCTAATATACATTTAGCACCTAATGCATAGCGACTCTTTCGACTACGAGAAAAGTCTAAGATGCCTACACACACACCATTATATACTGTATAACTTGTATAGGCATAAAATTCAGCCGCATCATCACGAATATAGGTATATGGAGATGCTGCATTGAGGCCCCAGTCACCACCAAAGGTATTTACACTTGCTATATTATTGGTTGCAATGAGTGTTTTTGCAAATAGACTATTACAGCCGCACCATCTATTATAGCTACCAGCAAATAAAAGCGTATCTATAGGCTCCATATGCTCTATACTACGAATTTCATTTTTATAGCTGCTGAGGCCAGCATTTGAACCATTTATACATGCACAATACTTATCAGCCTTTGTTACAACAAACTGCTGTCCAGAGACTGCTACTGATGGATAATAATTTGCAGCTGTGATTCTAGGTGCTGCACTATTATATGCCGTGACTCTTGCATATGGTGCTATTATTCTCTTTTGTATACCATTGGCTAGTAGTATGTGATATGTGTTTGTTAACTGCACGCCGGGTGGGGTCATGGCCGTATTAGGTATTAAGCAAAAGTCATTTGTTGGTTCTTCAGTACCATCATTAAAGACTATATTTACATTTATGTATTCATATAGATTGCAGAAGCCATCAGGTAAAATACGGGTAGTGCTATTATCTTTATATGTAACATTTGCATCTACTGGATATCTGTTACCTCCGCCATCTTTAACGATTGAGATATTAGCTGCAGATGCACCACGTATAGATACACTGCAATTAGGATGAACATGTATAGTAGCATTGCATGGATAATTAGTGAAGTCACCTATTAATGCTAAACAGTTTTCTGTACCCGTTATATTTAAGTCACGTGCAGCTGGTACTTCTGCCTCTGGCCAGTCAAGATTGCAGTTTATATATAGTTTGCGACAGCGCGGGAAACTATAATTTACTGGCATATAGCGACTACCTACCTGCTCTGTATAGACACTTTGTTCTGCTGACGAAAGTCCAGAGAACATATAACCTGCATAACAGTATAGTGCATCAGAGGTCATATGAATAGTCTTATACTCTGGACTAAACCACTTAAAAGAAGGCTCATATGGATAACGTCCATAATTAAGCACTAAGTTAGTAGTGCTAATATTCTCAAGTATAGGATGGCCTATACGGTCAATATAGTGACGTGTAGGAACATTAATATGTAGCTCAGTATCTGCCAACGCATTGACCTTATTCATATGCACACAATTTGCTATGTTTGCTATTACATGATTTATTGGAGTATTAAAAGTACAGTTGATTAAGAGCAGGCCAGAAACTACACCACTAGGATTTTCAATATGCTCTACTGTACAGTTGTTTAAAAATAGCATAGTAATATTGTCATTAATACAAATATTTTGCATAGTGCATGCAGTAGCTGCAAGCCACATGCCTGATACATTAGTATAAGCTCGCCAGTAATTAGCCACTACATTTCTTGGGCTTATATGTGTAGGCATAAACATATTCGTACATAGCTGATTTATGTGACAATTATTGAATATATCACTGGTACTATGACTTGCCAATAATGTACTATTTATAAAGCAGTTTATCTCACCATCATGATTCTTTACGTTGCATCTACCTAGCATATAACCTTCATAGTGAATATTTATGTCTCCGTGGCATGTATTTAATTCAAGAGGCATATAGTTATAGCTACCATATTTACCATCAACATCATGCATAAAGATATCAGCTGGCAAAGTACAATTATAAAGTATACAACCACTTGTCTTTACACCATAAGATGAGTCATAGTTTGGAGTAGGAACACCGACCATAGTGGAGTATCCGCAATAATTGGCTAGATTGCGTAGTGCAGCTTTTTCAGCTATATTATGGTATGGATATGCAATAGCATTACTCCATCCATGCACAACGTCTGCTTCTTCATTATCTTCTAATAAAAGAGCCGTCTGAATATTTTTGCCAAACATTGGACTTAGTAAATTGCCTGTAACACAATGACGCGTATGGTTAAAGCGTAGCTCTGTTAAAGTAGAAAAGTCTACACTTTCATAGTTGCCTCCTAAAACTATATAGTTATTGCATAGCATATTGATATCAACTGGAACCTGCTTAATGCCACTTAGACCCATATACGGATAACCAACAACGTTGTAGCAATTTTCGAAGGCAACATTATAAACTGATAGGCCACCTGCAGCCACTCTGTTTACATTTGATACTACTATTCGTCTATTTGGTACCTGAGATGTATACGCACCATTAGCTGTTAAGCGAACTGCATGTCCATCATGTATATGAATATTACAGAAAGGTGCAAAGTCATAAGCACCAGGCGTAGTATGTATCTGCACCTGACCTGCAAGATACTCATTATTGTTTTGTAGTAGATAAGGTACTTTTATATTAATATTAGGTACGATAGGGGCTCCTAAAGCATACTGTGCATCTGCCTCTCCAGATGGAAACGGCTGATTGAGGCATATATTTTCTACTATGTATGCATTATCTATGATATCAGGTATTTCAACTGTATCAACATTATTAAGCAAGCAACCAACAATTGAGCAACGTAAATTATCATTTATGTTTGTAACAATAAAAGGCGTATTTAAAAATGTACAATGTGTTTCTATGCATAAGTCTGTAAACTCAAGACTACGCACTTTAACATCAAAGCCATCATTAGTCATATTAAATGGTGTAGCAATAACAGTGTTAGTATGCGAACCTTTATAAACGTTTGGATCATCAAAGATTATTGAGGTATTTATATTGTTCCATGTAAGTGCATAAGTATCACCGGCTTGTGTAATATTAGCCTGATTATATTGCATTGATATTCCACTCGGTGAACTGTATAAATCATTTACTTCTGAGTATAGTATAGATGGATATATGTCAACATTATCTTTGTATGCATAGTGCATAGGGCGTAGTTGCTTTGTAGGCATGTTTTCTACTACTAGGCGCTCTGGCTGCTCATAAAAAGAGTATGCATTAATACCATTGAACATATTATTATGTAGTGGCATATTATGTGTCACTGGTGATAGATTAATATTTGGACTATTAACAGCATCAGTGCTTACAAAGTGTACAGAACGTGGTATAGTAACAGCTAAGTCGCTCGCACTTCTTATTGCTAAAGCACCTATATTATTTACACCATTTTGAAATGTAATAGAAGTTAGATTACTACTGTTTATAAAGTACGGAGGGATATCCTTAAGTGCACCTGGTACTATAACCTGGCGTAGATTATGACATAAATCAAAGGTACCAAGGCTACTGTTAGATATCACAGGCCTAGCTTGGGACCAGTTAAAAGTAAGCAAATCATTGAGTACTGTGCTATTATATGATTCTACCCAGCCATACCAATCAGACATGTATACATTTCCTTGACTGCTAGGATTTGGGGTACCTGACCAGTTAGAGAAATAAGCTCCAACACCAGTACAGTAGTATCCATTATATACTGCATTTTCTAAATGCTGCAGACTTTCATTGTATATTGACATATTCATTATTTCTAGGCCACAGCCTATCATTAAAGCCTTATTGATGTTTGCAATGGCATTAGCAGTGTTGTCTACAAATAACTCATATTCATTGCTGGCTGTATTATACATAAATGCATACATATGACCACAGTATGCATCAGTTGGTTGTACTGTGTTAGGATACATATATGCTGACATATCTATACCAAAATTATGAACCATCTGTGGTGGAACCCCAGTGCCGCGATATGTATGCCCATACTTAAGTATATGATCAGTATCAATGTACAAGCATGAATTGAGCATAAATGATGGTCCTGGGTTAACAAAATCAGGTGGGCTCGGGACAACTATAGAAATACCAAGTGTTAAAAGACCTACTGGCCATGCCATCGAATCCGGAATTGCCATTGCCCATACTTGTGTAAGCTCTTTGTATGTATTTGAAGCGGCTGGATAGCCATAAAACATAATACCATTTCCGCAGCAGCCCATCTTTGCATTTCGTACAAAAGCCGGCATCTGCTGTTTATTTATAGCACTATTAAGTGACATATATGCAGTATATGGACTATATACACTACAATTTCCTACATCTGAGTAAGTTGCAGAATATGTAGAATTGTAGTTAAAAGCCCATGCAGGCATTTTCATTTTCGTCATTATGCATCCTCCTCATCTACTATAATGTTTACATCTGCCTTGTTGTTGATAATCTGAATATCAGAGAGTGAATTAGGAACATGTAAATTAATGCTACCTGGTTCTGCTATCTCAATATTTAGATTTTCAACGCGTAAATGCTGTGTTGTATCACCAATATAAATATCTGTCAATGATGGATAGTTCACTAAGGTATTGAGTGTTACTACATCTGCATCTAAATGCAACTCACTAGCATTTGATTTTGGCTGTATTATCTGTCGTACGTTACTTAAATTAAGTGCATGTGCTGGTGCCTGTAACCATGAAGTATCATTATACTGATGATTAAGTGTATTCACAAATCCATTTATTGCAAAGTGAGATATAAGGCCAGCATTAAGTATATCTACTCTATCCAGATTACCGTCTGCACTATATGTGCATGTATTAGGCTGTCCAGATACTGCTGGCTCTATTATTTCGGCATCCTTGACCTTTCTACCAGCATAGTAAGTAGGGACATGTATTGTAGCATCGTTTGTTGTAAAATAATTATTGACTGCTTTTATCTGAATTGCATTATAGTATATGTTATTATTAAAGCTTGGTAAAATATCCAAAGGTGCATTATTTGGTGTACCAGCCCAGCCAAGGTCTCCAGACCTATGGAAAGCCTGTGCAGGAACTGCATAATTTGCAGACTGTATATAGTTTGAAGAAACTATCAACTCATTTGGTGCAAGCATGTTTATGCTCTTTAGTGAAGAATTATAGAACATACCCAGTGGTATATACTTTATATCACTACCAAACGTAAAGTGATTTATTTGTGTATTGTTTCTGAATATTTCAAATGGCATATTCTCTATAGGTGCTTGTAGAGTAATTTCAGCTGTTCCAGGAATTGGATATATATGGTCATATTCAACCTGTGGATCATAGGTCTCTACTGTTCCATCACCCCAGTCAATTGTTCCTATATTAACAGGTGTTAAGCTCATAACTGGCACAGTGACTGCTAAATTATCTACTGGTACATCTACTGTAAATCTGCAGAATGTATTAGTTGCCTTCATTACAGCAATATATGTTTTTGGCCCTTCAACAGGCTCTACCAATGTTCCACCACTTGAGTATTGAACACCATCTGTATCTTCCCAGTGATCTATCTCCCAGCCCGTTGCCGCAGCGACTGATATACGCGTTACATCGCCATATGCATAAGCACCAGCACCATCAACAAGGCCAGCATCTACTGGATCACAATATGCTGTTATGTATATAGCACCTGGGTCATACGGTATATAAAAGCCTGGACCAAGAAATGCATACGTTAGCAATAGTACACTTGAGTAGCTTATTGCTTCTATATCACATTTAAGAGATCCATCATATGTATAGTGAAAGCGCGTAACAAGCACCTGTTCACTATCATGAGCAGCACGGGGATTTAAGATAGCTACAAGGTCCAATAGCTCCAAAGCCGGTTCACCACGTACACTTGAATCTATTTTATTCGCACCCTGTTCTATTAGCTTGGCGTAAGTATTAGCGCATTGTTGTGCGTAAGCTTTATCAGATATTAATGGACAGTCTACTTCAAGTATCTTTTTCATTAAGAAAAATGATGGGCTGTACTCACTATCTACTGACTCAGCTACTGTACCTACTGTGCGGCCTTCATTATAGGCATATACTGAAAAATCAACTATCATGCCTTTAGCAGCCCATAGCTTAATGTCTATTTTATCCATTGAGTAGTCATAGCCAGATACATAAATATAAGCACCAAGCATTGGCATTTCATTAGCCCCTACTTTTGGTCCTTTACCATTTACAGCTAATTCTGCTGCTGTATTGTTTGGCATAGCCATATATTCATCAGACATAATGCATATAACAGTTGGAAATACGCTATCATCCATAGATAGATTATTATACTCATTACTACCTGCAATGCAGAACATTTCAGATTCATAGTATACCTGCTCAGTTCTTTTAAGTGTATAATCTTCATTAGTGCACGTATCATATGCATTAACATTAACGTGCGTATAATCTTCATAGCCTAGCGTAGATGAGGCACTACTGAATACCTGAGTTAAGTCATCAAAGGTATATACAAGATGTCGTGTTCTAGGAACTAGCTGCACCTGCAATACATCAAAAGCGTCACAGTAGATAGCGCATATTCCAGCCTGAGCAATGTTCGTTAGTACATCACCAATTGTTCCTGATGCTTTAAGTAACGGACGAGTAGAAGCAGTTATATTGCTATCTACCTGATAGCCCATGTGCCAAATCGTCTCAGCACCCTCTACTGTACTAACCTCTTCAAGACCACATAATTCAAGGTAGTATGTTATCAGGTCACATAACGGTAGTGCCTTATCTGCCGACGCTCTAAACTTTGGTGATGGCTGATTGCGTAAATAATGCAGTGAGTCATATGCATTAATTGTGACAAACTCGCCATACTCATCAAAGTCAAAGCTATCTATCCAGCCTGTGAACATTCTTGTTTGAAATAAGATTCGTGTAGCTACATCATTACTACTGTAGTAGCCAGTTTCTATTTCAACTTTAACGCCACGTGCAATATAGCGTTTAAACTCTTCTGTATAGAAGCGCTTATTTTCATTATATATTTTAATTGTTGCCGACGACTGCCCAATATATGAGCAAGGAACTCCAGTATCCTGAAGCTCCTTAACTACATCATAGTCAGCTATATCATTACTATGCAGTAGCAGAAATGTACTTGTATTATTCTCTGGGTATAAATATATATGCAGAATTATTTGTCTGCTATCTGCCTTACCCTTAGCAAGATACCAATCTGGTACTCTATGCATACTGACCTCCTTATTCACAGTTAAACTGTGAAATTAAATTAAAGTTTACATTTTTCCAGACCCACTGACTATCTACTGCCTGATTGTCTCTAACTAGGTCCTGTGAAATTTCACCAACGTAGCAGGTCATGGTCCTAACAATTGGAGCTGCACCACCTATACTCTCTATATACTCTACGGGGAAAAACATACCTTCATTCCAGAAGATTGCATCAAGAATAACCTGAAGGTCCTTTGCAGTAATGGCGTCATATGTAAAATATAACTTACGTTCACGACCAAGCTGGTCACCTACCATCCTACCACTGGCTAATCTAGCCAGTGAGGATGTTTTGTAGTTTGAGATTTTAAACTGCTTAGGGTCCTTAATATATACACCATTAATTTTAAACTTATTATAAGCCATATTAAATACCTCCGTTTTGTCTTTCAACTCGTTTTAGCTGTCTATTCAGCTCACGTAAGCCAGCCTTATCAGCAATTAGCGTACCTACATATAATGGACGCTTATCGTCAGAGTTAGACATGTAGCTAGGCTGTGGTGCATTATGTGCTTGTGCTGCAAGTATCTTTTCTACTATTCCGTCAATTGATGCTTCAGGCTCTTCACGTCTAAAGCTACTGAATTGTGCAACACCACCATCACGTGTTCCAAGCATAGTAGCTAATGGTGCAACAAGCTCATATGCTGGTATTGCGGCAGCGAGTGCACTACCAATCTTATGCATTGCCTGCGGCTGCTCAAGAGGAACAATTGCTTCATTGAGACCAAACTCACCAGCTCTAAATAAGCCATCACCAGTAACCATACCACCTAGCTTAAACGCTGGTACATTGTCTGCATTATAATCAAGCGTGCCTAAGTACTTACGCCATACACCATTTGAGTTTTTGATTATCTGTCCAGGCTGACCATTTACATCTAAATTATAGATGTAGTAAACCATTGGATTTCCTGCTGCATCAAGCTTATCCTCATTTATAGCAACTAACTGACTAGTGATGCTTGTATTGTTACTCCAGTTAGCCCATTCATCACTATCGCTTCTACCATATGAGTATGATCTACCATATGTGCCAACGCCTTTTTCAGCCCACTTATTACTGCTGCTCTTTGCAGCTTCTAGTGCCGTTGCAGCAGTCGCAGCAAGGTTTGCATTAAGTGTTTCTGCTTGTAAACCAGGATCAGCAAGAGCCTGCTTAAGCTTTGTTGCTAAGTCTCTCACACGGTCAAGATCAGCTGCCATACCATCTACTGTATCACTAAACTGTCCTAGAGCTGAATCTGCATCCTGGTTCATATAGAACCAAGCATCCTTTAAGTCACCTCTAACGCCTTGCTCACCAAGTGCCTGCTGTACAGCTTCCGGTAAATCTTCAAACTTCATGTGACCTAATGCAAGGTGCTCTGTCTCTGATAGTGTAGTATCTGTTACTTGCTTAATTGAGCCCCAACCACTGCTAGTGGTTACTCCAAGGTCAGCTAACTTTTTCTCTGTTGTATCATCAATAGTACTAAAGCCTTCACCAGTCTTTACATCCATTGTTGCTAAGTATGCCTTGTAGTCATCTTCTGTCTTTATGCCCATTTTATTGAGCTTTTCAATAGTAGTTGCAGATAACTGGTCCCATGAAAGAACCGTATCTTCATACAAAATATCCATGCCGTTTTCAGAGGCCATTTTTAGCATGTCCATATTTGCATTATACTGCTCTTCAGAAGTGATGCCAAGCTCAAATAACTGTACAAGCTGTGAAGCAGATAGCTCACTCCATTTAAGCATCACGCCATCATTCAGTAAGCCCATTTTGTTTGTGGCAAGCTGTACTAATGAATCTGCATTCTTATTGTACTCTTCTTCAGATGTAATGCCAAGCTGACTAAGCCAATACTTATTTTCATTTGTTAAAGCATCATAGCTTTTAATTGTTGTGCCCTGTAGATTTGCAAACGCTGCATAGGTATCAGCATTCATTGCACTGAATGCCATAGCCAGTGCTGTTTGACCGTCAACCTGATATCTGTGCCAGCCATCAAGTACTTCACCTGTTAGTGTTATAAAGCCATCTTCAGTTGCAAGACCAGCATCAATAAATGCCTGCTTTGTTTCATCAGGGAACTGTGACCAGAGTTCAGAGTTATCAAAGAGTATTTCAGTAAGTCTAGACGTACTTGTATTTGCAAGCTTATCTAGGATGCCTTCAGTTGAAACCATAGTGTAGTCTCCAGACTTATATACCTCAGCTCCAAGTGCATCAAGGAAAGCCATCATTTCAGGTTTTACATCTGATGTCTTCCACTGTGTAATAGCCTTATGCCACTGCTCACCAACATTGTTTATTGCAGCATATACAGTTTCTTTACCCTCAGCATCAGTTGCAGCCTGCAATGTAATACCTGCATTAGCAAAAGCCTGTTCTAATGCTGTTGAATAATCTTTAGATGTGAAGCCTGTATCTACTACGGCACCTGCTGCAGAACCGATTCTACTCTCTCCATGTGCTGCACCAAATGCATTTATTGCATCTAAGCCTGCTAATGCATCCTTTAAAGCTGGTGCTAATCTCTCTGTTACGCTTGGGTCTAAGCTTGCAAGTAAGTCAGACAGCGTTCTACTACCAGTAATAAAGCCTTCATCAGTAACAGTTGCAACTGACTTACCTGTTTCTGAGTCCTGTGATAACAGAATACCTGCAGCCTTCAGTAGCTCAGCAGTAGCTTCTGATACATCTGTAATGTTTACACCTGATAGATTATATGTAAGTCCCTTAACTGCAGAAAGCATTGCATCTTCTGTAAGAGTAACGTTAATTTTATCTTCAGTAAGTTCTGAAAGATTAATACCACGCTTAGCAAGCTCTGCAAGCTCATAAGCCGATACATCAGATAGACTGTATGCAATACTACGCTCATGTCCACTTTCGTTTGAGTTAACTGCTTCAGTAGAAATAGTGACTGTACCATCAGCATTTATGTTAATGCCCATACCATTTAATATCTCTACTGCATCAGTATCAGATAGAATGCTCTTAACCTCGATTGTATCAGAACCTACTTTTATTGTGTCAGGGAATGTGACTGTAAAGCCAGTCATCTTGTCACGTACATCAGCTATGTCAGCAGTTAATGAGTAGAGAGTATCAGACATAGCATTGATGTAAATGCCTGTTGCATCTGCCAGTGCATCAAGATACTGAGTATCGACGCCCGATAAATCACCCTGCAGCAGTCTACTAACTGTGCCTGTTCCTGCACTTATAGCATCAAGGTCTACTGTTCCTACTGTTCCAGCATTTATATATGCAGCTTTAGCCTCTATTGTTTGATTGAACATTTCAACAGATCTATTGTAAAGATTTATTATACCCTCAATCATCTGCTGCATATTATTAGCTGAGATGTCATATGCTGCAAGTAAGCTCTTTACCTGCTCTTCACCGTGTGTCTTTATATACTCGGCTGCATCTATCTCAAGCTTGAATAGATCATCCATTCTGGCTTTTGTAAGCTTATCTACATCTTTAAGATTCCACATCCAGTCAGACTCAAGTGTAGTAAGTCCAGTACCATCAAAGCCTGATTTTAATTTGCCGAACCAGCTCTTATTGTTATAGTCCTCAATATTCTGCATACCGCCTGTAGTATACAGCGTATATAGCTGCTGATATACTTTTTCTATATCATATGCTACTGCTTGTATATTACCAGCTTCATCAGCTAAATATTGAATATTGCTATCTTCGTTAGGCGTATATCTATGCAGATTTGTTTTATTACCTGTTAGCTCTGCTATTGCTTCACGAAATGCCACTACTGATGCACCTGTGCCATATTCGTTAGTTGCATGTCTACTTCCCGATAGTGCCTTGATATCGGCCTTATCATACATTGACCAGAAGCTAGACATGTCATTATAGTACTGTAAGTAAAGATCACGTGCAATTTTATTCTGCATTTCACGTGCTTCTTTATCAGATGCTCCTTGCTGCTTTGCCTGTGAATATGCAAAGTCAGTGTTATTCAGCATTTCTTTGATTTCTTCACTTGCAATATTCGAGTAGTCAAAAGAGCCTGTGAGTGCCATACCTACGCTTGCTGCAGTTGCTGCAACAAGGCCTGCTATCGTGCCTGCAACGGTACCTACACCAGGTGCTGTGGTAGAACCAGCTACTGCACCAGTAATAGCTGAAGATAGTATAGAAGTTAATGCACCTTCAATGAGTAAGCTCCAGCCACCAACTTCTGCTGCATCAAGAAGGTCTACTGCATTACCATTAGTATCTACCTCACCTTTTCTGTCTAGTCCTTGAATAGCATACTTACTGTTAATATCCTGCCAGCGCTGCTGTGCTGCCATTGTTTCTTCTGCACCAGTACTCAAAGCTTCTACTGAACGCTGTAGTGCAGCAGCATAGTCAATACCTGTTAAACCAAGGTCATTTGGCATTAGCATTTTATTGACAAAGCTATTGTTCTGAAGAGCATTAGCAAAGTCAGCATAAGCACGGGCAGCTAGTGGACCTTTAGTCAGTGTTTCATTATTTGCTGCAAATACTTTTTCTTCAAAGTCATCAAATGAATCACCAAATGCCTCTTTCAGGTGCTCTTCAAATGCTTTACCAAATTCGTCTGCTGTTGCAAACTCACCAAATGAATCACCACGTAGAGCAGCATTAAGAGCATTATCATCCCAGTCTTTATAGAAGTCTTTAAAGGCATCAGTAAACTTCATAGCCTCTTCTGTTGACATTGTAGGACGTAATGCGTCTAGTGCATCAGTGTCTCCTGCTAGCGCCAGATTAGCCCACTTGTTATTTGTTAAGCCACTTGACTTTGTTATACTGTCCATATACTGTCTTGCCTTAATGGTTGGATCTATATATGTATCATCAAGATTTTTTCCAAAGTCTTTGAAGAATTCAGAGAACTCATCAGAATTTTTAAAGGATTCAAAAGAATCAGTTGCTACTTTATCATAATTAACATGACTTGCGTATGCCTCTTTAACTTCCTTAATAAGCTCATCTATATCCTGAGTAAAGGCATCAGGCTTACCAGTACGTGCACTATAGGCCTCTTTAACTTCCTTAATAAGCTCATCTATGTCCTGTGTAAATGCCTCAGGCTCTGCTGCTTTACGTGCAGCTTCCCAAGCCTCTGCAGCTGCATTCTGTCTAGCTAAGTATCTTAAACTTGTGGCCTCTACTTCATTTTTCCATTCATTAAGTGTCCAGTCATTAAAAGTCCAGTCATCAAAAACGTCATCTATTGCATCCTTAATTTTAACAATGAATACTGTTTGCTTGTTATCTGGCAGTGCAGGACCAGCACTTGCAGTACCCTTAGAAGCTGCATCAATAGCCTCTTTTGCACTGCTCTGTCCACTTTTGTCTGCAGCCTGTGACATGAGTATTTTAAGTGCTGCATTAACTGCTTCAGAATCAAGTGTTGAATTAAGTGCTGCTTGCTCGGACAAGCCTATTACTGGTACTTTAACACCAGAACCAACTACTGGCTGTGATGTCTTAGCTGCATCCTTGATGGTATCACGATAGTTCTTTTTTAGCTCTTTTAGTCTCTTTATATCAAGATCAGAGAGCTCCTCAGTTAAGTTAAGTGGGTTAGTATCTTGCTGTGTGAGCTCTGTAAGTAAACCTTTATTTGTGATTGTAGTTAATTTAGGAAGTGAATTAGTTTTTGCCGTTAAGTCGGCTACCATCTTACCTACTGTCTCTTCAAGATTAAGATATCTAAATGGGTCCGCAACTTTAAGCATGTCAAAGTTCCAGTTCGTTCTTAGGCCTTGCCACATTTTAGAAATTGTGTTATCTAAGCCATATGCATGTTCAAGCTTTTCTGCTGCCTTAATCAATATTTGAAAGTCGGTATCGAGCATATTTAGTTGTACTTGGATATCTTTACCTGAATCTATGGCTGCATTGATTGTGCGTATAATTCTACTACTTACATCATTATATGTAACAAGTGTAGCAGGTACTACCTTGTCAATAAGCTTTTCAGCATCATCAAGTGTAGTACTTAAAGCCTTCTTCATGTCATCACTTAAAGTACTAAGTGCAAAATTATATATAGTGCCTTCTGTATCACCCGGTATACCCGTAGTACGTGTTGGCATTAGTTGACCTAGCTGTAGCTGTTCTTTAAATCCAGCAAGCTCGTTACGTAGGCTTATAAGTTCACCCTTTTTAATGCTATAGTCAGTGATGTTACGTACATATCTTGAGAAAGTGCTTAAGCGCTTCTGTAGTGTTTCAATAGCCTCTACCATTTCTGGCGTTTTTTCGGCATTTGAATCTAAAGCTTCTTTAAATAGCTCACCTGCATCACTGATATCACGAACATCGATAGTAGAATAACGTGTTGCTGTTGTTGCAGTAGTACCAAGAAGCGTTGTTGTATCAAGAGGTATATCTATTTTATTTAGTCTAGCGATGGTAAGTACATTTACAGCATCCTTTATTAGCTGTGCCTGTTCTTTATACATAGCAGTATATGCTTCACGCTGCTCTTTCGAGTATGTAATGAGCAAATTGTACATGTTTTTGCTATATGCATCATTAGTAGGACCCGTGAGCATTTTATCAGCAACAACATTTTTTATTCTCTCTATTTGCTCCTCAGGAGTACCAACAAGGGATTGCTTTGCAACGTTTACAGCGTCACGTATAGGATCAAAGGCTGAGACACTGGCGTCAAAGAATGACAGCACCATTCCTTTAAGCTTAGGAGCACCGACTATATCGCTTACTACCTTACTAACTACATCTGGTGCTATTGCTTTATACTCCTTAACGAACGCGTCTAAATCAAGCTTGATAAACTCAATACCTTGTGTAGTACGCTTTTGTGATGTAGTTATCTTATTAAGAATTGCCTTATTTGCTTTGTCAGATATTAGTATACGTTGTACAAGACCATAAGTCTTCTTACCTACTTGTACAATGTCTGATAATTTAACACCTAACTGGCCTGTAACATCGGCACCAGTAGCACCTTGATAGACTGCTCCCTTAAATATATCATCCAATACACTGCGTAAGCGTGTATTAAAGGCCTCGCCCATACCACGTTGAATTAACTGATTTGTACTTACAGCAATCTCATCTGAGAGACCACCCATAAGCATATGCTGTATAGCACTCTGTGCAGTAGTACCTTGTTCAGTGATGCTACCCTCAAATAGACCTAAACGTAAATTGGCCAGTGCAGCAGAAGAAGGTGAAGATAAAATACCTAGCTTACGATATAAGTCTTGGTATATATAAGCCGATTCAGTGGCTACTTTCGATTCGATATCTGCACCAGTTAATGCCTTGAAGTCTACTGTATTTGCAGTACCGTTTGTACTACTTTTAGCATACATTTCCTCAAGTTTTTCAAAGCTAGTCTTTATATCATTTTTAGTAATTTCGTCTGTGAAAAGTTGTAATCGCTCATTAAGTATGTCCCGATACTCTGTAGCTAGTTTCTGTACACTAGCAGCATCTATCTTGAGTGTAAGATCCTTGGTTTTGAGCATAGACTGGTCATAAAATTTTTTAACAACTGCAGCAAGCTCTAATTGCTTGTCAGCTAAATTCAAAATATGCTGCTGAAGTTCTTCAAGCTTAGTTGTATTCCATGGCCTTGCTAATACACGGGCAGCATCTTCTGATATTTGTGTACCATATGCACCAGACTTTAGATTTGCTTGAAAAGCCTCAATTGAACCTACGGCATTCTTTACATCGTTGCTTGCATTTAAATCTGCAATAATTTTTTCTAGATTGAATGTTGGATGATCACCTTGTGCAATTTGTGCAAGTTCATTGAGCACGTCATTGTTAGGAATACCAAGACTCCTAAGCTCGTCTGCTAGCTTTGCTATGATATCTTCGAGTTTAGCACCTCGCGTTTTAATATCAGCAATTAATCTATTGACGTCACTTTTTTGCATTACTACTTGTGTAGCTCTTTCAAGCTGTGCATGAAAAGAATTATTTACACCTTCAGTTTCAGCATTTTCAGCAAAATACTTAGCAATGCCTGATCTCTCAAATATTTCGTCTATATCACTTTTATAGGTAATTCCACGCTTATTTAGGAGCTTTTGTGCATTGTCACTATGTATTGCTGCCTGCGTAAGCCTGTTGTATAGCTGCTTATTAATATCTGTAGCACTTTCAATGATATCCTGTATATTCTTATATACCTGTATTTCTGCTGGGCTTTTAGGTCTATTTAAATATTGACGTACTTCCTCGCCAATAATATCAAGACTTTTAGCCTTACTTACTTCTAATGTGTAAATGTTATCAACAATCTTAGTATTTAAACTCTCTTTTGCTGTTGTTTCAAAGGCTGACTCGGCCCTTTCAAGCTCATTACGCTTATCAGTTGGGAGGCGTAGCTTATATAGCTCTGAAATAATTTCTCGGCCACGCTGTATGTTGCTTTTATCTAACTCTGCCACCAGCCTCTGTACTTCAGCTTTATATTCAGCACTAGTTTTAGTGCTAGGCATAAGGCGGTCTACATCATCACCATATATGTATGGCTTTATGTCATTGAGTAATTCAATAGACAAAGTTTTAGTTATGCCTGGGCCTATAGTATCAAGCTTTTTTATTATATCCTTATGTGCACGTTCAAAAAAGCGAAGCAAGGCTGGATTTTGGGTAGAAAATACAGTATCTCCTGTTATTGTTTTTTCTATCTCTCTAACTAAGCTGTATACATTGCTAACATACTCATTACCTATTGTACTTTTGTTGCCATGAATATTATTAGTAACGCCTTTTAGCTCTTCTAATAAGGTCATGCTTTTTCTGACCTCTGGCTGCATAAGACGTACTGCTTCCTGATAATTTATTAAGTTCTGTGCTGCTTCTTTTAGAGCACTTTCTGCCTCTTCTATATGTGTATTAATAACTCGGCCGCCGTTACTATATGCATACTGCTGTACTGACCACTTATTATATGCGGTAGCATATTTCTTGAATTCTCTACCATACTCTGCAATGGCCTGTGCAGCTTTCTCCTGAGCACCTAAAAGTTCTCTGTCTACGGGCAGCTTAAAGGCATCTACAAGTGCAACATACTGCTCCATGTACTTAAGTAAGCGATCTGTGTCTGCTGGAAGTGTCTTAACAATCTCAATAATCTCTTTAGGATTGTTCATACTTATTATATGCCCTAAGTTTGCGAGCTCATTTTTTGTTAAGGTGCCAAATGTTTCTATCATGCCATAGAACTTATCTGTACTTATACTATTTAAACTGCGTGTAGATTGTATTTTAGTAATCTTATCGCTAATTTTAGCAAGATCAGAAGACAATGCATCATGTAGTGTGTCAAGGCGTAGGCCTGCTGCATTTGCGGCGTTAATGAGTAGCTGGTCATCTGGCTTTTTAATAAGTCGCTGCAAGCTATCACTATGCTGCTCAGCTGCATCAGAAATATCGACCAGCTTAGTGTATGAGGCACTAAGGATATTATTTAGCTTTACTGCATCTTCAAAGCCTGTAGCAGCCTCTAAGCCTGATCTATTAACATCTGTATAAGTACCTAAACGTGCCTGATTCTTACTTATAACTTTGAGACCATCTTTTATTTCATGAATATCAGCAGCTATAATTTCTTCTGCCTGAATACGACGTGTTTCCAAAGGTAGCTGTGCCACTAATGATGCGCGTTCAGTCTGCAAAGACTTTACTGTAGCTTGTAATTCAGAAATCTGCTTAGCAGTAGAATCGGTTGCTTTATCAAACTGAAGAGCATGAATCTGTGAATTAGTAGTGGATATCTTTTTATCTACATCATTTATTTTGCTGACAATAGTATTTGTATCTTTTATTATGCTATCATATTCTTTTATAGCATTAACAAGATCTCTGTTGTTTGCAGCATTCTGCTTGTAGCGCTCATCAAGCTTAGCTTTTAGTTCACGGTCATTGAGTACATCATCTGGTGCACCACCATCTGGGTCATTAGGTGTATTTTTACGTAGCTCATCAAGAAAGTTTTTTCTGTTCTTAATTGCTGCCCTAATAGTGGAAGTGCTGAGAATTAGTGCAGGCATAAAGCCATTTAAGATGCTTACTTCTTCCTGTGCTGTGTTTATTGCATCTGTTAAGCTATATGTAGGCTCCTCAAGCTCTTCAATAAGTCTCTTAGGAAATCTAAATTCAGGTAGAGTAAAAAATTTGCCCCAGTCTATGTCTTCAAACTTTTCTAGCTCATCATTAAGACCTTCAGTAATAGGGTCCTCGCGAATCTGAAAGACTTCATCAAAAGACATAAGCCATGTCTTCTCAATTTTCTTAGCCGTTTTCTTAGCTTTCTTCTCTGTATCATCTAATGCACCAGACATCTGAGCAGCCCAGTTATCGGCTATAGAAGAGTAGTCTTCATTTAAAGAATCTCTATACTTTTCAAGCTCCTCATTATAAGCTTCAAATGATTTAGTATATTCATCAGTGACTAGAGAAGAATTGTCAGAAATAGCAGTAGCTGCCTGAACAGCCTTCAAGCCAAGATAGGCTGTAAGAGCAGCAGCACCTAAAGATATAAGACCAGCTGTTAAGCCTTGCGTTAAAGCATTTGCTGAGCTGACCATTGGTATCATAGATGCCAGACTTGTACCAAGTGTTACAAACTGCTTGCCAGCCCATAATGCAGTATTACCTGCAAAATATAAAGTACTGCCAACAGTCTTAAATACGAGTAGACCAGCTACAACATCACTAAGAGTAAGTGACATGCCTGTAAATCTATTGACAATGTCTATCAGACTCTCGCCTGCTCGCTGCACTGTGTTAAAGGCACGTAGTAGATAGTCGGCAGCAATTGTTATAGACATTATACCTGAGTAGGCTGTTGCTGAAAATGTCTTTAAAAGATTGCCATTATGAGTTGTGAAGTCTTGTATTGTCTCACCAAGGTTCTTAAAGCCTGCAACAGCAGCCATAACATACTGCTCTAAATTAAGCTTGCCCTCAGGGTCCAAATCTTCTATGATAGCTGTAATCATACCACCAGTACCAAAATGAAGTGCTATATCACGCCATTCATCAAGTCTATCACGAATCTTTGTAACCTTTACTTCAAACCTATCAATTGTGCCATGAAATAAAGCTTCACTTATGATAAGAGCATCATCTTTTATAGTCTCTGTCATGCCACCAAGGGTATTTGCAATTTTCTCAGATGCACCTTTATAGCGCTCATTTAGGCCATCGAGGATTGCTACTACTGCCTTACTTGCATTTATATTTAGATTACCAAGATTCTTAATCTCTTGACCAGTAAGCTTAAGCTGCTCTTTAAGGATATCATAAATTGGAATGTTTGCATTTGCAAGCTGTCTAACTTCTTCAGCGGCCAGCTTACCTTTTGTGAGTATCTGGCCAAGAGCTGTTACTATGCGTTGCATATTTTCTTCTGTTGCACCAGTAGCTGCAGCTGTATCAGAGACTACTTTCAGTACCGCCTTTGAGCTATTGATTGGCACGCTCATAGCCTGGAGATACTGTGCCATGCTTATTGCGCCTTCAGTATTAAAAGGAGTGTATGCTGCAAAATCTTCAAGTTCACGGATATACTCTTTAGCCTGACTTGCATTCTTAGCAAAGTATTCCATAGATATCTTTGAAGCTTCCAGATTATTCCTAAATGCCAGTATAGCAGAAGAAGCCCCAGTTATTGCACCTGTTACAGCATAGATAGCTGCAGAGATAGCAAGACCAGAGGCTACACGCTTTACGCTACGAATGTTTGATGTAATATCTGACCATTTTTCTTCAAATGCTGATGCACCAAGCGTTAAAGCATCCATCTGTCTATTAACTACATCTGTCGTGCTTTTAAATTCACGTTCAAACTTTCGGTCATCTAAATTCATTTGAAGGGTAATATTTTCTAGTATTGACATACCATCACTCCTTAAAATAAAAAATAGCTTGTAGGAGGCCGCCTACAAGCTATGTTCATTATATCAAGAAGGGGGCCTCATCAGCATATTGTATTTCTTGACTCTTTGAATGTTTTGGGTTAACCATTTCACTATGGACCTGTGAAAGCAAATTTAATTGCTTAGGTCGCATGCGCCAAAATTGCTTTGGTGACATTAAAAGAATCACTGTGCCTACGTAGTAGAGGCGAGCCCAGTCATAAGGTTCATCCACCTTATTGAGCGCAGAAGAGCCTACTGTGCTACTTCCTCTGCCCCCGTCTCGTTTTTTAACTCTGCAATATTAGGTACAAGGTCCTGTACAAAAGCAGCAACCAGTTTAATGTTTACTTCTTTTAAATTGCTTAGAGTTATATGACTCGCAATTTCATGCTTTGACTTTTTATAGCCGATAAGCTCGTCATGCTCATTGTAGATTGCAAGGTCATGCATAAGACCACAATAAAGAATATTTATTGTGTCTGTTGCTGTTGCTGTTTCATTAGCTTCCTTATCAAGTTCATTAAGAACGCTTACGAGTGGCTTACCATCTACTGTGATCGTATTTGCCTCGATAAGCTCATCCTTATAAAAGACCTTGTGCTCTTTAGCTGAGCCGCCCAAGACTTTCTTAATGACGGCATTGATGGTTTTATAGATCTTCTCAAGCTCACAGAATGCATTCATATCGAAGATAAGTGAATAGGTTTCACCGCCGAGTTCAAGAGTTATAGCTTCAGGCTTAAATATTGTAGAGCTGTTTACAGGCTCTGTTTTCTGGATATTTTCTTCCATGGTCAATCTTCTCCTCTATTAGATTATACGGGCGCATTGAGCACGCCCGTATTCATGTTGTTTAATCGCCGACAGTAATTACACTTGTTGCAGTTGCTGTGCTGCCACCCTTAGTAGCAGTAACAGTGATTGTTGCTGTGCCTGTTGCATCAGCTGCGACTGTTACAAGGCCAGTATCAGAAACAGTAACCTTAGCATTGTTAGATGCATAAGTAATTGTTGCTGTATTATCTGATGCTGTTGCTGTAAGCTGCTGTGTACCCTCAGGAGCTACTGTTGCTGTTGTAGGAGCTACTGAAACAGCGAGTGTAGAACCACTGCCGCCGGAGTAGTCACCTGCAACAAGGGTATTGGCTGTAAACCAAGCGCTGAAATCAGTCTTAGAGCCGGTATAGTGCTCATCGCATGTATCAACGCTGAAACGCCAGTTATCATCATAGTCTCTCTTAAGGAAGTTGCCTGTGATGGTAGGTGTGTTCCAGTTGATTGAGTCAGCCTTTGTCTGGTTGTTATCATCAGGTGCAGAGAACTTGCCCTTAAGATACCAGATAAGTCTGTCTGCGCCGTTTGATAGCTTAACTGAGCAACCAACAGCAACATATGGCGGGATATCGTTTGAAGAATCCTTTACAAGGCCTGTGCTACTGTCATAAGTTGCACCAAGAAGCACTGCTCTGTGCTGTGGCGGAATATCAGCAACGTTAAGCTCGAGTGTCATAGCACCGAGTGTAGAAGCTGTATCATAAGGACCATCATCAGCGAACAGAGTGTCGTTGGATGCATTTGGTGAGAAATTTGCTGTAATTGCACCAGGAAGTCTCACTGGATCTTTATAAGCAATTTCACCAAGGTCAGAAGGACCGTTTGTACGTGGTGCACGGTCTTCTAGAAGAATTGCGTAGTGTAGGTTTGTTAGACCTATTGCGACTGGTTTTCCCATAGTTGATTTCCTCCTTATTAAATAATTCTATGTGAAAATACTCGTACTCTGAATACGAAATACTTTCTACCTTTGTCATCAGTCTGCTTCCAAACTGGCTCGCCTAACATAACTGTAGCTACATCTAATCCGCTTTCTAAACGAATTAGACCATCTGCATCATCTGTATCAGCTTTATCTGTATACAGCCATCTGTAAGCTACTCTACCATTTTCATATGCAGTCTCATTAGACTCGCTACGAGATGTTACCTCTACTATGTAGCAAGCTCCGTCTATCTGTGATGGCACTGCCATCGTACGAGGAAGCTGCTGTAGAAGTATAGCATCGTTTGGTTCGTCAGGTAAAGAGTTATAAAACAGATTGTCACCAGGCTCAAGGCTTGGTATCTTTGCAGCAAGGTAGTCAACAAGTTCATTTAGTATATTCATTGATTACCCTCCTTAAGCAAACATGTACATCATCTTCAATAGCGTTAGCGAGTAGCTTGAGGTTTTCTTCAACAACTTCACGCTCCAGCAGGTCAAAGCCCGTAAGTGATATGTTAACCTCTCCGTTATTAAAGTATGAAATCGTTTCTGCTTCATCAAATGATACCACTGAGTCTGGCTTATGCGCAAAATTCTCGACAGCCTCTTCAGCTGTCATTTGGAGATCGTAACCCATTTGCTTAAGCTCTCGAATTACGCGCTCCTTATTTGTTTCAAGTACATGTGTAGTTTTCTTTTTAGTCATAGGTAAATCACCTGAATGCTCATCTGACCTTCATTACCATCGAAGTATCTACCGATTTTTCGAATCTCTTTGTCTGTAAGCTTGTCGCCCCAAACATCAAGTGTAACAAGATCGTCAACGGTTATTTCCAAAGACTCTGGAACATATAACTGTGAGCGACTAACATATGAATCACCACGCTTATCTGTGATGACCTCTGTATTATCTACTCTGTAGCACAGTCCTTCTTGTGTCTCTGAAAACTTTTTATCACCTGAGGCTGTTTTACCTTCTATTCTACGAAAAGTAAACGGAAAGCGAACCCATTCTTGTAGTGACTTATACACTCTTATCAGCCTCCATCATACCCTTTTCAAATACAACATCATGCTGATACTGTGGATCTCGTGGCCTACCTGAGAATACTAACATGTCTTCATAATGCTTGGCCATATTCTCATAGAATTGTAGTCGCTTTGTATTATCTTCAGACTGTGGTCCTAAGCTACGCTTTATTGGCTTTCGAGCAAGTGTAGCAGCACATTGACGATAGCCAGCAGCAAGGCGTGCATTACTACTCTTAAAGTTATCGAGTATATACTGAATTTCCTCATTCTGTAGTAAAGGATCATCTTCGATAGTATCTTTCAGCATAAAGCGGAATGCGTCGATATCTGAAGTTGACGGATTTCCAGAATACGTCCAAGACATAATTTATTCCTCCTTTTTGAAGGATAGCCGTGTAGGCTTTTTATCTTCTTTAACCTGCAGTACAGAAGAATCTACATGAGACTCTTCTACTGCAGGCTTTATAGAAGAGGAGACCGCTTTTACAGGAGTTATTTTGTGCTCACCAACAAGTATTCGTGGTGTGCGTACCTGTGTCTCATCAATAAGTTCTCCGCGCTCATAGCGTTTGCCATAAGCACGGATAGGCTTAAGTACAAGGTATTTCATTATATACCCGCCGCCTTATACAAGGTCTGTAAGGAATGTACCCATATCAGGGCATATAATTCTCATGTCATATGCCATTTCAGCTTCGATACGCTCTGTACCGATGCCGAGCTGATCCATAGGAATACGTACGATACGTGAGCCGTATGCTGAGCCACCTTCAAGACCAGTCCAAGCAAAGATGTAACCTGCTGAAGGTGTCTTAAGTCTTGGTGATGGAGTACGATAGCCGAGAAGCATGCTGCCTTTATAGATAAAGTTTGGTGACACATTTGAGTCATCAAAGTTTGCACGTTTTGTGCCGCTTGAAACAACACCCCACGGAACGTAGATCTTATCGATTTCAAAGAGCTCTGCAAGCAGATCAAGAGTAATAATACCCTTCTGAGTATACTTGATTCTATCCATGATCTCCTCATGATTCTTGAGAGCATAGAGAACATCTGGTGACATGATAGCGAAGTTAGGCTTCTTACCAGTATTCTCAGCCATTTCAAGCATACACTGGTTTATGATTTCTACTGGTGAGCTTGATGCATCTGAAAACTTTGCAATTGTGCCGCCGGTACCGGCTGACTTATCAGTGCCCCATACGCCTGGCTTGAAGTATGTATCAGCAAATCTACGCTCTCTGTTGAGGAGCATCTTTTCTGTAAGCGACTCAACAGTATCACGATCTACATTAATAGGTGCATCGTAGTTTGCACGCTCTTCTTCTGTGATATCATAATGAAGTGCATACTTACGGCAGTGATATGGATTTTCAGTTTTTACATCCCAGTTGAAGCCTTCAGACTCAGCACCCTGTCCGCGCTCTTTTACTTCATCACGGAATGCGTCAGCCTTAGAATAGCTGAAGTAGATATCTGACTGCTTCTGCACTCTTATTATCGGAAATATCTTATCTGCGATAAATGCGTCAGCACCCTGCTGATAAGCTACTGAGAAATTCGTCATCGCACGGTCAATATGACCGCCATTTTTCATCTGTGGCATTTCTTTTTATCTCCTTTCTTACTTAATAAGTACAGTGACAAGGTCACCAGCTGAAGATGCAGTGGTAAGGGCAGTGCCGATAACAGTTGCATCATCGAGATCATTGTCTGTTGCAGCTGCAACTGTATGATATACAACACCATTAACAGTTGTAGTGCTGCCGGTTACTTCGACAAGCTTACCAGCTGCAATAGCAGCATTTGCAACAGCTGGGAATGCACCTTTTACTACTGTTGCCATCTCGCCTTCCTTTTCTGCCGGATACTGACAAATACCTACAAACTGTGAAGCGCTTGTAAGATTTGTAGACGTAGCCGGTTCAAGGTAGCCGTTTTCATTGATAATTGCAGGCTCGTATTTATTAAGAACTTCTTCTGCATACCACGCAAAGCGATTCATTGGAAGTTCAAAAGCAGCCTGATTTGTAGCACTTGTTGTTACAGGCATGATTCATTACTCTCCTTTCACGTACTGTTCATAGAGATCTGGATGCAGCTCGCAAGCCTTTGTAAATGCTACTGCACTTGATACACTTTCAGTCTTTGCGATATCAGCCGCTTTCTTTTCAAGAGCCTTATATGCATCATCTGAAGACACAGTTATAGTGCCCTCACCAGCTACTGCGGTAGACTTGCCGAGACCCTCTTCAATAGCAGCTGCTGCCTTTGCAAGAACAGCAAATACCTCAGGTGAAGCAGTCTTTAGCACAGACTTAAGCTCTGCCTCTTCGCAAGGAATTGCCTTAACTACTGCAAATCTTGACTTTGCAAGATTTTCGGCCTTTTCTGCCTCAAGAGCAGAGATTGATTTCTGCATAGCTGTAATCTGAGCCTGTACTTCTGCAGGAAGTGACTTCATTACATCCTCAGACATTTTTGGCTGAGGCACAGACTTATTTACAGCTGCTGTAAGCTGTTCATTTGCGGTTGTAAGCTCTGAAATTTTAGTATTCAGTGGTGCAACAGCCTCATTTACAGCTGTTGACTTAGCAGTGTCAACATAGTCTGTAATTACTTTCTGAGCATCAGCTGTGAGACCTGCAAGAATATCCTTGAATTCCATTTGTTTAGCTCCCTCCTTCATAGACTTTGTTAGTAAGATATTAGCTCGAGAATTTGCTCCCTGCGGACAGAGAGCAACTGCGGTGAGCGTAAGATCTGTATAACTAAATTGGGGTGTGAAGTTGTTTGGCACAATCATCACTCCTTTCATATTAATAATACGTAATAAAGTATTCTGCTTATCTAGTACAGGTTATTCAATTGCTGAATAGCCCTCACCATCGACAGGCACGCGTCTGCCGCCACCTTCGATTGAAAACATAGAATATTCGCCAGATACTACTTTTGCATAGATTTCATCATCTGGGATGTAGAAACCTACCCACAAACCTTCAGGCATCGTACCTTCCGGAATACCAAGTACCTGCATCTTTTCTTTAGTAAACATCATACTCTCTATAAGATAACCACAGTCAGAGCACCACTGATGAACCTCATTGCAGTAGCCCTTGTTCAGTGCAAATGAGTAAGCAGCAGCTTCTAACACGCCAGTAGGAATCATGTCACCCTGGTAATCTACTGGCAACTGTCCATCCTCTTCGACAGTAACATTAGCCCAGCCAAATACAAGGTTTGAATTTCCCACTACACTGTCTTTATTCAGCATATTGTGTATTACTGGGTCCTCTGCGTGCACTACTGGTCGTGATTTAACAAAGGTAAAAGACAGTCCATCCTGTACAGGGTCTTTAAAGATACCCTTACGAACTGTATACATCTTGCCTTCGTTTGATTTAAAGAAGTGCACTTTACTTGTTTTATCCATGTTTACATACCTCCTATTTAAACTGATTGTCTACTGGGTCTTCGAGCTGCGAGTCAAATGTACCTGAGCCCGAAGTGCCTGTATTTGCCTTTGGCTCATCTGGCTTTAGTGATGCAGCACCTTCCTTGATATCTGGACCACCTACTGATCTCATTAAGAATTTAAATAAATCCTCAGATTTAGTAACGTCAATATTTAGTGAACGTAGCAGCATTGCAAGCTCAGCGACAGTAGCATCCTTAATACGCTCAGTTGTTATCTTAGGCAGCCTTTCAAGTGACATGTTATTAACTGCAAATAAGCGAGGTACTGCCTGTGTATTAAGCGTATTACATATTGATTTAACGATACACTCAAGTGAGCTCAAGAACATGTCATATTTAGTTTCAGCCATTGCAAAACTACCAGTACGATCATTACCTAACAGAATAAGATCTGCAAGCATACAAATTGCAATACGTGTATCGTATCTCTGAATGGTTTCATTTACTTTAATATTTGAAGTATTTTCACCTTTAAGTAAATGTAGGTCCCAGCCTTCTGGAATTACAAGACCATGCGTCTTATCCTGTCGTAGACCTGTTACTACGCCCTGTGCCCAGTCTAAGAGTTCTACCATTTCTTCATTGTCTGGGTCAAATAGAGGAACGCCTTCTTTAGGCTGCATAATAGGTATACCAGCCAAGGCACGCTCTACTCCTATGCCTTCAATCTCTTCAAGATACTTCTTAAAGTACCATGGGCGGTAGGCTCTACGCAGTAGTGAGAAACCTTCTGGGTTATTCTTATCAGACTTTGTCTTAAATAAAAGATTACCATAAAGTGGTATCTCTATGTCTCCGCGGTCACCACCTGCAAGACCTGAGGTATCCTGAATAAAGGCTTCTGGTCGACCATTCTTATCAAACTTCCACTCTTTGAGTGTACTCTGGCCTACTCGAGGAAGCTCCTGCCAGCCTATCTTACCGTCTGTAAACTGGGATCTGAACTTTAAGTCACGCTCCATTGGGCCTCTACGCACTTTGTAGACAATTTCATGCACTGAAAAGCCATAAATAAGCTCACTTAAAACTTCAGACACAAAGTCATCCCAGCTCTGTTCCTGCATGTCAAACATACAAGACTCTAAAAAGTCTGCTTCTTCCTGTCCGGCACCATTTTCGTCAACCTTCCATACTACTTTTCTTACCAGTGTTTCGATGGCATATAGACATGCGCCAATTACTGGGTCATTTGAGGACATTTCCTGATATACTTTAGCTGCACGTGGCCAGCGTAAGTCACGAATAAATTCCTCTGTTATATAGCCAGATGAATACTGAACACCAGGTACACCTCTAGCCTTCATATTGGCCTTTGGAGCCTGTGCTTTATCTACTGTCTCCATCTGCCTTTGTCTCTTTTTAAAAAATCCCATTTTTAACCTCCTTACATATGCCAGTAGCTACTTCCTGCTCTGAAGCGAGCACGCTGAGCAGCATGTCTACGTGTACTACTCGGTGCAACAATTCTTCCTTCAGCAGGTGTAAAGTATGCAAAAGCACCATCCATAGCGTCTATTACATCATCATGAGCACCAAGAGGAAATGAATCTAACTGATTATAGAGTCTTAGCATTTCACGGCAATCACGAACGATAAAAATAGAGCCCATCTGCATTGCAGCAGCCACAGGACGTGCACGCTCAATCTTAGAAACTACTGGCTTTACACCCATTATGTCGTAACCTGGAAGCACTTCACGGCATAGACGAAGTGCATTTGCTTCACCTGAAGAGCCACCTTCTTGCTCAAAGCGAATAGCACAAGCATGTCCATCCTGCTGTGCACACAGCTGCATCAGCTTTTCTACCTCATTAGGTGTCTTTTGAACAGCTACTATGTCTTCAATATAATACATTCCCTGGTAGCAAGCCATCTTAAAACCTACTGTCCAGTCAGGGTCTTTTGTATTTGTATTTTTCTTCCTGTATTTTGGGTCAATAGACGCAAAGTCCCAGAACCTAACTCTACGAGCATTTTTAGGGACGTTGTGTCTATCACAAATCATGAGCCAAGCCTTATTGAAAATGTCACCTGACTCACGTACTTCCCAGTTACCATTTAGTAGCTGCTCACGAAGTACAGGTGGCAAGTTTTCGAGTGCCTGCATATACTCCTCAGAGTCAAGATATGGGTTATCATTTAGGCCGGCGGGTAAGAATATACGTTTGGGTTTACCATTTGCGTCCTTATTATCTACAAAGTACCTCTGATAATAGTAATCTCCGTATACACCGCCAGGGTTAGCAGTAGCACGTATACGAAGCGGTACTTTTACCTCTTTTGGTTTACGTAGACGTGAGAACAAATACTCAAATGATTCTGGTATTATATGTGTAACCTCATCAAAACCAATGTAGCTGAATTCAGCACCCTGATATCTGTAATGGTCTGCCTGTACATCAAGGTAGCCAAAAGATAGCGTAGCGCCAGATTCTTTAAATATATAGCGCTTATCCTTATCTTTCCAAACGACTTCACCTGACTTCAAGAATGGTGACAGCCATGTCTGACTCATTGGTATCAGAGCACCAGGAAGCATTAAGTCAGCAAAAGTCTTTCTGAATAGGATTGCGTTATAGCCGGGGACATCTACGTATTGTAGTGCAGCCGCCAGCTGGTAGACTGACTTGCCGCCACCAACGGCACCACCATAAAGCAGCTCCCTGACGTTGTTCATCAGTAGAGCTGCTGTCTGCTTTGGCGTAGGTGTTATTGGGATATACTTATTTGTTTTTGGCGTTAAGGCCTGCTGAAGTCGCTGTATCTGTTCATCACTTAAATTAGTGAGGTCCATATCATCACTCCTTCGTACGTTTCTTCAGTTCATCAATAAAGGCTGTTATAGACATCTTTGGTACTACTCTGGTTAGTAAGCCGCCGGGCTGTGAATGAGCCTGTGACATACCTACATACTGCTGATTTATCATATCAAGCGGCACCTGTCGATCATTAAAGGCCGTTTTAAAGAATCTGCATATTTCTGTCCAGGCTTCTTCCTGCTGGTCTACTGGTCTATTCTGTAGTACCTCCATCTGATAAAAATACAGCATTATAAGGGCACTAACTGCAGCCATTAGGCCTTTTTCTGAGCTATGCAGATTTCTTTTACGACGCTCATTTTCAGCCCATGTATGTCCGTCTATGTAGCCAAGCAAGCCTCTAAACTGATAATCATTATCGGCTTTTCGTGTTATAGACTCTTTGTTTACCATCCAGTAGTATACTGGCATCTCAAGGAAGCCAATATTATCTGTACATGCAAAAACCAGCTGATTGAATGACATATCTTCATTTGATCTACTGTCCGACATAAGAATATTGAAATGGTCAAGAAATGCTCTGCGATACATTTTACCGAACATCCAGGTACCATCGTGCTGATGTGGCACAAACTTCATCTGAGGATTTTCGGTCTCTTCAAGGAATGTACCAAAGACGGCATCCAGCTGCCTGTTCTGTACAAATGCATCATGTAAAAACTGTATGGCATAAGTAGATGCCCAAGTGTCATCTGCATCCATGAAAGTTATAAACTCGTGATTGCAGCTCTGCTGACCTACTGCACGTGCATGTCCCGGGCCCATGTTTTTATCAACATTGACCACATTAATGCTTGCTATATCAGAGACTTTAAAGCCTTCGATAATTTCATTAAGAGTAGCAATGTCAACAGGTGTTGATGCATCATTGACTATTGTTACGTGGATATCCTTCGCAACAGTCTGCATTGCTATTGAGCTTAATGCTCTACTGATGACATTGCTGTGGTTCCAATACGGAATTACTACATCGATTCCGGCTGTTTTATTATACTGATTCATACTCTTCCTCCTATTATTATACGTTATAATCTAAATCTGCAATCCACTCATCAATGTTCTTTTCTCTTTCTTCTGAGTAGAAGCTCTGATCTTTGAACCAAGTCTTCCAGTCTTTATTGCCTCTGCCTCTATTGCACTTTGTGCACGCCGGGACTATATTATGACGCTCGGTTTTGCCACCCTTACTACAAGGTATGACATGGTCACGGTCAAGTCGGTCGCTCTTGGCACGACCCTGTGGCTTGCCACAATATGCACAGCAGCCGCTGAAATGCAGCATTGTAGCCTTCCAGTCTTCTACTGTATACTCTACTCGCTCACCAAGGCTGCGCTGGCGCTCCTTTGCTGCAAACTTGCTTATTTTACGCTTTTCGCGGACGCAGGCACGCTTTATGTTTATGCACTCTTTGCACTGCTTTGTAGGCAGGCCAGTTATACTCTGCGTGTAGAACTCTGAGATAGGCTTTTCTTTACCACAGCATGAGCACGCCTGCATAGGCAGCTTGTATTCCAATTTTATATTAGCCATGTTTATCCTCCTTCTGTATAACAACCTCAGTCGTTTTTATACCAATCTGTGTATTGCCAAGAAGACCTACTGACTCCAGTATCTCAGCAACACTACTGAGGTCCTCTTTCTTTGTAACCTGACTCTGCTTAACAGCATGTGCGTCTAGGCCAGGCTGGTCAATTTGCTCTGGGGTATATGATACTATATCTTTCTGTAGACTAGTTGCAAACTTTGCTACTGCTGTTATTTCACTTGGCTTCATCACCGCCGGGTCCATGTAGTCTACTGCTTCTGTCACTTTATCAATTAGTGCCTGTGTCAGCTGGAGCTGTTTACGATTCATCTCTTTAATAGCTTCCATGCGCTCACTCTGTATACTTGCATCAGTAGCCCTGGACCAATGTATCATTCGAACTTTCCAGTTCCATTTATTTGAATACTTTACCAATGTAGCTACTGTCATATTAAGCTTTTTAGACAATTCGCTCATTGTAGGCAGCTTACCAGGATAATAGTCACGGTAAGTCACCCATGCAAGCCATTCATTATTTGTCTCTTCTGGCTGTCGTTCATATAGCTCCAGACCTAAGGATCTACTCAATGCCTGCCAGTCCTGCATTATTTCTGTTGGTTTCATGGCTTTAGGGGCTTTAGGTCTTAAACCAACTTCACCCGGCATCGGTGCCCCTTCAGGCCACATTGGGTCTTTTTCAAACCCTTCACAGTTCGGCTGCTTCCAGCGCTCTTTATCAAGTGCTGCATCAAACTCTACTGTCTTGTCGTGTGCCATGTTTACACCTCCTATTTTATATGTATATACTACGAATTGTCGTAGACCCAGAATCCAGCAATTTTTGAGCTAAGGCTTTGTGTCGTAGAACGTGACAGGCTATTTTTGACCTGTAAAGTGGGCGTCGCGGTGCTCGGTATAGGCAAATCGACAAGCCTATTCACTACAATATTTGAGCTAGGCCGGCAAAAGCTTTGCTGGTCAGCTCGTGTCAGCCAACATCAGTTGTTGGAGAAAGGCGGTCATTATGACTACTAACAAGAAAGCATACGAGTACACACTTGAAGAGCTTAAGCAGCTCAATGGCGATGCAAAGTTCTGGCGCAGCATGTACGATAGACTGTGTGCATATGATGCAAAATACTCTGTTGTAGGTACAGAACGTATCAATTATGCCAAGAAAATGTGGAGAACTGTGCTCTTCACTGAAGCATGCAACAGCAAAGATTATGACACTATTGCAAGACTTGGTGCAGATATGACAGTAGATCAGCTTACACAGCTCACGCCTGATGAGTATGTAGTTGCTAACTGGGGCGATGCTGGCATCAAGATCGTAGAGCTCATCTCTACTAAGTATGCAAACAATCCTCACATGGAGCTTGATGAGTTCCTCAATCATTGCACAGCATGTGGTGGCAACTGGGGTGGTATGTTCCTCACTGGCATTCAGGAGCTCTTCCCTGATGTATGGGAGCTTATCCCTGAACATATGGGTGTATTTGCCTTCTCTGTGATAGGTGATGTACTTAATCTGCTCAATGTAACAGACACAAAGAACAACTAATCAAATCTACTGTTGGGTGATGAATAACGTTAAGCACAGAAAGGAGTAGTCAATATGACTATTAAAGACGCCTTTTTAGGCACGATGTGCGGCAATGATATTGTCGAATATCTAGAAAATATGGAGATACGTCTGGGCATAAAGCTCACAAATGCACAACTTAAAGTATGCCAGGACTACAGCATTACGCTTGGCTTTGCTGCACTTGATTACAAGAAAGACAGCGACAAATACTACTCACAGCATATTGGCCTTGAAGAGGCTCTGAAATTAAAAGAGCCATGCTTCCTGCATACGTACCTCAATACAGTGTTTATGCACACCACCACAGATGCACTGTTCCTCAGCAGATATATTGCTGTAAGTACGCCTGAAAGCATTCGTAATGTCCTCAAGAATGATGAGGCAAGTGATAAAAAGCGTGCCTCACTTGAGCGTATACATGAAGAATACATGAAGGTATACCATTTTGCAAAATGGTTTCCAATCGATGTTGTTGATATCGATAATGTATGGCGTGCAGCATGGTATGTTATGCACGGATATGATAAGATCGGCAGTATCCAAAAGTTCACTACAAAACAGCTGAAGAAAGCCTTAGAGCTTCATGAGGCAATTGATCGTTATGCTCAGATAGAGCACAGAGACTATACCGATATACTAAATAAGCAGGCAGATCTACTGACATATATAAACAATAAACTGCCTAAGGTATATGACAGTATCACAATACATGCCTTCGAAACCAGCGAAGAACTTGCTGAAGAGGGAATGCGAATGGGCAACTGCATCGGTACCTACTGGGACCATGATGCTAATAGCTGCCTGTTCTATGTAGAAGCTGACGGTGAACACATGGACGTAGAGCTCATGAGAGATGCTTGCAATACAGACTATGATATCTGGGAAGTTAGTCAGGTATTCCTGGCTAAGAATCAGACTAATGAAATTTCAGAGAAGCTTATGGACAGGTTAGAAGTTATTGTTGGTGCATTCAACATAGTAACAAAAAATGCTTGGCTTGAAAAAGTTAAGTCGAAAAAGCGCATAAGCTGCAATGATGTAACATGTGATGCATGCACCTATCAGTATGTATGTGGTTTCAGCATAGCTTGTAAGCTTGGCAGCCCTCGCTACGACTGCGACTTTGAATTTGCAGCTAAGGATGAGGCTGAATTCAAAGCATATCTTAAAAGCATCACTGAAGACGAAGAGCTTGATGAAGATCTTGATACTGATGTTGAAGACTTCGACTTTGAGGCTTACTTTGCAGACCTTCCTGATGATGAACTTGCATTCTGAGCATGTGTGCAGTTTCAGCATAAAGTACAAAAATTTTACAGAGAGACATTCGTGGCTGTGAGATGACGCCACAATACAATTTTGAGCTATCGTTGGCTGATGAAAAACGTTAAGCAGAGAAAAGGAGGCCATTATGGCTACTATGTATTTCGATGACACAAACAGAATCGTTCTTCCTTCAGATGGAGGCTACCTCAAGGCTAAGGGAGACAAGCTCTCTGATGACTACATCAATGCTCAGAGCAGTGCATCTACTCCAAAGTTTAAGTTTGGTGGCAAGACAGAAACATGTGACGTTAAATTCTGCACAGCAAACGCAAACAAGACAATTGATATGCAGAACGGTTATATGTGGTTCTATCTCCAGGCATCAGACAGCAGATCTGAAGGCAACTACATCTATTCATCAATTGATGCTGTAATTGCATCTGCAAAGAAGCGTGTAACACTCACTAAGTCAGGCAAGAATGCATGGGCTGGTAAGTGCTATATATACAGCAGAGACGCAGCTACTAAGGAAGAGTTCCTTGTGGCTACAGTTGAAGCTACCAAGAGCATTAGATGGATCCCAAACGAGAAGAAAGGAGCTAACAAGTAATTAATACGGCGGTCAGACGTAAAATTAACAGAGATAATGCATGAGTGAGAGTAATGCATGCAATACCAACACCATTATCGTTGGCTGACGAAAAACGTTAAGCAGAGAATGGAGAAGAGTATGGCACAGACATTCACTTTTATTACCCCAGAAATGGGCTGGGCAAACCTGGCAAACACATATGCATTCCTTAAGAATACAGATGCAGCAACAGCTGATGAGAAGATCATTAGCTACCTTGACCAGGAAGTTCAGAAGGCTGTAAATGCAGGTCTTGCTGATGAAGCTACAATTAAGGCACGTCTCCGCACAAACCTTGTGGCTGATAAGAAGTGCAGATTCAAGGGTGACCTTGCAAAACTGCACCTTGTATCACTCTTCGATGAGTATACAAAGCGTGCCGGTGCTGATGTTCGTCAGCAGTACAAACCAACTGCATCTACTGTCAAGCTTAGCAAGTCTAAATGGCAGTACACCGTTGAAGAACTCAGACAGCTTGAAGGTGATGAGGCTTTCTGGAGAAGCATATACAACAATATCGCTTCTGTTCAGGCTAAACGTCCTGAGGCCTTTGAGCAGTACTTTGGCACTAATGGATACATGATTGCAATGGATGCCAAAGATTATGCTCGCCAGATGGCTGCAAACTGCAGAAACAAAGTGACATCTATACCTACAACTCCAGTACAGTTAACCCTGGAAGAGAAGATTCAGAAGGGCATTCCAGTAGTAATCACCCCAGATATTGTGAAAGAGCTTATAAAGCTTTATCCAAACGTTACTGCTGAACCTACTGAATACACTGAAGCTGATGCTGATGCATATAAGGCTAAACTTGAAGCTGATGCTGAAGCAAAGGCAAAGGCTGCTGCTGAAGAAGCAAAGGCTAAGGCTGAGGCTAAGGCTGAGCGTGAAAAGGCTGCAGCTGAGGCTAAGGCTAAGAGAGAGGCTGAAGCTAAAGAGGCCTTAAAGAGAGCAGAAAACAAGAGACTCATTCTTGAGGCACTTGCTGCTAAGAAGGCTGAAGCTGAAAAGAACTACGACATCAGTCCTGATATGTGGGCTGAGGAAGTAGACAAGGAAAACGCTAAGCCTGAAATCATCATTCCGGATCCAACACCGGAAGCAATTATTTGGGAGCGTGCTTCTAAGCTCAGAGATGAGTTTGCAAGAAAGCAGACTGATACCATCTACGTATGGGATCTTGAGACTGAGTTCGATAAGGATATCGATGAGGCTCTCGAGGAAATCGCTAATCAGTACCCAGACAATTTCATCTACGATGCTGAGTCTGGTGAGATTAACTTCTGCCCAGATGAAAACTAAGCATGTGTGCGGTTTCCAGCTACTACTACAAATTTTAGGAAAGGGGTGATGCTAATTGCAAGTATTCTACACACCTAAATTTTTGAGCTACACGGCAGGCAGGTACCGAGACGGACCGGTCCGCGCCGGGCCTGACAGTGGGGTGGATTTGGCCAGTGGTTTATATATGCGCGCGCACGCGATATTTAAATAGTATATTATATAATATACTGCAGTCCGCCAAAAATTTTGATTTTAATCAGAAGATTAATTTGATATAATAATATTGATGATTAAAATCATTATATTATATTGAATTCTATAAAATCTAAAGAAATTTAAGATTTTAATTAGAATAATAATATGATATAATAATATTGATGATTAAAATCATTATATTATATTGAATTCTATAAAATCTAAAGAAATTTAAGATTTTAATTAGAATAATAATATGATATAATAATATTGATGATTTAAATCATTATATTATATTGAATTCTATAAAATCTAAAGAAATTTAAGATTTTAATTAGAATAATAATATGATATAATAATATTGATGATTTAAATCATTATATTATATTGAATTCTATAAAATCTAAAGAAATTTAAGATTTTAATTAGAATAATAATATGATATAATAATATTGATGATTAAAATCATTATATTATATTGAATTCTATAAAATCTAAAGAAATTTAAGATTTTAATTAGAATAATAATATGATATAATAATATTGATGATTAAAATCATTATATTATATTGAATTCTATAAAATCTAAAGAAATTTAAGATTTTAATTAGAATAATAATATGATATAATAATATTGATGATTCAAATCATCATACTAACAGAGAATAATAGGCGAGTGAGAGTAGTCTAATTCTAAAAATTTAATATTATACATGGAGGGTCTAATCATGGACAAATTCGAAATCGCAATCAGAAACCTCGAGGTAGCTACTGCAGACGTAATGGAAGCTGTTATGTACCGCTCTAACTTCATCACAGACGATGACGACTTCAAGAGACTTTACAATGGCGTACACTGCATGACAGAAACTATCGAACATGTTATTGACGGCAGTGAAGGTGGCTGTGTACTGTTACTTGGCACTGGTGCTGATGATGACGAGATGACTATCACAGACCTGCTCGTAATGCTGGATTCCCTCAAAGAGCAGCATAAGCTCGAGCACGAGTATGCTGAGTTCAGAGATGCCGTAGCCGCAGTCATTGCAGCCTACTAATCTACTGTCAAGCAAAATCACAGTACAATTTAATATTAGAAAGGAGTAGTATTAATGGATACTATGCTCAAGACTATCCAGGCTGTCCTGAACTTACTGGAAGCTGCTATATGGGTTTATAGCTGGATAGATGACCTGGATTTTGTTAATGCTTGCCAGTCACTGTACGATGAGGTCCGTCCTATAATCTTTGAAGATGAAGGATTCGCGACAGTATACAGCATAAAGCTGGAAAAGCTGCAGGCAATAGTCAATGGTTATCCAGCAGTAGCCGACAAACTGCCACCTAACTGGTTGGCAGAACTGCTGAGTGCATATGGTAATATGATGCAGGCTGCAAGTGCCTGACGTTCTGGCCGGTCGTACGTTAAACGGTACCGGCCCATGCCCGCAAAAATCTATAAATTTCAGGGTCGCATGACCAAGTGCTACCTTGGGCAATGTAGCACGGAAAGGCTATAAAATGGCTAACACTAAGAAAGAAACTATCGGCTTCACATTCACAGGCACAATCGCTGAGAAGGCTACTGGCCGCACCATCCCGGGTTCTCAGGAACTCATCAGCGCCTGCAACACACTCGCACTTGATGCAATCAAGCTCGCATCCGAGGACCCAGAAATCGGCAAGCTCGCAGCAGCTGTTCAGTCCGGCGACCACGCAGCACTTGAGGCATTCGTAGACAAGGCAATCAAAGTGCCTGATAAGTCCATGCTCGACGGAGCTACTGATGATGAACTCAGCAGACTGCTCGAGTCCAGAAGAAGTGACAGATCGAAGGCCAAGAAGAGTGGACTGACTACACTCGACAATATCCGTAGATACATCTCAGCGTGGGTTGCAGAACTGGTCATCAGAGCTGCAGCAGGCAAGGCATACAAAGCACCGTCGTCCGGTCAGCTCGGCGACTTCGAGTCTACTGACAGAGATGAAATCACGAAGAAGATTAAGTCACTGCAGTCGAAGAAGTGCCGCCTCAATCAGGCATACCGTACTGTAGTTGCAGCGGGTATCGACAGTCCTGAGCTCGCTAAACAGATTGACGAGATTGAAGCTGAAATCAAGCGTCTCAATGAGATGCGTGGTACTACACCACGTGTTAAATCTACTGACACGGTTGTCACTGATTCACAGATAACTGCATATCTGCAGAGTCTGTCTGCTGAGCAGCTTGAAGAGCTTCTCAAGAAAGCACCAGCAGTCTGAGACTACTGGCCGCCGCAACCAATGCAACAGGTTTAACGCTTGAGCTCGAGCGAGACCGACCGCCGGCGGGCTTAGCGTTAAACTTGGAAGCAATTTAGTAACTTTTTTGAAAGGATGGTCTTAATGGAAGACGTTCGTGCTATCATACTCAAACTTAGCATTTCCACTGCACTGTGGAATGTCTATAAGCAGCTTCCAGTACTGCTTGAGTATGATAATATGCTGGCATTCAGTACAAAAGTATTGGTCAAAACACAGCTTGAGCTGTACAAAAGTTCTACCCACCCTGTGCTTGACACAACAAGTGTTGGACAGATGTCGACGCTTGGCAGTGGGGTCTGGCTTGAACTGCTCACTCACACAATGTTTCTTTGCTATCTGCTTGAACTCGATAACGAGGCTATATACAAGTGGTTCAGCAAATGCCCTGACATATCAGACAAACCGTTTGGTCTGTATCTTGCTGATTTAACAAGACTGCTGCTTGAGCAGCTCAATGACATTGGCATAAAAGCCTAACAATTACGGAGGTAAGTGAATATGGAAAAGAAGTTTACTGTCGCTGATATACTCAGCACATCTGCAAACAACAATGTACTGTGCCATCTGTACGATGAAGTACATCAGGTCAATGAGTCAGCTACTGAAGCTGAGATATCAGACAATGCATGCCAATATGGTTGGGCAACTGCAACTGTCAACTACTGGCACGTTACTGAAGAGGGTAATCTGGAGTTCAATGCTGAGCTCCAGAATTACGATGCTACTCGTGCAAAGTATCTTGAAATTGCTGAAGACCTGTCTATGATAAGAGATGCAGCTCAGCAGGAAATCAGAGATATTAAATCGCTTGATGGTCCACTGACTGAAGATGACAGAAATAAAATAGCAAACATTCGTAAAGCAAAAGTCCGTGTTGAATACTTCATAACAGTGACTAATATGGCAGCAAACAAGAAGGCTGTCATCACACCACTCGGCTGGCTGAATATGCTGGCAGTCTGCGAATTCATTCGTGATATTGATATCTTCATGCTTAATGTACTCTTACGTGACGTCATGGATATCTATGCACCATCATTTAAAGACCTTAAGTTTGCTGATTGCATACAGCCTTCATGTGAAGAAGCAGGTAATAAGGAGGACAAGTGATATGAAGGTATTGTTTAATGTAACCGAGATAACTACTAAGCTGGTTGAGGTTGAAGTTCCTGGTGGAATGGATACTGAGACTGCTGTTGAGTGGGCTCGCAACAAAGTTGAGTCTGACTACTGTGACGACAAGATAGATATGACAGTTGATGTTGACTGTGACGTTCAGTATGATATCGTTGACGTTCCACCTGAGATACAGCCACCTGAAGACTACTGCTCAGTGGTTGACTGATTAGAACTACTGATTGAATTAAGACCGCTTCGGCGGTCTTTTTTTATACCCATTTGACATACGGCTGCACTGCTGGATTTGCATATGTGCGTTCCGGTGGTGCAGCCTTAATTTTTGCTACTGTGAGGTTGGCCGGCGGAGAGTTACCTACTGACAAATTTTTGAGCTAAGCAAGGATGGATTGTTGCATGTGTGCACTTTTGGATCTGAGGCCT
>Ga0326512_10000112_pt1 | contig 65364 bp, 61 predicted proteins | sample 1_2617_0518_D_FD_203652 | JGI IMG/M metagenome (GOLD analysis project Ga0326512, IMG submission 203652) | Bovine rumen microbial communities from UC Davis, California, United States - 1_2617_0518 | ecosystem: Host-associated > Mammals > Digestive system > Stomach > Rumen | place: USA...
TGAAATTCCTGAATTGCACTATCAAAGTAATCAAGAATTTCATGCCATGAGCTTCCTTCATCGGCACTTCCTCTGTGACACTCTGCTCGTGTCAAGTAAAAAACAAAAAAATTGAAATTTTTTGTAGTTCCCGGAGGCTCATTACCAGAGCCTCCGATCTATCACCACCTTGTCTTAATTCCATTTCCCTACAATTCTAAACGAATTATATCATATCGCAGAGAAAAAATCATCCACATTCCAAACAATTTCAATCTTGTCCTCTGCATATACATTTACCTGCTGTATTATGCTCCTAAGTCTGTCGGCATCAAATTCCTCCAGACCGGAAATCATGTCAAGCCATTCTTCCTGTTCTTCGGTACAGCTTTCTTTCTGTGCTGCAAGTTCTTCTGCCTTTTCAGAAATCTGTTCTTCTATTTCAGCAATCTTCTGTTTGAGAGATGCGTTCTTCTCTGCCATAGCCTCCCTGGTCAGATTGCCTTTTGTATAGGAATCGTAAACTTCAAATTTCTGTTTGTTGTATCTGCCAAGCCGTTTCCGTAAGACTTCGATCTGACTTGCAAGGCTTTCATCTCCCCTGGATTCTTCCTTTTTTATCCGCAGATCTTTCAGTGTGCTTTCAGCCATTGCCTTCGCACAGGCAAGGATATTTTCCTGCAGTTCTAAGGCGTTCAGTTTGACATGCCCTGATCTGCACCGGTAGGATTTGCCATTATTATATTTGCACATTGCCTTTCCACAATGTCCGCATACGATAAATGCCCGTTTCCACTTTCCCGTCGGCTGGCGTTTTTGGTAATCCCTCCGCCCGACCGCCCTATGTGCTGCATGGAACAGTTCTAAGGACACAAGCGGCTCATGACAGTTCTCCACCACGATCCAGTCCTCTTTCTCCTTTGCTATGACCTTATGCCCCGTATCCAGATTATCCGCAAATTTATTGTTGATCACTTTGCCGATATACACCTCGTTATACAGGACTTCCATGACCGTTGTGGGATTCCACATCCTTTGTCCAAAGTCCCTGCAATGGTTACGGACGATCCCTTTCTTATCATAGTATTCCAGGATACTGTCCTGCCCCGCACCATTGAGGATATTTGAAATTTCCGTATATTTCTTTCCATCTGCCGCCATCTCAAAGATCATCTTTACCACCGGTGCCGCCTCCGGATCAGGCTCCAGCCTGTGCTTGTCCTCTGCCGACTTCCGGTAGCCATACGGTGCAAAGGAAGCGATATACTTCCCCTGCTTTGCAAGCACCAGCTTTGCAGACCTAACCTTTCTTGACGCATCCTTGCAGTACATGGCATTGACAAGGTTCTTTAAGGCAACGCCCATTCCCCCGGTCGCTCCATTATTCAGATTGCTGTCGTAATGGTCATTGACGGAAATATACCGTATCTGAAGAAGCGGGAAGATGCACTCCATATAATTCCCGACTTCCAGATAATCCCTGCCAAGCCTGCTGTAATCTTTTGTAATGATGATGTTGATCTGACCGGCTTTTACCATCTTCATCATCCTTTGGAAGTCCGGCCTTGAAAAATCCGTGCCGGAATAGCCATCGTCTGAAAACTCCAAAATGTCACAGCCGGAAAGATCCGGCTGTCCTGCCACATAGTCCATCATCAGCTTTCTCTGGTGTGATATGCTGTTGCTCTCGTCCGTTTTTGCCTTGTCATCATCTTCATCGGAAAGACGCATATACAAGGCTATCGTTTTATTTTCCATCGGCAGCCTCCCTTTCCTCTGAAATCTCTAACAGTTCCTTCATAAAATCATCATAGACCAGGCGGACCTCGATATTCCCGTCATGATAGCAGACTACCTTTGAAACAAATGCGTCCACGATCTCCTTTGTCAGTTTCCTGCGTTTCAGATATTTATTTACGGTTTTCTCCCAATCTTCATTGATATGAAAATCTTTTTCATAGGTCCTCTGACGGATAAGGAGAGTGTCGATCTGCTCCTCTATCTGCCGTATCTGCCCTTCGTATTCATTCTGGTACTGGCACAGTTCTTCAGCGGTGATCAGCCTGTCACGGTAATCCTCATACAGACCGTTCTTGTTCCTACTGATACGCTGTACCTCACGCCGCAGCCTTGTGATCTCCTTTGCGTAGAGATTATACTGCATCACATTGTCCTTCCGGGCATTCAGTTTCCGTACAAGGGCAAGTTTCTCAATACATACCGTCATGTGCTGCTTTATTACCGAAAAAACAGCATCCTCCACATCACTGTGCAGAAAATCATGCTGATTCAGGCAATGCCCGTCTTTCCTGTATTTGTGTCTGCACCGGTACACGAATATATTATTTCTTCCCTGCCTCTGTAGGTGCATCCCCTTTCCACATTCCCCACAGTTGATCTTGAGGAAGAACTTGTTTTCCGGTGAATCCTCATATTTTGGATTCCGGTTCTGGACCATTGTATAGAAACCGTCCCTCAGTTCCTTTATCCGTTCCTGTGCCTTTTCAAACGTCTCCTTGTCGATCAGCGGCTCATGTGCTCCTTCGATACGGATCCACTCTGATTCGTCCGTATGCTTATTTTTCATACCGGTCGCAAGGCTTTTTGTCTGTTTCCCATGCACGATATTTCCTATATAGTATTCCCCCTGCAAAATTCCTTTGACATGGGAATAATGCCAGTCCCTCGCTCTGTCGGCAAACTCTTTCTTTCCTTTCTTCATGAACCGGTATTTGGGCGGGGATAGATGCCCCTCTGCCTGCATGATTTCCGCTATGCGGTTATACCCATTCCCTTCAAGAAACAGATCAAATATCCTCTTGACATTTCCGCTCACTTCTTCGTCTATGATTAGTTTCCGGCTCCCATCTTCTGCCCTCACATATCCATACGGAGGCGTTCCCTCACTGAAACCGCCCTGGCTCCAGATCGCCACTTTGCCTGTTTTGACCTTTTTTGAAATATCTTTGGAATAATACTCATTCACGATATTTTTGAGCGGCACGGAAAGATCCGTCCCCGGCCTTGCCGTATCAAAATCATCCGTGATCGCTATATACCTGACATCAAGAAACGGAAATACCCTCTCGATATAGTTCCCCATCTCCACATAATTCCTGCCAAGCCTGGAAAGGTCCCTGGTAATGACCGTGTTGATCTTCCCCTGCCGGATGTCCTGTATCATCCTCTCAAATTCAGGTCTTTCAAATGTCGTTCCGGTCACGGATATATCCGCATAAACATCAGCAACGACCATATCCGTCTGCTCCGCAACGAAATTCCTGATATAAGCGATCTGTGTTTCTACCGTATCACGCTCCTTATTCGCCTCAGATTCGTGGGAGAGCCTTGCATAGATCCCTACCTGATAAGGCTTTACACCAATGACTTCCTCTACCGTTTTTTCTATGGCTGCCCCGGAGACAGCCGGCATTGCTTTCCTGCTCTTTCTTGCCATATCAGACCGCCTCCCTTTCCATATTCTCTTTATTATCGTTCTGCATATCTTCTATGACTTCCATGCACTCCCGGTACTGATCGTCATAATCAAATACAATCTCTATATGTGTCTTGTCCGTTACCCTGACTTCACGGATCAGCGATACCGCAACTTCCCTTGTCAGCATTTCGATATTCCCATGCTCCGTAAAATAGTCCAGCCACTTGAAGCCCTCATTTTTCCGGTTCAGCACATCTTCCATTTCAAGCTCGATCTGCCTTACGGCGATCTGTGCGTTTTTCCGTCTGTTCTCGTATGCCGTGTGAAGCTCCTTGTAATCTTCCTCGGAAATGATGCCGTCTTTCAAGTCCTCATAGAGCATGGTGCGAAGCCCGGCACAACGCTCCGCCTCCGCCAGCTTCTTCTCTTTCCGTTCTTCCAGTTTCCTCATGTCGATCTGCTGGAACGGGACCGTTCCGATAAACTCAATGATACGCTCTAAGGAAAGGATGTTCCCGATATGCTGCTGCAAAAGGATCAGCACCGTTTCCTCCAGCTTATCCGCAGAAATGCGGTGCGGGCTGCAGGCCCTTGTTTCCTTATTTGTGGCACACATATAATAAGCATAGGTCTTTCCCGATACCTTTGAGGTCTTTCGTATCATCGGCATCCCGCACTCCGCACAGGTCACAATGCCGGACAGGGGATAGACGCACTCCTTATCCGGTGATGTCCTTGTGTCCATGTCAAGAAGCCTCTGCACGATCTCAAAATCCCGGTCCGTCACTACCGGCTCATGGTTCTTCTCAATTCGGATCCAGTCGCTTTCCTCTTTGAAAACTGTCTTTTTTACTTTATGGTTCGGCGTGGTCTGCCTCCCCTGCACCAGATTTCCTATATAGATCTCATTCGTCAGAATCCGCCTTACCATCACGGAAGTCCACTCGGATTTCTCCTTCGTCTTAAAAGCCGTATGGTAATTGCTCCCGGTGCTCGCCTTATATTCTGCCGGCGGAAGGATGCCATCCTCATTCAGTTTTTTCGCGATCGCATCCTGGCTCATGCCGTGAAGTTTCAGCCTGAAGATGTCCTTTACCACATTTGCCGCATAAGGATCGATCTCTATTTTGTGTCTGTCATCCTCCATTTTTCTGTAACCGTATGCCACAAACGCACTGATACATTCCCCGTTCTTCCGCTTGATCTCCAGGTGGCTCCGTATCTTGATAGAAATGTCCCGGCAGTACGCATCGTTGATCAGGTTCTTAAATGGAATGATGATCTCGTCCGACTGGTTCTTTCCGTCCAGGCTGTCATAATTGTCATTTACGGCTATGAACCTCACGCCCATAGCCGGGAACAGACGCTCAATATACATGCCCGCATCAATGTACTCACGACCAAAACGGCTCAGGTCCTTTGTCACGACACAATCAACCAGGCCTTTCTTGATGTCCTCAAGCATCATCTGAAAAGCCGGACGCGCGAAGTTAGAGCCGGAATAGCCATCATCCACATACTCCTGCACGATCTCAATATCATCTTTTTCCTTCAGGAACTCCCTTACCAGAGATTTCTGGTTAGAAATGCTGTTGCTCTCTGCCTTGCCGCCTCCGGCAACATCGCCGTCTTCCTTTGACAAACGCACATAGACGGCTGCATGATAGATTTTTTTGCTTTGAATATTCATCCGCATATCCTCCTATTCTGGTTTAAGTCAAGGAAAACCTTTTACCAGGAAGATATGCACTAATTTAGTTCTTTTAGATTTATACCAAATCTATCTTAACACATTTCTTCCCGGTTTCCAACGCCCATTTTTAATTTTTCTGAAACTTTTTTCAAATCACACATTCAGAAGCAGGTTCTCAAATGCCTGTTCCATCGTGACACCGTTATTTGCAAACCGCACTTTCACAAGCATATTCCCGACTTTCACAAGATACGGATTCCCCACCTTTTTAAGATACTGTGTCTTTCTCCGCTCCTGCGGTAAAGACCGGTCGATCCGCATTTTCTTTAAGTCCGGCATATCCTCCGGTCTCACATCATCAAAATCCATAGCAAGCAGCTTTCTGTATTTGTCCGCTGTCACGCATTCCACCTCCCAGCAAAAAGACCGCCTCCAAAAATGGAAACGGCTACTTAGATCTCTATATCAAACCCTTGCGGGTATGTATCAGCCGGAACAAGTCCGGCTTTTGTGAAATGCTATGTTATCTTTATCTGCTTTTTTCCTGTCCGGGAATATGGAACTTGATCCGGACATTATCCTTCGTGGATATAATCTCCATTCCCTGCCCGGCCATTTTCTGATAAAAAGCCATCAAGTCTGTAATGCTCCTTGAGATACGGTCTAAATTCATGACTACGACCGCCTCTGCTCCCAACTCCCTGCCCTTCTCCGCAAGACTGCACAATCCTGGACCAAGTTTTGAACCGGAACACGCCTCTGTCAGTTCCTGAATGACCACCAGATCATTTTCCTCACAATACTCTTTGACAGCCTTTTTCTGTTCCCCGATCTTCTTCTCAAAATTCCCGCTGCTGTTTGTCCTGTAATATGCCACAACATTCATTGATGCATGCCTCCTATCTTGCTTTCTCCTTCTTCACTTCCCGGTCTTTCGTATATTCCATCAGTTTGTTTTCACATGGGATATATTCTTTTCCATTCTCCAGACATAAAAATATATCCGCCGGAGTGTCCTTTCCATACTTTCCACGGAATCCGCCATAAAACTTATCATAATCATACGTCATCCTTCCCACCGCCGTACCTCTTGCATCACACAGATACTTCGATATGTCCTTTAATGACATATCCCTTTCTTTCCGGTCAAAGCTCCGTACCGGCAGAAAATGGAATCCATTATATTCAAAAACACCCTCTGCCTTAAAACGCTCCATCTTTTCCATGAACTGTCCGGTATTTAACCTCTCCCCGGTAAATCCAAAATCCTCATACCCGACCGGTATATGGTCTTTCCCGCCAAAGTCAAGCGGCTCTGCCATAAGGACCGCACCAAAATAATTTACTTTTACCTGTTCCTCGACCGTACAAGGAAATGCGTCATCATCCCCATGCCGCAAATCATAACAGTACATCCCATCAGGAACGGTCCTCCGATCCACACGAAGATCCGTGAACAGGGCATATTTCCCTTTGATCTCGATCTCCGGCAGTTCTTCCTTTGTCACATCAATATACACCATCGTCCCGTCACTCCTTCCATTCAGCCGACGCCCCCGTCCCTGCTCAGATGGTTATGCACCACCTTTACCACATCTTCCATCGCATACGGATAGACCTTCCCGACCACTTTTATCACATGGGACTTACTCCTTGTCATGGGAAGCTCCCCAAGCACCACGCTGTCCTTCCTAAGCCCCTCCGCATCGGAACGGTAGAGCATCACATGGCACGGCAGGTCCATCCGCTTTTTTCTTGTAGTCATCGGAACAAATGAAACATTCCCGCTGCTCGCACACGAATAACTGTTGCCGATCACGACCGCCGGACGGATCCCCTGCTGGATATGTTCGTCCTCAATGTCGCTCAGATCCACTAAAATAATATCTCCAAACTTCAAAAACATTTTGCCCTCCTTAATCACTATCTCCTTTATCCGTCCTTTCCTGCTCCTTACGCAGTTCCTCCAGATACCCGTCCGCCTCTTTCTCCGTGGGAAACATCATGACACTTCTCCCCCATCCGTCAACGATCACGGCTCCGGACGGGACCACGACCACCCGCAGACCGTCAGCACTCCCCATAGTCACACCCCACATAGCAGCCCCGGCTCACATCATAGACCGCCACGCCCATATCTTCCGTATGGTTCAGAAATCCTTCCCAATCTGCCTCGTTGGTGCTGATGTCATAAAGGCTGCGGACCACAAGCACCTCATAGATCCCTTTTCCGAGAATGTTGAACAGTTCCTTGACTGCCGGACGGTCACTGTCGTCAAATGCCCCTGCGGTCGTTTCCACCGAAGCCTCCGTGATATGGATGCACCGCTTATCCATCTTCTTTGCGATTCCTGCCGCAACCTGCTCCGCCATGTCTGCCGTCTTTAGCGTGGCAAAGAACAAAAGCCCCCTTTTCACATTTTCGCCTGCAAATCTTCTCATAGCAAAAGCCTCCAATCCTGTGTTTTCTTTATACAAAAGACCTCCTGCATGGCCCTTATATCCCGGCTGTCCTATCTGTCCTGCCATTTTCGGATGCCTGCAACATAAAGCAGAATCAGAACGGAACAGAAACAAGAACCGGAAACTCCGGGCCATGCCCTTGTCTTTTCATACCGGCAGACCGTAAAATGCCGATGCACACTTCTTTCCTTATCTGTTTTGATTACATACGCATCCGGTCTGCCCGTATGGAAAGACAAGATAAACCTCTCTTTCCATGTGTGGATCTGCGGATAAAACCTACTAACCCGACAGACTTAACCATCAGTAACATTCATCTCAAATGATCCGCTCCACACTCCCCGAAACGGGTAACATATCCTAAGCCGGCTCTGCCATCACTGCACCGGTATCATGTCCATCCAGATACCATCTGCAAGTCGCCACTCTCCGGAAGTGAGTCCTACTCTGAAATCCGGGTGCGCCATCCGCTCATTATCCCCGGCTGCCACACCGGTAGGCTGCACCCTCTGCTCAGCTCCTTCACAGACGACAAAGTATGTTCCCTGCCCTGCCAACACGGAGGAATGTCATAAAACAACAGATACATTTCCTCCCGGCAGATACAGATAATCTCCACTTTGCAGGAGCGTCATCGCACGAAATGGGATCCAGCCACCGCCTCTCCTGCCTTCATTCCTTAAAGAAATCCGGCAGAAGAAACGGCGAAACGGAAAATCACGGGATATGCGTGTCCTATTCAGTTGTGATGAAAGGGCTTTGAAAAAAATACCCCTTCAAGGGCTAGACGCCGGGAAAGGCATTTAGGCAACCATTTTTCAAAAATTTTTTATTTTTTTATAAATTTTTTCAGTTTTTGGATTCTCTTTCCTACTGCCTGCCTTGTTATCCCCAAAATTTCCGCTATTTCCTTCATCAGATAGCCTTCTATCGCATAAAGGGTGATCAGTTCCAGATCACTTTCCGGCAGTTCTTTCAGGCTTCCATATAAGTCCGGATTCTCAATACGCTCTACCCACTCATATCTTTCCCACGGTTTCAGATATGTAAAGTCTGTACTGAACCTGTCCGGGAAACTGTCCATCACACTGGCCTTATCTTCCGAAACGTATTCATCCTCAAATGCCTCTAAGTCAATGAAATTGTTATGTTCACGAAATACCCTCTCTTTCTTGAACGCCTCATAGTCATAATCAAACATCACTTTGATCTGTTCCTCTGTCATGCCGGCTTTCCGGTATTCCTTTGCCAGCCTGTCCTGCTCCGCAAAAAATTTAATCCGCTCTTTCGCTACGTTATATTCCATGATTTTTTCCTCCTGATCTTGAAAAATTGATAAGTTTCAAAATCAGAAGCTCATGGAGAGCGGCACCGGATCAGACAGAAGGCTCCTTTTTCCCCCGTCTGCCCGGCCGGACCATGTGTCATAAGAGAACACAGCCCATGCAATAATAAAAGCTGCCTGCGCATACAAACTCCTTTCCGGAGCCTGCCAAACGAAAGCAGCCTTACCATCCTATTCAGTTTTCTGCATCAGCCATCCCGTAAGCGGAAAATAACTTCCCCCACACAGCTCCATCAAAAGAACTATGTACCGGAAATGCCCGCCGGGGTTCAGCCCGGATAAAAAAGCACAAAAAAAGAGCCGGGCAAAACGCATACGCAAATAATACCCAGACAGATAAAAGGAAATGAAATGGAATCCCAATCAGGATATTCTCCATTCTTCCTTTACCTGTAAGGTAAAACTGCTCTCGTTTTGCCCGGCTCCTAATGATGCAGCATATATCCTCCACCGGGAAGCCCATGCCTTCCGTGTGTGGACAGTGATGACGGTCAGTTCCAACCGTGGGACGGCAAATTGCCGTACTCAAACTCTTGGCTCCCGGTGCTTGCCTCGGAACTCTCCTGGTTCCCTCGCCGCTTGTGACCGGTCGCCTCATTTTATGAAATTGTCAAAGGGGCTTGTCCGCCCATCCTTTTTTGTATGCTCCGCTCTTGGTCGCTATGACCGCCAGCGGTTACATACGGACAGGCAGAACCCCATACCGCGCCGGTGTCCTGCACCGGCTTATCTCTTGTCACTATACTTCTTCTATATTGTAATTCGTGCCGTTCCTATACCGGCTCATACTATACATCATAACTTACGCCGGTCTTTCCCGGCTTGTCCTATCGGTCTTTCAACTCTTTATCCCCTGCGGATATAGCCTGGAGAAAATCGTATGGTCTTTATCCGCCGCCTTAACGCCTTAACTTAACATGCCCTTCAGCTTTTTTCTGTCAGTTCCATCTGTTCCGTCTCCTTCTGTAAGAAAACCCTCTGGTATGCCATCACTCTTTTTTGAAGTGCCTGATCCATGATGCTGTGCGATTTCTTCCTTGATACGATGACCGCCTCCCCAAGCACATAGATCGACAAGTCATTATGGCACTTCGGGCATACCATTTCCGTACTTGTGAATGTCGTCTTAAATAATTCGTTCCTGCATATCGGACAGGTCACATAATATGTGTTCGCTGTTTCTGCCACGCTAAAACCTCCTTTTGCCCGGCTCCTTTCTGCGCCGGCACCAAATATTATTCGAGCCTCTTGATCACATGGACAGCCACGCCCTGAATGATACAGTCCTTTGTATAGATGTCCTCCATCGCCGGATTCTCCGGGTGCAGCCGTATCCTCTTGTTTTTTTTATCCACAAAAAACCGTTTCAAGGTACTTTCTTTTTCTTCCCCCACCAGGGCTGCGATGATCTGTCCTTCCTCTGCGTGTTCCTGCCTGCGGATCACGACAAGGTCCCCGGAATCGATCCCTGCCTCCGTCATGGAATCTCCCTTTGCGTGGAGCATGAAAAAATCCCCTGTTCCAAGTAAGGCTGACGGCAGCGATACGGTATCCTCGGTGTACTCCTGCTCTGCCTGCGGAGTGCCGCAGGCGATCCCGCCAAGCACTTTCATATCTACTGTATCCCCGCCATAGCCTCTCCTGATGGAATCCGTGACTATCCTCCTGCCGTCATACTCGACCACACCGTCCTCGTTCATGGCGACAAGGTATTTATAGACCGTGCTTTTCACGACACCGAGCGATGTGGCGATCTCGCCCGTGGTCGGAAAGCACCTGTTCTTCCTGTGATAAGAATCCACATAGGCTACTATGGAATCCATCAGCTTTTTCGATTTGTGCCTCATAAAAAATCACTCTCCTTTTTGTCTATCAGAAACATCTGTTTCCTTTAGATATTTAGATTATATCATTAGAACAGGTGTTCTTCAAGCCAAAAAATTTAACTGGTCAAAATTTCGACCAGTTAATCTTAGAAAATCGTATTTCAAGGTCCTGCAAACCCTTTATCCATGCACCTTTGCGTAGCTTTTCCGTCCTTTCTCTTTTTTGTTCCTTTCATCCTTAATCTGCTGCTGTCTGCCAAAGCGGATCCGTGTCAGGCCAGCTAATGTCTGCTCCTTAGTTCTTTCCACCACCAGACCTGCCAACATAAGACCTGCCATTCCCAAGAACACCGTCAGCCCTCTAATGCCACTCTTGCCATATCCTCATACTCCACCCTGGCTTTCTCCGGTCCCGTGATCCGTATCTGCCCTGCGAACCCGAACACCCATCCATAGAATGTACGGCTTGCGCTCACCCTGACCTTTGCCTGGAAGTGTCCTTCTGAAACCCTCTCCGTTTCGATGTCCGCACCGAAACGGTCGATCAGATACTTCATCACTGCATTTTCACAGATAAGCGTGACCTCTGTTTCCTCGCCATCGTACATTTCAAAGACTTTCTTCGTGAAGTCCGCCACGGAGAAGCCTTCCGGCTCCGGTATCCGCTCTGCTTTCAGTATCCGCAGCTTTGTGATGCGGTCCACCCGGAAGGTCAGCACCCGCTTTCTCTTTTCCGAATAGCCGATCAGATAATAGAAATCCTCATTCCACTCCAGGGCATACGGACTGTTCGTATATCTCTCTCCCTTGTTCCGGAGGATCTTCTTCCTGTCTGCATCAAACTCTATGTACTGAAAACTTACTTTCCTGTTATCGTCAATCGCACGGAAGATCTGGTCCACTGTGTAGTAGATGGACGGATTGTCTGCCTTGATCCTCTCATTCGTATAGACACGCCGCCTTAACCCCTCTGCCTGATGCCTGCTCACAAGCCCGGACAGCCGCCTGATCAGTTCCCCACTCTTTCCGGGACCGATGAACCTTGCGGAAGATACCGCATCTATGAGCAGCTTGACCTCGGCAAGCTCAAACTCCCTCGTACCGATAAAGAAGGAATTGCTGTGTCCTGTCTTTACCGGTATGATGTCCGTTCCCATTTCCATGAGAAGGCTGATGTCATCCCGGACGGTCTTCCGGTTCGCAGAATAGCCCGCCGCCCTGACCTGCTCCAATATCTCCTGCGTGGAGAGCGGATGCTCCTCGTCCGTTTCCCGCCTCAGAAGCTCCAGAAGGAAAAGTATCCGCCCCTTGCTGTCAGCTTTCCCGTTCTGCTTACTGCCAGCTTCGCCAGAGTCGGAGTCCCCTTTCCGGTAACCTTCCCGTCCGTTCTTCCTTTCATTTTCTCTGTTCTCCAAATCATCCTCTGTCTTTTTCATTCCGCTGTCCTCATTTCCCGTATTTTTCGCAACATCATTCTGTCCGCCTGATTTAGCCATACTGGCTGACCTATCCATACCTGACAGGCAATCCGTCATATCTAAAGACACTTACGGCATGGTCTCCATCGAAAAAGAGGCACATGGAGAAAACAATTCTCCGGCTATCGCAAAAAAGTTTATGTAATCCGATTCGGCATGATAATCTGCCGCATCTGCCTATACGCACATATAGGCAGATACCCGTCAAATTATCGCAGCAGAATACCGAAGCCTACCTCAAAAAATATCCTGCCCATATCCCCAGCTCGTCCTCATGCTCCTCCAGATAATCGTAGGTCGTTTCGGACACCATGTAGCTCCTCGGTCTCGGCTCATTAAATCCGGTCGTGTATATGTAATATTTTCCGTCTGCCCTTACTGCCGTCTTTCCATGCACGTTTATATTGTTACATCCGACAGCCTTTATGCCGATATACCGGCACAGCACCGCCATAGCGTGACGGCTCGCCATGCAGTCCCCTTTCCCATGAAGGAATATGTCCTCCCAGGAATCATTGTAAAATTCGTAATCGGAGATCTCCCCGATATATCCCGCCACCCGGTCCGCCTTTTCCTTCTCCGTCATGCCGGATGTGATGTTCTCCTTTGCAAATTTCTGAAAGAGCCTGTCCAGATAAAGATTCGTTTCACTATATCCCGTTACCTTCGCGGAAAGCACCGTCCCATCGGAAAGTGTCGCCTCTGCCTTTACAGACACGGAACCGTCCTCATAAGCCGGGGCGTGTTTTAATGTGACAAGCCCATAGCCTGTGATTTCAAAGTAGAACGCATCCTCCCCGGAAAGCTCCCACTTCTTCACTTCCTTTTTCGTGCCGGATACCTTCAGCCGGAAGCTGTCCTTATGTGAAGGATCCGCCGGGATCACATCTGCATCACTCTGTATGTAATAATAAAGGGAAACCTCTTTCGCATTCAGCACAGGCTTGTCCGCCCCTGTCTGCGTACTATTTTCCTTATGTACCTCTGGTACATTTCCATCGGAATCATCCGTCTTTCCGTTATCCGCTGTTTTCGTGGCAGCTTTCCTTTTCTTTACCGTCACTTTGCATCGGTATTTCTTATCCTTATACACCGCTGTCACGGTCGCTTTTCCTTTCTTCTTTGCAGAAAGGACCGCCCTGCCACCAGCCTTCTTCTGAACCTTTACGACCGCCTTATCGCTTGTTTTCCATTTGATCTTTGCCGATTTTACCGTCTTTCCTGTGCCCGCCTTTTTCAGACGGATCGTGCATTTCTTTCCTGCCGTCAATGTCTGTTGGGATACAGACAATTTATACCCGCCTGCCCCTGCCTTCGTGCCTGCCTCTGCCTTTCCCATCGGAAGAAGCAGAAACGCAAGCACCATGACCATGATCGTCCACCGTATCTTCTTCATGTGACCATCCCCTCTCTTTTGTCCGGAATGTCCTTAGTCCTCCGTGTCCACCATCTCCTGCAGCCCGCTCACATAGCCTTCCATCTCTAACTTATAGAGCATCAGCCTCAGAAGATAGTCCGGCACTTTCCGCTCGTTTATCTCCCAATGCCGCAAGGTCTTTACCGGCATCCGGAAATATCCTGCGAACTCGGCCTGTGACATTCCTGCCTTTTTTCTTGCCATTTTCAATAGTTCATTATGTGTCATAGCATTTCCTTTCTGTACTCCGTTGGAGTATCTTTGTAATAAGTATATCATGCCATGACCGATAAGGCAAGGATTATTCAAAAAAACGATCACTTTTTTTCAGAAGTAATACTGACTTATATTTGAAGCACGCGCCTATTCCCTGCCGGAACAGATAATATCATGCTGCCTGCAGAGCATTTCAACCTTTGCACCCATATTTTCTATATACATGATTCCCTGCTCATTCATGATTTTTTGTGCATAAGAGAGTATCCGAAGTCCTGTGCTTGAAATATCTTCCACACCCTCCATATCCAAATACAGTTTTTCCACGCCTCCCAACCCCCACGCTGCCAGATGTTCCAATTCATCTTCCGTTTCCCTATCGAATATCCCATCAAAACAGACATTGACAGTTGTTCCATCCTTACTTGTATTTATCATCAAATAACCACTCCTTGCATTCTTTTTCCGGGAATCTGTTTCTTTCTTCTTTGCCCGATGCCTAAAGGACAACATATCATTGACTATATAGAAAGAACGGACTGTTACCCATCTCAGCAACAGCCCGCTAATCCCCTCACGCAGAAATTTCCATCTACCGTCCGTCAGGACTTCATAAAAAGTCATTACTGCTCTTTCTGCGTGATCATTTTGTTCATTTTACAGTTACCTTTACTTTTTTTGCATACCCATTCTTTGCGTATACATAGATATAGCATGTTCCCTTCTTTACCGCAGTAATCTTTCCGCTTTTATTCACCGTCGCAACCTTCGTGTTGCTTGAAGCATAGCGGAACTCCGGTGCATGGCTGTCTGATAACTGTTTCTTCTTTTTATCCACCAGCACAATCTTTGCTTTGATCGTAGCTGTCTTATTCACTTTCAGCGTATATTTGCTCTTAGACAGTTTGATCTTCTTGACATTCGTATATTTTGTGTTCTTCGTGCCTACGATATGTGCCGTAATGCTCCTTGCAAGTTTCGTTTCCTTTCCGTTCACTTTCCGGTAAGCCACTACATAGACCTTCACATTTTTCTTCAGGTTCAGCTTGCTGCCATTCAGCTTTGTAAACGTCATGGAAGTCTTACTGCCTGATAATGCCTTGATTTTCGTGCATTTATCCGGCCCGCAGTATGAAGCGTAGACCACATACCGGTCTGCCTTGCTGACCTTGCCCCACTTGACCGTGACCTTCTTTCCACTCTGGCTGACCTTTAAGCCTGCATTGATACTGATTTTCGCAGCCGCCTTTTCCGTCTTTGTTACCTTGTCTTTCTGCGAAGCCGGTGTCTCGGTTGGCGTGGCCGGTGTTTCTGTCGGTGTCGTTGGTGTCTCGGTCGGTTTTGTCGTACTTCCTGGTGTTTCTGTCGGCTTATCGGTCGGTGTCGGAGTAGAAGGATCTGCTTTCTTATCCGTCGTGACCTTTAACGCATCCGATACCGGAGATTCATTCGCCGTACTCGTCTCCGTGATCTTTGTCACGATGCTGTACTCCGTTTCCGGTGTAAGCCCCGTGAATGTGCCGGATGTCTGCCAGTTCTTTCCTCCGTCAATGGAATACTCCTGCCCTGCCACTGTCTTGACCGTAATCGTGGTATCCGTCTTTTTATCCAGCTCAGGTGCTGCCGGTTTTGCCGGAGTAGTCTTGCCCGGTGTGACCGGAGTTGTTCCGCCGCCACCGCCAGAACTGCTTTCCTCCTCCTTTGCAATCGCATAGGTGGAGAAGCCTGACGCAAAGATGTGGATATATTTGTCGCTCAGATAGAATGAGCCATCTTCGTATGCCGCTCCCTTTGCCGGTGCAGAGGATAACTTCTTTAATGCAGAAGCCGCAGAGCCGTGATAACGGTAGACCATAAGCCCTTTTATCGTGGTATCATACGGCACAGCAATCTCAAGCACCTTCGTATTCGTGGATCCAATATTTGTTTCATCCGTCTTTCCTGCCTGATCTCCGGTAAGCTGTGTGACCGTCTTGAACAGGGACAGATCAAGGAACATATCCACCACAAGTTTTGTGGAGGATTCCGCCATTACCTGCTGAATCGCACTGACCGTCTTTGTCTCGACCTTGCTTGTTTCCTTTTTCTCTGCTTTCAGCGTGACTTCCAGGCTGATCTCTCCGCTTTCTACCTTTGTCTTTTCATCGGGAGTAATCGTACCGGACTGCACTAATTCCTCTTTGGAAAGCCCGTCTACAGCTACCTTCGGGGTATCTGCCTCGACCTCAACATCCGTCTTCATCTCTCCCTTTGAGATGGTAAAGGAAATCGTCTCCGCAGCCCCATTTGCAATGGTGATCATCTTCGTTTCCACGAACTCGCCGTCTTTGGATTTGATGACAATGTTGTAAGTTCCGTCCGGCAGCTCCTTGAACTTGCCTGTCGTGACCCCGGCACCTTTCGCTATGCCATTGTATTCCTGGGAGGCAAGCACATTATTCCCTTCCTCAATGGTCACGACCACATCTTTGGTATCATCCGTCTCATTCTTCACTTTCACGTCAATACTTCCGGTAACAGCCGGCTTTGTATCTGTCGTGAAGTTCTGTTCTGCCCCGGTATCCGTGGAATCATTCGTATAGGTCACATACGGACGGAACACATAATCCGTTCCCGCCGTAAGGGATGCAATCTCCTTTGTAATTGTTTCCGTCATGGAATCGGCTGCCACTTTCGTCCATGCCGTATCCGCATCCGCTTTCTTCTTATACTCAAAGCCTGCTGCCTTGATCTCTGTCCGGACAGAATCCGAAAGTTTCATGTTCAGTTTTGCACTGTCCACGCCGATGTCCGTCACATAGCCGACCGGCAGATTTACAAAGACCAGACCATCCGAGGAAAGATAAGTGGTGTTCCCCGCCTTGTCCGTGATCCTCGCATAGACCACATATTTATTCTCCGGATTCAGATTGAATGCGGAATCATAGGTTTTCCAATCCGTGACCGCCTCTGCCTGCGCCTGTGACAGAGCCGCATTTGCGATATAATACTCTATCTTTCCGACACCGCTCAGGTCATCGTCTGCCGTGATCTTGACTTCTTTCGTTTCCTTGAAAAAGAAACCGAACGTAATGGTATTTAAGAAAGAAGCCCATTTATCCGTACCGATGGAAATCTCCCCCGCCGGTGCTGCCGTATCCATCACTTTCCGCATCTTTACCGTGACTTCATTCGCATTTTTGCCCGTAGCACTGTAAACTGCCACCGTATCGGCAAATGTGCCGGTAAGCACCTGATCCGGTGTCTTCCAGCTCCAGCCTGCCGGAAGGGACGTGTCATCCCCTACCTTCGGCTTGTCATAGGAGAGCGTCCGCTCCTCCCCGGTGTATGGCGTTCCCGCCTCTTTTGTCGCCTCAATATTTGCCTGTCCGTTGCCGTCTGCTGCAAATGCCATGCCTGCATTTCCCAAAACCATAGAAGCAGCAAGGACAAAACATAAAATCTTTCTCTTCATATGATCCTCCTTACTATTCTTTTACAATTTTTGGTTGAAATACCAGCACATCTGAATAGGTTCCTGCCGGAACCCTGTTCCATTCGTCCTGCTCTACGCCTACTTTGACTTTCTTCTCCTGCCCCAAGTCTGAGGAAGAAAAAGAGAAGACCGGGACCGCAGCAGAATCGTCAGACGAACCCTTGACCTTATAGGCTATCGACTTTGTGGCATCCGAAGCACTTACCAGCTTAAAGGAATTCGCAGAGCTGACGGAAATCTCCACATGCTCACCCACGGCTAATGTGCCGGATACTTTCAGCCCGCCGGAAAGCTCCGTTTCCCCAAAATCGGATATGGTCGTCTTTGCCGGGATGGTAAATGTGTAGTCGCTCGGCAGATTGCTGACGGTGGTACTGATCGTCACGTCCTTTGTCGTATTCTCTGCATTCACCACACCTCCGGCACTTCCCAACAGTACGGATACCGCAAAACAGAATGCGGCAATCCTTTTTTTTACTCGGTTTTGTATCATCTCATAAAAACCTCCTTTCGTGGTACTGAAAACCTGATTCATCTATGTAAATGTGAAGTGGGTGATCACTTCACTTCGATGTCAACCTTAATCTCTGCCCCATTGAGCTGTGACCGGTCCTTTAAGGAAAAACAGTCATATTTCAACAGGACACCCTTATAAGCCCCTTTATCCAGAGCCTTGTCAAGCACAATCTTCTGAAACGCCTTGCCAGGCTCCAATAGATCCGAAGTCCAGATCACCGTTCCGTCCTCCAGGATCAGGCTCATCTTGAAATAACAGGTATTCTCCTCCGGATTGAACAGCGTGACTTCCTGCTCCTTCTTTCCCGCCTTGAAAGTAAAGGTATCATAGCCCGGTATGGAAATGTTGTCCTTGTCCTCCACATCACTATAATCCTTGTCCTCGGCATACTCCACGCCGTCTGCGATCTTCGTCTTTTCATCATCCGGGGCTTTGTTAAAAAATCCACCGATGGCAAGCCCGCAGACCAGAACGGCAGCAAGGACAAGGATGTTCACGCTGTATTTTACCGCTTTCTTTTCGGCATATATCCTCTTTGCCTTTGCAAAGATATTTTCCGGTTTTCCTTCCACATTTCCACCACCTTTCGCTATGTTCCTCTATCCTAAATCATAAGTCTCAACCCCTCATTCCATTTCTTCATCCGCAGATGCTGAAGTCAGAAAATCTATAACATACATTACTTTGTCTGCCATTTCCTTATCGAAATTCTTCGTGTAATACTCTTTGAGGCTCTGCATGACTTGCAAATAACTTACAGTATCTGATCTTTTTTTCAGCGTATTATGAACAGTATTTATAAGTGAAAAGATATAACTAAAAATTTCTTTCTGTTTTTCGTCTATAGTTTTAATCTTATAACCAGATTTAACAGAACCAGCCCATTGCTCAAATTCTGATAATTCCCTCACTACATGCCAATGACTGTTCGTACTGTAACAACCTAAATATGTATCTCTCATACATACTTTTTCCACAAGTTTATTCGCCCACAAATAATATATCTTTTCATCACTATCTTTTTCAAAGCCTTCTTCCCTCATTTTTCGATAAGCCTCTGTAAATTGAAAACTACCTAATTCACTTGTCTCTTCATTTTCAAATAACATCTTTTTCATGTATTGTGCCTGCGGTCCATGCTGATATCTCCTATAATCCATTGAGACAATCTTATCGAGCGAGTAATCGTTTACTTTCTCTGATGAGTGGTAGAAATTCTGCCTTTCCATTTCATCCAAGATCCATGCAAATGTTCTATCCAGCAAGCTGTATTCCGTATGTTCTTTAGATTGACCTGTCTGATCTGTCAAATGTTTAATGGACGCTATTACTTTTTCAATAGATTCAATCGGTTTTTTCATTCCATATCTCTTATCCATCCCACTATAGCTTTCTTCTTCCCTAAAAAAATCCTCCTCTTTATCATAGTATAAGGCCAACTGCCTATATCTATCTTCAACAAGATCATCTCCAAGTCTCTGAAGATATTTTTCTAAAGTCTTTAATTCTTCTTTCTCATCATCCTTTTTTACTAAAAAGTCATCAGAAGCTATTAAATCGTGAATGTCATAATCTCCCGTAAAAAAACATCTCGAAAAATAATAGTCCCTACATTCACTAAATGCATTATATTTATTATACAACAGTTCAAGCCCCTTTTTTTCTGATATATCTATATATGGATAACATATATCATATGCCCCACTAAAATATACTGCCTCTCCATAAAATTCAATACTTCCTATAACTGTCAGGTACAATCCTTTAATCTTTTTTTCACTCCAAACCGCCACCAGACCAAGCAACTTATCAATAAAGTCTCTCCCATCGGCATGATCCTTCAAAAAAGAGCCTACAGATTCCAAAGACTTTAAATCCTCTATCTTTCTTATGCTTTTATCAAGTATTTTGTGCGGTTTTGCACCACAGCCTTCTCTTAATCTTTTTAACGAATTTTTCCCTGCTTCTCTTAATGTAATTCCAATTACTCTTTTATTATTCTCACAACATTTGCCAGCCCATTTTTCAATGACTCTCATATCCTGTTCCAAACAAAAGTTTTCTTTAATGATGCTATCTGATATCCCCTCTTTTTCTAAAATAATGTCTTTAAGAAAAACTTCCGTTTCTGCAATTTCTGAACCATCCTCTTTAATCACTTTAATAAAACTTGCATATACACAAATATCTATTTCTTTTGTGGATGAATTTATTTCCCCTCCCCGTGGTGAAAAATCAAACTCATCGTTTGCACTATCATAAAATACACCGACATCATTCTTGATTATTCTAAAGGGAATTCTACAAAATGGTTCTTCTTGTCCTAACTTCGGATTTTTTCTGTTATAAAAATTATATTTGCCTTCTGTCTTTATCTTAAAATTAAAGCATTTGATTACCGTTGTCGCACTCAAAATATCCCTAAATAGCATTTCATCTGAAAAATACTGTTCTTTCGTCAAATGAAAATAGTACACATCTGACGCATTTTCATCAAACCTTCCATAATCTTTTTTAGCAACAATAACAGTCATTCCTTCTGCCATATCTTTTAGCCCTCCATCTGATTTCAGCTATTTCTATCTAAAACACAAACTACTTCCCTTAATCTTATTTTAAAATCTGCTGTTTTTATCGAGACAACAAATCGACTATATTCCCAAAAAATATTCTTGTTTTACACCCCATCGGATTTCATATCGGTATCCGATGGGGAATCTTTCAAAAAAATAATCACAATTTGATAATCAGTACTGATTTTGTCATATTCCGTGACTCAGAGAAAACATATCTTTTTACTGTTATTCCTCAATTGTAAATACAATCGTCACAGGATTTTCATTTCCCATAATAACACCAAAAGGCACGGTTGAGGATTTTCCAGTCCATGTTGCAGCTGACCAGCCTTCTATCTTCTCATAAGTTGTTTGATTCTTTCCAACCATAGATACATCCTGAGCAGTTACTTCAATCTTAGTAAATTGTCCGGAAGAAACGGAGAATTCCGAACCCCAACCAACTAGATTGTTGTAGTTATCAAAACTATCTCTGCAAGTAACACCGTCTTTATTGATTGTCTTTCCATCAGTAGCTGTGTTAAATGTTACGGTTTTAGTCGTTTTAGCCTTCTCCACCGATGCAGTAAATGTCACTTTATCCGTATATGTTCCATTCTCTACCTGTGTCGGATCTCCGGTCACGACTGCCCCGATTGCCACACTGCCGGTTGCCTTATCTATATCATCCGCTGAAAAATCATAGGTAGTGCCGCTCGCAATGTCTGTATTGCTGTCTTTTGTACCCTTTACCAGCTTGTATGCCAGTTTATTGTTTGATGTAATGGTGTTATCCGTATTCGTAAGATTTCCGGAATAGGTGACTGCAACGGATACCTTCTTCGTGTTATCAAACTTCACATCCGCCTCTGAATCCAGATGTTTTACCTGCAGTGTACCCACATTGCTGAATGTATCCTTTGCTGATTCAATCGTCTTCGTTCCTGACGGGATGGAAAGCACATACTTTACCGTATTGTTTTGAACCGTTGTCGATAGCGTAATGTCATTTGTCGTAGTCGTATCTGCCGCAAATGCGGTCGTGCCTCCGAACGAACCCGCTGCCAGTGCAGCCGCAAGAGCGACTGCTGTCATCTTTTTCAATCTCATAATGATCTCTCCTTTCGCTTTCCGCGCTTAAATAAATTGTTGATAGTTGCTTTACAAACTTATGTAGTATCTCTCCCCAAGCCGAAGAACTCAACTCAGCAAGAGCATTCTCACTAATGGTTAGTTTGTATGGACTGCAAGAGTAAACTTGTCACTTGATGTACCCGAACCACTGACTACATAAATACCGTCAGTGTTATCCTTTACTTTATAGGCTGTAACATTTGGCATCGTACCATTGCTGCCGCGCTTGAATTTATAGCATCCATTGTTCTCAACTAATGTAATTACCCCATTGCTATCCTGAAAGCTCACACCTGGTTTAGTATTGAAATAAACCTTTCCGGCATAGAACGTATCTCCGACATGAAGCACTGTACCGGCACTCAACGAGGTATAGGTAACTTTCCCTGTTATGGTACAGGTGGCTGTCTTATCTCCTGCCGTTGCAGTAATCGTAGCAGAACCATAGCCCTTTGTACCTTTTACTTCATATTCACCCGTTGTTTCATTGATGCTTACATAGTCGGGATCGCTGCTTGACCATGTGACCGTCTTATCCGTTGCGTTATCCGGGGAAACCGTTGCCGTAAGTGTTCCCGTAGAATTGACGAAAAGCGCCTCTGTCGGAGCATTGTCAATCGTAATTCCTGTCACAGCGATTGCTGCAGACTTAACGGTAATTGCACAAGTAGCGGTCTTACCACCCGCTGCTGCTGTGATGGTTGCTGTGCCTGCTGCCTTTGCCTCATAAGCACCTGTCGTTTCATTGATTGCCAGGACACTTGTATTATCACTCGACCATGCAACATCTTTGTTTGTTGCATTCTCCGGTGATACCGTTGCCGTCAGGGTTCCGGTATCTCCCTCATTCAATTCTGCCGGAGCATCGTTGATTGTAACACCTGTCACTTCAATATCAACTGCCTCCACAGATGCTGTAAATGTCACTTTATCTTCATAAGTTCCATTCTCCACCTGTGCCGGATCTCCGGTCACGACTGCCCCGATCGCCACGCTTTTCCCGCTGTCCCCGTTGATATCGTTTGCCGAGAAACTGTAGGTCCTGCCTGATTCAAGATCCGTATTGCTGTTCTCTGTTCCTTCCACCAGTTTATATGCAAGCTTATTCTTCGCCGTAATGCTTGTATCGGTATTCGTAAGACTGCCCGAATAGGAAACTGTCACAGATACCTGCTTTGTATTACTGAACCCTACTGTTTCTCCGTCAAATTTTGTTACCGAAAGAGTTCCGACCCCATTATATTTATCTTTGGCAGAATCGATCGTTCTCTTTCCTGACGGAATAGACAGCTTGTATTTTACCGTGCTGCTGTTTACCGTTGCTGAAAGCGTAATGTCACTTGTCGTATCTTCCGCAAAAGCCGTCCCCCCCAATGAAGCCGCCGTCAATGCTGCCGCAAGGACTCCTGCCATCATTTTTTTATGCTTCATCATCTTTTTCTCCTTTCTCTCTCATCGTTTTTATAAAATGCCGGGAGCACTTTACAAAGACCGTAGGATAAACTTCCTATCCGCCTCTGTCGTACAGGATTTCCATGACTTCCATCCGGATCCTCCACTGCTCCAGCCATCTTACAAGCCGCCTCACGCAAAGTTTTCCTGCATAACAAAAAACATCCGGTAAAGAATACAGTATCCCTACTGCATCCCATACCGGATGTCTCCGTATTAAAAGCACGCCAAAAAGGGCAGAATCAGCCTGCTCTGCTCTGCTCTGCTCTGCTCTGAAAATTTTAAGTCCTTGTAACATAGCTGTCAAGACCTTTCCGCATTTTTTTTCGTTTTTACCAAAGCCGGCATAAAACGACATGCATATTTGTACATAAGACATTATACTACAATGTTTCATGCAAATTCAATATCTTTTCAAATATTTTGAAATTATACTTGAGGAAATGATACTTACTTCCCGTACCAGATACAGCTTTCTACATGACACTATATCTTATATATCGGAAAATATGATCGTTCCTTAACGTCCATGACTTTCTGCCTTGTCTCTCTGTTTTTTCCTTGCCGCCTCCCTGCCATTCTTTTCCACAGGATCACTTTCTTTCAAATGTGCCTCATACGCATCCGCCCCATACTGAAAATCCTTTCCTTTTTCCTGTCCTGCCTGCCCCTGCTTTATGCCCTCCGGCATACTTCCAATCACTTCTGCGGTGGGGTATGCCGCCATAAGCTCCTTTACTGCCTCTATCGCCTCCGGGCATTCTGCAATCTGCGGGAGATACTCCAACATATCAAGTTCGATCCGGTTTCCCACATAAAGATCCCACTGCGTATCCTCATAGTCCGGTGTCCCCTCGGTGTGGATATTGATGCCGATTGCCGGGATGCCGTGCATCCTCCCCGGATCGATCCTGTCAAAGAGCCACTTTGCCTCGGATATGGTCTTTATATTTTCGTGGTATTCCCCCAATTCGTGGAACTCGCTGCACTCTGCTACCGTATAGGTAACGGTCTTTTTCGGTTCTCTTTCTTTTCTCATATTCTGCTGCCTCCATTTTGAAATTTTGGGTAAAAGGGCAGATACCGGAAGCTCTTTGGCTGCCAATATCTGCCCTGCTATGTGGTTTTTGCTCTAAAATTTAGCGTGTCTGCCCGAAAATCCTGCTTTCAAAAAGACTATGATAACCGCTCTGCTATCGCCTCCACGACCGGGACCGTCACGCCATTTCCGGCCTGTTTGTATAGCTGGCTGTCCGAGTTGACGAACTCTGCCCGGTCGAAATACCGGTCATCCTCACATTTCCATGCCCATCCCTGCAGACGGAAACATTCCTTTGGCGTCAGCTTGCGTATGGCGATATAGCTCTGATACCGCTCATACCAGATTGCGTACACACAGAGTTCCTCCGTTACCTGCACGAAGATTCCCTGATTGCAAGCCGTATCAAGCGTATGCGCCTCTTTCACGCCTACCCTGCCCCTGCGGTTCTTGCTGCTCATAAAGGAATAGTTGATCGAATCCCCCTCATGTGCCATCATATAGCCCTGCTTTGTGCCGTTCTTTATCGGGATTGCTACCTTTCTTGTGCCTTGACCTTCCGAAGCGAGGATATTCCCTGAAATCCCCCTCGCTCCCCATATTGTATGCCTCTGCTTAAAGACTTTCCCGGTCGTTGAAGGTATCACGCCCACGGCATCGATCCGTCCGGGAAGATATACCCCGCCGTCTGTCTGCACCGTACCGGCATCCATGCCCGCCATCGGGACCGCTATCCTGTGCGAATCCTTGTACTCCGTAGCCGTCAGACAGCCGGATATGCCCTTTGCTCCCCATACATCATCACGCTGCCCGAAGCGGTTCGCCTCCGGCGGCTTTCTGCTGCATACCACGTCGATCCTTGCGGATGTGCCTCTGTCCGGGGCGGAAACCAGCGGGACCGTAATGCTCGGCTCCAGACCTCCGCCCTCCATAGCGTTCAGGCAAGGGGCGATACCGCTCTCCTCATAGACACGGTAGGACTGCGGATTGTCCCGGTTCTTTGACGGTCTTTTCCCTACCTGTCTGACGGAAACACGATCCGCTCCATCTGCTCCCTCGAAAGGAAATATTTTTCGTCCACCGCATCTTCTAAGATGTCCGCAAGTATACACTCTCTCGCGGTTCTGGGGTACGCCCCAATGCTTGCTGTTGAAAAGCTGCCACTCAACATCATACCCCAGCTTGTCCATTTCAGAGAGTATGGCAAGGTAGTCAAATCCTCTGCTGCTTGAAAACATTCCCTTAACGTTCTCATAGATAATCCATTCAGGTCGATCTTCTTCCCTTTTTTCCCACAGGAGGCGAAATACTTCCCGAACAAGTCCGGATTCCCCGTCAAGCCCTGCCCGCTTTCCTGCGATGCTGAAAGACTGGCACGGGGCTCCGAAGCACCAGCACTCCGCCTCCGGCATGTCGTTCCCTGTGACTTCCTTGATGTCCTTTGCGTACCATTCGCCATTTTTATATTCCCCCTTCAAAATCTCTTTCTGCCGTTTCCGCTTGTCCATGTTCCTCAGATACTCCCTCTGTTCCTCCGTGATCAAGTGCATGGAAGTATAGGAAGCCGTGGCAAAATCGTCATACTCACAGAACCCGACGCACTCATGCCCGGCAAGCTCCATGCCCCTCCGGAATCCTCCGATCCCCGCAAATAAGTCTATGAACCTCATACCTCTCCTTTCCGGTCTCCCGGACGGAAACGCAGACCTCCCCGCCGGAACGGAAAGGCTGCAAAATACAGACTGCTTTCCTCCGCTGCCGGGAGACCTGCCATAAAAAAAGGCAGATACCGGAAGCGTTCCCGTCTGCTCCAATACCTGCCCTGTCATGTGGTTTCTCTTATTCTATTTTTTATCTGTTCTCAAAATATACCTGCTGCCCTCATCTCCTTTCCGCCTTTTGCCAGACCGTTCTTTCCCTGATTTTTCTGCCGGGCTGCCATGCCCTATCTTGCCTGCCCTGCTGCCGGGATAAACGGCTGCTGCATGGCTGTCCTTCCTGCCGCCCCGGTCTGTTCCTTTGTGCCTTTTCCCTCCCGGTATGCCATGAACGCATCAAAGGCATCCGCACCGGATCCGTAGCTCTTATTCTCAGCCACCACCTGCCCCATGAAGTCCTGCACTTCATCCTGATAGGTAAGATGTGGCTTTTGTGCCGGTTCCGCCTGCTCTGGTTTTTCCGATCCTTTCACGGCTTTATCCGCTTTTCTCTGCATGGAGATTTCTCTTTCCTGCTCCACGCTCTCCGAAAGGGCATCCAACTTTCCCGCCATCTTCTCCGTGACACCTTTCAGACGCTCCACACCCTCACGCAGACGAAGAAATCCCGCCATGCCATTGAGTGCCCGTTTCCCCTGTGCCTTTATCCCGGAAACGACCTGCCGGCACTTCTCCCTGATCTTCTCCTTGAAACCAGAGAGTTTCATTTTCACATAGGCGACCTTTTTCTCTGCCTCCGCCACACGCTCCGCAAGCCTGTCCCTGACCGTTTCATCCGCTTTCTTTACCAGATGTTCGTTCTGCTTTTTTACCTCTGAAAGTTCCCGGTTCATATCCTTGATCTGATCTTCCATCTTTGCGACCGTATGCTCCATGTCCTGCACATGGTTCACTGTCTCCATCAGAGAATCAAAAAGCCCCTTTTCCTGAAACTGTACCAGGATGCCAAGAAGCTCCTGCACGCTGTCCTCTTTTGACAGAGGTTTTCCTGTTTCCTGTCCCATTTCTCACACTCCTTTCCCCGGCAATATCATCAGCGGAACGGCAGAGGCTCGTCCCCCACTTCCAGAAAGCCGTCCGCATCCTCCCGGACACCGCCGCTTTTTGCCTTTGCCTTATCCTCTGCCGGTGGTGTTCCTGCTACCTGCAGTTTCGTCAGTTCCTGCTCATAGGCTTTCAGAAGTTCCTCATAGACCGCTTTCCGGCACTCTGCCGTGACCGGGAAACAGATGTCCACATACTTTGTCTTATCCCCCTCTTTTCTCGGTCTCTGCGTCCGTGACGGCATGGAAACGAACAGCCCCTTTTTTCCGTTGAGGATGGAAATGTTGTTGACCGCAAAACTGTCCCCGAACACAACGCTCCCAAAGCCCCGGATATTGCTGCCCTCACGCTCATAGGGATATACCCTTACGGAAAAGTCAAGCTCCCCGTTCTTCGGATCCCCGACCGTGTACTTTTTGGAACCGCCGCTGACCAGATCCGTGTACGCATCTAGGATACTTCCGTACAGTTCTTCCCGGAAGTCCTTCGTGACCGGATTGCAGATGTCTTTGTACCCACTGTCGTCCCTGTCCGTCTTATAGCGTGGCATGGCTACAAATAATTCGCCGTTGTCGGAACGCTCCATCACTGCGATACCGGTGATCTTGAAACTGTCCTCAAATACCACACTCGCATAGCCCTTGATCTTATCGCCGTTTGCAACTTCGTTTACCGTGATCTCATAATTCATCTGTCCTTTTCTCCTTTCCTTTCTGCCTGTTGATATGGTTTCCACCGTGGCTGACGACCCATAAGCCGGGACCACCCCCTTTCCTGCCGGTCTGCTTAATCTGCCTTTTCTTTCTGTTCTGCCACCTTTTGGTCTGTTTTTTTCACTTCCCCGCTTTTCTCCTTCGTCCCTGCCGGTTCTTCTGGTCTTGCCGTTCCCTCCGGCTCTGCCGGCTCTTTTAATTCGCACTTGCAGACAAAACGCCTTGTGCCATGCTCCGCACAGGTAAAGAGGGTTAATCTCTCCTGTTCGTCTGTTTCCGTCACCCATCCGTCATACGGGCTGACCACCCTCGTCTCCTTTATGGTGTATGTGTGAGTGACTTTTTCCTTATTTGTGACCTTTACCTCCGTGTCGGTGTGGACCGTGTTCAGATAGGTAAAATAAGTCCCCCTCCTGCTGCCGTTGTGTCCGGCGAGCACACAGTTCCCCGGCTTACAGAGCGGGGCGGTATTCTCCATGTGGCCGATCCCCTCATTTAACTGCACGCTCCCGGCACCCTCAAAAATCGGATATTTTAAACTTAACTCCGGTATCTCAATGATTCCGATAACGCCCTCTTTTGATAAAAGGGAATCTTCCTTTTTATCAGTTTTCTTTTTCTCCTGCCCTTTGCCATCATCCTTCTCCTTTTCCTCAAATGCCTTTATATACTGTTCTGTCCTGTCATCATTCAGCCTGCGCAGAAAAACAGGGACCGCGATCAGGGCGATCCCTATGATGACAAGGCAGAGGGCATTTTTCTTTCCCCTGCTCATATTCTTTTTACCTCCTGCTGTTCTGGTCGTCCGGTGTGTGGTTCCCGAACGGATATTGATTCGTCTGCTCCGCCACATAAGAACTGCCGTGGTCTGCCGGCATGGTCGTCTCAAAGATGCCGCCAGCCGGTCCGTTCCCATAGGCAGGACTTCCGGTATCCCCTGGCACATCATTTTTGTCCGCTGCCGTATGTTCCGGTGCATCATCTTCCTGCAGATATACTCCTGCATCCTCCGTCTGCCCGTCCAGTTCCTCCGCCTGTTCCAGTTCTTCCTCCTGCTCTTGTTCGTCCGGTATGGTCTGGTTCTCCACATCAAGCTGCGTGTTCAGTTCATACTGCCTTGCCACTTTTTCCTTCAGTTCCTGCTCATACTCGAACGGTTTTTCATACTCTGCCTTTGCCTGCTCCATCTCCCTCTGGTACTCCTCCAGTTTATTCTCAAGAAATTTAATATTTCCCTCGATCCCGTTGAAACAGTTCTCCATGCGGACCATGTTGCCGGCCGGGGAAGTTGACATCTCTGCCTTGTAATCCGTCTTTCCCCGCAGCACCAGGTAATTCATCCCCATGAAGTTCTTTTCCACAAGCACCTGGAACCCCCGGTATTCCCCGACCTGGGTGGTCTCCCCGGTCTTTGCCTCATGAATCATCTTCATCACTGCCGTGCCTGCGTCCACCCGCTCCGTGAAGGTCAGTTTGCCGACCTTCATCACGAACTCTGTCTGCTGTGCCTTCAGAAGTTCCGCATCCCGCTGTTCCACATCCGCATGGACGCACTCTAACTTCGCCTTTGCCTGTGCGATCAGTTTTGGGCATTTGATCATGAATTTATCCTGCATGGCGTAATGCTGGCTGTCATAATTCGCCTTTAACATCTTCAGCCTCTGCACGTCATTGTCGATCTCCATCTTTTCCCGGATCAGTGGATTCCCGGTCGCCACCGCCTTGATCTCCGCATACGAAAGCACCGCCTCGTCGATGTCCTCGCAGCTCCTCGCCACCGATTTACTGGTCATCACCTGCGAGATGAACCGCTGCTTGTTCTCGACGATGCCCCACATATACGCATCAAAGGTGTTCTTCGTGACATAGCGGTATATGGCGATCTCTTTATTCTCGTTCCCCTGTCGTAAGCCCCTGCCCTCACGCTGCTCTATACTGGAAGGTTTCCAGGCACAATCTATATGGTGGAGTGCGACAAGATGCGTCTGCACGTTGACGCCGGTGCCGCACTTGTCGGTGGAACCAATCAGGACCTTCTTCTTCCCCGTCCGCATGTCCTTGAAAAGCGCCTCCTTCTGTGCATCCGTGTTCGCGTCATGGATGAAAGCCACTTCCTCCTCCGGGATCCCGCTTTTTACAAGCTCCGACTTGACATAGTTATACACGTCAAAGGGGTTCCCCTGCCGGTAATAGTCCTCCTCCATCATCTCCGGCCGCCATTTCTCCTTCGGCGTGCCGATGTCGGAGAAGATGAGCTGCGTTCCGATAATGCCATCCTCCTCTGCCTTGTGGTATTCGTAAAGCACATTCTCCACCACTTTATTCAGTTTCCCGTCCGGGCTGTCCGGTGCGTCCGGTTCTAAAAGCCTTGCATCCGTTCCGAGAAGCCTCGCCTCATGCGTGATCTTTAGGAAGTTGTCCTCATGCGGATCCACGTTCCCTTTCCGGATCTTCTCCGCACGTTCCACAAAGCTCTCCATGACCTCCTTCACATACCAGTCCGGCTCACTCTCCACGATGATATATTTCCCGCCCCTTAGTTCCGGCACGTCAAGGTCCAGCATGTCCCTTGTCTGTATGTCAGCGATCTCCTTAAAGAGGTTCATAAGCTCCGGGAGATTTGTAAATTTATTGAACCTCGTCTTGAACCGGAAGCCGCTGCCCTCCACATTCAGTTCCAGGGCTGTCGTCTGCTCCCCGAAGTTCGCCGCCCAGGAATCGAAATGGTAGATCCCCATCTGCTCCAGGGTATCTTTCTGGAGGAAGGACTGCATGACATACATCTCGACCATCGTATTAGAGATAGGCGTGCCGGTAGCAAAGACAACGCCCCTGCCCCTGCTGATCTCGTTGATATACTCACACTTTAGGAACATGTCCATTGCCCTCTGGCTGCCGCTCCCGGTGATGCCGGACACGTTCATCTTGCTGAAAACGGCGAGGTTCTTGAACATGTGCGCCTCGTCGCACATGATGGAATCAATGCCGAGTTCCTCAAAGGTGATCAGGTCGTCCTTCCGCTCCCCGTCCGTCATCTTCTTTAGCTGTTCCTCCATGCGTTTCCTCTGGCCCTCCATCTGCTTGACGGACCACTGCTCCCCGTTCCTCTCCTTTAATTCCTCTATCGCAAAGCTGATCTCATCGATCTGGCGGTTCAGCATCGCCGCCTTCCTCTCCGGGGAGATCGGTATTTTTTCAAATTGAGAGTGTGACATGATGATGCAGTCATAATCGCCCGTCGCGATCCTTGAAATGAACTGCCTCCTCCGGCTCTTTTCAAAGTCCCTCTCCGTCGCCACAAGGATATTCGCGGACGGATAGAGCCGTAAAAATTCACTCGCCGTCTGCCCGACTAAGGACTTCGGCACGACCATGACCGTCTTGTTCGCAAGCCCTAACCGTTTCTGCTCCATGCACGAAGCCATCATCTCAAAACTCTTGCCGGCACCCACGCAATGTGCCAGAAGCGTGTTGCCGCCCAGCAGCACCCTTGCGACAGCATTCTTCTGATGTGGTTTCAAGTGGATGTCCGGGTTCATTCCCGGAAAGGTCAGATGTGAGCCGTCATATTCCCGGAGGCGGATGTTGTTGAACGTCTCGTTATAATACTCCACATACTTCTGCCGGCGTTCCGGCTCCGCAAAGATCCATTCCTTGAACCGCTCCTTCATCTGGTTCTGCTTTTCCCTGGCGAGCATCGTCTCCTTCTGGTTCGTCTCATAGTGGTACTTCCCTTCCCCGTCCTCGATCCGGTCACGCACCGTCACGGTGCGGAGGTTCAGCGTGCTCTCAAAAATAGAATAGGCATCCATACGTTTCGTGCCGTAGGTCTGCGTGGCTGCCACCGAACGCTTGTCTAAGGACTTGTTCTCGATGAACCACTCCATGTTATAACGGTTCAGGCGCACCTGTATCCCGTGACCTTCCATCCCCGCAAATCCGTTCCTTGCATTCCTCGGTGTGTCCAAGAGGTCATAGATGAACTGCTCATAGTCCTCCGGCTCGATCCAGGTCGTGCCGATCCGCACGTCGATCTCCGAAGCGTCCAGGTCCTCCGGCTGCACCTGCATAAGGGAAGCCACATTGTCCTCAAATATGCCGGGATGTTCCTTTGCATACGCCTTTGCCATCCGCAGCTTGTCACGCACATTTCCTGATAAATATTCATCTGCCGTCTGCCATCCCGTTTGGCGGTCCTCCTCGTTGTACTGCATGGGATCGAGGAAGATGAGCCCTTTCAGTTCCTTTATCAGTTTCTCCAGTTTCAGACCGGCCTCCAGGTCTGCCGAGAAGCGTACATCTTCCATATCTTCCTTTGGATCCTGTTCCGCAATCTCCTTCCTGTACCCGCTGATGTCCGGTTCGTAGAGGCTCAGCATGAACGGAAGGTTGACGCCGCCGAACTCATTCACGGAGATATTCAGAGCCTCCACCGCCGTCTCCACATGCTCCACGCTCTCCTTTGCCCGTATCGTCTGTTTCGTGAACATATCCGCCTTGGTCACCTTTCCGTCCTCGTCCACCACTTCCAGCGAACATAAAAGGGGATAATCCCCGTCGTCCCGGAAGGCGAGGGAATTACCCCTTGAAGTGATGTACCCGTGCTTTTTCACAAAAACATCGTAGACTTTATTCAGTTCTTCCTGTGCCTGCCTTAATTCCCCTTCACTGCATCCTTCCGTCTGTATCGTGATGAGGTTCCTCGTAAGCTGCCGGATCCCATCCAGGGACTTTATCCTGTCCATGACCGTATCCCCCACTTCCCGGAGGTACATCCTGGAATCCTTGCGGTAGTACAGCCTGCCGTCCACGAATGTGTAAGTAAAGTTCTTCACGTCCGGATCTGCCGGCAGCGTCTCCTCCGCCACTTCCCCGTCCTCCGAAAGCACCTCAAAGTCAAGCATCTGCCCTTCGATATTGTTTATGGCATTCTGGAGGCCTGCATAGAGTGAGAACTCCGGATCATCGTTGACACAGGTGGTATAGTTCGACTGCTCCCCGAACCGCCCTTTGTCATAGACCATCCTTCCGAGCATCATCTCCGGGTGCTCCGCAAAATAGCTGTTCACCGGTATGCCGTCCTCCGTAAGACCTAAGTGGATCCAGTCCGGTTCCGTGACGATCTTCCTCTCACGCTTGCGGAAGAATAATATATCACTTGTGACTTCCGTCCCCGCCTGTGCCTTGAAGGTGGAATCCGGCAGACGGACCGCCCCTAAAAGCTCCGCCCTCTGTGCAAGGTACTTCCTGACCTGTGTATTCTGCTTGTCGAGCGTCCCCTTCGTCGTGATGACCGCCACGATCCCGCCGGGACGCACATGGTCGATAGATTTTGCGATAAAATGGTCGTGCACCTTGAACTCCATCGGGTTATGCTTTTTGTCAAATAATTTGAAGTCCCCGAAAGGCACGTTGCCGACCACCACGTCAAAGAAGTTGTTCTCGAACTCTGTCTCCTCAAATCCTTTTATCTGTATCTCCGCATCCGGATAGAGCTGCCTTGCGATGCGCCCGCTTAGCTGATCCTTTTCCACGCCGAACAGTTTACACCCGGAGAGGCTTCCCGGAAGGCTCCCGAAAAAGTTCCCCGTCCCCATGCTCGGCTCCAGCACATTTCCCCCGGAAAAACCGAATTTCTGCAATGCCGTATAGACCGCATCCACGACCTCCGGCGGGGTATAAAAAGCATTCGTGACCGTTTCCCTTGCCGCCCGGTATTCCCGGTCCGTAAGAAGCTCCTTCAGCTCATGGTATTCGCTGCCCCATTTCTCGTTGTGGCTGTCAAAGGCCTGTGAAAGACCGCCCCAGCCGACATACCGGGCAAGCACCTTCTGCTCCTCCGGTGTGGCATAGCGGTTCTCCGATTCAATCTGCTTTAAGGTGCGGACCGCCTCCATGTTCCAGCCGAACCTTGTCTTTGCACCGGCAGATTCCAGGGGGAGAAGGTCAGCATGGTAGCGGGGAGGTTTCGGCTGCGTGGAAAGATCCGGCCTGTTGCCCTGTGCTGCCGGCTCCTTTTCTTCAGATAGTTCCTCATGCTCCGGTCCTTCCGCAGAAATTTCCGGTTCCTCTGCATCCTCCGGCAGAATGGTTTCCGGCTCCGGTTCCTCTATATCCTCTGGCAGAACGGTTTCCGGATCCCCTGCCTGCTGCCCGGCACGGATATAGTCCGGTGTTCCCATCTCGTCCTTTTCATCCGGGATAGCGTATCCATCGATCACTTCATCCGCTGATTCTTCATCTGGTATTTCCCTTGCTGTGCTGTCAATCACATCCTCACGGTCAGCACTTTCGTATTCCTCCGGGACCGGCTCATAATATCCGCCCAAAAGGATCAGATCGCCAATCTTGCGTTCCACCGCCTGCCAGGATAGATAGCCACATTTTTCCCCGCCGTCATCCCGCCAGAGTATCTTTAATCCCCCTGCCGCTGACGGTTCAAGACCGAGAAGACCGTTCCCATCGTTATCCGTCCTCTTTTCCTCTGTCCCGTACTCTGCCCGGATCCTGTCAGCACGCTCCCTGTTAGAAAGTTCCTGCTGGTACAGCCCATAGATTCGTCCCTTTCCATCCGCATATCCTGTCCCAAGTTCCAGAGCCTCTACAATAAAGTCATAGGGGACCAGTATCTCCGTTTTCGGCTCCTGCTGCCGGGCATGGCTGCTTTCTGCACCCTTCATTCCGGTCCTTCCCGGTCCCATAAACTCAAAAAGAGAAGCCTGTGTAAATTCAGCTTCTCCTTTTGACACGCCGAGGGAATTTAATTCCTCCAGCTCCTTATTCAGTTCGTTTTCCGTTTCTAATGATATTTGTTCACGATCTCTGTCAGGACGATCTCCTCTGCCATCCTCTGCCCCTGTTCCCTGATCTCCCACATTTCCATCGTGGAGTCCGGATCTTCCGGCTTGTGGCTTTTCAGATAGCTCTCCACCAGGCTCTCCTGCATCTGGTTCGCCTCGTCCTCCACCGGTGCCAGCACCTCCGCCAGCCTGCCGAACCTCTGGAGTGACCGGAACCTCTCCCTGTGGTTCTCCCTCAGATAATCCATCGCCATCAGACCGTACCTGCCGAGGCTCACTTTCTGTTCCCCTGCCTGTCTGATGTCCGGGTAGAGCATCCCGTCCGGCCCTTCGTGGTACGTCATTTCCATTGCTGCGTCCATACGCCATCCTCCTTTCACTTTCAATCTGCCGGATCATCCTGTTAAGATCCCGCAGCACCGCACAGGCAACATTGTTGACAATCGTTCCGAGTGCATATATGGCATCCTCGTCCTTTAAGTTCTCTATACCGCCCATGTCCTGCTCCCCTGCGTCCGGTTCGATCCCGCACCGGGTACATACGGCATAGAGGATGCTGTTCCCGATCAGTTCTGCTGCCCGCTCCTCCGTCACTCCTGCCTTTTCGGCTGTCTGTGCCTTTGTCTTAATATACTCCAATGGAGTATCTTCTTTTATTATATCCCGTATCTTCTGTTTTGTAAAGGATCTTATCAGATATTTTTCCTCGTTTTCCGTAAGCCCATAGCCTTTAGAAGATTCCCCGGTCTCCTCAAAGAACTTATCAACAATATCCCTCCGGTTGTCATCGTTTATCTCCCAGGTAAGCTCCCGTTTCCTGCCTCCCGTGTCCCCGATGTCGAACACATACCGCATATAAGGTTTTAACGCCCTTGAGGGAAATATCGCTATGCCCTTGCTGCCACGTCTGACATAACGCCCGACTTTTTTCCAGGTGTCATAGTCAGCGACCAGCGTTGCCCCCGGCCTCTGTGCGTACACCATAAGGATGTTGTCGAACTCATAGCGATATAGCTGTCCGTTCAGACGGAGCAGCTTTTTCCACACATCCTGCGAGGAAGTGATCTTCTTGATGACCTCGTTGTAAAGATGTTCCACCGTATAATCCACGCTCATTCGTTATCCTCTCCTTTCTTTCCGGTTTTGGGATACTGCCACCTGGCAGCAACAGCATCCCTTATGACAAATTGCCGCCTAACAGCAGCATCCCTTATAATAGTTACCTTATGGCATAGGGCATCTCAATAACTCCAGTATGTGATGCCGGAATCGTCAAGCAGCCTTCGTAAACAGCACAGTTCCTCTACATCAAGCTCAAGTGCATAATGTTTCCCGTACTGCCCCTGTGTCTCCCGGAAATGATTGAACTTATCGATCAGCCGCAGCACCGTATGGTTATATTCCGCCGCAAAGACTTCCAATTCGATATTCCCTTTCCCTGCCTTTTCATACTCCTTGTCCTCCATCATTTCCGCAAGAAGTGCCGCCTCCACACTGATACTGTCCCCGTTCAGAAAAAGGACCGTCCCGGCATACTCGCCGGATCTTTCCCCTTTCTCCTTTAAATGTCCCATCAGAAAAGCAAGGTTCTTTTCCAGCCTTTCCATCTTCTTTTTATCCGTTTTCTTCTTTGCCATTCCAAAAATCCCCCTATCTGCTCTTTTCTGCCGCCCGAAACTCCGGCTGCCCGTTGAAATCTTCCGCATCCAGCACGATCTCGCCTTTTTCGTACCGTTCCATCATCTCGTCGATCGCATCCCCCAGGCACTCCGCCTTGATCTTTTCCGTCCGTGACAGCACTTCCCGGACTTCGATCTCATACTCCCCCTTTTCATTTGCCGGCGGCTCCTTTCCGTAATCCCTCCGCAGTCTGGCGAAATCAATACAGGACGGCACGCTCCCCAGATATGTCCCGCTGTCCCACTCAATGCCGTACTGCACATTTCCTTTTGTCGGTCCGGCATTCTTCGGGTATCTCATATAACCGGCTACACCATGCCCCACTACGAAATTCCCGTTGCTCTCCTGCATGAAAAGCATGGTGCGGTCATCATATTTCTCCATCAGCCGGTAGCTGCTGCCGTTGAAGTTATGGAACACATCCCCGGCCTCCATCACAAGATCCTGCTTTTCATAGTGAAACATGACCTTTGCCCGGTTCCGTAACATTGCCTCCAGCACATGCGTCCCCAGGCATTCATCCTTCAGCCCGATCAGTTCCTCCGTAGTCATCTTCCTTACCTGCTCCGGGGAATACTCCTGCCCGAAATGGTGCAGGACCTCCGCCACATCCGCAGCGATCACTTCTGCCTCCGCACGGTTCCCCATAAGGATCGCAAGTTTTGTGTCAAATCTTTCTCCCCAATCTTCCAAAAAATCACCTCCATTTTTCTAATACGGTCTTGCGTAAAATACAACGCTGTTCGTCCTTAAAGCATCCATCACAACGCCCCGGCCCGGATTCGCTGCATGGACCATCTTCCCGTCCCCGACATAGATCGCCACATGGGAGATATTGCGGAAGCGCCCATTTTCTTCATAAGAATAAAAGATCAGGTCTCCCGGTTTTAAGTCCTTCTTGTTGATGATCATTCCGTGCGTGTAGCAATACTGCCCCTGCTCCGCCGCCGTATCCGGCAGGACGATCCCCACTTCCTTATACAGACGGTACACAAGGGAGCTGCAATCGTAATAGCCTTCCTGCATCCTCCGCCCCTGGTCATAACGGCATCCGATCTTTGTTACCGCCAGGTCTGCGACCGCCCGGCCTCCGGTCCCGTTCGCCACATACTCCCAGTTCTCATCCTTCATCATTTCCTTTAGGAGAGCCGTCTGCGTTCCGTCAAACTTCCCGGTGCCGATATAGTCCTCATAAGTGAGGTTGTGGACCATCGTACCCTGCGTTTTGACCTCCACGGTATTTGTGTTCCCTTCGGCAAGGAACGCCTCCACATGCCGCCTGCCCCACTCGGAAGTCTGCTCATGCTTTGCGTAATAAATATCAAAGTCATTCCCGTAATGGTTCAGGTCGCCGGTATCCTCCACCGTGTACTCCACGCCCTCTATGATGACCTTCGTTCCCATCGGCACGATAGGATTGTACGCATCCACCGCTATCGTGTGTTTCGGCTTTGCCTTTTTACCGGATGCGGTAATGCCGTTCGCATACTTCCCGCAGCACTGCGCACACGGACAGTAAGCCGTGGCCCATACCTTGCCGAGCGAATCCCCGACCTGCATCGTGACCGTGGAACTCTTATCATCCATATAGTTCATCTCGTCAAAGACTTCCTTCAGATGTTCCTTTCCCTCGTCGTCCATGACATAGCCTGCCTGCCCGGTGCCGTACTTTACCATGTAGACCATCAGCGTGTCATTGAAATTCGATACCGGCACGCCGTCCTCCGTATTCTGGAAAGTGACCGTGATCCCATCTTCCTCCAGATCGAACACCTTTTGATTGAACTCTGCATAATACTCTGAAAGGACCGTCCGGGGATTATCATAGCCGGTATCCGGCATCGGAAAGAAGACCGCAAGAGGCGAATTATAGATCACCGCAAGCACCGCCACCACGATCACGCCCGCCACCGCCACGATCAGAAATATCGTAAGGAGTACCGGGGCAAGCATGGAAAGGAGTGCTTTGACCGCCATCAGAGCCGCCATCTTCGACTGCTTTGTGACCGAATTTATCAGACCGCCTTCCCCGTATTCCTGTTCCGTCTGGAACTTATCAAGAAATGATGAGATCATCTGCTCCCGAACAAATGAACCTTTCCGTATGCCGCCCTTCCTGCCGGAACTGCCTCCTTTCCCGCTGCCCCTTCTCCCGCTGCCATTCTTCTTAGCCTCCACGGACTTCCTGCGGATGTGCATGGACTTTGCCTTGTCATCCTCTGTTCTTATGCCGTTCTTCCGGCTCTTTCGTTTCCTGTCCTTTTCAGACTTCCTCTCCTTTGCCCTCCGGTACACCCTGCCAGATTCCGACTGCAAGCCGTAAAGCGGAGCGGCAGCCGTCCCCATAAGGTCAAGGCTTTCCTTTACTTCCTCGCCCCCGTCCACTTCGGAAAGGGCTTTCTTTGCAGAAGCCTCCGCCATTACTTTCAAGCTGTTCTTCCGTACCTTGATAGAGCCTTTCCCCCTGCCGTCATATCCTCTGTTCCCGCTTTTCCTGCCGGAAAGGGCATCTTTCAGGCTGCTCTCCGTTTTCGCATCTGCCCCGTTCTCTGTCTTTTTTCCCGATCTGCCACGAATATCGGCACTTTTCTTTACCGTAACATCAGACTTTGCCTTTACCGGATTTACCTTTCTCCCTGCAACATGGACCTTCGGCTCTGCTTTCCGGTGAATGACCATCGGCTTTTCATCCTTCTTTTTTATCTTCAATGCCTCCACCGCCTTTCCTGCGAAAAAAGGGACTGCCTCATAAAAAAGCAATCCCTCATTTTCTTTTTATCCGTAGATCATCCAGTTGTTTCCGCTATCCGTTCCGGTCTGCATCCTGCGTTCCCTTGACTTTTTCAGTTCTTCCTCAAATACCCTGTCAAGATATGCCTTGCTGTATGTCTGTCTTGCCTGCCCAGAAGAACTGCTCTCCTGTGCATCATCCTCCACAAAGTCCGGTTCCCTGATAAGCCCCATCTTTGGAACGCTGTCCCTGCCTTCATCCTGCCATCTGTCCTTCACAGCCACTTCCGGCTTTCTGTCCCATGCTGCCGTCTCTGTTTCCCGGATCTTTGCTGTCTGCTCCCTGCGGATAATATCACGCACATTTGCAGAGATCCGGGTAAGGTCTTTCGTGTCCTGCAAATCCCCATTATCCTCAAAGGCATAAGGCTCCCGGTCTGAAAATCTGTCCCCAGGACCATTACCGTAAATACCGGAATCATCTTCTTCCAGACCGTCTCCATATCTGCTTTCCATCAGACCGGAAATCTCCGCACCAAGCTCCGTACTGAAATCCTCGTCTGCCTGCTCATTATCTGCATTTTCCCCATAGCCGATCAGTCCCTCTGCTATCTTCTCATGGATATTCGTGTTATACAATTTGTAGAGATCCGTATCTTTGCCAATGGTATTATCGAAAGGCACGACCACACTCCCGCACTTGATCAGCCCCGTCCCGCTCGGAGAATTGTTCACAAACCGTAACTGTGCATCCGACACACCAAGCACCTCCGCCAGCTTTGCACTGTCGATATTACTCTGTTTCAGAAGCACGATAAACTCACTGTTTGAGATCAGCGTGGATGCGATATAATTCTGCAAGAGGTCCGTCACATTCTGGCTTATGCCGGTACAGAGACCGCCCTGCTTTCTCACTTTCTTCCAGAGCTGCTGCAAATAGGTCGCACTATAATCGCTGTTAAGGAGGACGTGGCACTCGTCAATATAGAGCCATGTCGCCCTGCCCCTTCGCCCGTTCTCAATTATCCGTGACTGTATCGCCTCCATCATCACGAGCATGGCGATTGGGGCAAGCTGTGTCCCCAAATCCTGGATGCAGTACACCACAAGACGGTTATCCTCGTCCACGTTGGTATGGTGGTTAAAGATATTCAGAGAACCCTCCACGAACAACTCCAGGCAAAGGGCAAGCTCCTGTGCCTCCATTTCCTCCTGGCTCTTGAGGATATTGTAAAAATCCGTCATAAGCGGCACTTTCTTCCTCCGGTAGCAGCGCATATATAAATCCCTCACGCAACGGTCGATAATGGAATGGTGTTTCTGGTTCAGCGAATTGCCGAGCAAGTGGTCGCATACACTCAGCATGAACTCCGACTTGTCAGCGATCACGTCCCTTATCCCCTTTTCGTTGATGTTCATAATATCCACATCTAACGGATTGACATAATTCCTTGTATAAGCCGAAAGATTTACCACCGAACCCCCGAACTTCGCCGCTATGTCCTGATACTCGCCCATCGGATCAATGATCATCAGGTCATCATGCGTGTGTAAAAATACCTGCCCCATCTCCTGCTTACATGAAAAGCTCTTGCCGGAACCGGGAACCCCGAATGTGAACCCGTTCCCGTTCAGAAGTGCCTTTCTGTCTGCAATATTCACGTTCTTGCTGATCTGGTTGATGCCGTAATACAGACCGTTATCGTCACTAAGCTCCTGCACGTTGAACGGCAGAAGCACCGCCAGAGACTGCGTGAGCATGGTACGCATGGTTTCCACCTGCCTTACACCGATAGGAAGTGCGGAGTTTAATGCCTCCCTCTGTTTGAGATAGTGCGTCTCAATCGCCACGGAGTTACGCTTTCCAATCGTTTCCACTGTCTCCGTCACGCTCTCTAATTCCTCTTTACTTTCCGCCACAACGATGATCGTCACGCCCACATAGAAAAGGCACTGGTCATTCTCGCGTACATCATCCATGATCCCCTCGATCTCCTTTTTCTCCGTCCTCTTTGCATAAGAGATCTCCGAAGAAAAATCATTGTTCTTGTTCCGTACCCTCTGCTGTTTGATGATGTCCGATTCGATCCCAAGATACTTCCTCTGTAATGTTTTTGTAGTAAGGTCTTTCGGTATCGGCACAACATCAATGCTCGTAACGGAGTGGACCGGCAGCGAAGTGATCTCATTTAAGAACCGGTCGGAAAGACTGCTCGGATATTTCTTGATAAATAAAGCCCTGCTGTATTTCCCCTCGTCCTCGATATGATCCGGGAAATACTTGATCATGCCGTTACACAGATCATTCCTGAAATCCGCCCCGACTTTCTTAGCATGTCTCAGGTCAAAATCAAATCCGTCCTCCCTGCCGAGATGATAGAAGTCATGCAGCACCTTTAACCGTTCATTCCCGGTAAGCGGCTCGATCCTTGAACCAAGCTCCCCATAGGCTTTTTTGACCGTTGCCTCGATCGTGGCAAAATTTACTTTCGCCTCCTCGTAACTCTTTCTCTCAATCGTGATCGTAAGGTAACGCTCCTGCTCGATCCCCTGCCTTCCCTCTCTGATCTTTTCCTCGATAATGTCATTGTAGACCTTGCGGAAATGGTCATAACCGTCATTCTGGTACAGTATCAATATCATATCCGCCATCTGCCCCATGTCCTTATTCTTGTTGTTGACCGTGATCTTAAAAGAACAATCCATAGAGTTCAGAAATTTGCAGTACCTCTCAAAAATATCCATCTGCTCATTCTCTGTCGTGGTCGTATAGTTGATGTCCGAGAAACGGTAGCACTTTGTATAGCGGTTCTGCCCGTTCCTGCCTGCCCCGACTTCAAAGATCCCGTTCTCCGCCACGGAACGGATCTCTATTGTTTCCTGTACCGACTTTGGCGTTCTGTAAAGCGGATCACTCGCTTTCTTTAACTCCACAAAGCCGTCCGTAAATATTCCCATAATCCTGTCCTCGCTTTCCTTATTCTGAAAGCACCGCCGGGCAGCTCCCCGGCAATGCAAAAACAAAAGCCGGCACCTGCCGGCCACATTACCCTGATCTGCCCGGCATTCCGGGAAGAAAACCTCTGTTACCTCATAAAGAACTTATAGAAGATCGCAAACGCAAACAGGAGAATGCACAGCACCACCGTCAGAATGACCGCACCGGGCATGGAATTTTTCTTTTCGTCAAATTCTTTCCTGTCTGCCCCGCTCCTGTCTTTTCCCTTATGCCTGCCCTTTGCCTGTTTCTTCTTCTCCAGTTCTTCGTCCATGCGTATCTTCTGTATCACTTTCTCGCCCTCCGTGGATTCATAGGCAAGTGCCTTATTCCCAAAGGCAAAATGAAGTTTCAGCCGCATCTTCTGCATGAAGCTCATGCCGTGATAGCTGTAAAACCCGGTAAGGGCGATCGGTGCGACCGCCGGTATCGCTATATAAGCACTGACCGTAAGCCCTACATACGGATACAGAAGAAACACCACCGAACCACCCACGATCACGGACAGTATTGAATAGATAAGCTGTTTTGCCGTAAGACCAAGCACCACGGATTCCTTGTACTTGTCAATGTCTTTGTTAATCTCTATAATCATCGCTTTTCCCTCCTGATTCTTTTTTATTTGTCCGGTTCCTTTGTCAACAAGCCTGCATTACAGCCCTAATGCCTTGCTTGTAAGGCTCTGCGCCCCTTTCACGCTGCCGACCGTCAGGGCAATCGTAAAGGTCATCTCACACAGATAGATCAGCGTTTTCGCCCAATCCGAATAATCCCCGGTAAACTCCGGCAGCCCCGCATTGATGAACGTATTGCACACTATGATCGCAAGTGCCATCGTGACCGCCTCAAAGGTCACGGATAAGAAATACTTGCTGTAAGTGACCGCCGTGTGCGATACCATCCGGTTACCGCCCGTTGTGGAAAATGCCACCGAACCGAGCGGGACGATGATGAGCAGCTTTAAGAACCGGAAATAAACCGTATATATCAAGAAAAATCCACAGATGATAATGATAACGGATAAAAGAGCAGCCAGTATCAGCATCAGAAGGCTCTCCCCAAATCCCAGATCCCTGATGATGTCTGCCTGCTCCTTTGCGATCTCCAGTTTCATCGTCTTTCCCTGCGACAGAAGCCCGACCAGATTCCCGACCGAGGTAAAAAACGCCTTCATGATGGAAACATTGTTCGCCACCAGCCACTCAGCAAGTCCGAGCCTCATAAACATCCGCAAGATAACTTCAAAACGCATCTCCTCCCTCACGTCCACGCTCTCCGAGCAGAACCCGATCACGAAGAACAGGACCACAAGCGACGAGCCGACCGCCACAAAGACCGGCTCTATCCCCGCTATCACATCCCACGGTCCCCCGTCCTTAAAAGCGGTGGGGGACTGTCCGAGCAGATCGAACACAAGGGAGATCTGATCATTCCAGAAAGCGAACACTGCCTCCAAAAGATCGAGTATCACGCCTCCCAATTTCAGAAAATCCAATTTAACACACCTCTCTTTCTGCGGAGCGATCCCCGCACCGGCAGAAGAAACTTTCTCCTGCACCTATGAACCATCAGAAGCCTAAGAATGTCAGCACGGAAGAAATCCCCGCCATCATCGCACCTGCCACGATCCCCTTTAATGCCGAGTTCATGGTGGAAGAATCCTGCTGCTGGTATGCCTGTGCGAACTCCATCACGTTCTTAGCGAGGATAATGATACCGATAGCACCGATTACGGCGATGATGAGCGTCTTTAAGTTCTCCAAAGGCTTTGTGACCGCCGAAGTGTCCCCGCCTGCCGCAAACGCCACCGTCCCGGTCTCCATAAGCATATAGAAGGTTGCGAGAAGTGCCGGAAGAAGCACCTTTCTCCATACATCCGCTGCCTTGTTCCTTATCTTTTTAACCATCTCTCTCATAATCTGAAATCTCCTTTTCTTGAAATGAAAAGAGCCTGCCGGTAGCGGACAGAAGATCCGTCCACGGCAGACTCCGTAAACAATGACTATATCTTATCGGGACCTATCCCGTTCCTTAGATCAGGTCAGGCTTTCCCTGACATGCCACTGCAACGACCACCTCCTTCCGGGCAGATATTGCAGACACTATCTGCAATATCCTATCCCTGCCCATACTTCCCACGAAGCTCCCGCATCCGCATGACTGATGTTTCCGGGTAGAAATAGGAAAGTATGACCTCTTTCGGCACTTTCGCCGCCAATGCCCGCATGACCTCCGTTTTCTGCTCTTTGGTAAATCCCATGTGCAGCATACGGTAGGAAATGCTGTCCTCCGGCTGTTCCGGTGCGTCTTCCGATCCTGTTCCTTCCTTATCCGTAAGAGAACCATTCCCTGCTTTTCTCCCCACCTGACCGGTAAAGAAAGAACTGCCGCCAGCCCCCGTATCTTCTGTATCTTCCATATCCTCCGGCTCCGTATCATAGACGACCTCTGCCCCGGCATCCGAATAATACTGCTCCTTGTCCTCCTGCTCTGCCATCTCCGTGAACCTGTGCTGTACGTCCCATTCGTCAAGCATCATAAATTCCTCATAGGAGAGCGTGTCGATATAGACTTCCTCACCGTCCTCTGCCAGCTTTTCATAATATTTCACGGAACGTTCCGAGAGGACGAAGAACTCCGGCTCCCTCATGCTGCCCTCCGTGACAGCCTCATGCTCATATGGCTCCCCGAACTTCCCGTCCCCGCTGTATTCAAACATCGGGTGTTTCGGCGTGAAATACTTGTCATCAAGAATGGGATCGAACCCGCGGACAAAGACCAGGCATTTCCGGTTGTCCATCTTCCGCACCTCGTCCGGTGTCATGATCTCCCTGCCGAGGACGTCATAGTTACGGCTGGAACTGCCCTGCCGCCCCCTCGTCTCTCCGCTCGATTTTTTGTCGATTGTAGCCTTTCCGAGCATCTTAGAGATATATTCGTGCGTTCCTGCCTCATTGCCACCGAGGTACACAAGCGTATCCGAGTTTCCGGGTATCGTTTCCCATGTGTCCTTAAAAAGTGCCTTGATCTGTGCCAGGTTCTGTATGATCATCACGCTTGAAATTTCTCTGGAACGCATGGTAGAGAGCAGCGAGCAGAAATCGTCCGGAAGGGCGACGTTGCAAAATTCGTCAAGCATGAAGGTCACATGGACCGGCAGCCTGCCCCCGCACTTGAAGTCCGCCTGGTAATAAAGCTCCTGAAAGATCTGTGTATAAAGGAGGCCGATAACGAAATTATAGGATTTATCCGAATCCGGTATCACACAGAATACCGCCGTTTTCGTCTTTCCGTCCCCGTTCACGCCGATACCCAGCTCCGCAAGGTTCAGGTCATCCTTTGAAAGAAGCCTGAGCACCTGCGGATTCTCCAATGTCGCAAGCCTTGAATTTGCCGATATGATGATGGACCGCACCGTGTCCCCTGCGCCCCTCATGCACTTCCGGTACTGCTTGACCGCCGGGTGGCTCTCCTTTAACGGGCTTGTCTCCGCAAGGAATGTCATGCGGAGGTCTAACTTTGACGGTTTCCCCTGTTCTGCCACCTCTGCCTCCGCCATCAGTTTCAGCACCGAAGAAAAGTTCCGTCTTTCCGGCCGTTCCTCCAGCCACACATAATAAAAGAGTGCCTGTAAGAACATCCCCTCGGCGTGTTCCCAAAACGGATCCGATGGAGTGGATCCCTTCGGAGTAGTGTTCTTCATAAGGTTCGTGACCAGCTTCACGATGTCCGATTCCTCACGGATATACACGAACGGATTGTAACAGTCCGACCGGTTCATCTCTAACAGGTTGATCACTTTCACGTTATAACCATTCTTCCTCAGTAGATCCCCCTCGCTGCGGAGGATCTCCCCCTTTGGATCAGTCGTGATAAAAGAAGTGTTCATCTGCATTAGGTTCGGCTTCACTTCGTAGAAAGTCTTGCCTGCACCAGACCCGCCTATGATTAGCACGTTGTTGTTCAGTTTCGTGTGCCTTGTGTCAAGGCTCATGCGGAAATTCTGGCTTAAGATCCGGTTCCGGCTCTCGTCCTTATCCCCAAGCACCCTGCTGACCTTTTTCGGATCGGCAAGCCTCGCCGTGCCGTATTCCCTGCCGGGCATATAGTTCCTCTGGCTTGTGTAATACATGATGACAAAGATCAGAAACGACCCCATGAAAAAGCACACGAATTTGACCGTGTACCGGTTAAAATAATCACGGAGAGGGTAAGCACAGACCTCCGTAAAACGATCCAAGAACATCTCTAACCTGATGCCCTCCTGCCACGCACCCGCGGCAAGGTAGCCGATATAGCCGGACAGAAGAAGCCCCGCCACGATCATCACATAGTTGGGATGCTTTTTTGTCGTTTTCATCCTTACCGCCTCCTCACTGTCTGCCTTGCCGCCCGCTCCATCGTCTTTTCTGCCGCCTGCATCTTCCGGTAACGCTCCCGCACGGTCTTTTCCACCGTATCGTAGTGCTTATCCAAAAGCTCCTGCCCCTTGATCGTGAACAGCACACGGTTGTCCGCTGAGTAGACCTTATAATCCTTGTTCTTATCCAGATACGCAAGCAGTGTCTTTCCGTTATGAATCTCCATCAGATCCTCTTTATTCAGCCACAGATACCCGGCACGGTCTCCATACATTCCCGGAATCCTTGTCTTTATGGCACGTTCATTCTCTGTCTGTATCAGTTTCTTTGAAATTGTAATGTCTAAGAGATTCGTGTCTTTATCCGCAGCCATCTTCCGCATACGCTCCGCAAGTTCCTGATACCTGCCGATCCGCTTTTCAAACGCCTCCTTGTCCATCGCCGCCCGGTACACGCCTTTTTTCTCGTCCCGGTCAAGCACGCCGATTCTTTCCAGCTTTCCGATGATCTCCCTGGCATCGTCCGCCTTTATCTGAAAATCTTCTTTGATATCCTCCACGCTGACCGTCTGCTTTTCCATCGCATACCGCCCGACCTTCTGCATCAGTCCGTCGATAACGTGCTCAGCGGGAGTCCCTGCGTTTCCCCTTTTTTCTTTATCCAGCTTTTCAAGAAGTGCGTTCAGCTTTTCCTTATTTCCCTCTTTCAGATACTCGTCGAAGTTGTAGATCTCGCCCTCCCCAAGTTTCGTGGCAAGCATCCGCATCCTCGGTGCCGCCTCGGAATGGAACATGACCTCCACCATCCCGCTCTCCGTCTTTGGCATGGCGGAATATAAGATTCCGTATTTCTTCGCCTGTTTCTGGAACTTCCGGAAATGCTTTTCCGAGAACGAAAAGATACGGATGTCCCCGCCTTTTTCCAAAAGTTTTTTCAGGTCCGTCTTCCCCATCAGCTTTTCACGCTCCAGGAGCTTCACAAGCACGCTCAGTGCCTTCTGCATACTCTGGACCGTGCCGCTGCCGATCTTCATCGCAATCTCCACGCCGTCAAAGGTCACACGGAGTATCTGTACTGCATCTGCTATCTCTGACATGACTGTCCTCCTTTCTTATAAGACCATTCCATCAGCGGATCAGCCCGCCCGGTCCCTGCTTTCTCTCCGGCTCCTGCGTCCTCTCCGCATCTGCCTTTTCTGCCTCCTGCTCCGCACGGATGCGGCGTTCCCTCGTTTCAAAGAGCCTCTCCCGTATAGCATTCCGGTCCATCTCCTTGATCTGTTCCTCCGGGATCTCTATGCCCTTTTCGGCAAGCTGCTCCTTTATCTTTTTTACTGCCCTGTTCTCCAGTTCCCGGTACTTCTCAAAGGCATCCAAAAGGCTCTCGAACACCTCCGCCGTCCCGTTCCCGTTTTCACTTCCATTTCTGCTCATATCCATGACCGCATCCCCTTTCTAATAGCTTTTTTCCGCAAGCACGATCTCCACCGCCTGCTCCATCTCCTCTGCATCAAAGCCGCTGTTTATGATGTCAATGACCTCATTCTCCAAAAGCCCCGACCTGATCGCATATGTGACCTGTTTCATCTGCTCCTTGTCAAGTTTTGCCGCTGCGACCGCCTTGATGATCCTCATGCGTTTCCTGTCCCCGAACAGTTTCTTTCCGAGTGCGGAAAAGAAGCCGTCCCGCCCCGGCGCCGCCGTATGCTCTACCGTGACCGGTATCTCCCTGCCGCCTGTGCGGATGACCGTCTGGTAATCCTCCTTGATTCCCTGCTCACTTCCTGCCGTTCCCTGTTCCCTGCCGGAATGTCCGGAGACACCGCCATAGGAAACAGACCTCTCCATATTCTGCTGTTTCCCCGGCCATACCTGCCGGCTGTTTCCCGTCTGGTCTCCTTGCCTGTCTGACGGATGCAGATGATCTTCTTCCTTATGGGAGATCCCTGTATCTGCCGCCCTGACATTCACCGCATCTGCCTTCGCCTGCTCCAGCTCTCCCCTGATCTTCTCCAGTTCTCCGTTCAGCCTGGCATTCTCTGCCTTTTCCTTTTCCAGTTCCGCAGCCTGATGATCCCTTTCTGCCTTTGCCCCAGACAGCTCCGAAGATACCGATGCGGTTTCTTCCCTGGCCTCCTTTAGCTCCGCCTCCAGGCCTTCCTTCGTTTCCTTCAGTCTGGCAGCCTCCGCCTCATATTTCCCGGCATTTCCTTCTTTTTCTTCCAGTTCCTGCACTTTTTTCTCCAGTGCTGCTTTCTCTGAACGGAGTGCCGCCATCTGTGCATGGACCTTGTTCAGATTATCCTGCTGGTCTCCGAGCATCTTATCTTTCTGGTCGATCTCTGCGGACAGCTCCTCTCTTACTTTTTCCGCATCCGCCCCCGCAGTACCGATCTTCTTTAGCTGCTCTGATACGGATTCGTAGAACTTCCGGTTCTTCGATATGTTCTCTGCCAGATCCGCCATCTGCTTTTTTACCGCCTCAAAATCCGCTCCGCCGGCCTGTGTGCTGACCTGCCGCATCTCCCCATAGATGCCCGACAGGGCATCCCGCAGCTCATACGGTGTCATTTCCTGTCCCATAAGCTCCGCCAGCTTTGCAAGAGGCACATCCTTCTTGTGGAACTCCAAAAGGATCTCCATTTGTGCCGGCAGAAAGTTCCCTTCACGAATAAAACGGATGAACTCCTGATCTGTTGTGCTCCTGAGTATCTGCGAAAATTTCTTTACCTTCTCGTCGCCCCATCCCGATCTTGCGTACCATTCCACGGTATCCTTATCGATCCCGAAATCATAATCATCCTTCGCAAGCCTCATGACTTCCCTGCTTGCCCCGTTCTTCTTCATCTCATTGATAAAACCGTAGTCCCCCTGCACTGTTTCCTGATTGTTTGTATCCATAATGCCCTCCAATCCTCAAAAAAATAACAGCCTATCGTTTCGGCTGCCTTGTCTTTCTATCTTCCTTTTTTACCGGTTCCTGCTCCGGATCCGTTTTCCCACGCTCCGTAAGCACCTGGTCGAGCGTTTCAGTAAATTCCTTCCGCATGGCTCCCGCCATTTTGAGGTCGGTCCTCACAGCTTTCCGTTTTTCATTGATGCCGGCTAACCTATTACCGAACCTTTTCCGTATCTTTTCAAGCGTTTCCACGGTATAGCCCTCCGCCTGCAATTCTTCCAGTAGCTGCGTAAATTCCCCATGCTCCCTTGCAAAGAAATCATCGCCACTTAAAAAACTGTTCTCTGCCGGAAGAAGCTCCTGCATCCGGCCCATCTTTTCAAACAGGCCCGTAAACCTCTTTTTCTCCTTCAGGACCGCCCGCCTCTCCCTGTCTGCCTCCCTCTGCTTTTCCCGGAGGCTCTCCTCCACTTCCAAAAGACGGGAAATATCGTGGATGTCATTTTTTATAAGGAACAAATACCTCTCCTGCACCTTCTCCAGTTTCCGTATCTCGTCCCGGTATTTCCATGCCTGGCTGTACGGCAGCCGTTCCAGCTTTCGGATCCGGCATACCTTCGCATAGTAGGTCTTTTGTATGCCGGTCAGTTTCGTCCTCCGTAGAAATTCATCCTCCGGCGGGACGATTGCAGATGTTGACACTTCCTCTGCCGGATCGTTTCTGCCTTTCTCTTTACGAACTCCATCACCGATCCTTTCACGGATCCTCTCTGCCGTGTAGTCCTCTCCGAGCGTGTTCGGCTTGCACCTGCAGAACCTCTCAGAACCCGGCGGACAGACGGAAAGATATTTCCCCTGCTTGATGCCGTATCCCATCTCACGCAGAAGATCTAAAAATTCCTCATACTTTCCTGCCTGCATGATACAGGCATCCATGTCACGCCGGATCATCTCCGTCCGCACCGACTGTTTCCCCTGCGTTTCGTTCCAGTCCTTATAATCAGAATGTTTCTTCTTTTTCTCCGCCTCAATGTCAATGGTGGAAAGACCGTATTCCTCACAGAGCCGGTTCGTGATCGGCTGCATCTCTTTTGCCCAATCCCCCTTTTCATAGCGGAACTTCTTTCCGGTGATGCAGTTCACGCTGTTAAAAAGGATATGCCCGTGTGTATGTGCCGTATTGTCGTGGACGGCATAGACCGCCTCATAACCGGTGCCAAGAAATTCATCCACGAACTTCCCGACGATCTCAAAAGCCACCGCCGGATCGAGCCTTTCTTCCTCAAAGGAGATGATGATGTGGTAGCCCTGCCTTTTATCTGTCTTTCCAAACATTTCCTTTGTGGAGACCATCTGCCGGAAAACCCGCTCCGGCTGGCAGTTCACGGCAGACACATACCGCTCTCCCTGTGTTTTCTTCGGTTCGAGGATATACCGGATCGCATTCTCTAAGTGCCTGCCCTTTATGCCCTTTCTGCTCTCCCCGATCGTCAGTATCTTAGTGACCGCCAATGCTTGCCACCGCCTTCTCCACTGTCTCATTCAGCCGCCTCATATAAGCGGTGAGGCGTTCCTTGTCGTCCTGCCGGTACAGTTCCGAGTTATTGTTATGCACGATCTCATTGATGTTCACGCCGATACGGTTGACTTCGTTAATCAGGCTCTTTAAGCCTTCCCGTATCTCCGGGTAATCGTCCGGCCTCTGCGTGACAAGGAAACGCACATACTCGGATTCCTTCATGCCTGCCTCCTCCGCCTTTTTCCTGACCTCTGCGGCAAGCTCCGTGCTCATGCGGTAATGCCTCACGACTTCCTTTGCCATTATCTCGACCTCCCTCCGCTGTCCGGTCTCCTTTCCGGTCCCCCGCTGCTTTTAATCTTGTCCAGTTCTTCCTTCAGCCTCTGGAACTGTTTTCCATATTCCGTCCGCTCATATATGGAAAGGATCACTTCGGAATCCTTATTCAGCGAAAGATATTCCTCCCACTGCTCCCACATTTCATCCTCATTTTTCGGATCATCCATCTTCTGCCGGTTCTCTTCCAGCATGTCGCTGTTCCATCGGAACACCATGTCCACCACTTCATCTAAAGAAGCCGGAACCGTTCTTCCTTCTTCCGTGCCAATATCCCGGCACATCATCATTCCGTCTTTTTCTAAGAGCCTGTATCCGTGACCGTCCAGATACCCAAGAAGAAGCCCTGCCCCTTTTTCGCTTATCTCCATCTCCGATCTGTAATACCCCGCCCATGCCGCAAGTGCCGCCGGTGTCGTGATCTCTGTCTCCTTATCCGTCATGTCCTGCCCCCTTTCCGGCTGTCCGGTCCATTTTTCAGACCGCTCCGGCCATCTTTCCTTACCTGTCCTGTTCCTGCCTGAGATCCCCGCTTTTCAAGCCCCGGAATGCCCTTCCGTGACTTTGCCAGATACGCATTTTGTATCACAAAATGCCCTCTGGTCAGGGGAAAAATCCCCCTGAAACCCCCTTCTCCAGCCGAAAATCCCATTCCCATAGAGGAAAATGCCATTCCCATAGAGGAAAACACATTTCCCATAGAGGAAATTCACATTTCCCATAGAGGAGTCATAGAGGTTTTCCATTTTCCCATAGAGGTATTTTTTTGCCGACTTTCCTGCCCATAGAGGTTTGACTTCACTCCCATAGAGGATTTTCGCATTTCCCATAGAGGAGTCATAGAGGTTTTCCATTTTCCCATAGAGGTATTTTTTGCCCCCTTTTTCCACCCATAGAGGTTTGACTTCACTCCCATAGAGGATTTTCGCATTTCCCATAGAGGAGTTATAGAGGTTTTCCATTTTCCCATAGAGGTATTTTTTTGCCCTTTTTTCCACCCATAGAGGTCTGACTTCACTCCTATAGAGGATTTTCGCATTTCCCATAGAGGAGTTGCGTAGGTTTTTCACTTTCCCATAGGGGCTTTCTTCCATTCTGACAGGAACTGTCTCAGCGGACTGGCACATTTATCCCGCCATGTGCCCTGCCGCTTATCCCTGCCTGCTTGACCAGCCACTCATTGAAGTCCTTGCATCCGGGAGCCGCCGGGAAGTCCTCCACTTCGTAGCCCCTGCCGTAATACTTCTCCATCAGTGCGTCCGCCGCCTTCCTGCCCGGCTCATCATTATCCAGGCAGAACGTGATCGACCGGATCTCCGGTCTTTCATGGAGAAGCGTTTCCAGAGGCGCATCGCCAAGCATCCCCAGGGCGACCATGTTCGCCCGGTCATCCGGGAAAAGCGTCTGATAGCTCATCAGGTCGATTGCCGCCTCAAAGACCACGATCCTCTCGCTCCCGTCCACCCTGTCACAGAAACCGTAATGCTTATCATTGCCCGCCACGTCACACTTGAACGGCTTTCCCTGCCTGTCATAGATGCCCCTCATGCTTGCGAATCTCGGCTTGCCGGTACTGTCCTTTCCCACAAATACCGCATTGTGGTACGGCTTTGATTCGTACAGGTCGCCTTTACGGATAAAATAATCAATGACCGCCCGGCTGATCCCCCGCTCATTCTCCAGGTAATTGATGATGTGTATGTTGCTGCCCGCATACGGAGGCAGCACGAACTCCTTCCTCTTTTCTTCCCTCTTTACGGCTCTGGGAAGCAGCCGCACCTTTGGCTTTGCAAGTTCCTCATTCCTCCGGTATCCGGCAAAATCAAGAAGCCAGAATACCGCCTCCCTGACCTCCATCCCTGCGAACACCCGTAAAAAATCGATCTGGCTGCCGCCGTTGTTCCCTTTCTCATGCTGCCTTGACCACCGGAACCAATGGCTCCGGTCATAAATGCGGATGGAATCCATCTCCTTTAATGTGTGGTAGTTCCCGATCCGCCTTACCGTATAGCCGAGGGATTCTGCCACGCTGCATAAGTCCACCCGCTTTGCCATCGCCAGTTCTTCCTCCGTGAACCTCATCTGCACCTCCCCTTTTCTGCCACCCTGCCACAGTTCCACTCAATCCGTCCGGGATCCGTGGCATAATGGATCTCCGCCTGCTTTATCATGCTGTTTTCCCGGAAACTGTAATACTGCAAATTATCCCCGCCCACGATCACATGGTCATGGAGCGGTATCCCCATCATCACGCACAATCGGTTCAGCCTGTCCGTCAGCAGGATGTCCTCCGCAGACGGGGCAAGGCTCCCTGAAACGTGGTTGTGGACTAAAAGGATGCCCTCTGCATTTGAAAGGATTGCTGCCTTAAAAAGCTCCCTCGGATGCACAAGGGAACAATTTAGTGTGCCGATACTTACAAAGTTACAGTTGATCGGCGTGCCGTCCGATCTCAGGGAAACAAGGCAGGTCACTTCCCTGTCCATGTCCCTCAGCTCATTCCCAATCAAAAATACTGCATCCTCCGGCCCGTTTATCTTCTTTTCCGAATAGATCGGGGCATCCCTGACCAGGCGGACAGAGACCACATCAAGCCTGAAATCCTTTTTTATCTCCATCCCCGCCCTCCTTTTCCAATGCCACGGAAAGTACCATGCCCTCCGGCAGTGCCCGGATCAGTTCTTTCAGCTCCTCCATGCTGCCGACCGTGATCTCATTATCATTTCCTCCCTCCATAAGCTGCACCTCATTTCATCGGTATTCCCTGCTGTCTGCCCTCCGGTCTCGGCTGCTCCGCCACGATTCCGTCAAGCCTTTTGTTCGGCACGTCCGTTGCCATGCGGATCGTCCGCAGGTCCTTGTCATAGTGGTACACATTGTTGGAGAGCCGGTCCTCAAGATTCACCTCTGCCATGTTCACGTCCTGCACCATGCCTGTCAGCGTTTCCGGATCTGCCGTCTCGACCGATACAGCGATCACCTCATGGATACTGCTCGGAAGGATATAAAGGTCTGTCCCGACCTCTTTCGCCAGATCATGGAGGATGTCCTCATAGAGCATGGAGCAGGCACCGTTTATCCCTTTCTCATTCGTGATCACCCACATCCTCTCTTTGGGCGGCAGTTCCGTCATGATGTCCCCGAATGCTGCCGCCATCTCCGGATCCGCTCCCTCCGGCATCATCAGGCTCATCATCATTTCTGCCATATCCGTGACCTTCGGCGGAAACATGGCCTTCGTGTTCTGGACGGCAGCCTGGAACAGTTCATCCGCGCTCATGCCAAGATCCTTTACCATGCCGTCATTGATCACGACACTGGCAATGCCGTCTTCTTTCGTGCCGACGATCCACCGGTAGATCACGGACAGGTCCTGGAACTCCCTGTGCGGCTTATCCTTCAGAAATTCCCTGTTCTGTTCCGTATTCACTAAAGCCATCACAACATTGTCTTTCAGGTTTCGGGGATCAACGGCCTCTGCCATGTCCTGTGATCTCTCATAAGTATCCCTTACGGTATCTGCCATCTTATGAAGGATCTCCTCGATCCCTGCCCCGTCCTGATAATTCCGGTACATCTTTTCCAGATTGAAGCTCGGACTGATCTTGCAGCCTTCCGCCGGATGCACCACAAGGGTATCAAAGGATACGTTTACCTTGTCGGAATGCCCCAGCTCCACACCCGTCCCTTTCAATCCTTCCGGCAGATACTCCGGCAGCTTGTCTTTCAGAAGTTCCTTGAATACACCATAATCCATCATAAATATTTCCCTCTCTTTCCTTTTGATAAATGCCGGAACCCATATCAGATTCCGGCATGAAAAAAGGCTCCCATACTTAACAGGTATGAAAAGCCCTCCATTACAACAATTATTTTCTGTTTCCTTTTGCCGGACAGAACTATCCCACGATCCGTCTGCGTCTCCTGCGATAAATGACAACGCCTGCGCCTGCTAACAAGGCACCGCCCAGGGCGAACAGCCACGGACGGTAATCCCCTCCCGTCTGCGGGAGCGGATGGTCCGGCTTGTTCTTTACCGTAAGGGCATAGCCCACCGGCTCCGTCGCACTGTCATCGTACTGAAGGAATACCTCATGCTTTGTACGGTCGAGGATATAGCCCTTTGCCGTTTTGGATTCCACGATATAATACGGAATATCCTTATCGTAAGAGCCATCCTTTTTGTAAGTGCAGATGTCCAAAAGCTCCGTCTTTGCGTAACCTTTCTTGTCGGTCTTTAGGACGGCAAGCACCTTGCCCTCCTTATTCTGCAATTCAAAGGACACGCCTTCGATCGGCTTTTTCGTTTCGCTGCATATCTTGTAGATCTCGATAAATCCCTTCACTCTCTCGTCCACCATTTCCACCTTCTGGATCTCTCCCGTTTCCTCTACGGTAAACTCGACCTCGTTAGCGATCATATAGCCGTATGGTGCAAAGGTCTCCTTCAGAGTGTACTTTCCTGCCGGCATCGCCTCCAGCCGGTACGGCTTTCCGTCCGTCGTCCAGGAAGCATAGGTCTTTCCCTTATCGTCCGTGATCTCCAGTTTTGCACCCCTGATCTCTTTTCCGGTCGTGGCATCCTTCTTTGAAACTTCCACGATGATTGGCGTATCCTCCATTTCAAGTGTCAGTTCCTCTTTCGTTCCCATTTCCGGACGGAAAGAGAAGTCTGCCGGATAGCTGTTTTCGTCCTTCAGATAACCGGCCGGTGCCTCGATCTCCTTGACATAATACTTGCCGAGCGGAAGGTCCACATCAAATTTAGCGTTCCCATCTTCATCCGTTACTGCCGTTGCGATCAGTTCATCCGCCTTTACCGCTACGGAGATTGCAGAAGAAAGGGCGATTGCCGGACCGGATACCACATCAGCCGTTGCCTGCGGTTCTTCCATAGTTCCAGAAGCCGGTACTGCGGTCACTTCTGTTCCGTTTTCAGCATCGCTGCTGTCCTCTGTTTCTTCGCTGCCATCTGAACTATCCTCGGTATCCCCGCCATTTTCGGCATTATCCTCTGTATCAGGATCTTCTCCTGCATCCGTTTCCGCTCCTGCCTTTACTTCCATGCCTGTTTCCGTACCGGAAGCATTTTCAGCCGTTACTTCTGGCTGTGCAGATACCTCACTTTTCACGATTCCGGATTCGATATAGATGTCCTCTGCCGCATACAGTCCGTAGACTGCCCCGGCTACCGGCTTTTTCGTCACGCTGTCGGTCTTTACAAGGGAAAGCTCCGGCTTGATGCGGATGTCCTCGAACTCGGCCTCCCCATAGACCACTTCAGTATCCTGGTCTTTGTATTTCAGTTCTACTTCTTTCGCCTCAGGATCGACCACAAATCCGGCCGGTGCCTTTATCTCCACGACCTTGTACTTTCCAAGCGGGAGATCCTCAAGCGTTGCCTTTCCTTCAAAATCCGTGGTGAGCGTGGCAAGCACGGCCCCCTCGGTCGCCGGCACGTCATTCACGACCGCAAGCACACGGTTCCCGTCTGAGTCCTTCTGGTTGTCCGGTGTATAGATGTCCTCTGCCGCAATGACCTGGAACTCTGCCCCGGAAAGATCCCTCTTTTCATAGTTGAAATGGATCGTCCGGTCCTCCCCGCCGATAAAGTCGAGGATCCGGTCAATGATGCTGTCATATCCGATGGAGGAAAGCATCTCTCCCTGTTTGTGGACCGTGATGCTGCCCTTGACCTGCTCATTCTCCAGTTCCACGGCTATGACCGGATCGCCGTCAAGATCCTCCTCGACCTTGATCACGTTCTCCCCGTCCTCTCCCATGTGTACGGAGAACGGGAAAGCCTCCTCTGATACCAGATACCCCTCCGGTGCCGTGATCTCCACGCACTCATAATCGCCGTATTTCAGACGCAGCGGGGTTGTCACGGTTCCCGTTTCATCCGTCACGAACTCGGTCACCTGCTTATCTCCCACCTTTTGGGAAACATAATCTTCCGTCCCTGCCTTCCTTATCTTGAAAGTCACGCCGGATAACAGGATCGTTTCCCCTGTCTCGGCATCCTTCTTGATGAAACGGATATATGCCTTGAACGGTGCGTCATTTAAGATGCGGTATTTCTGCGGCTCCCTGGAATCCTCCGTGATCTGTACGGTAAAGTCATCCGTCTTGTAGAGGTCTTTCGGCACTTTCGTTTCCCTTACCAGATAGGTCCCGTAAGGCAGCTCCTTTGATACCGCATAGCCTTTTTCATCCGTAACGAGCGTGTCATAGGTCTTTGCAGCGTCCCATCCCACTCTGTCGGTCTCGCTTAGCAGCTTGACCGTGAACCCGGCATCCTTCACATAATCCGTCTCCGTTTCGTCCCCGTCCGTGGATACCTTGATGATCTCAAACGGCTGCTTTTTGACAGTTTCCTTTACCGTCCTCTGCACCGTGATGTCCTTGTGCTTTTCCTCCTCTTTGAAGTTTACCGGGTAGACGGTGCCATCCAGAAGATAGCCCTCGCTCTCGCTGATCTCCCTGATATAGTAATTCCCATAGTAAAGGTTCGCAAAGTTAAATTTCCCCTCTGCATCCGTCTTTACCGTGGCAAGAAGGGCATCCTTGTTCGCTGCCGCCCCGGTACTCTGAAACTCCGTTCCCTTTGTGGAAGTGATGTTGTCGCTGTCCTTGTAAGTAACAATGCCCCTGCCGTCCGGGTACTGGATATTCTCTGCCGCATATAATCCATAAGTCGCGCCCTCCAGGGTTGCGTCTCCCTGCGGTTCCTTTGTTTCTGCATCCTCCTTGACCGCATCCACACCGTACCTTGCCGGGGTGTTGTCCATAGAAACTTCTTCCATTGCCCCGTTGTCCGGCTTTACCGGGATCACTTTCCCGTTGTCCTTGTACGGATCGGGGATGACGACCTCCTTCACATAATAGGTCTCCTGTGTATGTGCGAACTTCGCAGAGACCGCAAGCTCCGTGTCCTCGTCATAGTAGAACACCGGCACTTCCGTCCCGCCGTCTGTTCCGTCCTCTGTCACTCTTTTCGTGCAGGCTGCATCATAGAAAACAGCGAACCCTGCTCCTTTCACGATGTTGCCGGATTCCGTATCTTTCTTATTGACCGCCACGCTGACCGGCTCCGGCAGTTCATCGACCGGGAACACTTCCCCCTTCTGCGTGACCTTGCCCGCTGCGTCCACGATGGTAAAATACTTTAACGGTATCTCATAGACCGTTTCATCCCTCTGGTAGCCGTCTGCCTCTATGACCTCTTTCAGATAGTAGGTGTCCTGTGTCAGAAGCTCCGTGGTGCTCTGTGCCAGCCCCACATCCGAAGTTTTCGCCAGCTTGCAGAACAGGTCCTCACAGTCCTTGTCCTCATACAGATAATATTTTGCACCCGGAACCGGATCATGTGTGAATTTATCCGTCTTTTTCAGAGAGAAATATCCCTGCTTGAAATCCCCTGCCGTTACCTTTACCGTTGCCTCGTCTGTCTTGACATCGGTAAACTCCTCCAGAAAGGTGATCTTCTGCTGTGATACGACCGTAGGTGTCCACTTCCTGCCGCCCTTTTCATCAGAATATGCCTTTGCCTTGACCTTGATCGTGGCTTTCTCTGCCTGGATCTTAGCAAGTGCCTCCGCATTGCAGTACAGGTAAAAATTAGAAGAAGCCTTTGAAGCATCCGTCTGTGCCACGCAGATGTCGTATTTCTTTAAGTCCTTTTCATCGTCGATCTCAGAGGCATCCGTCTTGATCTCCCCGACCGTCAGCCCGGACGGTGCGCCTGTGATCGTGTACTTCACATCCTTGACCGTGCCGCTCTTTGTGCGCACGAATTTGTCCGCACTCCGGTACAGCCCGTCGCCTTTTTCCTTCCACTCACTTTTCTTTGGGGAAATATCGTAAGTGATGGATTTTGTCAGTCCATTGTCCGCATACTCGCTTTCCTTATATTTCTTTGCATCTTCCACAAGTGCAGCGATCTTCTTGTATACGGTGCTCCCGTTGTTATAATAGGACAGCTTTACTTCCCCGTTCAGCACATGGACCGCTGCACCGGTAATGAAATAGTCCTCGGAAGCACTCCCTGCTGAATACTTGTCATTGTGGCACTTGCCGTTCAGCGTCCTCGCCCCGTTCACGAGACAGTAGGTGATCTGCGGCTTTACCTTTGCCGTGGAACCAGCCTTTACCGTCCCGTTCGTGGTGTTCTTGTTGATGTCCATGCAGTACACCAGATGGTTGTGGTAGTCCCCGGAAGAACTGATATACTTGATCCCCATGCTGTGGCCGCAGTATTTCGCATAACCGTTGGCAGATACCTTGAGGCTGTCCCCTGCGGTCGCTGCCGCTGCTTTCATCACGGATAAAGAGGCAATCTTGAAAGTGACCGGATTATCGACCGTCAGGTCCTGCATCTCCCCCGCTGCCAGGTCTGCCACGGAAAAAGTAAAGGTATCCAGTCCGTCCCCGTCACTTCCGGTTCCAGAACCGTCCGGATCCCCATCATCGGAATCCCCATCCTCAGAATCTCCACCATCAGAACCGGATCCGCTGCCATCATCCCGGTCCGTCCCTGTTCCCGTACTGTCTGATGAAATGCTCTCCGTCTCCTTTACGGTAATGGTACGGTGGATCAGGTAAGCCTCCCTGTTACTCTCCGGCATGATCTTATAATAAGTGTCATATTCCCCTGCCGTATCCCCGTCAAAGCTGCCTTTCTTCTGATAAAAGCTGACCTTTACGGCATTTTCATCATAGGAGATGCCCTCAAAGTCATTCTCCACGTCAAAGCCAAATCCGGCAGCCACCACAATATCCTCCGCCGTGGCGATCTCATTCTCCATCAGGTCGGTACGCTCCTCTGCATCGTAAAGCACCGGTTCTGTTTCTGTCCCGTCATCCGGTGTCACGGTCTCCCCCGCTCCTGTTCCTTCCGTTCCGCCATCCGGCTCCTGTGTCTCCGTCACTCCCGGAAGCGTGGTGCTCTCTGCATAGGCATAACCGCCCGGCAGTACCGCCCCGACCGTCAGGACCGCCGCCAAGAGCATAGCCGTCACTCTCTTACATGTCTTTTGATTCATATACTGTTCCTCGCTTTCTTCATAAATGATATGTTGTAAGCATCTGTGCGACGGATAAGAAAAGCTCCCTATCCTGATCCCCTCCCGCTGCACCGCCGGGAAGGACCCCGGCAGATGTGCAGAAAAAAAGGGATACACCTGTCACAGCGTATCCCTTGCCCATAAGCCGGTCGTCGCAAACCCGGACTTCCCTTATTTGGTTGTCTTAATACATTTTCCCTGTCTCATTCCATATAACACCGCCTTTCTGTATCTCATATCCTGCGGATCTGGTCCTCCCCATACACGACGCCAAGCCCTGAACCGCAGTCCCAGCTAACGAATATCGTTCCTATATCATCCACATGGGTAACGGTCCCCTTTTCTCCGGGCATCAGTTTTCTGTACGGATCGTCCATGCTGACAAGTTCCACCCGGCATCCTGCCGGATACTGTCTGCGCAGCCTTTCCACGACCTTTTTATCCGGAAATTTATTGCCCATTCCATCATCCCCTTTCTGTATCACCTGATCTTCCCTGCCGCCGTACCAACGGTCTTTTCCGGCTGCTCATATTCCTTCAGTTCCTTCCGGCAGATTTCCGTTACCATTGCTGTCTCCTGTTCTGTCAGCAGATAGTCAAGCCAATGCTTGTCTCCGAGATTGTCCACATAATATAATTGTGATCTTTCCTGATCCGTAATGACCACAAGCTCGCCTGTTTCGACTTCATAATTTACCCATATACCGAAACAATCGCTTGAATAATTCCTCCCGTCAATCTCCTTTGCCTCACGGATAAACCGTTTCGGTACATTTCCGACCACCAGCGACAGCACTTTTACATCATCCAGATCGTCAATATTTTCTACTTCTTTCACTTTCAGCATCCAATCTTCCTCCTTTTCTCTCAGCCATTCATCACGCACTCCATAAAGAACCTCATGCCGAACCTCACACCGTCAAGATATGCCGCCTCGGTGGAATCGCTCTGAAACGCATTGATCAGATCCATCAGATTATCGTCCACCCCAAGCTCGTCAAACTTCTGCAAGTATTCCCATCCGTATATCTTTTCCGGCTTGTATCCGGCAAAATCGTTAATATCGTCAAATCTCTCATAAATCCTCTGTAAATTATCCATGATCCCCTCAGACCTCTCTTTCTTCATCCTCTGTTTTTCCACATTTGTCATACGATGCGGAACACAAACGCCGGTATCTTCTCCCGCTCGCTTGATAACGGTTTTGTGTAGCTGCTGTTTACTTCCATCATCCCCTCAGCCCTGCATCCGCACAGGGTAAAGAGCCATGCCGTCTTTACCGCACTGGACCAGGTGGAGGAAAATGTGAACTTCTCCACCCCGTATTTTCGGAAACTTGCGACCAGCCCCTCAATCATTTCATCCCGAAGGGTGTCGTGCAGGTCAATATACTCGTTGCCGTCCTCCTTTGCATCCTGATAGAAACGGAAGAATGTCGCATAATCCTGACCTTTGGCAGTGATCCCCTCCGACCACTTTTTGTAATGCAGCCTTGCCGCATCCTTGTCCTGTTCGTTCTCCGCACCGTCAAACTCCTTTTTGATCTCCTCAAACTCCGCATAATCCTTTTCAAACTCTTTCATAATAATCTTTCTCCTTTCCTATACCGAACACTCCATGAGCATCTTGACACCGAACCGGAATCCGTCAAGAAATGCCTCGTCCGCTGTCTTGCCCTGGTAATAGCGGATAACATCCATCGTTTCCTCGTCGATCTCCTTATCTTCCAGCGATAACAGAATGTCCTCCGCATACTTCCTGCTTTCCTTAAATCCTGCAAAATCATTCAGATCCTCAAACTTGTCAAATATCCTTTTCAGATTGTCCATAGTTCCCTTAACCCCTTTCCTATACGCTTTATGTATTTTTTCTTCCTGCCGTTACAGAATGTTCTCGATCAGGAACTTCATCCCGAACCGGAACCCGTCAAGAAATGCCTCCTCTGTCGAACAATGCTGATAATACAGGATCAGATCCATTGTATCTCCGCTTCCGACTTTTTCCCTGATCTCTTCCCTTGTTTCCGCACGGTATTCCTTTTTCGGTGCAAAGCCCGCAAATTCGTTCACATCCTCGAACTTTTCAAAAATCCTTTCCAGACTGTCCATCTTCCTTTGCCTCCTCTCCTGCTGGTCCATAACAATCATGGATACCATCTTACAAAATGTTCTCGATCAAAAATTTCATCCCATACCGGAAACCGTCAAGAAATGCCGCATCCGTGGAAAAGAGCTGATACTCCATGATCAGGTCCATCAGGTCGCCCTTTCCTACTTTCTCACGGATCATTTCCCGCCTTTCCGTCTCATATTCCCGTTTGGCTCCAAAACCCGCAAAATCATTCAGGTCATCGAACCTGCCGAAGATCCTTTCCAGGTCATTCACTGTCCATCCCTCCCGTCCTCAAGAATTACCTGCGTGCAGGACGATAAAGAACAGTTTCAGCACATTACCGGTAAAAAGGAGAAGAATCTTAACGATCTCCAGACCGAACCTCAATAACTGCAATATGATCCATAAAATTGTCTTTATCAGTTTCATCAGAAATCTACCTGCTGCCATCAATACCGTTCCCATCATCCTGTCCGCCTCCTTTTATTTATCCCCACTTCATCGCACTTTCCACAATGCCGGGATCGCTTTTCAGTTCTTCCATATAATCGTCCCGCACGACATCTTCTCCACCTGCATCCGTGCCGCCATCCTCTTCCGGTGCTGCCCGTACACTTTCCAGCCCTGCCCTCGGAGCGATGCCTGCTACCGCTCCGAACAGTTCCCTCAACAGCTCCTGACGCACTTCATTCTTTATTTCTTCCTTGAGTGAAGCCTTGATCTCTGCTGCATACTGCCTGAGACCATCCCTGACCGCATCCGTTTCCTCCATCCCTTCCATCCCGCTGTCCATTGTGCCGAAATACTGCTCGACCGCATCCATGATGATTTGGTTCTTCGGCTTTCCTTTCTCCCTGCTCAGATTCTCAAGTTTTTGGAGATTCTTCACATGCTGGTCGTTTATCAGAGAAAATCGGACGGTCATATTCTTATAAAGATTTCCCGTTTCGCTCATACCCGCCTCCTACTGTGCTTTGCGTCTTTCCTCCTCTTTCAGCCTGATCTGTGCAAGGAGCTCAAACCCCTTTGCGTTCGCCCTCACATCTTCGATATAGCTGATCTTTCCGTCAGACAGATTCCCGAACCGTTTCATTACCGTAGCACCGCCACCGGCAAAGATGATCGGTGTCAGAGCCATGTTGAACCCCTGCTCCCTGATACTGTGATAAATGCTCTCACAGTATTCCCGTATCTGCTTTTCAATGATTCTCCGGTATTCTTCCGGGAGATCATCCGAACCGTTCATCATGACCTGCTGGATGTCGTACTCGTCCACTTCCTCATTCAACTGCCTCACACATTCCTTGTTGATCTGCCTGATACAAGTGATGATCCCATGCGGAAGTGTCACACAGGCAGATTCATCCGGAGAACTGTCATAGATCGGCATGATGTCCACCGTCCAGCTCCCTATATCCACGACGACCACCTTTCTTGCGAAAGTATGCAGACGGTCGATCACCGCACCGTAGCACTGGGGATACACCGAAACCCTTTCCATATAGATGTGGTATTCCACCTGCTCGAACTTAAACCTTACATCCCTGTTCTGTCCGAGATAACGGATAAAATCATCCTTTTCATCCCCGAACCTTGTCAGGGGAAGACCGGCAGATAATAGGATCTTTGCCGTAGTCATTCCTCTTTCCCGAAGCTCCATCGCAATCCCCGCAAGTGTCAGCAGATAAAAAGAATCATCTGATACCTTGTTCTCCCTGACCTCCATCCGCTTTGTACCGACCTTGTAATACTTCCCGCCATATTCCAGAACATTGTCGAAAAGTGCCGGCTCCGTTGTGATCTCCCTCAGGCCTGAGAGAAACGATGCGTGCCTTGTCTTGCAGAAGTTCCACCCATGATCGAACCCTATCGGTGTGATCTTCCTGATTTCTTCAATACTATCCATCTTTCTATGCCTCCTTTTCATGTGTCATACGCTCCTTTCTGCTGACTATCCCAATGTAGAACATAGGTCTTTCAGTACATCTTTCGTGAGGTACATATCCCTCTGTGCCGGCGTGTATCTTGTATCAGCTTGAAGGTAGATCCCGTCCGTATCGTCATAATTGCGCCCCTCGAAATGCCACCGGTCAAAGTTCTTCTGCTCCAGTTCTTCCTTCAATTCATCGAGCCGTCCGGCATAGGCTGCCTCTATGACCTCCATTTCCATATAATCGCCCCGCCTGCTTGCCTGCATTGCCTTCCGCCAGATCGTCTTTACCTGGTCGGTAAATTCCACGATTTCCGAGAACCTCATATCATCGCAGAGGTCAAGTTCTGCTTTGTATTTACATTTGGTTTCCGAGTTCTTCTTTGTCGTGACTGTTTCCAGCCGTACTATATAATTCTTCATAAGCACCTGCCTCCTGTTCCTGTAACCTTGCCTTTTTCTCCCTATGCTCCTTTAAGATTTCCTTGATACAGAATCCGAAACAAGTACCGCTCCCATTCTCATACGGACACAATTTTCCATCATTCCTTGCACAAGGCTTTCTATCCTTTGTCCGAAGATATGCCGGCTCCGGTTTGGGATCATACCGGCATATTCCCATTTCCATACAAGAATCAAAATCCCATTCATTCAGACAATTACAGCATCCATGCCTGCGTCTGAACTCCTTGCGAATTTTTGTCTGTTCCGTTTGACTGTACCGTTTTCTTTTGTATGGACTAAACTGCTCCACTTTGCTCATTCTGCCTGCCTCCTTTTTCCCACAAAAAAAGTAGGACCAATATCAGCAAACAGATTTCTGTTAGACAGATTTCTGCCAAGTCAGAGCTAATTTAGTCCTACCTAAAATTACAAATATTCAGTTTTTAACCATTCCAAGCACACCGCCTTAGAGCCTGACAGGTTCCAGAACAGCCATGCGTTCAGAATATAAGATTTTGAATGTTGCAGCGCTGCCCTATCCAATACCTCCGGTTAGTTGGTATAAAAATAAGGACTAAATTAGTGCGAAACCCTTGATTTTTCGGGCCTTCCCTAACTTTGTCCTTATTATAACACGGTCATCATCAACAATTACCAAATCGAAAAAATCCCTGTCATATGCCGTATAATAATTCTGTTCACCATTCTTCATCTGATGATAGAGAGACAAATAAACCTCATGCGTTGTATCCATTTCTCTTTTCTCAATACGGAACATTTTTCCACCAAATGGAGAAAAGTCATCTCGCATAGGTTGTCCTACCAAGATATCTCTATCAGCAAGGAATAAAACTCTCTTAACCTTTTTTGATTTCAAGAGTCTCCATATTATCTGAAATGCAACTAAGGTTTTTCCTGTTCCTGTTGCAAGTACAACTAGCATTCGCTTATCACCACGAGCAATTGCTGCTAATACTCTGTTAATGGC
>Ga0326512_10000113_pt1 | contig 65343 bp, 91 predicted proteins | sample 1_2617_0518_D_FD_203652 | JGI IMG/M metagenome (GOLD analysis project Ga0326512, IMG submission 203652) | Bovine rumen microbial communities from UC Davis, California, United States - 1_2617_0518 | ecosystem: Host-associated > Mammals > Digestive system > Stomach > Rumen | place: USA...
AGAAACCTTTTAATGTGGGTAGGTACTGAAACGGAATTACGTACTCTTGTGTCAAATGAAGGTTTAGAAGAGGGGAAACTTTACGCCACTCTTGATAATAGTTATTTTTCATAAAGGAAGTGTAATATGGCAATTTACGTATCTAAAAACGGGCAATTACAGACTATTAAAGGGATATATTACGGAATGACTGAGGATTATATAAATATATCCAAAATGTACGCTGTCATGCCTGGTAGTTCTACCGAAAGTATTACATTTGATTTTCCTGAAAATTACAATATATCGGAATTAGATTATGTCGATTATATCGATAATAATGGGTTTATTAAAGTTTATACAAGTAGTGCTAATAATTACATTGTACTAAATCCTTCAAAACGTTTTATGTTTTTAAATGGCGGTTATCATTTGTTTTACAATTACACTCAATTAACGAATTTGAATTTTACGACAGCAGTAAGGGGTGTAATTAACAACCTCGATGGTACATTCTATAACTGCAATAAATTAGAGTATTTAGATTTAAGTAATTTTGAAATTAGACCGATTTCTAAATATATGTATTGGACATTTAAAAATTGTTCAAAATTACAAAATATTAAGTTTCCACCTCTATCATATACCTCTGTGGTGGAATCTGTTAATAGTGCTTTTATGAACTGTAATTCTCTTATAGAATTAGATTTAAGTGGATTTGATTTCTCAAATGTGACTGTTTTTAGGGAATCATTCAGATGTTCATACGGTAATGGTGGCGTAGCTAAAATAACATTTAATCCTACTAAACTTATATGTAACAATCTGAGTAATATGTATGCTACTTTCGCTAATTTGACTAATCTTACAGAAATAATAGGAATAGAAAAACTTGAAGGGGCATCTAATCTTGAAATGACAGAAACATTCATAAACTGTGAAAAATTGAAATTATTGCATTTAGATTCAATGCATAATGCAAAGACTTTATATAGAACATTCGCTAACTGCAAGAGTTTAAAAACTATTTACTCTAACTCGTGGGGTAACGCTTCAGGTAGTGATGTTTTTAGACTCTGTACTTCTCTTGTCGGCGGTAACGGTACAACTTATTCAAGTTCCTACACCAACGCTAAATACGCTCGTGTAGATGGAGAGAATGGCTTACAAGGTTACTTCACAGCACCAACTAACTAAAAAGGAGGGAAAGATGATTTTAAGAGAAATTAAAAATATCTACATTAAAAACAGGCTGACTGAGGGGGTGGATTTTAAGAGGTACGAATGGCTTGTCCAAGGTGAAAGTGGAGGTGCATATATCGATACAAAAATTAATGATTTAACTGATTTTTCTACAATTAAAGTACATTATTATGTTACAGGACAACCATCACGAATCTTTGGACGAGAAGCAATAAATGCCCAATATTATGGTCAATGCTTAATACTGATTAGCAATGATAATACAAAAACACAATTCTATTGTCCGAAAGGTTATCTTTTTAGAAATGTGGATAAAGAACAAACTATGAATATTGATTTTGATAATCAACAAGTAACGCTGAATAATGAAACTGTATCTGTTACAGTAGACAAGGCATTAACTAACCAAACGCTAAAAGTATTTACAAGATACCCTGGTGAAGCAAAAGTAGGTGTACGATTTGCAGAAGTTACATTTACAACTGTTGATGGGGATATATTACATTTAACTCCATGCAAATTATTACGTTCTATTCCTGCTACCTTAGACTCTAATAGCATAGCTCGAAGTGCAGGAGAGTGTGGTATGTATGATAGCATTTCAGGTAAGTTCTATGGTAATGTAGTCAGTACAGGTACATTTACAGTTGAGGGTGAAGTTGAACCTGAAACACATACAGGACTTCAACAAATCTATCAAAATAAATTGATTGAGGGTGTGGATTATGAAACGGCTGACTGGTTGAAAGGAGATGGAAATGCATATATTGATACAAAAGTAACTAATTTATCTATAAGCGATTATATTAAAACTATATTTGATGACTCTGCTAATATCGGATTTTATGGGAGAACTTGGGGTAGAGAAGGTAATAGATTAGTAGTTGGTAATAATAATAATCGACCATCAATAACTGTATGGGGAACTAAAGGATTTATATTGTATACCAATAATAATATATATGTGTATGATATGTATTTTGATTTACTTAATAACAAAGTAATTGTTAATAATCAAGTGTTTAATCTTCCACTACCTCACGACAATGGAGTAAGTTTTATCTTGTTTGCAAGACATTGGGATAATGATTCTATTGATTTCATCAATAAAGCTAAATTTAAATCGTTTGAAATTCATAATCAAATCAACTTAGTCCCTTGTAAACTCCTCCACTCAATCCCCCGTAACCTTGATGCTCAATGCAAAGAAAGGCAGACGGGTGAATGTGGAATGATAGACTTGATTTCAGGTAAGTTCTACGGGAATGTTGCAAATTCAGGAACATTTACGGTGGAAAATGATAATAATGAATAAATAATAAATAACTTTAAAATTTAATAAAAATGACAGCAGAAAATTTAAAAGCAACCCTTGACGTAGAATTAACGAGGGTAAAAAAAATGACAGGTGCAAGTAATATTGCCCTTAATGTGAATTATGACAACGGAGAAAAAATCGTTATTAAACTCACTACCACAAATAGTTGGTGGAAAGCACCAGAAATATTGAACGGATTAATCAAGATTTCAGGCGTTGAAAACTCTGTTAATTCAGACCGTCCTGAACCCACCGATGATGGGATTGTTACAAGGACACGTTGGAATAGGACAATATTTTATATTGACCCAGCAAAGGTTCAAAGTCTTAACTACACGTTTGATATTGTGCAGGAGCAGGTAATCCCAACACCTGAGCCTGAGGAACCGGAAGAAACAACGGAGGAATAATAATTAATTTAAAACAATTATAAATATGGAAAAAGAGAAAGAAATGGAACAAGAAAGAATCGAAAGAATGAAAGTCGAAAAGGCAGAGTTAGCGACACGTATATCTAAACTCCTTGCCTTTATGGAATCAGACAAATTTAACAACATTGACGATGCTGAAAAACGCCTTTTACGTCAGCAATACGCAGGTATGGAAACTTATTTAATTGCACTTTCGTCAAGGCTTTTAAGAGAAGATATGAAACGTTATGAGGGTGAGATTAAAAAACTCAACTTGGAAGCGGCTGACTTGCTAAAACAAGGGAAAAGTGAGGAAGAGATAACGCAATTTTTATGCGAAAAAGTCAATGAGATACAGCGCATAGGAGAGAATCAATTAAACGATTTGCAGTCTATCGTGATGAGCGGAATGTTGTATTCGGAAATGTGCAAGAAGTAAGATTTTTCGGCTCGCTGTAAAAGGTGAGCCGAATTTTAAAAACTAAAATCATGGAACAAAAAAGCATAGGTGTTTCGTCTTTCTTTTTTACGATGATTTGCAATATATTTTTCGGTGGCAATCTTGACTTGTCGGAAGCGGACAAGATACAGGAATTGCTCAAATCCGCATTGCAAAAAGACAATCCGAAAAGCGAGATAAAAGAACTCGCACGGCTGATAGGTCGGGACAAAAACGAAGTCAAGGCGGCGGTGGATAAGTTGAAAGAGATAGTGAAAAAGAACGTGGGAAAGGTAGATTATTTTGGTTGTGAAACAGACTTCACAACCAAATGAAAATGAAAGAATATGACAAAGGTAATGGCAGAAATTCTCGCCGCGGTAGCGGAAGTTACAGAGGTTGAGAAAGAGAAAATAACAATGAGATGCAAGCGTGAAGATTACGTCTTAGCACGTAAATTGTTTGTGAACTTTTGCATTAAGTATGGTTTCGCAACAGCGGCAATATCAGAATGTTTGCATTACTCGAAAAGGGGAACACGTAACTTGTTTGTAACAAGCATTAAGGAAGATTCGAGGTATATATACGGAAAGTATTACGAGGAAATAAAGAATAAACTGCGCTGTAAGTTAGGACATTAGGTCGTGATTAGGCGGTAATTTTCTGACACAATTTTAATCTTTAATTTTTTATTAGAATTATGGCAGAAATATACAACATTCCCGACAGCAATTCGGGTAACGCAAACCTTCCGTTTACTATTCCGCTCGGAGGCAACGGCGGACTTTTTGGTAACGGTAACAACTCACTTGCAGAGTTGTTTGGTTTTGCGATTATTGCTTCAATTTTTGGCTGGAACAACGGTGGCTTTGGCGGCGGCTTCGGAGGTAACAACGGTGCAGGTTTTCTCGCTAATCAGTTGAACAACGATTCAGGTAGAGAACTTATTATGAACGCTGTAAATGCTAATGGTGAAGCAAGCCGTAGTGCTATCCAAAATCTTGCAACCATGCTTGGACAGGACTATGCAACTGTAAATGCAGCAGTACAAAACGTACAAAATTCATTGTCTACGCTTGCCGCACAGCAAGGCATGTCCACTCTGCAAATCCAAAATTCTATTCAAGCCGGCAACATGGCTCTTGCTCAGCAGTTCGCAAATTGCTGTTGCGAAAACAAACTTGCAATCGCAAATCAAACAGCGCAGTTACAGCAAGGCATTAATGGCGTAAGTCAGCAAGTAGCAGCGTTTGGTGCAGCAGATACACTTGCAATCTGTCAGCAGACAAACACATTGCAAAACGGTGCAAACGCTAACACTCAGGCAATCTTAAACAAGTTGTCAGAAATGCAAACTCAGACCTTGCAAGACAAACTCGACGCAGCAAGGAACGAGAACACACAATTGCGTGGTGAAATTTCACAGGGACAACAAAATCAATATATTGCCGGAGTTGTAGGACAGGCTCTGGCACCTGTTAATGCGCAATTAATTGCACTTGGGAAAGAAGTAGAAACGCTTAAAACAAAGATGCCAGCAACAGTGCCAGTTCAATATCCAAATTTAGTTGCTGTAAATAATACACCATACACAGGTGGCTTCGGGTATGGAAACGGTTTTGGCAATAATGTTTACTTTTAATTTTCAAGATTATGGCTTGTGCAAACATAACAACAAACATTCAAGGTATTCCGTATTTGCAAACAACTAATATCACTGTATCAGACACGGCTGTTAATTTTGCGCTTGGGTTCAGGCGCATACAGCCAGTCGGTTTGTTTACCGTGAGGGTTGCAAACGCAATCCCGACAGGCACAACCGAAACTCTCCCTATAACTCTGACATTGAACGGCACGGCAAGACCTTTGACGTTTTTCGGAGGTGCAGCCGTTACAGCGGCAGACTTACAAGGAACAGGCGTTTTCCTCGTGTTTAATGACAGATTTAATGGAATACTTCAAATTATACAGACTGCTCCGGCAGGGGCATAAAATAATTATTAACAAATGGATTTTAACTCATTAGGTCAGGGCGCACCTTTTTACATATTCAAAAAATCGGAAAAACCGACTTTACTTGTTGGTACTGTTAAAAATAAAACCCAGCCGCAGCCTCGTTATCAGGCTCAGGCAGTTCCGACCGCTTTTAACGGTACGAACATTCAGCAAGTTATCAATATAACCGCAACGATAGACGGTAAGGACGAAACATTTACTGATATTCCTTTCAATGTCGAAGTTGCACAATCGGGCGACAAGATTTTCTCCGGCAGTCGGGACGCTATGATTTCGGTCGTAGACAATCTTATTAATCAGTCCAAAAAAGCGTTAAATGAGGTTGAATATCACCGCACAATGATTTCAGAAGGCGATAAAATTTTGGAGGTCTTAAATCCGAAATACGCAGAGGAGAAAAAACAGGCTAAGACGATAAACGAACTGCAACAAGGTTATTCGTCGTTGAATAAGAAATTCGACAAAATCGAATTAATGCTGACTGAACTTTTGGGTAAAAAATCCGCAAAAAATACAGAAAAATTATGAGCACGATAATTATAGACGACGGCGGCGAAATGAGGTCGCAAATGCGTGAAAAAATGCGCAGAAACTATCGTTACAACAGCGGTAACCGAATGTGGGACGATGGTTACAGACACGACGGCAGAACCTACGAGGACGGATACCGTGAAGGTTACAAACATGGTTACGAGGACGGCGTGGAAGATTCTGACGGTGGCGGCGAAAATTACCGCCGTGAACGTGATTCAAGAGGACGTTACATGTAAAGTTCTTTTCTCTTAGATTAACTGTGTTATTACTTTCATTTCTACAAAAGCAACTGGTTACAATTTGTAGCCGGTTGCTTTCTTTTAAAAAAAAGGAGACAAAATGAAAAACTACGTATCAGATGGAAGATTGATATACGAGGATTACAATCACGGAAATTTCTCGAAAAAGTTGGCAGAATGGGCAATTTCTTGTATGGCGGCAAAGGATAAGGTAACCGGCGAGTTAAAACCGATTAAACGCCACGAAATCGCAGAAATGCAGGAAGTTTTCAAGGATAACGGGATAAAAATCCCTGACGAATTACTGTATTCTGCATGGTATCTTTGGAATATGACGTTTGCCGACTATCCGAAGTCGCTGACAACGGACGTTCAAAGAGCCGAGTTCGTCAAAGAAACGCTGCTTGACCCTGATTGCTGTCCAGAGGCGGTTTTGGAGTGCTTTACAGCGAAAATGTGCTGCATGAAAATTCCGATTTATTGGGAAAAGTACTTGTAAGGTGGTTACTGTTGTATTTTTTGCAACTGTCAAACTTGTCGGAAATTCCGACAAGTTGAGCATGTCGGAAATTCCGAACAACTAAAAATCACATAACTATCACATAAACAATACTTTGAAAGTCAGCATTTTAACGTTTTTTTTATCTTTTAAAAAGTGGCAGAAAAAACATAAAAAAAAATAAAATGCATAAAGAAAGAAAATAAAAAGCACTAAAATACTGATATTCAAACACTTTTGTTTTGACATAAAAAAAATAAAAAAAATGAAAGAAGCATACTTTTGGGTAGAAAAAGAAACGCCTGAGCCGTGGTGGGTAATGGCGTATTTCGGAGTTAAGTCTGACGAGGATTTGGATAAGATTTTCGGGACGGTACTTGCTGCCGGAGCAGGACGGGAACGAGCCGAAAACGCCGTTGCAGTTCTTTCAAAGCCGAACACGGGTTACATCTTAACTGACGTGTCTAAACGGACATCAGTTTTTGTTGTCTCTTACGCTACCGAGTATGTAGAGTTCTTTAATACCGTTGCGCACGAATTACAGCACCTTACAGCCGATATTTGCGACTATTTCGGTATCAGTCATACAAGCGAAAGAGCGGCGTATATTCAGGGCGAAATTGGTGCGAATATCTATCCGGCGGTTGCTCTTATGATTTGCCCTAAATGCAAGTGTGGTGAGGTAACGAGGAATACTCGGCAACTGACAAAACGCCAATACAGACGGCTGTAATCATTTTGCTGATGTCAGGAAGATGATAATACTTTACATTAATTAAAACACAAAAAAATTATGGCAGAAACAATCGAAGATATGGTCAGAGCCGACCATGAGCGTTGCAACGACAAGTTCAATACGCTCGAACAGATGGCAGCGCAGTTTCAGCGCGGCGACAAGGTTTATTGTGCGAGAGTTGAAAAAACGCAGGTAACGGTAAGGTACGGAATCATTAACCGCGTTATCTACAAGAACGGAGACATGATTTTCAATATCGCACCGTCAGAGAGCAGCAATGCGGATTTCACGATTTCAAGCCGCAACTGGGACGTTTTTGAACTCGAATCCGACTTGTTTGACTACTTGCATACTAAAATCGGAGAGGCGGAAGAAACCGACCCCGAAGTCGTGGAAGGTAACGAAACAGTACAAGGCGAGTAAAGAAAAACCGCAGATTTGATAGTCTGCGGTAATTTTATTTTAGTTTTTCTCCTGAAAGTAAAATAAGAATCTTTTTGTTTTACTTTGTGCAAATAAAAAATCCGCTAACTCGCACATTAGCGGATAAAAATAACAAAGAATATCTTAAAAAAAACACACCTGAGAATTTTTTTGCGGGTGCAAAAGTAGTAATAATTCTTTAAATCTCAAAAAATGGTAAACGAAATTTTGAAATTAATCTTCCCTTACATCTTAACATTCGCAGGGCTTTACATCGCTGTTTTTCTCGCTATTATTGCTGATTTGATTTCAGGAATCAGGAAGGCAAAAAAGAACGGGTTTTTGAGGTCGTCGAAAGGTCTCCGCCGGACAGTAAAGAAGATAGCGGAATATTACAATCTTATGTTCGTAGTAAGCATTATTGATTGTGTGCAGATGGTTGCAATCCATCAGTGCGGATTCGATATTCCGCGTCTGCCGGTGTTTTCTTACGCAGCGACAATTTTTCTCTGTATAATAGAGTTAAAGTCTATTTATGAGCGCAGGTCTGACAAGGAACGCGCCGACATGGAGACGGTCGCAAAGTTCCTTGTCAAAGCAGCGAAAGACAAAGACATAAAAGACGTTATCGGAATACTGAGCGAGGCGTTAGAAGATAAGTAATTTATTTAAATCGCCTATCGTCGCAGATAGATTCATATAACTCTTCTTCGTAGTTAGCAATGTTGTCTGTTTCACAGAAGACAATTGCTAACTTATACCCTAATGCTGTTGCAATTCGACTTAACGTTTCCAAGGATGGAGTTACTCGTCCTGTTTCAATCCCCGATAAGTTCCCGCGTGATATTCCTAATTTCTCCGCAACATCTTGTAATGTTAACTCACGCTTTAATCTTAATATTTTTAACCGTTGTCCTATATTCATGTTGTATTTTTTTTGCACAAAATTACAAACTTTTTTGTAAATATTTTTGTACTTCAACAAAAAAAGATTGAGACGAATGACAAATTACATACTTATAGCCATGAGACTCAACAAGTTGCTGCCATATTTTTTGCTTGTCTGACTGCCGACCTTTCTCTGTTTTCATTTCGATACACAATGCATGAAAACCCTGAGATGGAATCAGTAAAATTAAATCTGCGACTCCGGCGACAACTCCTTCTGCTTTCATATGAGAAGCAGTGGATTGATTTCTGTATCCACCGTTAGGGACTGCAAAGAGCAGTTTCGCCAATTTAGGATATTGAAAACGAAACCACTCCACACAAATCTGTTGTATTTTCGACTCTATTTGTCTCATATTAGAACGGTGGTTCTTCTTCGTTGTCGGAAGACGTTGCATTCCCTGCCGAATTTGTCTTACTATAATCAAGTGTATTCATTCCCCATGCTGTGACAGAATTGAACCATCTGCCATCTTGTGTCTGTCGAGCATTAATGTTGAACAGTACTTTCAATATTTGTCCGGGTGTTAATAGCTTGTCATCATGCAACTTCTTTAACGAGTAATCTTTATTACCATTAAAATTAATTTTTTCGTCAATAACGGTAAAAACAATGTTATGTTCGTACCCATTGTTGTAGTTTAATTGTGATAATACAATGTCGCGAAACCACTTGTCATTAATTTTCCGCGCAGTGCCAACATCTTTAACTTGTCCGATAAATTCCATTTTTTTATAAATTAAGTTATTTATTTTTGTGGGATTGTTTCTCCCCATTTTTTTACGATTTCTGCCCATTCGGAGTACGACTTAACTTCACACTCCTGACGTATTTGTTTCGTCCGCAAAAGTCCCTTATATCCATAAGCGAGACTGAATCTGACATAAGTACAGCATCGTGATGAATAATAATCCTCTTAGTTTTAGTTCTTTGTCTTGCAGTTGAAAAACCTGCGGAAAGATTAATAATAGCGTTTCTTTCGCTTCTATAATCAATTTCCGCAAGCAAAACAAGTAAACTTAAAATTGATAAAGAACAAACAATCTCCGAAATATTACAGGTAAAGAAAACAAAAGTATAATACTTTGCATCCACCCTGCATTACATTTGCATTTTTTATATACTTTATATATAAAGTATAATACAAAGTTATATATTTGTTTTATTTAAACAAAACAAATAATGTTAAAAAATGTAAATTGCCATCAAAAACCTAAAAAATCTAACAACCTTTTACCCTCACTCTCTTTCATTTTTTTAAAAATGACTTCTTGCCCTGCTTTGAGAGTATCAGTATTTTGCCGCACCGCCCGAAGTTCCGCCTTGATACTGTCCTGATTGCGCAGGACTGAATCTTTTAACTGTATTGCATATTCAAAATAGTTTTAACTGTTTTTCGTTCTTGTTTCTGCAACCTAAAATCTGGTCGCAAATGAAGTTGTAGGCGTATTCTGGCGCGATTTCGGAGCGTTCCTTGCTACAAATTCCAGCCTTAGCACTTGGCTTTGCATCAAGCACTGCTTTGGTATCTCGCCGAGGTTGCAATGTGTATCCGTGATGCGGCTCGCAATTCAGGAACCAGTACGCTGTCGGCTTCTTGAAGTAGTCTCCGCGCTTGCTGCGGTCGGTGTCGATGTACGACGGCGGCATCACGAAGTTTTGTTTTAAAAATGTCTGTTCACTCCACGGATTCTCCATTATTAGTTTCAGCCCACGGTCAAGACAAATGGTGAACATCTTAACTGCGTGGGCGAAGAACTCCTCACGATGAACCGAGCGTTTCAATATCTCACGACCTTTCTCCATTGCAGTCTTTTTTCGGTAGTTTGTGCAACCAAAGTACATCCCCATTTGGGACAATGCCGAAAAGTAGATGCACGGGAAGAACGCAATGATGATGTCGTCCTTTTTGATTTTATCGAAGACGCTTGCCCCCCCCCCTCAAAAGCCTTGCCAAACTCGGCAAAAAGGTCTATAATATAGTCAGTTTCACCGTATTGGTTCTGTATGTCGTAGTCGTATGCTTCAATGCCGAGTTTGTGGAACTCACGCTTGAATGTGCCGGACTGCTCGAAGAATAGATGCGCTTTCATATTTGTTAAAATAATAAAAATTGTTTTAATTATCACTGACAAAATTCTTTATCGAAATATTCCCCAATTTTGTCCGTGATAATATCCATACACCTTACAACGTCCTCTGATTTTTCAAGGTCAAAATCGTCCGGCATAGGGAGGTAATCGTATATGTCTTTGATATTTTTATAAAGTTGCTTCGGTTTTATGATTTCTAACGTCCTCAAATAAGCCTCAGACAACTTGGTTGTGTCTACATAATCGCAGACCTTTACTGCAAGATTCAATAATGAACAGCAAACTACCATTATACTCAGCGTATTTTCATAGACAATATCATCTGACAGCATATAGTTAGCAATTGTGTGTTTAAACAGCATTGTATCTGCCTTTAACTTATCGACAATTTCATTGCATTTCGTCTGTATCATACGCATATCGTCATTTTTAGTCTTGCTGAATTTATCGGAATTAAAAATACGGTCTATCCAAGCCTTGTATGCACCTTTTGTAAGACGCATATTTTTGTAGGCACGAATAAAATTATCGTCGTGCAAATGCTTGTCCAATTCATCAAATAATGTACTGGACAAAATAGTCGCTATGCACGAAGTTATCATTGCAAAAGGGTAAGAGACCTCTTTTTGTTTATCTGCCATTTCTTTCCTTTCTTTTAATTAGGATATTAAATATTTTTTTAGCCTCTTCCTTTTTTTCGGGATTTTCTGAAATACCTTTTTCAATTAACATCTTCTTTACTTTAAATAATTGTTGTAATTGTCTATCAGACATATTGTCATAAATCGTTGAAAATTCTTTTATTTTAATCATTTCAGTTAAATTTAAAAACAGGGCAATTTTCGCATAACCCTCCAAAGTTGCTACCCTTTTGACAACCTTTTTGGGAATAAAATTTACACATTGATTGAATTTTCAATACAATGTCTTTTGTAGTTATATCGTTAGGCTCTCCGGCTTGGAGAGTAACTAACAGCCGAAATTTTGGATTACCTGCCATTTGCTCTCAAAATGTTACAATTATCAATATCACACGGATTTCCGAAATTGTCGTTATGTCCGCATTTATAGGTATCTCCTATTTTCGCACAGCGATAACCGCATACAGACAATGCCGCAATATCTTTAACCAATTTGCTGTTGGTGTTGGAAAGTTCCGCAAGGGTTTGCCTATATTCAGCGAGTTGCTGCTGTGCCTTTGCGTGTTCGGCTTTGAGTTCGGCGTGTCGGACTACCTCAGCGTCATAGACGGCTTTCCAATCAATGCCCTCGTCTTTTGCGTGATGTTGCAATATCCAGCAAACCAGCCGCCACATAACGGAATTAACTGTGCTTTTCATTTGTTGATGTTTTTTGTTCGTTTGTTTTTCGGTCTATACAACAATCACAGTCTTTGATTTCGAGCCTTTCTCTGTCAACACAGACTTCATTTCTCTCTCCTCTACTTGTTGTTATCCACGGATAAAATTTTGGACAATATTTTTTTGGTCTCATTTTACTCCTCCTTTTTTAAAAGTTCGGGGTTGTCGTGGATATTGCCGATAACAGTTATGTCGCCTAAATCAACTCCATTATAGAAAATTCTAAGCCAAGAAAAATCTTTTACAAAGCCAGTATTTAACCCATAAGCGCCGCAATCTGTATCGAAATAGACTACACCCTTGATTGTTTCTGTTTTTTGACCCATAAAGCCATATTGTTGCCACTCAACAATGTCGCCTTCGTAGATTTCCTTGTCGTTTTTGTCGAGCAAGCCCATGAATTGTCCCAATGTTTCTTGTTTGACTTCAACAAGTTCAAAATCGTCGTTGTGAAACCCATCATCAGTCCATGTCGTGTCGTTCTGTGCTATTGCGAAAGTCCCGTTGTTGTATATTACAAGACTTCCATAATGCCAATTTCCTTGATAGTCTTTACCTCTGAATTTAATTTCTCTCATTTTATTTTGAATTTTTGTAGGTTTACAATATCAAGTATCGTATTGAACTCCTCGACGGTTATTTTGCGCTTAAAATTAGTTCGTATGCTATCACCAAGGTTTCTTTCTATGTCGAATCTAACATAATTTTGTTTTTTACCGAACTTTACCATCATGTAAGCACAAAAGTCTTCATCTTCGCAATAAACCTCATCCAAGTCTTTTGATAAAAAAGAATAAAACAAAGTTTCTTCATCTATTTTCCACCCTTGTTTAGTAAGGATTTCGGGTGTTAATAATCTATTATCTGTCATTTCTTCCTCCTTTCATATTTGTCGCACTTAAAATGCCGCCCGCTAACATCCCAAATGTCAGGTATATAAACATCAAGGTCGGCACGGTATTTTCTATGCTCGTAGCATAAATATACCATTTCCTCAGAGCCGTCGAAATAGCGTTTAATTCTCGGACAGCGGTGTTTGCATTTTATGCACGTTTTTGGTTCATATTTAGCCATTCTTCCTGATTTTTTTAAGAATTGATGCCGAAATATCAGTCGTTTCCTGCTCTATAATTTCATCATTCTCAAAATCGGGCAATTTGCCGCTATTCCATAATTCTTTTGCGCATTCATCAATGCTCCAATCGGAGTGTGCATTTTGGATTGCGTTGAATTGTGCGATTTGTTCTGCATCAAGTTCCTTGCTGTAAGTAACTTTTTCTGTTAGTATTACTCTGATTTTCATTTTGTTTCATTTTTAGCGAGCATCTCACCAATCGTCGTTTTGGGTGCAATGTCGAAATTCTCTTGAATAAACTTTTCTGCATCTAAGGAAGGAGGCGTACCAAATGGTATCGCACTCTCCCAATCGCCGTAATCAACGTATTCGCCAGCCTTGTCTCGGATAATTGCAATACATTGCCTGATGGTTCGAGGTACGATTCGTAGTCGGAAACTCTTACTTCTCTGCCGTAGAACCTTGTCAACCTTTCGGCTATCTGTTCAAGGTACTCGCAATCAAAATTGAATATGCCTGTTACGTGTATCATAATATTACCTTTTATTATTATAACGCAAAGTTATATAATTGTTTTGTTTTTACAAAATAATTATATAAAAAAAATAAATATTTTAAGTTTTTTTTGCTTTTAACTTATTAATAAAGTCCTCCGTATTATTGCTTTCAATAATCCTATTAAAGAAATTTTCGGCAATAATCTTTTTTGCGTAATAAATTCGTTCCTTTTTGTAATTCTCAGGGCGAATTAGTGTTGATATATAATCTCGTAATTTTAAGCCGTGCATATTTTTTTTATTTAATGCTATCTGAATCACAGAATTAGCATACGCTTTATTTTTTTCGTCTTGAGACGGAGTTATAAGGTTCGCTGAGCTTAAAAAATCATAAATTTTGTCCGGGAAAAACTCAATTTGACCATGCTTTTTGAATTTTTCAAAAGCACTCAACAAAAACGCCCTGATAGATTCCTGAATTTCTATTTCTGTTTTCGTCGCGAATTGAGAGATTTGTTTTAATTTCGGAGCATGATTTTGGACGTAGATATTATGCTCATCTGAGGTAATGTAAGCGTCCAGCCACGAACACAAGGCAACGACAGAAATTTCAAACACTTCTCCGTAATAACCTCTAACGCCATTATACCATGCTTTTTTAACCTCCTCGACAGTGAAGTAAAAATAATGATGCGTAAATTCTTCGTGCATTTTTGCAGTAATAAACCGCAAAATATCAGGAGTAGGAGTACGTGATTTCATTAGATATATTTCCGTAACCAATGCTCCTATTGTGCGAGTATCGCACTCTTTAACCAACGACTGTGGCTTCAATATCGATTGTTGATTCTGGTTCTGTACTGTTGTTTCCATCGTTAAAAACTTGATTGAAAACGTCTAATGCGGACGTTGCATTAGACGATTTTTTGTTGTTAACTTTGTCATTATCGAAATTCCCGTCCAAAATTTTAGGGAAATTATTAGGGCTAAAAACCCAGTCAAATGTTACGTGGAACGTTCCGGAATTGAGAAATCTGCTATTCGCAACCTTCGATATAACAGTAATAATACCTTCTCGCCCGTATTCTTTAAATCGAGCGTTAACTTTCCCTGCTCGGTCATGTTGTATTTTTGAAATTTTAGGAATGACATTGCCTTTTATGTTCGCATTCCAATATTCCTTTATTTCTGTTAGATTTGGTTTTTTGACTGTGTTATTCGCTGTCGGAGATACAGAAACGTCAAATAGTACGTTAGAAGGCTGAGATTGTTGCGATACAGACGGTGTTGTTTTTTTAGTTTGCGTTGTTTTAGCCCATCTTCTTTCCGCACCTTGCTTACCACTTTTTTTCCTCTTCTCTCGAATATCCGCTGCTTTCTCGAAATCGACAACAAAATCTTCGAGGAGTAAGTCAATCATAGCGTCCTCCGGGCGTTCGCCATTTTCTTGAAATTGAAAAATGGCTTTAATAAGTTGTCCTGCTTGTTCGCAAGACAACTTATTAAATAGTGCTTTTTTCTTTTTGTAAATAATAAACGAATCAGCCATTTTCCTTCGATTTTAAAAGAGTTTCTAAATCAGAAGTAGAATATGTCGGATATGACTTTTTGATAAAAGAAATACCGTTAGTCGCTCTGTCGTAATTTCCTTTTTCTATGAAATCACGTACGTCTTTCGCATATTCTTCTGCCGTTTTCTTCTGTGTTTCCTTCGGTGTCTCCTTCGGAACGTTAGCAGTAGAATCTAAGTCTATGCCATCGTCAATAAGGAACAACCCGCACAATGCGTATTTCGTCGCATAAGATATTGCAGCACCAGAGCCTTGACCACCCTTAATTTGGTCTAAGGATGTTTGCGTCTTTACATGAATTTCCCCTTTATATTTGTCCTTATCTATCCATGTTTTTTCGGCAAAATCAGTAGTTCCTTCCCTCGCGTACGCGGAAGTTGAAACTTGCTCTAATGCTCCAGCCTTCGTCTTAAAAGCTATTGTTGCAATAGCCTTGCAATAATTTACGCCGCCGACCTCTTTAAAATCGACATCTATCGTCAGCGTTGTATTAGTAGCCTTCAACAAAGGCTTAACAGCGTCAAAGATGCCTTCTGCGGTTCTATATTTAAAAATTTTTCCGTTAGCACCTCCGATTTGGACGGACTTGTCTTTTGGTGCAACAAGGTTTTGTTGGATGTAAGCTAATGCTTCATAGATGTTGTTTGTCTCCATTTTTTGTACTTGTTTTAAAAAATATTAAAGAAAAAACTTTTTATATCCTTACCGGCAAAAACTTTTTTCCCTCGCTGATGGAAACGAGGCTTTAATAAGCCGTTTTTTGCCAATTCAGAATGCTATTACGATGACATTGTAACAATCGTGCTACTTGTGCCGTCGTGAACAGCGATTCGTCAGAGATTTGAGGAAGTGCTGTTACCATACTTTCTCTCGCTTTAAAATGTTGATAATGCATTGCTGAGTTACTCCCCATTTTTTTGCAATAGATGCAGCGCATCGTGTTCTTGATACGTTAGGGTTCTCACGGCGTAATTCCGTAAAACACGCCGTAATTTCAGAGTTTCGGACATTCCGTACCTCCATTTTTTTTGTTAATATAATTTCCATTTCTATTTTTTTTATTAATTTTGTAATTTTATTGTTTTTTGAGTTTATACATTTGTTTTATTTTTTGCAAATATAAACACGATATAACAAAAATACAAATTTTATATAACAATTTTACTAAAAAAAATATAATGTTTTGAATTTTAAACTGTTACAACGAATTAAAAATGTAGGCATTAATGGTTTTTATTGCTTTTTTTAGATTTTTGTTGCATAGAAATTGGTATAAAATTTGTTTTAATGTTAGAAATCGAATGTTTAACTAAACTTAATATAAAAATGGATAACATCTTAACCCGAATCTCACAGTTTTGTGAGTACGAAAAAATATCGGAAGATTATTTTTTCACTGAAAGCGGCATCGAAAGAAGCGGCAATCTAAATAAAAAAAGTATGCTGAATTTGAAACAGCGGTTCCCTGAGTTAAATAGAGACTGGTTGTTGACGAATAAAGGCGAGATGATTAATCCTTCTTATAAAGGGTTAAAAAGAGTTGCAACAACAGCGGCGGATAGGTTTAAGGAAGTATTGAATTTGTTACAACGAAGAGGTATTGTAACGAATCAAAAAGACCTTGCACAAAAATTAGGTTACAACAGAAGTTATTTTTCGCAGCTTGTTAATACTCGCATCTTAACCGCCGAAACGTGTTATAAATTAACAGAGTTTCTTCCGGACTTAAATGTTGATTATTTAATGTCAGGATTTGGAACACTATTGGTAACTGCAAAAGAGGAAGAAGAGATAAACTCCGCCTCCAAATCTACAATGCCATCATCGCCGGTAGAGGGAGACGGAGAGAAAGAACGTCTTATGCGGCAAGTTGAAAGTTTAACTGTTGAAATCTCAAAGCAGGGAGAGCGAATTGATAATGTTTTAGATATTATTAAGATTCTTACGGGAAAATCATAAAATATCTGCAAGTATTAATTTTATACATTACAACTGTTTGATATTTAGATGGTTATAAACTAAAATAAAATTTAGGTTTAAAATTATATAATGCAAGTTTTTTCTAAACTTTTTTATAAAATAATGCCGTATTTAAACTTTTTTAAGAGTTATACGGTAAAATGTTAGATAAAATTTGTATTTTTGCACCGTAATTATAAAAATTAAGGGGAAATCATGGCAAAATCATATACAACTGTACCAAAATCAAGTGCAAGTAATGCACCTGTATACGGTAATACAAGCGGCGGCACTTCCGGTGGCGGTGCTACGGCGGCAGCGGTATCAAAAGCAATGAGACAACCGCAAACACAAGCAACACCCGCTCCGACAGCAACTTCTTCGGTATTATCTCCTACGAATCAAAATAATCCTTTAAGAAATGGCTTTAAATCCGTCGATGATGTTTTGAAGAATAGCAAGCAAATTACCGACTTCCTTAATTCCCTGCCTGATTCTGAAATAGCAAAAAACAAAACAGCACAAGGTATAATCGGAAAGGCTATGGGATATGATGCGAAGCCAAAATTAGTGAATAAATTAACCCCTTTAAAAGGTGATGTTGTGATTTATCGCGGAGTAGATGGTAATAACTTACAAGGAGCGGACGAGACATCAACCGCTGTTTCACGAGTCCAAGACTTCAAAACAGGAGCAATGTTCCAAGGTGTTGGCATTTTTGGCGATGGCTCTTATTTTTCAACTGACCGTGATACTGCGTTAAGATATGCTCAAAATATTTCACAAGGAGTAATGAAAGCTACTCTCAATATAAAGAAATCAAAGATAATTGATTATGATAATTTGAAACAACTCCATAATAAGTTAAACAATGCTTCATCTATTAATAATGAATTTAAAGATTTATTACGTGAAAGCAAAATAAAAGGGAAGGAAATGGGTGAGAAAGCAATCGGAGCGGTTGCAACATTACTTGGCTACGACGCGATAAGAGTCAATAGGGGGAGCGAATATTATTATGTTGTTCTTAATAGAGGAGCACTAACAGTTGAAAAGTAGAATTATGGAATTAGACGAAATTTTCAATAAGGAGAATGTTAGCGAAATAATCAGGGCGTTAAAGTACAAAACAAATGTGATAGAACGTCCGTGGTCGGCATTAAAGAAAGAATACGACCCGACCGGTCATGCGATAATGGATAAGGGGCTGTATCCGGAACGAATAAGCGGCGACAAATTCACTCGTATCACATACGATTATCAACGACTCGCCGTCAAGCGCATGACAGAGTTAACTTTCGGCATTCCGGTTGTGCGTGAAGCGAATGCGGAGGATGATGAGCAGTTGGAAGTACTGCAATACATGGAGAATATTTTTTCACGACTCCGGATTGATTCGATGAATTTGGAGCGCGGCAAAATGTTGTTTGCCTCGTGCGAAGTGTTAACTCTATGGTATGCAATCGAAGAAAAGAACTCTCTGTACGGGTTCGATTCTCCGCTGAAACTTCGGTGTAAGAACTTTTCTCCGATGAATGGTGATATGATATATCCGCTCTATGATGAATGGGGCGATTTGATTGCATTATCGGTAGAGTATCAACGGTTAGTCGGCGACAGTTGGGTGCAATTCTTTGACACTTACACTAAGAACAAACATTACAAATTCAGGAACAGTAAAGGTGATTATTGGAATACCGAAGAGGAAGAGGATATTTCAATAGGCAAAATTCCTGCTATATATATGTACCGCCCGACGCCGATTTGGGAAGACACGACTAAGATAGTCGATGAGATTGAACTTGCAATGTCGCTGAACGGAAACTACTTAAAAAAGAACTCTAAGCCGATATTCGCAGTGTTCACCGGCGACGACGTTAAGTACGAACAAGAGAAATCGCCATCCGAAGAGGACAGAGCAATATTCCAATTCCCTGTCGATGCGAAGGCAAATTATATCACATGGGCGCAGGCGACCGATTCTTTGAAGTTTTATATTACTGAGTTGCGGCAAGCGTTTTTTACGCAGTTACAACTGCCGGACTGGTCGTATGAGTCCATGAAAGCAACGCCAATGTCGGGTGAAAGCCGGAAACAATTGTTTATTGACGCAATGTTGAAAGTTCAAGACGAGAGTGGGCGTATTTTGGAATTTTTAGACAGAGAAGTTAACGTTGTGAAGGCTTTCATGAAAGTAATGCTTCCGGCAAATTTGCACAAGGCAATTGACAAGGTACAGGTTAATTCTGTTATTACTCCGTATTCGGTAACAGACGAGGCGGATACTATTAAGAATAACATGATGGCTAATGGCGGCAAGCCTTTAATTTCACAATTTGAAAGTATTACGCGCTCAGGAATTACTAAAAATCCTCGCAGCACATACGAGACTATTTTGAAGGAAAACGCGGCAAATGCGGCAGGAATGGCTATCTAAAATAAAGGGGAATGGGCGACGAGCAGGATTGGGAAGACTTACTGTCTCAGGAGATAAATGACATCACGAATCTTATTACTTCCGCTTATCAAGCAGCGGAGAATGAGATTCTGTTGCCATTTGCTTTTGAAAGTAGTTTCACCGCAGCCGACTTGTCTGCGTATCCTCTTGCTCAAAAAAAGTTCAATCAGGTTATTACTCGCCTCACTAATTTTGCAGTCTCCTCTATCACCTCCTCCGTAAAAAAATCGTGGGACATTTCAAATCGAAAAAACAACAAACTTGTAAATGAGTATTTTAAAGGATGGACGGGCGTAGACGTAGAGCAACTTAAAGAACGCTACTTTAATGAAAATTTAGCAGTCAGGAAAGCATTTCTTGAAAGAAAAACAAACGGACTTAACCTTTCTGAGCGTGTATGGAATTACAACGAGGGGTATAAAACAGAAATCGAGGACGCATTACAGATAGGCATTTCAAACGGGGTTTCCGCAAAAAAAATGGCGAAACTCTTAAAAGATTATCTTCGTAATCCGTCTGCAACGATTATGGAAGTAGACCAAGCCGGTGTCGCGACTCAACTTATCGGGAAGGACAAAACGGGCGCAGGAGTATACCGCGACCCTATGAAAAATGCGCTCCGCCTTGCTCGAACAGAAACAAATATCGCATACAGGACAGCGGATTGCACGCGGTACGCACAACTTGACTTCATTGTAGGATACGAAGTCCACCTTTCTAAAAATCATACGTCTGGGCATGGAAAGCATATTGTAGATTTACATGATATTTGCGACGAATTACAAGGCAAGTACCCGAAAGATTTTAAATTTTCCGGCTGGCATCCACATTGCCGTTGTTATATGACAACTATCTTGAAATCTGAGAAGGAAATGAAACGTGACGAGGAATTAATCCGTCAGGGAAAGCAGCCGTCATCGGATAGCAAGAACTCCGTTCCGGAAGGCAAACCGCCACTTCAACTTCGTAAATGGATTAATGCTAATACTCAGCGTCTTGAAAATTCAACCTCATTGCCGTATTTTGTCAGAGATAATGTCTCGTTTTTCGGGAAAGTAAATTTTAACGATGCGGTAAAGGCTCAGTTTCAGGAGAGCGCAGCAATGAAGAAAGCCTCGATACTTGAAAGGGCAAAAATCCGGCACAATTCGCGCACACCGGAGCAGATTCAAGATATTAAGGACAGATGGGCAGCAAGGCAAAAAGAAATGCGGAAAAAGGCAATTTTTGCAAATGCGGCACAGCGTCATGCGGCAAGGACTCCGGAGGAGATTGCGGATATAAAGGCACGTTGGGCTGAACACGAAAAGAACATCCGCAGAAAAACAATCTTGAAAAAGGCAGAGGAACGTCATGCGGCAAGGACAAAGGCTCAAATCGAAGATATAAAAACTCGCTGGAAAGAAAGAAAACAAAAGAAAGCTGTTATAAAAGGCGGAGAGAAATATTATGATGTTGCGTCCGGCTTTAAGTTCGAGGATAAGATGTTGAAAGCGTTGAGGACTGCAATCGGAAAGAAGGATGTCAAGAAAATCGAAAAAGCAGTCGCCGACCTCAAAGCAGCAAAGAACTCTGTTAAGAAAATGGAGTATGTCAACTTGTCTGATTTCAGGAAGTTCTCGGCGGATGAATTACAAAGTGCTGTAACCGGCGTTAAGTCGAAGTTACAGCAGTGGTCGTCATTGTCGCTTGAAAATCAGAAAGCAAAACTCGAATTTGAAATTCAGTGGGTTCAGAAATCTAAAAAATATCCTACTTGGGAAATCGCAGAAAGGGCTTATAAGGCTGAGTTGGCGGAGGTTGAATACAAAATCCGTGTTGAGGAATATAAGGCAAAATTGGCGGATTTTAAGGCTTACAAAACGAAATCTAAGGCTTATAATGATGCGGTAAAAGACGCGGACAAGTTGTTGTCCGGCGCAAGGCTGTCTGCGACACAAGAAGCCGACATTAAAGCGTTGTTCAAATCGGCAGAGGGCGACTTCTTGAAATCGCACAAGCATATTACTACTGCGGATTTTGGCAAATTTACGCTTAAAGAACTCGAATCTGCCGACGATGCTGTTTCCACAATGCTTTCAAAACTTGCAACACAGCCTCTGGCAAAACAGCAAGCCGAGTATAGTAAGCAAATTGCTGACCTTCTTAAATATAAGAAGTACAAAACATGGAGTATTGCTGAGCGGGCTTACAAAGCCGAACTCGCAAAAGTCGAGTATCAAATCCGCGTTAATGATTACACGGACAGGCTCGCTGCGTTGAAAAAATTTAAAACAACGGACAAGACTTTTGCCGGAAATCTCAAAAAGGCGGAAAAACTACTCACGCAGACAGAACTTTCCGCTGCCGACGAAACTACAATGCAGAAATTGCTGTCTGATATGGAAGCAATCAAGAACACCGCTTCTATGAATATCCTTTCCGATGCAGAAATTCAAGCGTTGGAAGATAAATATATGCAAATGATAAAAGCGGCAAAGGGTAAGTACTCTGTAACGGTAGGTTCTAACAGTTGGAAACCGGCAGATAAGAAACTCGCAGATTTGGGACATGAATATATGAAGGCAGTAGAGGAGAAGGGATATGTCGGATATAAGACTGCACCGAAAACACCGTCGATTGATAAAGTAACACAAGCGCAAATTGACGCTGCTAAAAAACAATGGCTCACCGCTAAGCCGCAACACTTATCGTATGTTCAAGACCCTGTCGGCGGCGTATTTAAAGGAGATGCAAACTACATCACAAAATCAGGCAATTGGGACGCTTGGTCATTGTGTCAGAAGTTTGCTAAGAAAATGCAAGGTTTCGGTGTAGATGTTACGCCGGAAGAGTTGTCGATTATTGCGAGATATACCTACAAATCGGGTTTTATCAACAAATATCTGTTAGGACTCGAACATCCCACTCCGGCGCAGGCAAAATTACTTGATGCGTATAAAATAGCATTCAATTCAGTATTAACGAAACTTCCGAAGTATCAGGGCGTTACATTCAGAGGTGCTTGTTTGGATAAATCAAAAATGGCAAAAGGTACGGACGGCTTTTGGAATAGTATTATGCAAGCGTGGAACAAAGGCGGAGTGTGGGACAGCGCAGCCCCGATGTCAACAACGGCGAATGTGGACACTCCGGCTTTCTTCGGTACAGGTGTAACATCAGGAATTAATCCGCCGTCCAACAGGCAGAGGATTCTGTTTGTCGTAAAAGGCAAGACGGGAGTGTCGGTATCAGACATCGCCATTGACAAAAAGCAAGACGAGGTCTTGTTCCGCGCTGGCAGCAAATTCAAAATAACTAAAAAGCCTTACCAAATCACAAAGGCTAATATGAAAAATGCCCCGTATGGAGATGTCGGCGATTACTTAGTCGAATTAGAGGAGATATAACGTGGAATATCCCAATCTTCTTGTTTTTCAAGAGAAACGTCAAATCCGCGTTTATATCCCTCAATCCATTTTTTCACGTATTCGTCAGGAATGGGTGCTGGGATTTGATTGTAGGGGTCGTCGCAAAAACTCGGCATTTCCGCGTTAGGGAAATTTTTAAAAGTGTCAGCAAGTGCGTTATACCAGTCTTCTTCTGTAAAGCCGTTGTGAAATATCCCTTGTCGTACAATACTCAGAATTGTAGATTCCTCCATCTGACGTGCGTAACAAGTCAGGTAGTTCTCAGCACCATACTTGCAGTATTTTTCTAATTCTGCTCTTATTTTTTCTTTATCCATAATCCTATTTTTTTAAGATTTTAACAAAAGATTCCGGAAGTGCAATGTTGTCAATTCCTAATGCGCTTTTGAACAGAGGAGCCATTTCCTCGTCGGTAAAACCTGCGATTCCGCAGCCTATTCTCGTTACGTAGAATGTCTGCTCAGGATGGGATTTGGCGAATTTTACAAAATCGTCAACGTACGGTTTTATTGTGGCTGTGCCGCCGTGCATTGTCGGGATAGCGTAACATTGTCCCTGTAAGCCGACGCCTTGTCCCCAAATTGCACCGAATTTGTCGTATGCAATACGAGCCGCGCCGCCGTGGTGCTGACCTTCAAGATTGCTTCCGAAAACAAAGATTTCATTTTTGCCGAGTTTTTTTATGTTTTCCGGCGTAATTTTCTGATTTGCGTTCATTTTTTTACGGTTTTAAAAAGTTAAACAAAAGGCGGCTCAAACCAGACATTACAGCCGAACCGCCATAGTGGAAGATAAAAAAATAATCAATTTAAGTTAAAATACGGTTCAAAATTTTGACAAGAGCAACTAACTCTTGTTTGGAAAAATACAACAGACAATCTTTGTCATGCCCGCCGTAAGGATTTTTTTCCAACATCGTGAGGTTGAGTGCGTAATCCGTATGCGGCGGATTGTTGCCGAGTGCGTAAGTGTGTTTTGACGCTCTGATACGACCGGCTTGTTCTGCGGTTGTGTGCGTCGAAAGGCAGAACGTATAATCGTAGTTACGGTTCTGCGAAAGCGTTGTTGATTTAAGCATAATTTTTAAAAATTAACGCCTTTCCCTGCCTTTTGCTTACGGTCTACAACAAAGCCGCCCGACGCCATTACAGCAATCGGAAAGGGGGAAAAGCGTATATGATTATTCAATTTCATAATGTTGTATAATTTTAAGCATCGCAAAATTGAGAAAAAGGCAAAAAACATGCAAATTTTTTTGCAACTTTTTTCAATAAAAAACGCAATGTTTTGATTTTTAAACTATTGCAAAAGGATTAATGCGGCAAGTTGTATTTATTTATTCCCTGCCGCATGGCAGACCCTTGTTTTATTTTTACGTTGCAAAGATACAAACAAAGTCTAAACTTTCCAAATGTTTTTATAACTTTTTTTTTGCCGGAGTTTAGATTGTTGTTATAAAAACAACCCAAAATCTGCCGTTTTTGTGCCGTTTTGTTTCTTCGTTGATAATTTGGACGGTTTTGGTATTTTAACCGCTAAAATCGGCTGTTTTCGGCAATTTCTGCCGGATTTATCTATATTCCAAGAAAAAAACTTTTAAGGTGAAGGAGTTATTAACAAAACCCAAAACAAAAAAAATACGTGCCGCTTGTTATTTTTTTTTTTTTTTTTTTTTTTTTTTTTTTTTTTTTGATTATATAAGTTATATATTAATTATATAATATTTATATTATAATTATATTATATATATAGATTATATGTAGTAGTAGTGGTAAAAAAAAGGGTTCAGTTTCGGTTTTTGGTTGCCGCAACCATTTGAAAGTCAAAGAGTTACGAAAAGGCGGTATGGCAAAATATGGCAAACGATAGCAAAAATTTTATCTTTTGTATTTATTTGAAAATCAAAGAGTTAAAGGTATTTAAACCCCGTTTGCTATACTTTGCTATCGTTTGCCATAATTTGCTATTTGTTATGTCTGAAATAATCCATGTCGTATTCGCAAGTGAACTCGGTGAAAATTTCGATTATATCGGTTAATTTTAATTTCATTGTTTCGGCGAGGGCTTGCATTTTTTTTATACGAAAATCTGTGGATTTCCGGCATGGCATATCCTGCTCTAAAATTTCTTTTTCAACGGCGTATGCCTCGTTTTTAATTTGGGCGATTTCTTGCGTAGAAAACTCGCGGGTGGTGTATTTGTACTCCATAATATCAGAAAGTTTAAAATTTTAAAAAAATGGGCGGTTTTGCCGCCCGTTTACTGTTGTTTCTTATTCCTCGTCGTCGGTGTCAACCTCTTCTAAGGAAAAATAATTAAGAGTTCCGTATTTACAGCAGTCCATTGTTGCACACGTTACGACCGGTGTTTCGTCGTCGTATTCTTCCAACATTCTTTTAAGTTGTCCAGCCGTCAAGGTTGAGGATGCAGCCTCTTCTTGAGAATAATGGCTACGACAGGTGTTTAAGAGAAGTATATCCATAATTTTAACTTTTTTAGTTTATTCTACATCATAAAGCCAACTTTCAATGAAAAGTTTGATATTGCTGCCGAAATAAGCCGCAATGTCCATCATTTCGTTTTCGCTTACGTTTCCGAGTTCAGCCATAAAAGCGTCGCGTCTGGAATTGAAAATTGCCTGTTCTAATTCAAAATTTCTTTTCATTTTTTTATCCTCCAAAAATTTTAAGTTATACTTATGTTTTATTTTTACGCTACAAAGATAAAAACTAAATTTATATAATGCAAGTTTTTTCTAAACTTTTTTATAAAATAATTATGGATTTAAAGGTTTTTAACATAGTGCGGCGGTAAAAATTTAAATTTATGCTTTAATTTTGCAACTAATTTTAAATCTAAAATTAAGGGTATGGAAATTGTAAAAAAACCGACAGCAGCAGAGAAAGGAAGAGCCGTGCGTGAAGCGCAAGTTGTTGTGTTATACAAGGAAGTAAGGGATAAGCACAACAGGTTGGAGGTTTCCGACAAAGTAGCATTTGACAATATTGCCGAAGAGGTCGGCATTGGAACTTCAACGGTGCGGTTAATTTTAAAAAGGACGGGGAATTTGGATTATAAAAAAGGGGCGCGGTCAGCAACCCCTGAAAACGAATCCTAATTTTCGTGCGTTGGCTTCCGTGATTTCGCTGCGATTCGTTTGTGCAGTTATCTCGGCAGCCATCCCGCCTCGTTTTGTTATCACATATCCTCTCCGGCGTAAAATTAATCTATACGAGATTATCTTTTTTTGTTTTGCCGGATTAAAGTCTTTTGGCAACCAAAAATTTGTTTTTTGGTCAAGTCCTAAACATACACGGGAGATTTCTTTCCTGCGGGTTTCATTCCATGTTTTTACACGTTTTTCGTTTATACGGTTAATTTCTTCGGGACTTTTACCACCCAATGCGTACACTCCCTTTTTAAACATTCTGTCAGGGTTAGCATTGTTGCGGGCGATGTCGGCGCGGCGTTGTTTTGCCTCGCCTGTCTCGGAGCGTATCTTTTCTCCCCCTTTTGCTGCTGCATTGGCTTGCATTTGCTTCATAAAATCAGTCGTTTTTTTTAAGCCGTAATGACGGGCAATGCGGTGTAGTGTGGTCACCGAAATGTTCATTTTTTCGGCAATAACATCGTTCTTTGTTTCTGCGAAATTGTCGCAAATCCATTTTATGTCGTTATCTGATAAGGCTTCAATGATTATTTTTGTGAACATAATATTTTGCAGTTTTCCTATAATCAATCTCCATTCCTTTCTCTGCCGGTTTGTCCGGCACTAAATCCCACAGCGGGGAGTTTCTGAAATTCTCCCACGGGTCGTCTGTGTAAGTCGGCGAGGGTTTCTGTTCTGCTTCCTCGTCGAATAAACTCATTTGTTTCGGTGTTTCCATTTTATTGAAATTTTACGGGATTTGAACTATTCTTAATCGCATAAAGCAGATTATTGCGTCGATGTCGCTAATTGTTAACGCGGGAATCTTGCTCGAATCGATATTAATTGTCGTATTGCCCGGCTCTAATAAATCCATTCTTTCAATTCTGTCATCGCTGGAATTGTTGATGATTTCCGAGAGTTTCTCGTGAATTTCCGAGGCTATTTCCCTCGTTGATTTGCCGACAGACAAGAGGTCTATTGACATATTTATTGTCTTCCGGCGATAAAAATTTTTATATGTAATTACTACTATCATGGTGTTTTCTGTTTTAAAAATTGCCGGAACGTTACCATTCCGGCGTGTTTTTTTTTAAATTATGCTGCTTTGAGGCTTGCGCTTGCGACAATTTCGTCGTATGCGGCGTTCAGTTTTTTGTGAACTGTTCCTCCGAATATATTATCGAATTTGCGCGTCGGGTCGTCTTTCTGACCGGCTGTGCCGTATGTCGCTTTGTTTTGGAAGTAAGAACTGAGACCGTTGAACAACCAGTTGCCGTCGTGTTTTTTGAAAGCGTCCTGTCCTACGCCGGACTCTATACTTTCTCTCAGTCCGTTGTAGATGTTTTTTGCTTTCGTTGACAAGTTGCTTGATTCTGCGCCTTCTATGCAGAAAGTGGTATAATTGCGTTCAAATGCCATCTTGCCGCATACTTGTTTGATTAACCTTTCTGAAACCGATGATTTTGTAAGCAGTGCGGTCTGCTCTTTGATAGCAGCAAGTGTCGCATCGTAGACTTTGAGAACTTGCGCAGCGTGAGCAACGTTTTCTAACATCCTTGCTGAAACGCCGGAGGTATGCTTGAAAGAAAATGTGCTGACGTGGTTGCGAAGCATGGCGTATTGTAATGTGTTGTTACATACTACCCTTACAGGTGTCATAATCACCCTGACCGCTCCGAATCCGTCATGGCTTGTCGTGATTACGGCGTACATCTCGCCGTGGTCGTCAAATGTGTCGCCTATTTGAAACCTCTCCGGAAACTTTGCAGTTACAAAACACCTCTCTCCCTTTCCCAAGACTCCGGCAGCCTCGATAAAAGGTGCGTTCCTGTCTCCGCCGCAGCAGAGGTCATTCACGAACGCGAATGCTTCGCGGTTTTGAACTATGCCGTAATTTTTCGTTACAAGTCCCAGCACTGCGCCATTGTCTGCTCTGCGCGTATACTTGTGCGCAGGGTCTTCCGTCCATACGTCGTTTTGAAAGTATCCCGCCGGAATAGAATCCACTGTGTAATCTGCGCCGCTTGCTTGTAATGCGGTTATTACATCCATTTCTCCGTCGAACACTTGTCCGAGACCGTGCCAAGCACGTCTTTTCCTGCCATTTTCAGCAAATGAGGCTTTGCCGTTGTTAATTTCAATCAAATGTGCCATTTCTTTTATGTTTTTAAATTGCCCCGATAAATATCAGGGGCAATAGGTTTAACAATCTTGTTCAAATTCTATGATATAAGCGTTGTCCCAATCGAAACTTTCAAGTTCCTTAACAGTCGCTATTGCGACTTGTAATCTTTGGATAACCTTTTCTATTTCAGGAATTGCGAGTGCGCCGTAAGACGTAGTTTGGATTCTGTACGTTGGTTTGTGCTGTATGCACTCTTTATCGTTGTAGTGGAAATGCCAGTCGTCCGCATAGATAGTTGCACCATGCTCCGGCTGCTCTATCATCCGTACTTGCATTGCGCAAAAACCGTCTTTATATTTCCTTTTAAAGCGGATAACCTTGTATCCGTTAATAACGGATGTGCAAGCGGCGAATACTTCGTCGCGATTGCTGTCTGAAAGTGTAAAAGTTTGTGCCATAATTAAGTCCTCCTTGTTTTAATATTATTTCTCAAATGCTGTCCCGTATGCTCCTGCTACGTATCTTATGTCGTTAGTTACGTTAAATGAATCATCGAGAATTTTTTTGCCGAATTTTTCAAGAGCGGCATCCATTTCCTTGACTCTGGCGAGTTGTTCTGGTGTGGCATTTTCCCAGCCTAAAATCAAAAATACAAATGGGGCATTGGTATAATATAAGTTGCCTTCATATTCTCTAAGACGTTTTCTTTCTTGTCCGCCGCAGATTAATTTTTGGTATGCCTCGTTGTAATTGCTTTTCCCGAAAAAGCATTGTAACATGTAAATCATAATTATTTATATTTTTATGCCCGTTGAAGTTATCGCAGGGCGGGTTAAACTTAGTTGAAATGTAATGATGCTTTATGTTCGATGTAGGCATTATCGGTAAATCTGAACTCGTAATTCCATTTCGAGAACGGTTCGTAATAAGTATTACCGGTGTAATATCTTCTGTCAAACGTCAGCCAGATTTGGTAATTATAACGCTCTGCGCTCAAATCGTGTCCGTTTGGAAAAAACACTTGCAATTTGTGAAATGCGTATAATTGTTTTTTGCCGGTTGATTTATTTTTCTCGATAAAGAGGTAAAAACAATCATAACATTTTTTCATTTCGTGTTCGCGCAAGAATTTTTTTTCGTAATTTGAAAGACCGCGTAAATCTTTCTCAGAAAAGACGGATTGTTCAAATTCTATTTTCGCTTTTTGAATATTAAGGATTCTGTTTGGATTTACCGCAATGTAAAATCCGTGATTCCTTTTTCTGTGTTCTGCTACTGTAATCATAATTTTATCCTCCAAAAATTTTAAGTTATACCTTTGTTTTATTTTTACGCTACAAAGATAAAAACTAAATTTATACAATGCAAGTTTTTTCTAAACTTTTTTATAAAATAATGCCGTATTTAAATTTTTTTAAGAGTTATACGGTAAAATGTTAGATAAAATTTGCATTTTTGCACCGTAATTATAAAAATTGAGGCTGCATTAGAATCGATGCAAGTAAGTTAGTTGATAACAAGAAATGGAAATATTACAAAAAAACATATCAGTTTCCTTATTGGAGACTAATGACGGTCAGGTCGCGGGACTTCCGGCTAATCCGCGTGAAATTCAAGATGAACGATTTGAAGCATTAAAGAAGTCCATCATCGACGCGCCATCTATGCTATCGATGCGCGAACTCCTCGTCTATCCATACAACGGCAAGTATGTGATTGTCGGGGGAAACATGCGCTTCCGTGCTTGTCTCGAAATCGGTTACAAGGAACTGCCGTGCAAGATTATTCCAGCAGACTTCACCCCGACGCAACTCCGAGAAATCACCATCAAGGATAATGAGAACTTCGGTCGCAACGACTGGGAGAAACTTGCAGCAGAGTGGAACTTCGAGGAGTTGAAGGACTGGGGTATGGAGATGCCGGAGGACTGGGAGAATGCCGAGGCAATTGAAAATGGTGAAGAAGGCACTCAGGTCGAGGCAGAGGAGGACGATTTCGACGAGGATAGCGACGACATTCCCAAGCGATGCGAACTCGGCGATGTGTGGCAGCTTGGCGACCACCGTCTGATATGCGGCGACTCCACGGATGTTGCAGTCGTTAAAAAACTCCTCGGTTCTGAACGTGCCGACTTGTATCTTACCGACCCGCCCTATAATGTTGACTATACAGGAGGGACGAAAGATGCGTTGAAAATAGCGAATGACAAGATGGCGGACAAGGACTTCCGCAATTTCCTTATCCTTGCATTCTCGTCGGCAAACGAAGTTATGAAAGAGGGCGCGGCATTCTACATTTGGCACGCGGATAGTGAAGGATTCAACTTCCGTGGAGCTTGCCGTGATGTGGAATGGAAGGTGCGCGAGTGTTTGATTTGGAACAAAAACGCACTGGTAATGGGTCGGCAAGACTACCAGTGGAAGCATGAACCGTGTCAACCTGCGGGGACGATGGTGCTTACGACCGCAGGTGAGAAGCCAATAGAAGAACTCACGGATGCAGATAGGGTGATTTCATACGATTCGTTAAGCGGGCAGATTGTAGGCTACAAGAACGGAGGGTATGAAATCAAAACCGCACATCGTGAATATGACGGATTGCTTTACACCGTTGCAGTTGGTCTAAAGGCTACTCGTTGCACGGACAACCATCAGTTCTCTGTGCGGTTCAACAGAGAGGCTAAGGCTAATTATTGCACATATTTGATGCGGAGAGGCGACTGGTGGCGAGTGGGCATTGCCAAATGCTACGATGCTCGTCAGTTTGGGTTAAAGACAAGATTCCATCAGAAACACGCTGACGAAATGTGGCTTCTAAGCGTCCATCGTGATAAGATAGAGGCACAAGTTGCCGAACAGATTATCACCGTAAAATACGGGATACCTTACACCGTGTGGGAACAGGACAGGTTCACTAAGGCAGCTCGGACAAAGAAACAAATTGAAGCTATATACGAGGCATTAGACTTGTCTGTAATGCGCGACAACGCTCACCGTCTACTTCATGACTTTGGCAGGTCGGAGAGATTCCCGTTTATCAACAAGGAGTCGAAATCACAAAGGTTCAGCACGAGGGTTACGGTTAAGATTCACGCTTGCAACCTTGTGCCGGAGATTATGCAATTACCTATTCCAACCTCATCAAAGGCATATCCCAACTTCAAGTTCGCAAGTATTGACAGCGTGTCATACGAGAAATTCAAAGGTACGGTGTACTCGCTTGCAGTATCCAAACATCAACACTACATTGCCGACGGTATTGTAACTCACAATTGCCTGTACGGGTGGAAGGAAGGTGCTGCGCACAAATGGTACTCCGACCGCTCGCAGACCACGGTTCTTGACTTCCCAAAGCCTACACGCTCGGAGATGTATCCGACAATGAAGCCGATTCCATTATTCGCATATCTTGTACAGAACAGCACAAAAGAAGGCGACATTGTACTCGACAACTTCGGCGGCAGCGGAACGACAATGATGGCTTGCGAGCAATTGAAGCGGAAGGCAAGACTTATCGAATTAGACCCACACTATTGCGATGTCATACTCGCAAGGTGGGAGAGTTTTACAAATCAAAAAGCTATTAAATTATGACACCACAAGAATTGCAGTATTCCCTATATGAAACAGACAACGACCTTGAAATTCCGACACTGCGGCTCGACCGTCAGCCGGACAAGGTGGACATACCGTTCCTCGGATACGGCGAACAGGCGAGGACGACGAAGATGAACGGCTACGGCACGTTGCACTTCTACCTTGACGACTACCGTTTTACGGCTATTTGGAACGACCCTACGCCGATATTGAACCACAACCCGCGCAACATCGTCGAGCCGAACTTCTCGCTGTATTGCGAGACGCCTGTGGCGATGGGGTTGCAACAGATATACAAGAAGAGGGCGATTGCAAGGAAGATGCAGGACGAGGGCATCAACGTCTTTGTCGATTTGAACGTGAACCACAAGTTCTACAAGTTGAATATGCTCGGAGTGCCGAGGGGGTATAGGTCGTTTTGCACGAGGGGCTATTCGGACAGGCTTAATTACTTGCAATTCGAGTACAACATCGCGACTGAATGGGCGGAGGGCAACCCGCTGATGTTCGTGATATTCGGCGGCGGAGAAGCGTGTAAAGAGTTTGCGCGACAGCACGGCTGCATCTACGTAACGCCGATGATTATTATGAAGAACTACAACAAGAGGTTCGAGAAGAAATTACAAGACGAAATTGCCTTAAATTTCCCGAATTTTGAAGATACAAAGGCATTGGTAAGTAAAGCAACAAATCGAACTTTTCAGCGGCAAATTTACAATTATGGGGAGGAAGAATAAAAAAAACGGCGGACTTGAAATGAATCCGCCGTTTTGCGTTTAAAAAAGTGTCAGTTGTGTGTTCTGCCGCAGCGAAATCTCCAAGTCGATGAGCGCGGCGTATTCCTTGCGAAGGTAGGTTTTCTTGCGCACCTTCTTCAAGGCGGCGATGATTGCGCCGTTCTCGGTATTGAAATATTCGTCTATCGGGCTGTCGTAATATACGCCGTAACCTCCGCCGGACGATGTGTTCTCCTCGATGCCGGAGTGGGAAATGCCGAAGCCATATCCTCGTTTGCTTTTTGCAGTTCTAACTTCCAACATCGCTCCGCTATTACGAGGAATTATGTTTATGCGGTGCGGATTAAGGCAAACATCGTGGATATTCCACTGAAATCCGAACTCCTCGAATACAGATTCATGTCCGCTGTTCGGGTGTGCCTTAATATATGCACACCATTCGCCGAAATTGAATGTGCGGTTAAGACAGCGGCAAATGTGATGAACGTGATATGTCATTTTATTGGTTTTATTTTTTTGTGTTCGTACTTGAAGCCGTTTTGGGCGAGTTGCCGCCAAAACATAGCCTCTTGTTCGGGTGTCGCCCTTGTCAGACGGTAGGTGTCGTTGAGGTGTTCGTAGAACCGTCCCTCGGTGTCCGCAAATTTTGGGACGCCGTTGTCGATAAACAAGAAGATGTACGGCTCGTTGTACTTTGTATGCCATACGATTTCACCGCGTGTGAGGGTAAGTGGCGTGATGTGCTTGCCACTTTCGGTATAAACGGCGGAATCATAGCAGCGGAAGTCGTGCGTCTTCTTGTTGATTATCTTCCGTGTGTTCCTGTACATTCCGGTATTAAGTCTATTTCATACTGCGGTCTGTCATTCACCAAGTTGCGAAGTTGCACTTTTAAAAAACCAATTTGGTCTTCCAAAACCTTTGCTATTTTCTCATAAGAAAGGTAGAACTTGGAGATTGCCTCGCAAGAAACAGGGCTGAGAGAAGCGAACCCTTCATATTCACAAGTATCCATAACAGAGATGTCTGTAATTATATTAAATGGATTTGGAATTTTGGGATTGAGTTTGTTGCCATGTTGCCTATGGGCAATAAGGGCGTTGATACGTTCCAAATCGTTTTCCATCGAGGAAATTTCTGTGCTGATTTCGATAATTTTTGTTATATCCATAATTAATCAATTTTTTTGTAAAACAATGAAAATACTGCTCCGTAATACTCCATTCCCTTGCGAGTGATAAAGAGTTTGTTGCCTTCTAATGTCATAAGACCTTCGTTAATCACAAAATTAATCTCGCTGCCGTAATAGTTTTTGATGTTTACAAACGGAAACGTGATTGCAGTGTTCACGAGCCTTTGCCCGGCATTCAGGTCTATTGACCCGCTGTATGCGGAAATAGCGGCAAACTTGTTAAAAAGTTCTTGTCTGCTGAGTGCGTAGTGATAACCGCTTTCAAACGTTCCTGCGGCGGTTGCCTCTTCCAATACGTCCTTTCCAAACCTTAACTTGCCGGAATTGTATGAAAGACCGTAATAGTTCATTGATTGTGCAGCAATCCCGAACCCCTTATATGCACATCCGTTAAGCATACGGTTGCGCAAGTATGATGACATTCCGAAGTCGCCGTCGCAGCGCGTGAAGGTGTTTTGACCGTACCTCGCTGAGTAACCCATGTTTGTCAGACCGTCGTATAATCTGTTATAAAAATGCCACAACTCGGATTTTGAGAAGGGTGGTATTTTAGCGACCTGATTTGGGCGGAACTCGTAGATGGTGATATGTTCCGGCTTAATTTCGGATATTGCGTCCAAGTCGGCTTCTATTGTAGATATAGATTGTCCTTTTATGCCGTACATGAAGTCAAGGTTGACTTTTGGTATTCCGGCTGCGTGAATTTTATCAATCCACTTGCAAATTTCGGCAATAGGAACTCCGCTGCGGAAGTTGGCTTTCAGGACATCTTCGCTCGTGGATTGGATTCCAAGCGACATCCTCTGTATCCCCGACCTTGCAATCCTCTCCACCTTCCAATCTGACAACGTGCCGAAAGTTCCCTCGATACTTGGCTCGAAATAAGTCTCGCCGTCATATTTGACCTTACGCCTTGTGTTGTCATACAAGTCAAGCAGTGCGCCGAAAGGCTCATCGTCCAATGCTGTCGGTGTACCTCCTCCGATGTCGAACCCGTACAAAATCGGCGTGGATTGCGCTAAAAAACGGCTTATGTCGGCTTTTAACGTGTCAATATATCTGCGCTGCCACACTATGTTCGGAAGCGGTATTTTGGCATATTCGCAAAAAGAGCAGAGCCTCTTGCAAAAAGGTATATGAATATAGAATGCTGTCTTTATACTTGGGAACGGCAGCGGAATGTCCTCCGCCAAATACTCATACCAGTCGTCAGGACGAAGCGGGTAAGAGGTGTTGAATAATGAGTCGTTTTTCCGATTTTGGAAAATTTGATTAATGTTCGTCTTCATTGCAGTTTCCTATTTTTTAAGCGTTTGTTACTACGGCAATTGTGCCTCTATTCCAATCTTCGACAAACGCAACCTTATAACGTCCGTAAACGGTGTATTTGAGTTGGACGTTGCCGCGTTTGCCGTTTGCAAAAAATACTCGTTCAGATAATGGTGGCGTTTCAAGCCCTGTACAGTCTTTAATCCGCATTACCGTCTCTTTGAGAGCCTTTTTAAAGGCAGCAAGGGAAATTCCTGCCGCCTGTATAAGTTGTTCAGTGTAAGTCATAGTTAAATATTGTTTTTGTTTGCCAAAAATTTGATAAGTTGAATATCGGAATCAAACTTCTGTCCGTCGCAACGGTAATAAACCTTACAGCGAGTTTCAATTTGCCTTACTTCTTGGAATGTTACCGGAATGCTGTTGAGGCGTGATTCGCAGTCGTATATTGCACGACGGCAAGGATAATCGCCGAGGATTTCCCACCGCTTGTCATGCTTTGTGTATTCCTCCATCTTATTCAAACTCCGCGTTTCGAGTTTGAGGGTGTACTTGTTGCCATTGACGGTTCTGTGTAATATTTCTCTCATAATAACCTCTGTTTTAAAAATTATTATTGTTTTTTAACGCTTCCAACATTTTGTTGTAGAAATCAAGAGCCGCCGTGTATTCCGTTATTTCAAAGAAATACATTCTTTCATATCCGACGCCGGTCATTATCGTTATCACGATGCCTGTTTTTGTTGCGACATAATTTGTTGCCGGTGCTTGAATTAAGCAATTCTCATATATTTCAAAAAACCGAATTTCGTTGTTAATTGAATGTTTCGATGTTTGTATCCAACCAAACAACGGTGCGATACAATCTATTGTTTCTATTTCGCCATATTCTTTGAATTGCTTTTTTTCTTCTTTTGTTAAAGAGCGGCAAAAGTTTTTAATGTTTACAAATTCCATAATTTTATCCTCCTTGTTTACTTGTTATCTACAAATTCTCCGTTGCGCCATGCCTTTTTCGGTGCGGGACGACCGCCTTCGTGCCTGTCTTTAATGTAATATTCGCTTGAACCGTACCATGTCGCGTTTTTGAACCATACGGGGTAGTAAGTTCTTTTGGCTTCGTCGGCGGTGGCGCGTCTCCAATATGCGCGGGCTTCAAGACCTCCCGTGAGAGGCGAGAGCGGCGAGCGTTCTGATACCGTGATGTCGTCGCTCTTGAAGTCGGCGAACATCGTTTGATAATATGAATCGCGAGGGGTGCAGCGGTTGCAAGCGATGTAGTTAATAGACTTGTAAGTTTTCATTTTTTTATCCTCCAAAAATTTTAAGTTATACCATTGTTTTATTTTTACGCTACAAAGATAAATACTAAATTTATATGATGCAAGTTTTTTCTAAACTTTTTTATAAAATAATGCCGTATTTAAACTTTTTTAAGAGTTATATGGTAAAATGTTAGATAAAATTTGTATTTTTGCACCGTAATTATAAAAATTAAGGGGAAATCATGGCAAAATCACATACAACTGTACCAAAATCAGCTACCGGCGGTGCAACCACGCCGTCTAATGCTCCGCAGAAAGCTACTCCGACTTCGGCAGCAGCAACGAGTACAACGACTGCACCGGCAGCAACAAAGAAGGCAGCAACAAAGAAAGCAACAAAACAAGACACAGATACAACATCAACTCCGGCAAATGCAACGTCACGCAACGTTAAGGCATATTTCGGCAACAACAATGGCGGCTTTAAAGATGTGAACGATTTGGTCGCAAATCAAGCGAAAATTGAGAAATGGCTGGATAGCGCGGGAAAGAAATTAACAGGAGATAGAACTCCGCAATGGCTCGCAGCAGAGGCTATGGGGTACAACGCGAAACCTAATGTTGTGGCGTCGGTTTCGGCATTGCCAAATCAGCAGAATCGAATTACAATGTATAGAGGCGTGGCTGGCAGTGCGTCGTATGCGCAACAATTTAAAACAGGCGAAAATTATCCGGGCGTAGGAATTTATGGAGATGGAGCATATTTCCAATTATCTTATGCAGGAGCGCAGCATTACGCACAAACTTCTAACAAAGCGCACGTAATTACTTGTTCTGTTGATACGTCAAAATTAAGAATTATCAGCGAGCCAAAATTAAGAAAAATGCGAAACGATTTGTTGAAATCTTCTAAGGTTTCACAGAGAGTGAAAGATTTGATTGGCAGTAATAAAATAACAGACAAACAAGGCAATTCTGCATATCCGAGCAATTCACGAGGTGCTTCAGACAGTTCGCTTGGCACATTTGCGACATTACTTGGATACGACGCGATATACGTTCCGAAAGGCAACGGTGGAAAAGTCGCGAAAACTCAGCCGACTAATGCTGGCAAGGATAATGATTTTTATGTGATACTTAACAGAGGCGCAGTTGATGTTAAGAGTGGGAATTAAAAAAAACACAAAAAAAGGGATGTTAATTCATCCCTTTTAATAATACTTAAAACAATTCGTCTTCGTGTGCTTTTAGCCATTTGGAATATTCATCCCAGTGGTTTGTGATATAAAAGGCGGCTTCTTTGTAGTATTTTTCAGAAACCCCGATGTTTTTAAGATGGAACTTTAAGTCTGCACCCATGTTTTCAACCGACACCCTTACTTGATTGATTGCGAAAGGTGATGGTTTAATTTCTTCAATACTTGTAATCATGATTATAACATATTTATTGGTTAACGATTGCAAAAATATAACATAAATCTAAATTATCCAAATTTTATTGTAAATTTTTATGGCAAATAATTTTATATCGCATATTAACCCGCTTGGGCAGCCGCCGAAGTACAAAACTGCAAAGGAGTTATGGGAGAAGTTCATCGATTACTGTGCGTGGGTGGACGGTAATCCGATTGAGTTGCCGGAGCGGTCGGCAATGTTCGGTTCAAAAAAACAAGTGGAGCGCATGGCTCAGAACAAGGCGAAGGTCAGCCGTCCTTACACTTTATGCGGGTTTCAAGTATGGGCTGGAATTGCGAACTGGACGGAGTTTAAGCGTCCGGAATTTCGCCATCGTCCTGATTATCTGAGGGTCATTAATATAATAGAGACAACAATCAAGTCGCAGCAGATAGACGGCGCAATGGTCGGTCTGTACAACAGCAATCTAACGGCTCGTTTGAACGGCATTTCTGAGAAGACGGAAGTGTCCGGCGCAGACGGTGCAGCGTTGTTTAAACCGATAAAGGTAGTCTTTGAAGGCGATGTCAAACCAAACCTTAATCCAAATGCAGACCCAAAAGGCGAACATAAAGACAAAGCAGGAGAGTAATGACGACTCGCTTACGGGAACGGCGGTCGGCAAATGCATTCAGTATGCACGGCAGGAAGGGTATACTATAATCTCGGAACAGGGCGCGTCCCGTTCCGGCAAAACATACAATACGCTGTTGTACATAATCACTTACTGCCTCAATCACCCGAAAACGAAGGTGAGCATTGTTCGTGCTACGATGCCCGCGTTGAAGCGTTCTGTCTTGGATGATTTTAGGGATATTATGATACGGCTCGGCGAGTGGTCGGAACGGTCAATGAACAAGACCGAGTTGATATATACGATGGGCAAACACAACGGGTCAAGGATTGAGTTCTTTTCTGCGGACGACGAGCAGAAGTTGCGCGGGTCGAAACGCGACATCTTATTCGTAAACGAAGCGAATGAACTCCGCTTTATAGAATGGCAGCAATTAAAGATGAGAACAACACAATTCGCCATTTTGGATTACAATCCTTCATTTTCCGACGAGCATTGGATTTGTCAGGTCAACAAAGACCCGCGCACATACCACTTCATTACGACCTACAAGGATAATAAGTACCTTGAACCCGAAGTCGTGGCAGAAATCGAAAGTTTGAAGGGAAAGAACGAGACTTTGTGGCGCATTTACGGGTTGGGATTACAGGCGGTGGTTGAGGGTCTTATCTTCAACAACGTGGAGCAGTGCAACGAGTTTCCCGAATTTTGTAAGCGGGAATTTATCGGCGTGGACTTCGGCTATGAAAACGACCCGACGGCGATTGTCCGTGTCGGCTTGTATCAAGACAGAATCTATGTTGACGAGATAACATACAAGACACACATGCTCACGAGTGAAATCATCTCCGCACTCAAAAAGGATTGCAGTTCTGACAAGATTATCTCCGAGTCTGCCGACCCGCGACTAATTGATGAAATCCACCGCGCAGGATTGAATATTCACCCTGTCCGCAAGTACGGTGGCTCGGTTGAAGCCGGAATACAGAAAATGCTCGAATATAAAATCTTCGTAACGAAAGGGTCAATTAACGTGTGGAAAGAGTTTAAAAATTACACGTGGGCGAAGGACAAAGAGGAGAAATATCTCAACAAACCTATCGACGCTTTCAATCACGCCATTGACGCGGTAAGATACGTGATTTTGAACGAAGTTTTAGGCGGAGAGCGGGCAAAATTGAATAAATCTCTGTTGTTCAAACATTTATACTAAAAAATTAAAGTATAGCAAATTATAGCAAATTATGGCAAACAATAGCAAAATATAGCAAAACAACAAAAAAAAGAGGTGGTCGGTGTTTTACCGACCACCTCTGTAATGAAGCAGATTTTACTTTGTCTGCTTTTTGATTTGCGTGAATTTGTGAACAAAAAACAACTGACCTTTCGTTGTAACTTTCGGCGTGTAAGAAATCTTCGTGCCGGTGCTTGTGGTGATAGGATATTCAACCAAGCGGAACAATCCTCTGTTTATGCTTTCCTGCGTCGGGCAGTTCCTTATTCCCTTTGCAGTGCACAGATAACCGTTCTGTCTTAACCACTCAAACAACCTCACTCCTCCGATATTCACTCCGTTCTGACATATTATTTTCGCGAGGTCAGACACCGTGATAAGGCTGTCGGAATTGGCGACAGAAACGGAGAAGTCCACAAACGGCTGTTGTATTTCGACCGTGGTTTCAAGTCGGGCATTTTCGGCTTTTAATTGCGCTTTTTCGGCTTCAAGCCTCTGCTGTGCTGCTTGTGCGTCTTTGAGTTTTGTTGCCAGCCCGATTATGAAGTCGGGGTCGGCGAGCGTTTTTTCAATCGTCTCCGGCGTCATATATGCGCCGTGTTTGCGGATGTCCGGCAGCACCTCGTTGCATACCCAGTCCTGAAACATCTCGGCACGTTTGGTTTTCGCTTTTAAGATAAGCCGGTAGACTTCGCTTTCTTCTCCGTACTTGATTTGTTTTACCATAACCCCGTCGTATTGGTTTGTAGTGGTGGTTCCTATTTTGGAAACCACCTTACAATGGTCTATTACAGCCTTTGCGGGGTTTGCATATTCCAACGCCTTTGCTACATCTAACAAGCAGAACATAACCTTTCCGTCCACGACAGTAGTGCGGACAGTGCCGAACATTCCGCTGTATTCCTTTATTGCAGTTTCCATCATCTCCTTACTCCTCTATTACTGATTTTAACATTTCGATTATCGTTTCAATTTCCGGTTTGGAAAGGCAGACAAGGCAGGACGTGCCGTGTTCGTCGTCAAGGGGCATTGAGTCAAGGAAACGCAATGCAAGGTCATACGAGACATAATCCGTCCCGTTCTCGGTAAAGGCGCTGTGTGAAACTTTGATTGATGATAAGCCGAAGGTGTCAAATATTGCCTCGGCGGAGCGGGTGAAAGATTTAACGGTCTGTTTGTTTGCGCTCTGCGCTGCCGCCGTACCGTTGAAAGCGGCTTTCTTTCCCTTCCTATCTCTAAGCATTTTTTTAAGGAATTAAAAAGTAAAGCGCGGCTTTGCTTCTATGATAGAAATAGTCCGTCCCTTACGAGTACGGAAAACCGCGCAAAAATCAAATATCTTATCTATCTTTAAGCATTGCAAAGGTAATGCTTAAACGTTGAAACTACCAAATTTTTTTACAACTTTTTTGCAAAAAAAATGCAACGGCGTAAGTTTCAAATGGTTCTAACAGCCGAAAATCAGTCCTATTATTACCATTCTGATAAGAAGATAGCCTCCGGCAAAGAGGATGGCGAAAAATTCGACCCACGAGCAGCCAATTAATTCTTTTAATTTTTTCATTTAATTACGGTTTTTAATTGTTAAAAAATTTTCTGATTTTTTCGATGCGGTGTCTTTCGGCTTGCGCCTTTGTCGGGCGTTTTCTCGCCCTCAGCGCAAGGATAACCGTCAACAGTGCAATAATGATAGTTAGTATCATGGTATTTGGATTTTATAGGGTTTACGATTAACTTCTAATATGCCCTTGTCGGGGAAGTATTTAACTCCGAAGACTTTGTCTTGCTTAAAATCTTCGAGTTTGTAATGAGTTTCGGGGTGTGCTTTAAGGTATTGCAACAACTCGTCCCGATTGCGGCAGAAAGTGCCATTTTGGTCGTTGCTGAGGTGAAAATGCCATTTGATTGCTTGCGGTTCTCGCTTGCCGCACTGCCGCAGCGAGAAATTAATGAATCTGCCGTCCTTGTCGAATAGTACGCTTGCATCGTACAGTTCGCCGTTTGAGCCTTCTATGTTGTAGAAGGCGCGCGACAGGTAATAAGCCATCATGCGGGGATGGCTTCGGCAGTATTGAATCAAATACTTTTGTAACCCGTCGAAAGAGAACCTTATGCGATTGAATGTATAAAACATAGTCTACCATTTATTTTATTGATTCAAGTGCTGCTTTTGCGAATTGTATTTCTGAAGGGTATTTTACGCCTCGGAAAACAAAATTTTCATGGTAAGCACCGCTTTTTTTCGATACTCGAAATTCCCGAATACCGGTGAATCTTACGCCGTCGATTACTTGCGTATATTCCGCGTCATAATCGAATTTATTATATTTCTTAAGCGGTTTGTCGCTTATATGCGACTCAAAATCATGTTTTACACCGTTAATTGTTTTTTTCATTTTTTTATCCTCCAATTTAAGTTATATTCTTGTTTTATTTTTATGGTACAAAAATAAATTAAAAAATCATACAATCCAAATTAATTATAAACTAATTTATAAAATAATTACATTTTTAAATATTTTTAACTTTTATATTGTATTTTATCTAACTTTTTTAATAATTTTGCGCGTAATTTTAAAAATAAGTTAGATTTTGTTTAGGTATGAAGGAAAAAATCTTTGAATATTTAAGAACAAATTTCGCGGATTTGGGCTTGAGTAAAGAAATTCTCTTAGGTTACGCAGAATTACTCGCAGCAACGGTAACGGAAGAAGACGGGATTGCGGCTGCGGCGGAGACGGTAAAACCCTTGCTTATCTTACAGCAAAAAGAAAATGACAAGATTCGTCAGAAGTATGCTGCTGACCGCGAAAAAGCGGAAAAAGAAAAGCAATCGAAAGAAACCGACACTGGTGTAAAAAAAGAGGAAAAAGAAAAATCCAACAGCGACAGCAAGGAGAAGGGGGACGACAAGAAAAAAGACGACGAGATTCCCGAATATGTAAAAAAACTGATGGCGGACATCAAAGACTTGAAAACCTCGCTAAAAAATAAGGACAGGGCAATGGAACTCGGCAACAGGCGCAAGGAAATCTCTGGTATTGTCGGCAAACTTCCGAAAGTTCTGCAAAAGGCATACGACCGCATGGATTTGGACATTGCTGACGACGATTACGCTGCTTTAAAGGAGCAGGTAACGCAGGAAGTAAATGACACCATCACGGAATTTGCGCAGAAACGCGCTGTTTTCAGTCCTCCCTTCGCCGGACAAGGAGAAGGCGATAAAAAGGGTATAACAAAAGAAGAAGCCGACAAAATCGCAAAACAATTGATTAACAATTAATCAGGGGAACGAAAATGGGGAATTATGTAAATTTGAGTAACGAGCCTATCACGCTCAATACCGAGAACGACAACATCCGCATTACTGACATTATTGAAACGAAAATCGGCGGAGCGGTGCTTGACACCACCGACTTCCCCGACAGCGTCATCGAAGCGGGTCATGTTGTTATTTACAATGCAACCACCGGCGTCTACAAACCTATGCCGATTACAGGCACTCCGAAAGCATACGGCTCTTTGCCTGCTAACTTCGCGTATTTCGGATTTGTAATCGGAACGGTATTGACAAAGAATCCGGCGGTCGGCGTATTGACGAGAGGCAGAGTTAATCCGGCAGCGTTTAAGTATCCGATTACTTCGATTGAATCGGCGTTAAAAACTGCACTTCCGCACATAACTTTTGTGACGGACTAATTACAAACTTTTTAACAGGGGAATTTAGAAATGGCAAACGAATCATTGTATAAGGAGTACCTTGACGGCAAGTACGAACCCGTGGTTGATTCGATTGTAAAAACAATCAACGGCGAAGAGGGTGAGCGTAATTACTATTACGACAAAATGCTTACTCCGAAATTGTCCGTATCAGGTACATTTGAGGCGGTTACGACCGACAACACATACGTCTCTGCCGACTGGGTTGCTACCGACAGCGAACTGCCGGTGAAGAAACGCGACAGTCTCGGCAAGGTAACCGGCAAACTCGTGAAGTCCGGCATGGCGATGAAGCTCAACGAGCAGCAGATGCAGGAAATCGACACGATGAGAGCAGTCGGCGCAGAAGATGTTGACATTCTCGAAGTTATCATGGACGACACTATTCGCTGTACACGTGGCGAGAAAGAATTAATGGAACGTGCGTTCTTGGAGGAGTTGTCCACAGGCGTCTGTGTTATTGACGACTCGGAGAATACGGGAATCGGCGTAAGAATCAACGCTGGTTACTTGGACGAAAACAAGTTCAAACCGCAGTTTTTGTGGAGCGACACGGAACATTCCAAACCGCTCGACGATTTCGAGAAAATCATCGACGCAGCAGCCGAAAAGAAGCGCGAGTTGAAGTTCTGTTTTATGGACAAAGCAACGTGGAAGTTGTTTAGAGACAGCAAGCAGGTTCGTGAGTACATGGCGGGTCGCGGCGACCAGAAAATTTTTGTCGCTGGCGGCGGTTCAACAGACGTACTTCCGAAATCTACTCTCGCAAGTATCAACACCGCATTAAGCGAAGACGAGACTTACGGCTTTAAAATCGTAATTATCTCTTACAAGGGTGTTGTTGAGAAAAACGGTCATCGCTCTCCCGTTACACCGTGGCAGAAGGGTATGGTGGTATTCACCAAGACCGACAATGTCGGCAAATTGTGGTGGACGAAGGTTGCAGAGGATAATCACCGTGTTGAGGGCGTAACATACGTTGAGTTGGGTAACGGAGTATTGTTGTCTAAGTACAGCACGAACCGTCCGACCTTGACGGAGTGGACGCAGATTCAGGCGAGAACCGTGCCGGTCGTAAACGGTGCAGAAAACATCTATCAGTTGGACACTACTACGACAGTAACCGACGATACTGAGAACAACAAAATCACGATTGCCGGAACGGAACACAAGAAGTCTGATATCTTGACTGCAATCGCAGCGGTTACGGGTGTAACACTTCCGGCAGGCACGTCTGACGCAGTAGTAGTTCAGTTGTTTAACTCGTGGAGTAAGAAAGTTCAAGACGCGGTTGTTGACGCAATCGTAGACACTGAATAATAGCAGATTGTAGGGGAATTGATATAATTTAGGGGCGGTGGCGGGAACGCTGTACACAACTGTTACATTCCGAAACTTGGCACACAGCCCCTTTTTAAAATTCTAAACATGACAATACGTGAGAGTTTACAACAATTAAATCTTTACCCAATACCCGACAGCGTTATTATTAACTACTGCGAGGGACGGGGGATAACGTCAACCGACGAGGCGACATCAGAAGTCCGCACAAGCAGAGAATATAAGTTGGCAAAAGGCGATGTCTACAAATGGCTCGCATTTGCGCCGTCTACGGTATCGCAAGGCGGAGTTACATTTAGTATTTCTGAAAGCGACAAAAAGCGGTTTATCAACAATGCAAACAAGTTGTACGCTGAATGTGAGGAAGGTGTTGTCGGCACGGTGTACGGGTATAAAGGGAGCAGGTTATGATTTGGACAAACGGTTTTATTCAGTTTAAAATTAGTCCACAGCAAATGTTTGACGAAAAAGGCAATCCGATTGCTGAGACTGAGGATTCGTGGTCGGAGTTTATTCCGTGCGGCTATGAGGACACGACGAATTTGACCGCAAAAAGCGGCGAAAATTCCGATTTTAAGGCTCAGAGTTACTCTGTACGAATAAAACTTCAAACCCCGAAAGAAAGGGTAAAATTATACGACAAATCAAAAATCTTGCTTGGAGAATTTGTTGTAAAATCTTGCAATCATTACGGGTATATTGATGAGACGCACTTTGTATGTTCACGGTAAAGCAATTAACTCCGTTGGAGATTGTTAAGCAGTCTATCGAAAATGCGGTGGCGGCAGAAATGCAAATCATTTTGCGAAAAATCGCATATATAGCCGAAAAAGCGGTGAATTTGCAACGGGAACTCGGCGATGAGTATAAAGGCTTATCCGCTGAGGAATTGGCGGTGAAACGGCGAGAACCGCACACGCCGAATTACATTGACGATACCGGCAATCTAAGACAAAGTATCGGTTATATGATAGCGGTGGACGGTCAGCAGGTTGCGGCTGATTTACAGAGTTCGGCGGCGCAGCAGTTAGCACAGTCGGCATTATCCGGAAATCCGAAAGGCGTTGTTTTGATTTTAACAGCAGGTATGGAATATGCGGCTTGCGTATCAGCAAAAGGCTATGACGTATTAACATCAGCCGAACTGTTTTGCAAAAAAGAGTTTGACAAAATGCTAAGTAAGTACAAGGGAAAAACAAAATGAAAACAGGCAGCGCAATAGAGGAAGATTTCTTTTTAGCGGTTCAAAAAACCGGACTTGCACGGATAGTCAGCGGAGAAGTTTACCGCGCTGATTTCCGACCGCGAGACAGCAAAAAAGAGGATATTATAGTCCGATTTACTGCTGTAACTTCGGGACAAACGCAAGAGGGAGTTGTTACGATACTTGTTTATGTCCCCGACATTGATGTTCGCGGTGTCGGCGGCAAAAAAAGAAACTCGGCACGACTTGTTGTATTAGAATCGGCTGCGGCTGATATGATGACGGAGTTAGCATTTGCGCCGGAGTTAAAATGGTACGATAGAATCGAATTGCAAACGGGCATTCAGTCGTACCCTGACACTCACGAACAGCACTTTGTAAGCGTAAGAATCAATTTTAAGTATTTGAATAAAAATTATTAAACAGGGGAATTATTATGAGCGTATTATCGACAGGTCAGCCCAAAATCGAAATCGCCAAACTCGACAAGTTTGACAACATCGGAGAATGGGTTGAGATAGACGTTCCGAAAGACGGAACAACCTCGCTCGAAACAAGCGAGGGCGACACTACCGAATACCTTCAAGAAGGAGGCGGCAAGGTAGATGTCGAAAAAAAAGAATGCGGCTATACATTCGTCTTTGACTTGTTTGTCAAAAAAGGTTTCAAAAAACCGATTGTGGACAAAAACGGAGTTGTAGTTGACAATTATGCATTGCGTTTGTCGCCAAAAGACAAAGAGTGTTACGGTTTAATAATCTACAAAGCACAGGTTGCTTGTATTTCGTCATACTCAGTCGCAGACGGTATGATTTGTCAGTACAAGTTTGAGGGGTTGCAAACGGACGACCACGACAACATTTGGGACTATTGGGTTGAGGAGACCGACTTGAAAACGAATGTTAATTTTGTTGATATTCCGGCAAGCGGTGAGGACTTGACTGCAACTGTAACAGCGACACTCGGAGCGAGTGAAACATTGACTGCTACTGCGTCTGAATCGTGGTTTACCGCTACTGTAAGCGACGGTACGGTAACAATCAAAGCGACTGGCGCAAATACAGGCAAAAGACGTGAAGGCTGGGTTAATCTTACTACATCTAAGGGCAACTTTACGAGCATAAGAGTAAACCAGTTAAAAGCAGAATCAGAAGGTTAGTGTTATCAGATATTTTATTTTTGTTTAGTTGATTGTAATACCGGCGTAATAAACATACGTCGGTATTTTCGTAAAATGAAAAGTAAGAATGAAAGTAGAGAAGTTAATAGCAGACACAGTAAATGGCAACCCGATAAAAGTTAAGTTCCGGGACAAAGAAATGGAGATTCCGAGACCAACTTTGGGGACATTGATTGAAGCGTCTAAGCATATTGCAAAATTGCCAGAATTTGAAATAAAAAACGACATACAACTTGCTGTGCAGCAGACGTTAAGTATTGCGCAAAATTGCGGCAAAATCGCCGAAATAATGGCAATTCTTATGCTCGGCAAAAAGAATATGTATGACGAAATACGCATATTCGGCAGAACAATACGTATAAGGGACAACGTTAAGCGGCTGGCGGCAGAGGTTGAAAATCTTACCTCGCAAGAGATAGCAGACATCTTAGTCGCAATATTGTCGTCGATGGACTGTGGTTTTTTTTTAAGCACAATTATTTCCCTAAACGGTATCAACATGCTGAAAAAGACGACGAAAGAAACGACAGTGTCTGGGCAACCGCAGCAAGTTTCGTAAAGAATTTTAACGTAAGTTTTGATTACGTTCTAAATGAAATGCCCTTTGTCAATATCATAATGTATAACAGAACCTTGCCGGATTATGACTTCGACAATGATAAGGATAAAAAAGGCAGCGGCAACAATAACGGCAGATATAAGAGTAAAGGGAAAAACTTGCTCGAATTAGACAATGACGAGTGGAATAACTTTTTAAAACATTAAGCAATGGCAGAAGAGAGCAATGGTGGTTTGGTATTCGGTATCAGGCTTGACAATTCGCAATTAGCAAAAGATGTTGAGACGGCACAGCGGCTTTTTGAGAGTTTATCGAAAAGAGCCGGAGAATCAGGAACTATCGACATAAACAGTGCGTTTAGCGGTTCAGGCAAAGCGGCGCAGCAAGCAGGACATCAATACAACAAAGCATTGTCTGATTTGTATATTGCTGCTGGCAACGCAGGGTCGAAAATCAGAGAGGAAAGTACACGTACAGCAACGTCTGTATCGGATGACTTAAATAAGTTGAACGGCGGATTTAACGCTATTACAGGTCTTGCCGGAAAGATGTTCTTAGGTGTCTCCGCAATGGAAATCGGACACAAGATGTTCGAGACACGCTCTTATTTTCAAGACGCGGAAAGTTCAATGAAAGTGTTCCTTGGCGATGCAGAGGAAGGGAAAAAATTTTTTAGTGAACTAAAAGATTATGCTTTCTACAATATGTTTTCCTTTCAAGAACTCGTCGGCGCAAGTAAACAGTTAATTTCGTACGGTTCGACAACAAAGGAAATAATAGGCGATATTGAAAATGGCGAAGCAGGCATTCTTGACAAATTATCCAATATCGCAACAGGAATAGGCGCAAGTCTTAACGACATGATTGGAATGTACAATAAGGCAAAGTCTGTCGGCAAGGTTGATTCTCAGGGTCTTGAAAGTTGGGCAGCTCGTGGAGTTCTCGTGAAAGAAACGTTAAAGGAAATGGGCGAAGTTGTCGGCAGTACAGGCGTTACATTTCAGCAACTTAACAAGGTCTTAGATAAGGTTACAGGCGAGGGAGGTATGTTTCATAACCTCATGTCAGAGCAATTAAATAACCTTTCTGCGAGTGCTGCACAGTTGGGAGATAACCTTACTGCGATGTGGGCAGAAATGGGTGAGAAAGCCGAGCCGTACATGAAAGCAGCAATTGACCTTGCCGGAGTACTCGTAGAAAACTATCAGGGCATTGCGGATGTTTTGCTTGACGTAGCGAAAGTTTATGGAGCGTACAAACTCGTTGATATGTCGGGATTGCAAGGCATAATCGAACAGACACAGGCTGAGCAGAACCTCGTTGAAACGTTTAAAGAACATTCTGAGGAAATACAAAAGATGTTCTCTGCCGACCAAGCCTATCAGATGGAACTTTCAGGATTAAAAGAGGGTACGGCTGAGTATGCACAAGCGGTTAAAGATATGTTTGACTCTGAAAAACAGAGTACTTCATCACAACTTGAAAACATAACGAAACTTGAAAACGCAGAGAATAAAAGAATAGAAACGCTTGTTAGAGAACGTCAGGAAATCCGGCAAAAAATCTTTGCGGCTGAACAGAGTAATGATGTTTTGCAAAAAGAAGCACTAACAACTAAGGCTGCGACGATACAGGAACAGTTGAACGCAAGTCAGAATAATCTAAGTGCTATTCAAAAGCAAAAAAATGCGATAGCCTCTAATGCTAAGACAGCAGCAACTAAGGCAGAAGCACTCGCTACAATGCAAAGCACGACAGCGACTAAGGCGGCGACAACTGCAAGTGTGTTGTGGAATAAAGCGACAACCGCACTCGGAACAGGAATAAAAAAACTCGGAGCAACGTTGAAAGCAACGCTGTTATCAAATCCGTATGCGCTCGCCATTGCCGGAGCGGTAGCACTTGCTGACGCAATTTATCAGATAATTACTGCCGAAAGCGCACGTGAACAAGCGCAAAAGTCAATTGATGAAGGGCTTGCAAAAGGATTCGCAAATGCAAAAAAGGAACTTGAAAAAACAGCAATTCCTGATTTTGCTAATTTAGAGAAATTAGAAGAAGGAACGAAAGAATATCAAAAAGCGGTTGATAATCTCGTAAAAAAATACCCAGAATTGAAATGGGTAATGGACGACAATACCACTAAGGCAGAATTGCTAAGCAAAGGTTACGATACTGTCCGCGATGCAATTATTCGCAAAAACAAAGCAGCAGAAGCCTCTAATGCTATTGACGCTAATAATGCTAAATTAACAGACAAACAAGAAGAAATATTAACAGAATTTCGTGAACAATTAGAAGAACAAGGGTTTTCGCAAGAAAAGGCGTATAAATTAGCAGCAGATTTTGAAAAATCTTTAATTGACGGGGTGTCATTTGACAAGTTGTCGGACGAGATAAAGCAAGTATTTGCTAATGACACAACGATATTTGGAAATTTTACTACCGCTGATGGGTTCTTTGCATCTATTAAAGAGGCGTGGACAGACCCTGCATATAAGCATTTTAACAGCCACCTCGAAGCGATGTTTGCAAGGATAATGAAACTTAAAGAGGCAAATGAAAAAGCGGCAGAAAGTGTCAAAGATTTAACGCAAGCACTCGAAGACCAGAAAGCAAAAGCGCAAGGCCAAAAAGATTCCGAAGATGAATGGTTAAAAGTTCTTGGCAGAGAATTAGAGGAAGTTACAGGCAAGATTAATTCTTATAGTTTGCAAGGTATTATTGCGGAAGGGTTGACAGGTAAGAAAGCGTTAAAAGAGTTGCAAGCGGAAAGAAATCGTATACAAAAAGAAATTGAGCAGACAAAAAAATATCTGACCGGCGACGACTATAATGCACAAAAAGCAAAGTACAAAAGGCAAATCGAACTTCATAAACAGTTTGCACAGCAATACACTCAAATCGAAATCAAGCGGCAAAACGAGATAAAAAAACTTAACGAAAGCCGTGATAAAAAAGGCGCAAATCAGGGCGTTATAGACTTGCAAATTGAGGAGTTAAACAAGAAGTCGGACGATGATTTGAAGTTGCTGTTTGCGAAGTTTTACAACGTTTCCGAGTCAACGGCAGAGAAGATAAAATCTACATTTTCGGACGCTCTTGCATTGCCGGTTGAACAAGCCAAAACGCGGCTGGCGGAGGTTACGGAACTAATAGAAAAAATCAAAGCAGTGTCGCAGAATGGAGACACAATAGCGACAAAGGAGCAGCAAGCAGCGTTGGAAGCAGAACGCGCAGGATTACAGCAAAATATCGACCTTGTAAGGGAAGAAAACAGCAAACGTATTGAAGCGTTGCAACGGCTCGGCGTTATCGAAAAAGAACAGGCAGAGAAATTGCTGTCGGACGAGGGCAGAAAGCAAATCGCAATAAAGGAGACATACGATGCTATTCGCAAGGAGTTGAAAACCATGCTCGATGCCGGACGCATTACAGAGGAGCAGTACGACAATGTAATGTGGAATGTTAACAACAATGAGTTTCACGAGAGCGAAGATGCCTTTATCTCCGCCTACGGAGATTTCGCACAAAAGCGAGAAAAACTTGTCCGCGAGTGGGACGCAAAACTGGCTGATATTCCGGAAGAATATCTCAAAGTCGCAGAAAAGGAAATGAAAGAAGACCTTGCTGCGATGGATTTTGAGAAGTTCAAAAAGGATTTGAACTGGGAAGTGATATTCGAGGACTTATCGAGCATGACTTCAAAACAACTCGTTCAATCGTTAGACAGATTGCAGTCCGCTTTTGAGGAAGCAAAAGATTCAATGACCTTTGAGCAGATTCTCGAATACAAAAAAGCAGTACAGTCTCTTAACAACGAGTTGGCTGCGCGGAATCCTTGGAAAACTATTGTTACATCAATTAAATCAATCAAGACCGGCAAAGATAATGCCGCAAAAGCGATAGAGGCGGAAGAAAAAGCACTTACCCGTCTTAATAAAGCAAATGCGGAGCGTAATGAACTGCTAAAACAAAAAGCGGATTTTGAAAAACTGTTGGCTGGCAATCCTGATGACGAATTTGGGCGGGACTTACAAACGTGGCTGTCAGAAAATGCAGAGAAACTCGAAAAAGCGGAAACAGAGGTTGCTGAGGCTACTGACGATTACACGCAGAAAGCAAAAGAGGCAAAACAGGCAAACGATGAGTTAGAAGACAGCGAAGGTAACTTGGCAAATTCTTTTATAAACGTCGCTAAGACAATCAGCAGTGCCGGAAATGCATTTTCTCAACTCGGCGACGCGATGGGCGAAAGCGGCGAGACAATGAAAGAACTCGGCGATACGCTCAGTTCAATAGGCAGCACGGTTGAAAGCACGATGTCTGCGATTAAGAGCGGCAGCAAATCAGACTTAGTAAGTTCTGCTATCTCAAATACTGTTAACATGGTTTCTGTTATAGTTAAAAGCAGAAAGAAGTACAACGAGGAGCAGAAAAATTGGAAAATAGCGCAGCAGCGTTTTGCTGACAATCTGAATGTTACCGCTATACAAAAAGTAAGAGAGAAAAACAAAGACAAAAACATCTGGTATACTGATTATAACGCGCAAGCGGACGACGCTGCGAAAGCATATCAGATGGCGCAGGATAAACTTCTTGCACAAATAGACAAACTTGACAAAGAGGGTAAGGCTAAACGCGGACAGCGTGGCGGCGTTGATTGGGGTGCGGTCGGACAAAGTACGGCATCGGGAGCAGCAGCAGGAGCGGCAATCGGTACTATAATCGGTGGTTGGGCAATGGGTCTCGGTACGGTTATAGGAACGGCAGTTGGCGGCGTTGTCGGATTTATCGGCGGCTTATTTGGCAGCAAGAAGAAAAAGGATATATGGGGCGGCTTGTTAACCGAGTTCCCTGAACTGGTCGAAATGGGTGTTGACGGAGAGGAACGAATTAACACAGCACTCGCTGAGCAGTTGATTGAGCAGGGTATGCTTAATGACGAGACCAAGGAAATGGTGGAGACTGCAATGAAGTATCAAGAAGAAATGGATGCGGCTAAGCAGGAAATTACCGATATTGTTTCGCAACTGACCGGCGAGATGGGAAATAACATAATGGACGCTCTTGTTGACGCTTTTAAGGCAGGAACTGACGGCGCGGAGGCGTTTGGTGATTCGGTTGACAAGGTATTAGAGAATATGATTAAGAAATTAATCTTTAATGCGGCATTCTCACAGTACTTTGATAAATTACAAAAGCAATACGAAAAAATCTTTTTATCTGGCGCAAGTCAAGCGGATAAAGTAACGATGCTTATGCAAGCGACAAAAGAGTTCAAAGATGAAGCAAGTACAGGCGTTGAGACGATGAACGAGTTTATGCGACAAGCACGAGATTACGGCGATACGCTCGGCATGAACTTATTTAAGGGCGACAGTGAGCAGCAACGTAACTCTGTCTCCGGCGGTATTGCGAATGTAACTCAGGATACAGCGGAAGAAATGAACGGACGCTTAACGCAGATTCAGTCGCATACATTTTCGATTAATGCAAGTGTAAAGCAAATGACGGAGTTTTCGTCGCAGCAATTGATAGTTTTGCGCAATATCAATACAGATACGAGCGAATTAGTTAAGACGGTTTCGGAAATGAAAGCAACCGTTGATGATATACAGATTAAAGGAGTTAAACTTAAATGATAGAATATACTCACTGAAAGTAACGCAACTGTAATGTGCAATTAATGCAAATTTATACATATTTTAACATTTTGAAATTTGCGTATGTGTTTTATTTTTAGTAAATTTGAGACGTTAATTTAAAGAGGAACTTTAAGATGACGATGTTTTTAAAATCTTACAAAAAAGCACTTTGTTTGCTTATTTTATTTCCGCAAGCATTTGCGGATTTCGTCAAGAAAAGAAAATGGATTGTTGCGGCTGACTGCGGTTTTGTCGCAGTAAGTTTATTGTTCGTACTCAGTCTAAGTTCGGGAAAGTCTGACGAAGATTTGCATATCGTAGACTTGACCGCTGCATACAATACGGGCAACGTTACGGCGACAAAAAAGATTGCGGTGGTAATTCACCATACCGCAGGAAACCCAAACTGCTGCATAAATGACATTGCGAAAATCCATCTTGGAGACCACAAATGGAGCGGAATTGGCTACCACTACTATATCGACAAGGACGGTGTAGTATATAATTTGCGAAGCGAGAACGAAATTGTTCCGCACTCGTATAATTTTAATAGCAACGCTGTCGCAATCTGCTTGGCTGGTAATTTTAATAATTACGAACCGACAAAGGCTCAGTGGGAGAGTCTATTAATGCTGACACGAAAGGTGCTTAAAACGCACGATTTGACAGCAAAAGACGTGTATAAACACGGACAAATGCGGGGAAATGCAACTGAATGTTGCGGAAAATTATTTGATATTGAAAAACTAAAAGATGAATTATGATGACTTGGGAAGAATGGTTAAAATATTACAAGGCATTGAAACGTGAATTTTGGATTTGCGTTTTGTCGGTGGTTTTTATCTTAGTAACGCCGTTTTTAATTTGTTGCGGTGGTGGAAACGCAGAAACCGAACAACAAACGGTGTTTGAACAAGCCGTAACGGAATACGAACAAACGACGGGCAGAAAGATTTATCCGTCTGGTCGTGAGTTCTTGCGTAAAGCTGCGGAACAGAAAGGATTGAATACAAAGTCCGAAATTATGGACTTAATTAAGTATAACGAAAAATTTATGTGGAAATGATGACATTAAACGAATATCAGGATAAGGCAATGCAAACGTGCATGCCGACAAGTTACAATGTTGCTTATATGCTTCTTAATCTTGCCGGAGAGGTTGGTGAGGTTTGCAGTAAGGTAGCAAAAGCAATCAGGAAAGGCGATATTGACATTAACGAAAATGTCATATCAGAAAAACGAGATTTAGGGACAACTTTAAAACTTAAAGAAGAAATTGAGTATGAAGTTGGTGACGTATTGTGGCAACTTTCGGGAATTTGTTCTGTTTTAGGAGTAAGTCTCGAAACCGTCGCGAAAAAGAATTTAAGCAAACTTGCCGACCGTCAAAAGCGGAATGTGATTGACGGGAACGGCGATAATCGTTAAAATATGAAAAACGTTATTACAATATCGACTGAGGTTGTTTTAGTTGCGTTAATTGTTGTGTATTTTACCGCATTTCGCAACGAAGAAACGAATGATTATCAAAAGCAATTTGATAGCCTTAAAACCGAAATTTCCCGCATAAAAGCGGAATTAGACGAGGTAAAGGCAAACACTGATACGTTGAAAGTTGGACAGCGTATCATTTACGACGAGGTGAAGAAAAACGCTGAAAAATCTTTTTGGGATTTCTTTTAAACCATAATTGATATAGTTTTTTCGATTTGTGTATTTTGTGTGTTATTAGGGGAATTAGTTTTTTGTAATTATTTTTCCAGTTTTTTATTTTGATTATTTGGAAGGTGCGGGATTAACCGCACCTTTTTAAAAAAAAATAAAAAAAATATGAGGATATATTGGAACATAACAGAGGGGGGCATTGTTCGTGAAGTCTATGAAGACGTTATTATCGCGGACAGGTCTTACCGTTACAAAGAGATTATGGGAGATAACAATGTTATCCTCAATTTCTCTTTAACGGAATTTATTGATTTTCCCGTTGGTGCGTGGATTCTGTTTACGGACATAACGGGCGGAGCGATAACGGAAAGTGAGCGATATACGCTTATGGAGACGGGAAATGTAACAAAAGTCTCTGAGCGGCAATACGACTACACACTAACCTTTGAAAGTGTGCAGTTTCAACTGTCGCGCTACAAATTCCGTAACCATGTGGACGGGCGGCTGAACTTCACCCTTACAGCGCAACCGCGTGAATTTATTCAACATATTATAAATAATTTAAACGGCTTTGGTCGTGATAGTGGCTGGACGATTGGTTCGTGTGTAGAAAGCACGGAAAAAACGCAATCTTTCAGCCACAATAGCATAATAGACGCGCTTAATTCTATTGCCTCTCTCTTTGAAACAGAATGGGAAATTGATAGTGCGAATAAGTGCATTCATTTGCGCAAAACGGAGTATTTTAAAGATAGCCCGTTGCCTTTATCGTATGGCAAGGGAAACGGCTTTAAATCGGGTATTTCGCGACAAAAAGGACAAGAAAATGCAATTGATGTCCTTTATGTCGAGGGCGGAGACAGAAATATAGATAGCAGCACGTACACATACACAAAAACAATCAAGGGAAAACAACAAACGCTACACTCGAATGTGTTAAGATTGCCGAAAAATCAGCAATTTTACTACAAGCCTGACGGGTCGGCTGACGGAACGGGGAAAGGGTTCGTGTATACCGCGGCGGAGATTGCGGCAATGTTCCCTGGTGAACATCAGGGCGAAATTCAAGAGTTTGTTAAGGACGCAATGATTGTTACGACCGATGAAGATGGTTTCGGAATTTTCCGCAAAAACAAGATAAATTTCGGATTGGAGGATAGTCTTGAACTTACAGAAATTTACCCGAAAAAAGAGTTAAAAATTACCGACGTATTTTTAGAAAATAAGGATAAGCGTTTTTGGAATATAACGGTGGGGCAGAATGATGTGGATTATAACACTGTCATTATTGCCGGCACGAAACCGACAGTTATTTTTCAGGACGGAATGTTAGAGGGCAAAGAATTTGAATTTTCGGCATACGACCACGATACAAAAACTTTCCAACTTGTTCCGCAAGCGATTGACGGTATCACAATGCCCGACCTTGCTATTGATGACCGAGACAGTGATGGGCATTACGGCAGTGGCTATATTCCAGCCGTTGGTCAAACGGTTGCAGTCTTTCACGTTAACTTACCGCAATCTTACATCGTAGAGGCGGAAAAAGAAATGTTATTAGAGGCTTGTCAATATCTTTATAAGCACGGAGAAGTTGAGGTCGAATTTAACGGCGTAATGGACGGCATTTGGAGCAGGAAAAGGTGGGAGGAAATCCGCTCGCATATACGGCTCGGTGGATTCATTAAATTCTTCGATAATTCGCTCTGTAAAGAGGGGAAAGACATCCGTATTACCGCCGTCAAGGAATACTTAAACAATCCGCACGCGCCCGAAATCACACTTTCTAATACAACGATTCAGCAGGGTGTTTCCTCTCAGTTAAAAAAAATCGCTCAAAATGAAGTTTATACGCAGCATAGTATAAACGTTGAGCATTACGAACAAGTACGATATACAGAGCGGACATACAGAGCCGCAAAACAAGAACTTAACGATTTCAAAGACGAAACGGAGAAAAAACGCGAAGAAGATAGGCAACGAATATCCAACAACGAAAAAAATATTGCGGATAATGATTATAAAATTAATCTTGTAGGTAAAGAAGTTGACGAACAAGGGAGACAGATTACAGCACTTGACGACCATCTTTCCGTTGTGGACGGTCAGATTGTAGATATAGACGGTAATATCGTAGACATCGGCGACCATCTTAAAGTTGTAGACGGTCAAATTTTCGATTTAAACGGGAATATTGTTAATATTAATAATCATTTTTCAGTTGTAGACGGTCAGATTGTAGATTTAAACGGGAATATCGTTAATATTAACAATCATTTTGCGGTTGTAGACGGGAAAATCGTTGCTATTAACGGTGATATAGTTGATATGAAAAATGTGATTGCGGAAACCGCTAAAAATGTGTGGGAAAATTATGAAAAAGGGATTAGCCCGCAAACGGTTGAAACAATGAAACTGCTGGTTGGAGACGAATCTACGCAGTTTGAGTTTGGAGTTGCTTATAATAGTGAAAACGCACAGTGTTCTAATGGTCAAGTTGTTAAACGGTGGGTATCTACGCAGTATCAGCCGAGTTTCAATCAAGAGACTAATACGTTTAGTAATTCCGCTATTATCCTCAAACACGTTGCATATACGGAGACAGCGGATAATGGAGAAGTAAAGTATCCGTATTGGTACATAAAGGGAAAAAATCAAGAAATACCGCCTGAGTTTGACGGCAAGACGTTAAAAATTTATATTCAAGCCGCAAAGGGAGCGACAGCAAGTTCTAATTTGAACAAGCAGTACGGTGATAGTAAAGCACCGTACGCGGAATTTGTTTTATCACCTGATTTATTATCACATACTGACACGTATTATTATTTACTATTTGGCTTTTTGGATAACAATAGGAATATTAGTTCGGTGTATGGATATACGGAAGTATCGGGCAATCACGTTACGGCTGGCGTGATTAAGTCTAAGTTTGGGGATACATACTTTGACCTTGACCATAACTTACTTGTCGGAAATATTACAATAAAAGACGGGACAATTCAGTCTGAATTGATTCTCGGCAATAAACGTAGCCCGAATTTAGGCGGTTTAACCTATAAAGAAATTTTAGACGGTACGAAAGCCGCTGTTGGCTCTTCGTATCCGATAGATTATGACGGGAAACGTGTAATAATGTGGCTCGGAGACGCAGAATTTCTATCTAACGGACGTTTGAAATGCCAAGGTGTAAAATTCTACAAAGACGGCTCGTTTACGATTAATGGAATAATTAATCAAAAGGCGGGTGAAAGTATGCTATATGTGCGCAAAAATACTGATTTTTATTACTCAGTCAACATCGAAGACGATTTAACGGTCGGCTCTGACGGCAGCGGCAATTTGGAAGTAAATGGGGCAGCAACAATTCACAACAGTATAACGATAGGGAAAAATTCTCGCGACACGAATCATTATGTTTATGGCAGCATGACCGGGTATCTATCTAACAATCTAAATGGCGTATACCCTGTTTTGGTATCATATTGCAAGATAGATTTGAGCAAGGCAGATACTAACAAATATTGGAATGCTCCGAATTTAACAACCTCAAACGGTGGTATAAAATACTTTTATGGTTCTGCGACGATTCAAGCGGGACGACCGGCGAGAGGCGTTGCATTAATAGGAATTGACGGATGGTGGGGAAACAGACATACAAAAGCGAATACAATAATAATCTGTAATGATACAAGCAATAATTATTACAGAGTATATGACCGAACGGAAAAAAATGCGCAAGATTATAACAAAGGAAATCTCTCGCAGTGGTCTTTCGCTATTGAAATATTCGATACAACAGAGCACGATGATGCATTTGAAGTTATGATATTTAAGACAAAGTAATAAAAAAATATCACTCTTAAAAATGTTTTCTCGGTGTTTTCCGAGACGAACGGAAAAAAAGTTATAAAAAATTATGACAAACGATTTGGATATTTACGGGAAAATGCGTAACTTTAAAGCGTGGCTGGAACAGAAAATTAAGGAACACGAAACGCTTGTAAGGTCTGAATACAACGACATACACGCACGTGAAAAACACCGCGCTGTTTCGGACGCTTATCAGGACTGTTACAGAGAATTGTTTGGAGATTATGAGTGAAGTAGAAGTATATGTTAATAATATTCCGCTTTGGGATTTAGGGGTGGTGTTAGGTAAGGATAGTTATAAATCTTTGTTACAATGGTCGCCGCTCAAATCTATTAATATTAATTCTTGGGCGGAACATAACTACGTAGACCCTGACTTGCTAAATCCTGTTTTGGATAAGCGGACTGTTACACTTAACTTTCACGCGCAAGGATTAGAGGGGTACGAAACTTTTATGGAGTACTTGCTTGAACATTCGAGCCACGTTTGGACATTCACGGAATTAGGCATAACTCTTAATTTACGTGTTATGCAGAACAGATTAACTTCCGTCAACAAAAAATGGCAGAGTTTCTCTATCGATTTCATTGACGACGAGCCTTACGGGCAGAATGTTCCTGCGGTTGACAATACGAAACTCGGTGGCGGTGGTTTCACGCTTGATGATTACACGTTTGATTTTTTCGGTGTGTGGATTTTGGCGGGAACTTTAACAGGGTTTCGACCTATCCCGAAAGTAAAAGAGCGGTTGAATATAAATGAAAAGTCAAGAGATGGAAACATCTACGATACTGGTGGAGATGTAAGAATTGATAGCGGCGAAATATCGGTAAAATGCCTGATTAGAGGGCAAAATATGATAGAGTGTGTAAATAATTACTACGCGCTGTTAAATTATATAAAACGCCCGAAAAGCCGCTTTATTTTCGTAAAATCGACAACGGAATTAATTGAATGTTATTATAAGTCCTCGCAATGTCAGGACGTTCACAAAAAATTAGCAAGTGGTTTGGCTGGTATTGCTTTTTCGATTACTTTTGTGATTATTGAAAAGGGGATAATCAAGGCACTTTCAAACGACCGTGAGCGGTTTGTGCTTACTGATTCGAGTGGTAATTATTTATGTGGGTAAATTAAAGGGAAATGGCAGCAGAAATTGAATTGAAACGGATAAATCAGTACGTTTCAGATTTGGTAGAAATTACAGACGTTGTAGGGGCATACGTCTATGGTATTAACGACAATGGAAACTCTGTCAAGATTGCGGTTTCGACTATTGCGGCGGAAGCAACTGATTATTCAAGTGCGATTAATAATTTAACGCAACTTTGCAATGGCAATGCGCAACTTATTCAGCAATTAAGGCAAGCGTTGACGGGAAAGTCTAACGTTGGACATCAGCATGCGATATCTGACGTTAACGGTCTAAATACGGAGTTGACAGGTGTTAAAGATAGGTTGCAAGCATTAGAAGAAGCGGAATTGGACATTGATTCGGAGTTATCGGAAAAGTCTAAAAATCCCGTGCAAAACAAGGTAATAAAGGCGGCGTTAGACAATCTCGATAATAAAATAGACAACAAACCCGACAGCGATACGACCTATTCCGCGGGGGACGGTATCAATATAAGCGGCAATAATAACGCTGTATCTGTCAAGATTGATAATGATACAATCAAACTCGTTAACGGTGTATTAAAAGCCGCACCTGCCGTAACGGTTGACAGTTCTTTGTCTGAAACGTCAGAGAATCCAGTGCAAAACAAGGTTATAAAGGCGGAATTAGACGGTTTGCAGTCTCAAATCGATGAGAAGCCTGACACTGACACAACGTATTCCGCTGGTAGTGGTATAGAGATTAATGCTTCTAATGAGGTTTCCGTTAAGATTGACGGAGACACCGTGCAACTTGACTCGCAAGGCAGACTGAAAGCCGCTCCTGTCGTAACGGTGGATTCTGCACTCTCAGCCACGTCTGAAAACCCCGTACAAAATAAGGTCATAAAGGCAGCATTAGACGCAAAAACAACTGATTCCGACCTTGCAACAGTTGCGAAAACGGGCAATTATAATGACTTAAATAATTTACCCGAAATTCGCACCGACTTTATTCCGAAAGTTAAAAATTTGGACGATTATGCGGCAAAGGACGGAGAAATTGTAATGTATGAGGGTGAAACAACTGAAAAATATGAATACGGAGCATTTTATAAGTTTCACTATGGTGATAATATCACTATTCCTGCAAATAGACCTTATTTCCAATTAACAGAAGATTTCCCGCATTTCCCGAAAGGATATTATGTGTACGCACCGGGAATGGACAAAGATTATAAATATAATTATACAAATTACTATGTCCACCAAACTGATTTCTTGTCCGGCGCAGTAATTAAAAACGAAAACGGTGAGCAAATTTCCACGGCACTCCAAAATTTAAATATTGGCGTTGGTAGTTCTCTCGCTCCGTCAAGTAGAAAGACACCTTTAAATGCTGATTTATTTCAAATAGGAGATATAGCGTGGGACGAATTAAACAATCTTTATAAAGTAACGGAAATAACTTCAAGTGCTTTACACTTAGAGTTATACCGTCAAGCGTATAATGGAAAATGTACGTTAGATAACGGCAAAACGTGGAAAGAATTGTCTGAGATTATTGGGCAAAGAGTATTTCCGTTGGATAGGTTTGGTGCTACGGTTTTTGCGGGCTATCCTGGACTTTATGTGAATAGCCGTGGGGATATGGTTGTACTTATTGCAGGAAGTGAAAGGGATAACCCAAAATATAAATACGGGTGCTTTAAACGCGCAGGTAAAGCAGGTGGATACGAATGGCTCTGCGATGGATTCCTTAACAAAATAAATTACAGCAGATACAATCTAAGTAATGCTGAGGAAATTTATTTTAGCGGCTGTACGGACATTCAGACACAACCGTATGAGCAAGTCATAAGTGGAAGTGGCTGGATTCGTCATTATACGCAGCCGAATCCCGAAATTCCCGAACCCGAACCCATACCAGACCTCTACATAGACGAAAAGAATATGGAATTGCAGTTACGCAAAGGTGATAACGTCTTTTCAGGCGTTGACCTTTCGTTTCTTGCTAAGGATGCAGTATTACAAAATGCGGAGTTAATAACCACCCCCGAAGTTGGCGTGGAATTAGAATTGCCGTATTTCAAATTCACGTTTAACGCGGATTCCAGAACACCGATTATTCGTGTGTCGCTTGCGGCGTTTGGTAAGAGTATATCATTCGACATTGACGCATATCTGTCGGAAGTATCAGAAAATCCAGTTCAAAACGCTGTAATCACGGCGGCTCTTTCCGCAAAAGCAAATAGTGCAGACCTTAATGATTTGCAAACCGCTTTCAATGAATATGTCAATCAAAATTATTTAGAATCGCAGTTAAAGGAAACCTCAACAAAAGGGGTACAAAACAGAATTATAACGGCTGCGGTTAATGATTTGCAAAGTCAAATTAATGCAATTAAAATTGTCGGCGGAATGAAATTAATTTCAAACTTTGACGAATATCAGGGCTACACGGGGGAAATAGTTAAGTATACCGGCACGACAACGCAGAACTACGTACACGGCTATGACTACGAATTTGTAGGCGGTCAGACAACGACTTCGGTTACTATTCCTGCGGGTGGCAAGGTAATAACTTTTTATCATCCTGACGGCACGACGGAAACAGGCTACGAATTAGCGAATACAGAGTTAGATATTACACCGTATCTAATTTATCCTGATTCGTTAACCGTTACAGCAGAAGACGGTGGCGACTATACCGACGCTACAAAATGGAATGTTGGCGGCAATCGTATAACAGAAATCGGCAAGACTGGGGACTTGGTAATATACGACGAAACGCACGAGGGGGAAATTATAAGTATAGAATTTCACTTTCGTGTGCGGATTGGTAGTCAAAGTAGTACTAATTTTACAGCAATGGGCAACGATATTACATCTGCCCTGAACGTTGTTTTGTCGGCATTTGTGCAACAAGGTTACGCGGAAAGCGATATTAATGTAGATTCGGTTGACTCTGCGATTTGGACAGTCCAAATGGACGATGGACATACATACGAATTAACGACAACAAGCAGAAACGGACAAGGAGAACAACCCGCGCTCACGCTTTTACGCTCGGACGGAAAACGTTTATTCTGTCAGTCGGCAAGTACGTACTACAACAAGTGTATATACATTGCTTCCGAGTTTCGCATATTACCGGTATTTGACCTTATAAATGATGGAGTTATCAATCTCGGAAATAAATATGTCTACTATCTTGACCCGCGTTACAATGGCGGAGATACTATACAAATGAATAGTAATCCGCACATAGGAACGTATAACAGCCTTGCAGTTCTATCTGAACCGTTGACTTTAACCGTTCCCGACGTTGAATATGACGAATACGGACAGCCGCACGAATCAGAATCGGGGCATTGGGAACAAAGGAACGCGCAGCCGGATAAGATACCAGTATACGAAGAACAAACAGAAACATTAATTTTTTAACATATAAGGAATTATGGCAAAAAAAATAAAAAATATTAAATTAGGCGGAGTTACTTATCAACTCCAAGACAGCGAACTGACCGCGTTAGTTAATTCACTTTTAGCAATGGCCCTCCCGACATCAACGCAGGGAGAAAGTTACTGGGTTCCAACTACGACCGACAAAACGCAATGGGACAATATCAAAGTGTTAAAGTTTTTTAACCTTAAAGGCTCGGTTGCCTCTTTTGCGGACTTACCAGCAACGGCGACAACGGGCGATGTTTACCTAATAGCAAACGCAACAAGCGGGTTCACGGAGGAATGGGTTAAGACGGATACGGGCTGGGAAATGCTCGGTACGGTAAGCGGTCAGGTGGACATCAGCGGCAAGGCTGACAAGTCCGAAATGGTTATCACGGACGGCACGGGCGCAAACGCAGACAAGGTTACTATTCAGTTAAAGCAAGGAACGTCTGCAACGGTTTTGAAATCACATCAAGATATAAGCGGCAAAGAGGACAAAACGCAAGTAAAAGCCCTTTTCGACGGCTTTACAGCGACGTTAATAAGTGGAACGACAGATGAATACCTTTTGACTATTCCGCAATGCGACAGCAACGGTTCTATTGTAACTAATTCTTAGAGGCATGGCACGGATTACAGAAATAAACGTACAAGGCACGACTTATAATTTAGGGAAGCAAGTGAACGATGGTAATATAATGTTTACTCGTAACAATGTCCCTATACCTTTGTCAGCACCGAATAATACTGAAAAAAGCACATTTTCTGCCAATCAAGCGGAGAATGTAGTTTGTAATATTGATGTTCCTGAGAAAACGTCAGAACTTACAAATGATACTAATTTCGGTAGTTTGTCAGATATACTTGTTGATGGTAAGGTTATTCTTTGGAATAACACTACACAAAAATTGGAAACTGCCACAACAGACCAATTAAGAAACCTTTTAATGTGGGTAGGTACTGAAACGGAATTACGTACTCTTGTGTCAAATGAAGGTTTAGAAGAGGGGAAACTTTACGCCACTCTTGATAATAGTTATTTTTCATAAAGGAGGTTTAAATGGCACTATTTATTGCTAACAACGGACAGTTGCAGACTATTAAGGGAATTTATTACGCAATGACTGAGGATTATATTAATGCGACGTTATTTCATAATCTTGTCCCAAAAACAGCAACCGAGATTAGATTCCTTTATGCGTCTGATAACCCCGACTTAACTGATTATCAAAGGATAGGTTACTGCGATAACAATAACTTTATCGAGGTTTTGAATAGCGGGACTAAGTATATTATTATTAATCCCAGGAAGAACTATATATATGCACCTGTTAGTTGTAATTCTTTTTTAAATAGTTATAATAAATTAACCACTTGCATATTCGATAATTTCGACACAAGGAATACTACAAGTATGAATTATATGTTCACTAATTGTAGCAGTCTTACTTCACTTAACTTTTCCAGTTTCAATACAGAGAAGGTTACTGACATGCGTAGTACGTTCAGTGGTTGTAGCAGTCTTATTACTCTTGATATAAGTAGTTTCAACACTGGCAATGTTATCTTATTCGGCTTTATGTTTAATAATTGTCGTAGTCTAACCTCACTTAATGTTTCCAATTTCAACACAGAAAAGGCTACGTATATGAGTGGTATATTTTATAATTGCAGTAGTCTTACCACCCTCGACGTTTCCAATTTCAAAACAGAAAATGTTACGAGCATGGGCGGTATGTTCTTTGGTTGCAATAGTCTTACTACACTTAACCTCTCTAATTTCAATACAGAGAAGGTTAAAGCGATGGATATTATGTTTAGTGCTTGTAGTAATCTTACA
>Ga0326512_10000114_pt1 | contig 65321 bp, 36 predicted proteins | sample 1_2617_0518_D_FD_203652 | JGI IMG/M metagenome (GOLD analysis project Ga0326512, IMG submission 203652) | Bovine rumen microbial communities from UC Davis, California, United States - 1_2617_0518 | ecosystem: Host-associated > Mammals > Digestive system > Stomach > Rumen | place: USA...
CACCACCTGTCACACCGTCAATAACGTAGATAGGCTTGGTGTCGCTGTTGGTACCAGCACCACGGATGGCTACCTTAAAGCCGTCACCTGGCTGACCAGAAACAGCCTGAATCGTTACACCAGGACTCTGGCTCTGAAGAGCACCGAGGACCTGTGTGGTGTTCAACTTGGCGATGTCCTCACCTTTTACTTCTACAGTGGCACCAGTAACCAGTTTTTTCTTCTGGACACCGTAACCCACTACGACAACCTCATCCAGCATGGCGTTGTCCTCCTGCAGGGTGATGTTGAAATTAGCCTGATTGCCTACTGCCACCTCCTGAGTGGTGTAGCCGATGTAAGAGATGACCAAGGTTGCACCTGGTTTCACGTTAAGTGTAAAGTTACCGTCGAAATCAGTAACGACACCATTGGTCGTTCCTTTCTCAACAACACTTGCACCAATCACGGGACCCTGTGAGTCACTGACGATACCCGTGACCTTCTTCGTTGTCTGCTGAACAGCCTCCACCGATGCCTCGGGGTTAGCGGCCATTACAGGTGAGTACACGCCCAACAAAGAGCACGCACCCATCAGCAGCGCTGTCTTTCTGATTTTTTGATTCATACTTAAGTATTTTTCTTAGATTGATTGGATAAATACATTTTTAGGTTATTTGAGTGGAGAACATATCCCCTTCCACGCCAAGCCCCTGGGACCCGCAATGGCAGAATGCTAATTACTTTGTTATACTAGTTATGGTTTCAATTTTAAATATTATATTAATAGTAGTTATACGGTCTTACGTGAATTTTTTTCACGGTGCAAAAATAAAACTTTTTTACGAAATGAAGCTATCTTTATTTGACAAATTTTGATACTATTTTGCTTTTTTGCTGTTTTCCGATAGTTTTGTTAACAAAATCAACCTTATTTAGTCAATAAGTGTAAAAGGGACGATATGAGTTAATAACAAAAAGAAGAGGGTCCGTTATGCAAACGGACCCTCCACCTTATTTATAATTAAATATAGTCTTAAGGCACAGCAACGATCTTATTAACCGTGAGGCCATCACCTTGCAGGATGATTGCAGTGTTACTCCATCCATCAGCGATCTCACCACTGATACATTTCAGCATGTCCTCCGTGACAGGCACCTCAATCTCCTCCAGTTCACCTGACCAGTCGTTACAAGATACACCGGCGAATGATCCCCAGTTAGGATTATTCCACTGAATCTGTCCAGTAGTTCCTGCAGCCTTATAAACCACAAACTTAGAGCTTGTTGTCAATCCAATATTCTCAAGGGAAGGATCACCCATACCTCGCATGATACGAATCTTACCGGCATCATCTCCCCATGAAGGATAGTAAGGATATTGCAGCGTTGGCGATGTGCTTCCACCTTCGTTTTGATATACTGTGAATTCCTTGATATCATACTCCGACGGGCCGGCTTCACCATCTTCTACCCAGATTTCTTCCTGGAAGTAGAGCTCGATAGGTGTATAGCCAGAACCTGTGAAGAGCAGATGCTGCTCATCAAGAAGGTCGAGGATAGGATCACCAGCGAAATTAATCTCAATGTAATAGGTTCCATCACCATTATCAATTATGCGCTCATCACCTGTGGAGATATCGTTTCCAGTCCAGGTGACACTCCACCAACCTGTGGTGATGCGCATCTGAACCCAGTCACTTCCTAGAGCAAGTAGATAGAACGAACCGGTCTTCATCTTTTCCCACTGATCGGCAGGCACGGTGTAACATTCCTCACCTGTTCCATGACCTTCTCCGGCAATGCGATAGTTTGCGTTACCCCAATCAACAACACCAATTGACGTATTATTCTTCCAAATACTGGTTTTCACAATCTCCCAGTGTCCTGTAGCAGCAGGCTCATAGGCGAGCTCTGGCATAGGGATCTTCTGACCGTCATAGGTGTATATATAACCCACAAAAGTACCTTTGTAAATATTAAACTTGGGAAGGGTAAAAATAACATTACTTGTACCTTGACGATAGAAATCCTTATGGTCTATCAGCATAACATTCCCATCTGCATCGAGCAACTCTACAGCATTGATAAACTCTAGGTCAGAACCATAAATGGTAATATTAGTACCACCAGTAACAGTCTCACCCGGTTGTTTGTCAAAACCAGTCACTATTGTTTTACCAACAGTCAAGGGCAGGCGTGACTCAGCCTCGGCATCGATAGTGCGAACAATAATTTTACCACCATCAGAAGCAATGCCTGAGGGAGCTTCTACCCTGATCATGTCATCGCTGACAATTTCAAAGTCAGTTACCTTCACACCACCAGGGAATTCTATTTCAGTAACCTCAGAGAAACCTGAACCATTGATGGTCATCGGCTGGTTGGTGACTACCTTGGTCGGAAAGAACACTTTGATGCCCAATCCTACATTAGCCGAACCATTGTCGTCATCACTAGAGCAGGCTGTGAAGGTAGCTCCAATCAGAACCACCGCAAGCAGCGTACTCAAATAATTGATTATATGTTTCATAATTCTACTATTTTTCAATTTTTCAATGTCTATTCAACTTCCCATCCTGGGTTCTGAGTCAGATTAGGATTCTTCTTCAGCTCCGACTGTGGAATGGGATAGAAATAATACTTGTCATCCCACTGACGAGTAACAGGAGTGCGTGAGAGTATCAGACTGCTGCTGATAGTTGCCAACTGGATGTTCTTAAAGTACTGGGGACCTTTCTTCCAACGGCGTACATCCCAGAAACGTTGGTTCTCGAAGGCGAACTCCACCAGGCGCTCACGCTCATAGCGCTTAACCCATGCCTCACCATCCTCGGTGAATTCCGGCATCTGGATATCAGCACGATTACGCAGTACGTTGACAGCCTCATTTGCAGTCATACCGAAAGTAGCATCGTTAGCGCTGCCTGTAGCATTGAATACTGCCTCTGCATAGTCAAGGTAGAATTCTGCCAAGCGGAACACGATCCATGTATGACGACGTCTAGTCTGATTGTCGGCAGTGGTCACACAAGAACCATCGACAAACTTACGGAGATAGTAACTCGTAGGAGTAGCTCCATACTTAGGAGCACCATTGAATCCACCGACAAATGACTCTATTGCTTTCGCCTGAGCACCGTTACTGGGCCATTCATCACCATTCTTTACAATAGTGAGGGCGAAACGTGGGTCAAGCCCCTCATAAGGATTAAAGCTCTCAAGGTCGGAGACATCGATACTGCCAGGATAACGCTCGCCAAAAGTCTCACCATTGTCGGCAAACTCATACTGGTCTACCAGACTCTGAGTAGGACAGTTGCCTGAAGAACCATTTTCCACTCCAATAGGATAGTTTGCTTTCTCAAAATCATTACTTTCACCACGACCGATCGCAAAAATCATCTCGGGATTGAAGAAAGCATCATGTCCCCACAATGCGCCATAAGCACTAAGTTTCAAGCCCCATGTAGAAGCATTATCGAGGATGTACTTACATGCTTCAGCTGCTTGAGCCCACTTGGTCTTGTCGCCCGTCGGATTATGAAGCGGAGAAGCGGCATAGAGTAAAGTACGTGCCTTGAGTGCAAAGGCTGCGATACGAGTAGCACGTCCGATCTCAGCACCATTCTCAGTCTTGTAGGAAACTGGTAGATATGGAGCAACAGCATCACACTCCTCTACAATGAATTTCACAATCTCATCGGCTGGGGTACGCTTCACATTATTAGCCTGCCCGTTAGTCAACGTGGTCGTTACCAGAGGAACATCGCCATAGGTCTTAAACAGCTGGTAGTAGAAGAAGGCTCTCAGGAAGCGAAGCTCATAGGGGAACTTCTCCATCTGATCCTTCCAGTCAGGATAGGCGGGATTGTATTCCCAGTCAGAGATATCTGTCTGGTCAATCTTCTCCAGATACATGTTAACATCAGCGATAGCCGTATACGACTGTGTCCATGTTCTGTCATAGGGATTGGCTGGGCTCCAGCCACCATTCCAATAGTTGTTAACAGCACCTGTCTCAAGGGCATACTGAGCCTCGTCAGTAGCTCCGGCAAGGAAATAGGCACTATTATTCTCAAACTCATTATTATATACCTGTGCATAGACACCAGATACCAGACCCTTAATTCCCTCATTGAAATAGGTGAATGTCCACTCCTCGTCTCGGCTGTTCTCCTCCGTATACTCCAAATCGGCACAAGAAGTCAGGAAACCACACAGGATGGTGCCCAGCAAGAAGCAAGAAGCAACATGGTAGAGGGTGCGGCTGCTATTTATATGTTTGATATTCATAACCTTTCGATTTTTCAAATTATTGCTTATCATTTATCATGTCTTAGAATTCAACGGAAAGACCAACATTCACTGCCTTCATTACAGGATAGCCTGTGTTGAGATTCTCAGCATCCAAAGCATCGATATTGGTAGAGGACAAGAGATTCTGTCCCTGTACGAATATCTTAGCACTGGTGATCTTCAGAGGCTCAATAGCCTTTGCAGGCAACTTGTAATAAATCTCACAGTCACGCATCTTCAGCCATCTGGCATTACGATACCAAATAGTGGAGTTCTGGGAATTGTTTGCCACATTCTCCGTTGAAAGACGTGGATAGAGGGCATTCTCGCCTGCTACATCGAAGCAGTTATTGTAATATTCCTGAGAGAGGTTACGGTTGTCGGAGAGTGCTCCCCAGACACCATCCACATAGCGGATGTTCTTCACCTGATGAGCTGCACCCTGGAAGGTGGCATTGATACCAAATCCCTTATACTCTGCTCCTAGGGTGAAAGCATAGTTAATAGTTGGGAAGGCATTGCCATAATCCTGTGCCACAAAGTCATTCTGATTGATGACACCATCTTCGTTGACATCCTTATACTTGATATCACCGACCTTTACCTGTCCGAACTGCTGCTGAGGGCTGTTGTCAATTTCCTCCTGGCTCTGGAAGAAGCCCAAGGCAATAAGACCACGCTCGTAATCAGCAGGACCATCAATCAATGAGAGGTTAGGATAAGCGGGATTCTCAATCCACTCCAATATCTTGTTCTTCACTGTTGAGAACGAGAAACCGGCGTTCACATTCAGACCGTTTTGGAAAGTCTTAGCATAACGCAGTCCCAGTTCCATTCCGTAACTTGCCACACGACCCTTGTCATCGTACGAGGATTGGATACCAACCACTGCGGAGTTAAGGGAATTTGCACTAACCAGAATGTTACGACGTTGCTGATAGAACAAATCAAGTGTAATATCCAACGAATTGAACAACCTCAAGTCTGTACCAAGATTGGCTTTATAAGCAGCCTCCTGCACGAAATTGTCTGTGGGGAATTGGGTCAGGAAGGCACCCCATGAAGAAGAGAAATCATCACCCATCCAGAAATTACCATGACCATTATTCCATCGAGCAAGCCAGAGTCCTGCCTCGGGTACATAGTCAGTATGCTGGATACCACCAGATAGACGAACCTTACCATAATTGAAGATCTTGTCTTCAGGCTTGTTGATGTAGATATAGCCTAAACCTAATGTGGGAGAGAAAGCCCACTTGGCAGGATAGCTGCGATTGGAGCCGTTAGCAGCAAGGACAACATCTGCCATGAAACGGTTAGCGTGGTCATAGTGCAGGGCAAGCTGCCAGTTAGTGCGATACCATGTATTGCTTTGACCGTCACGAATCTCACCCTTTACGTTATAGTTGGCATTGGCAGCAAGATTGTCGCCATTATTCAACTGCATAGCATACTTGAATCCTGCGTTGAAGGTTGCGATACGCCATTGTGCGTCAACCCAGTGGCTAAACTGTAACTTATCCTCTACGGTACCCATCACCGTCTCATACAAATCACCGGCGCCATCATACCAGTTCCAGCCATACTGATAACCTTTTGAACGTCTCTCAATGGTGTTGGAAGAGTTGTCGTAGGAAGCTCCCACATAGAACTTCAGACCCTTCGTGATAAAGTCAAGGTCTTGTTCCAAAGTCATGTTCGCCCAGATCTGACGCTGATGAGTCTTCTGGAAACCAGCACCCTGTGACTTCGCCAAGAGGTTGTTGTCACCAAAAGTCTGGCTACCACCCCAAACTGGTCCCGTTGGTCCGAGTCCGACAGTCTTGATGGGGAATGCCAAAGCTGGCACCTTATACAAATGCCACCAAGCATCATTTGAGTTGATATTGGGCACGCCGTTGGTCTCCATCAGGATACCCAGTACATTAGCACTTACACGAGTGGTCTTACTTACCTGGAAGTCCACATTAGCACGGATATTCAACTTCGAATACTTCAACTGTGAGTTAAAGTCACCCTGATCGGGATTCTTATACAATCCACGAGCATCGGTGTAGTCCAACTGAGCGTAATACTGTACCTTCTCAGTACCACCGAAGAAAGAAAGATAAGTATTCGTCTCATGAGCAGTGTTTTTGAACACCTCATCCTTCCAGTTTATATTAGGATAAACATAAGGATCACTGCCATCTCTGAACTTCTCTAATTCCGCATCGGTATAAGCAGGAGTGCCACCGTCATTCAAACGGGCACGGTTCAGTGCGTTGGCATAGGTATAGGCGTCAACCATGTCTGCCATCTGGGGATCAAACTGGAACTTATGAGAGAAGCCCACCTTAAAGTGGTATTTTCCGTCCTTTGTACCACGCTTGGTCTTCACCAAAAGCACACCATTGACACCCTCATGACCGTAAAGTGCTACGGCAGCAGCGTCTTTCAAGACGGTAACACTCTCCACCTCTTCTACGGAGAGGCGGTCGATGGGTCGCTCTACACCATCCACCAGGATGAGGATACCGGCTTCCCCTGGAGTGTCACTCCACTGACCGTTTCGGAAAACCTGAGTGCCATTCTTATTAGCAGTCTGGGTTCCACGGATATTGAACGTAGCACCACGTCCTTCCTCGCCCTTGAAACCAGTATTCTGGTAGGCGTTCAAACCAAGAAGCTTACCGTACAGGGCATCTGCCAAACTGATGGCTGAAGTGCGGCGAAGTTCTTCTGCAGTAATCGTTGTTGCTGCCGCAGTCGTGAGAAACTCTGTCTGCTCCACGCCATAGCCTAAATCTACCTTCTGCGACTGCTTGTCGCTCAGCGTCACCTGGGCATTCACCGCTAATGGAGCGCCACAAAGTCCCGCCAAGGTATATATAAATATATTTTTAAGTTTCATAGTCATTTCTATTATTCAATTCTTCAATTTTTCAATCATAAAAGAATTACCAGCCAGGATTCTGAGTAAGTCCATATCCTTTCTGAATCTCCACACGAGAAACTGGGTCAAGATACCACTTGTTCGTCCAATAACCAGGAACCCACCATTGACGAGCGCCATTGACAATCTGAGGTTTCTCGTATTCAAACTTCGGCCATGGTGTACTTGGATCCCACTGTGTATCACCATCAGTCATACGATTACCGGCAGCATCCAGACGATAGATTCTGATTTCATGAAGTGGCTTGGTAAACAAGTCCTGACACTTACGGCGAATCATGTCATAGACACGGTCACCACACTCAGCACCAATCTCGCAGTTACGCTCACGGAGAATCTCTTTAATCAGGTTCTCCTTATTGGAAGTCAGATTCAGATCTGGGTTTTTGACTTCCAGACGCTTAAGACCTACACGACTACGAACTACATGTAAATCGTCCAAAGCACCACGGAAATCACCCGTTTCAGCTTTAGCCTCTGCACGAATCAGATACATCTCTGCAAGACGGATATAAGAAACGCCGATATAGTCATCATTCATTCTGTCGTTCGTATAGTCAAGCATCCACTTGAATTTTCTGTAGCCAGATGCGCAGTCGTCGCTGGCATAGTCTCCAAACTTGTCTTTGTTGTTATACATTGCACCACCGACCCATGTGTCAACATAAGATTGACCAGCATAGTCAAAACCAGCAGGTAACGACTGTCTGGGAACCAACATGGTCTCATACAAACGAGGGTCACGGTCGGCAAAGATATCAATACCCTCAGGATTATTGCCTGCTCCATAAATATTCTCATATGGGAAATTACGACCGTCCTGCATGCCAAAGCACTCCATCAACTCGTTGGTAGGAACGGCACCACCTTGACGAAGACCGTCGATACAGAAGCCTTCCCAGCCCCAACCCCATTTGTTATTTCTGGAGCCATCGGGATTAATATCATCTGACAAGTAAAAAGATGGTTGAGCATCAAAGAGCTTCTCATGACGTGTCTCAGTGTTACGATAACGATAAGCACGACGATAAGCCATGCGATAACCTGCCTCATCTTCCGTTTCAGGCTGAACCAACTGATAATAATTACCATTAGCCGCATTGTCATCAAAGAACTCATTGCAATACTGCAAGCAGCGGTTCCACAATGTGGGATCTTCCTTACCGAACCATACATGTTCCGCATTTTCCAATCCTGTAGGCGTTTTGGTATAGTTAATATAAGGTTCAGAATTATTGAACAGAGGAGATGCGGCATGCATCCACAACTTGGCACGAAGGGCACGAGCAGAAGCACGGGTCAGACGACCTGACCACTGACCGATTTCATTATTAGGAATATTCCAGATGAATCCTGGCTCCTTAATCGCACAGTCAAGCAAAGAGTCGATGAACTCAACCGTCTTAAAAGCTGTAGCACGACCTTCTTCAAAGCCTTCTCCTACTGCATACGATTTTTTTACAAGGCAGAGACCACCGAAATTACGGAAAGCGTCAAAGTATCTGCTTGCCATAATGGTATAAGCCTCTCCACGAAGACGACTCTTTTCTGCATCAGACATATCTGGAATCTTCTCCATATTTTCTACCAACAACCAGCACTTACGAACGGTCTCATAAATAGAAACACGACCGTCACCACTTGGATTACCGGTTTTATAGGCGAATTTTCCTTGATAGTTACCATTAGGATTATCCTGACTATCCTCTGTCAAGTTTCCTGTGTAGTAGGTCTGCTTAGGACCACCCCATCCACAATAGCACTGATAGGAGTCTGACAACGCATCGATAGGCGTAGCATTCATCATATTTCCTGTAGTGTAAGTACAATAAATCTGTCCGTAAGCACTCCACAGGAAGTTGCGAGCATATTCTGCCTTAGAGAACACCGTATCAACATTCACATCAACACCAGGGGCTTTCTCCAAGAAGGCATTACCCACATTGATGTCGTCGACACAGGCAGTGAAGATGCCCGTAGCCATCACCAAAGCCAATATGTAATTAAATATCTTTTTCATAATTTTCTTTTACTTTAGAAGTTAACTTGCATTCCGAAATTGTACACACGTGTCATCGGATAACGCATACCAAGATCAAGTCCGGTGCCTGGTGCCTCAGGGTCATTACCCTTAAAGTCAGCAATGGTAATCAGGTTCTGACCTGATACATAGAAACGTACATAGTTAAGAAGTGGTAACCATTTGGGTTTGTTAATGGTATAACCAAGCTCAATATTCTTCAGACGCACATATTTAGAGTTGATCATCCAAGCACGAGAGTCACGGTTGTTATGAACACGGTTGTTAAATGAAATACGTGGCAGGATGGCATTGGGGTTATCCTCGGTCCAAGAGTTGTCGGCAACCCACTTTACCAAAGCTGAAGTATTGGTAGAACCAAACTGATCACGGAAGTATCCGTTCAGTGTACGACTGGTGTTATTAGCACCTATCCACAGCATCGAGAAATCGAATCCCTTCCAGTTAACGTTAGCATTAACAGACCAAGTGATCTCTGGGGTTTCAGTATAGCCGAGAGGCTTCTGGTCATTTTGGTCAATAATACCATCATCATTCAAGTCTACATAGACGGCGTCACCGTATTTCAATTCAACATTCTGATCTGGCATCTCCACGTTAAATTTCTCCATATAACGCTCCTCGGTACCTGGCTGATAGAACTCAAACAGCTCGTAACCGAAAGGCTGTCCTACAGGCAGTCCCGTACGGCTCAGATAATCATACATTGGCGGTACCTCGAGCATATCAATCACTTTGTTTCTAGCAAAGGCGATACTCGGACTAATGCTATAGCGGAAATCACCAATCTGGTCTGCCCACTTCAAAGTCAACTCATAACCGTGATTCTTCACACGACCCTCGTTGACATAGCTCACTGGCAGACTGGTCACTGCTGGCAGCAGAGAACCATTAGACACCAAGATGTCCTTACGGTCTTCCCAGAATATATCAAAGTTCACTGTCAGACGATCGTTGATAAAGGCGGCATCAACACCAAGGTTCCACTTAGAAGCGGTCTCCCAAGTAACGTTCGGGTTACCGGCAGTCAATTCTCTAACTGCTTGTAGCCAACCTGCACCACCTGTACCGAAGTTTGCGCCACGATCTTGTGGGTTAGAAGTCATCGTACCACGATAGAACTGCCATGCACCTGGCAGATAGAGGAAACGAGCACCATTGGTATTGTCATTACCGACCTTACCCCAAGAACCACGCAGTTTCAAATAACCGATATACTTCTTGATGGGTTCCCACCACTTCTCACTGGATGGAATCCAACCTACAGAGAAAGAAGGGAAGGTACCATAGCGCTTACCCTCAGCAAAATTCTCTGAACCATTGTATCCGATATTGAAGTCAATCATGTAACGGGTATCATAGTCATAGGTTACACGTCCTACAAGACCTACATAACCTTTAGGAATTGATTCGTAGATGCTGCCATCGGAATCCCAAGGATAATAAGTTTTGCTCTGGTTGTACAACAACAATGCTCCTACATTGTGTTTACCGAACTTACGAGCATAGTTGAAACTTGCCTCAGCATACCAGTTACGGCTTCCCCATTTTGCCTCAGAATAAGGTATCGGCCATGTGATATTCTCCTTGCGAAGAACTTCTTCTCCCGCAGAATTAAGTGTTGCCACATAAGTGACACCCGTACCAAATCCATTCTGACGGTTCTTTCTAGCAGTATATTCGGTATTATAAGAACCTTTAATCTTGAAATCCAAACCTGGAGTAATGAAACTCATGTCAAGTTTGTACTGAAGGTCAAGGTTCAACACATTAGTACTCTCATTCTGATAACCTAAGTCATAATAGTTAGAAAGAGCGTCACGGTCATAAGTTCCTACAAGGTTCTTGTCTGCAATAATGTGACGACCTTCTCCATCAACACCAATACCAGCGTATGGGGTAGCACCTTGCAGATAGCGGAAGATGAATCCCTCACCACCACCCATCGTGGTACGATTCTGAACGCGACCTCCTAAGGTCAGTGCTAACTGGCTGTACTTGGATACGTCAATGTCCAAGTTAGCACGATAGTTGAAACGATTGAACTTAAACGTTTCATCATCATTCTTAGAGAAAGTCTTAAAGAGAGAGTTCTGGTTCAAGAAACCAGCAGAAATAAAGTATCTTACTTTCTCCGTACCACCACTGACATTCACATTCACCTGCTCCTGCCATGCAGCATCCTTCATCATATATCCAATCCAATCGGTATTGGGGAAGGTTCTCGGCATGTCACCTTTACGGAAATGGTCCATGACATCCTGGTTGAATTTGATACCCGTAGCAGCATACGGAGTGTAGTCTGTGATATTAGTAGTACCTGGCCATTGGCTCATGGGCAGAGCATCCGTGATAGCAGTATAGTTCCACATCTTTCCATAAGTATAGGAATCAGCGAAATCTACGAATTGTGAAATCTGCTGAATAGCTGCGCTTGCCGAAACAGTAACAGATGCTTTACCTGGAGCACCACGCTTGGTAGTAACAAGAATAACACCATTAGCACCACGCACACCAAACACAGCTGTTGCCGAAGCATCCTTCAGGATAGAAATGTCCTGAATCTCATTGGGGTCAAGTTGTCCGAATGGGCGCTCAACACCATCCACGAGGACGAGAGGATCTGCACTATTCAACGAACCGGTACCACGAACACGGATTGTAGGTGCATCGTCACCAGGCATACCAGAATGCTGTACTACCGAGATACCTGGCAATTTACCCTGCAAAGCATTTGCCACGTTGGCGACAGGTGCCTTCAACAGCTCCTCACCACCTACTGCAGAGACGGCACCCGTAATGGTCACCTTCTTTTGCTGTCCATAGGCAATAACCACCACTTCTTCCAGACTCTGCAAGTCTGGCTGCATGGTAATGGACATGCTGCGACTGGGTTTTTGTTTCTGAGAAACATAACCAATGTAGGAAAACTCCAAAGTCGCTTTTTGTGAAACAGAGGGCAAAACAAAATTGCCGTCGAGATCGGTAACCACGCCTGTCCCGCTGCCTTCTATCACAACGGAGACTCCAATCATGGGTTCACCTTTCTCATCTTTCACCTGACCTTCAACCCTGATGTTCTGAGCAAAAGTCACACTGGGCAAAAGGCACAATAATGCCAATAGCCCAAAGAGATAAGATTTACACTTAATTTCCATACAAAAAGGATTAAAATAATAATATAAAGTTTAAGTTTTTTTCGTTAATAGTTATTATTTGTCACATGTAGTTATGCATGATAACACAATTTCACCATGCAAAAATAAAACAATTTTACGAAATGACATCACTTTTCCTTGACAAATTTTAATTTTTGATTACTTTTTCATACCTTTCTCATTGTATTATTAACAATTTCTGCACTTTTTTACTAATAAGTGTAAATTTTACAATTTGTATAGAGGGCATGAAAGTATCTTTCGCGCGTACCTTAATAATATTATTTTAATTATGGAAGGAAGATACGTTCCAATTGACCATCATAGGTAGGGATGGTCAAACGAATCGTATCGAGTTTAACAGTATCAGGAAGAAGTATACTGATAAAACGACGACTGGTATAATATTGGGGGACACCACACTGGTCGTGAAGTAACCGAAAAACAGCCATACATGTCTGGTCATCATTATGACGGATGGTGTCTTGGGCAAGTGCAACCTTCTGTGTGCCGTCATTATCGTCTGCTTGTCCTGTCTTGAGCAAAAGTCCGAGGTTCAGGTATTTCCTATTCTTACTTAGCCAGGCACTCTCTATTCCTATCGGATCTTCGGGTTGTTGTCCCAACTGCCAATGCTTAACGGCACGCAATGTAGGAACAGCACCAAGGGAAACAGGCTCCGCCGTTGTCTCGCTGACCTGATTATAATAAAGGATAGCACGATAGGTAGTGTCTGCCGTCTCTATCCATTTTGCTGTAGCATAGGGAGTCAGTGTGAAACGGTTGCCGTCATCTAACGTGAAAGCTGTCGCTTCTTTTTCGCTATTGATGGAGAGATCAACCAGTTCTGCCTGCATCAATGAATACTTACCTTGTCCTTTGTCATAACTGTCGGTCGTACAGGAAAGGAGTAAAAAAATAAAAAAGTAAAAAGGTAAGGCAGTCATTGCCATCCATTTTATGATATGTTTCCTAATACTCATCGTTTTTTCTTTTTACTCTTTTGCTTTTAAAAAGTTCCGTAAGGGGTTGGCATACATGGTCAGCATCCGCTCACGCAGAAACGCCTCATCCTTATTGGGGATTTTGATTTTCGCCAGTTGTGCGGAGAGGTATTCCTCAAAGCGAGTGACATCAGAGGGAGTGTAATGACTAGCGAAACTAGTTTTTCCAGGCGAACCAGTACTACTAGAAACACCAGCATTCTCAAGAAGATCCAATGCGATATAGTTACAGGGATAGAGGCTGTAGTGGCGATGGATCTCCAGATCCATACGCTGGGCAACAGCCTTGAAGAACTCATTCTTGGGAAGGTCCCGTAATTCATCAATCCATTCATTGATTGGAGTACCACACTGATAATGTACCCTGCCCTTATAACCGAAAATACCCGTCTTCATATTATCGAGGTCATCCTGTTTACTCTTCTTGAAGTTAGGATTGTCCCTTTTCTGCTGGAACTCCTGTGCCTTCAGATAGTCACATGGATCAAACTCATAACTGATGGTCAAAGGCACGATGTTGAGTTCTTTTAAGTCGCCTCCCATGGCAAGCATTTTCAATACAGACTCCTGGGTACGGTCATCAGAGTCCTTTGCCCTTCCTTCTCGCTGGGCAATCCATATATTCTCCTTTTTCTGTGTTACGGCATAATGGATATAGCTACTCATCAACTGACTGCTGCGCATCATCTCATGGGCAGTCAGTCCACGACGGACAGTAAATGCCTTGTTCATGCGAACCAGTCGTTTAATCCAAGGATAAATCAACAAATTATCTCCAATACCAATCTCCACCGTAGTCGGATAGCCCTTCTTATTGAGCGACACATCCAAAAAAGCAGAGTCAAGAACAATATCACGATGGTTGGAGACAAACGTGTATCTTTCTTGGGAGGTGAGAGGTGAAAGGTGAGAAGAGAGAAGAGAGTCTTCGAAACTGAGTCCATCCGTATATTTACGGACGAAATGCCAGACGACAGGTTTCATGAATCGAAGTTGGAAATCCAACGGTGTCTTCACCCCGATGAAGGCAAGGTGCAATAGTCCGTTGCGAACAGCCTTCGGCAACCAAGGCACAAACCCCTTCAGCAACAACGAGAACTGACGATCGTTTATCAGTTCCTCAAATGCTTGCTTCATCTCCCCTCTTTCGTATGGGCGAATCTCATCAAACTCCTTCCTATCCATGGCGGCAGCAAACTATCTACTATACACTCTAATCTAAGAAAACTGGTTCTCCACAATATCCGTCAGTACTTCCGTCATGGAGAGCCCTGCGGCTTTTACTTGCTGAGGAATGAAACTGGTAGGAGTCATGCCCGGAGTAGTGTTCACCTCCAGCATGTATATCTTACCTTCCGGAGATATGATATAATCAATACGGATAATGCCATTACAATGCAGGATGTCATAGATATGACTAGTTATCTCACCAACCCGGCGTGTCAAGCTTTCACTAATGCGTGCCGGTGTAATTTCCTTCACCTGCCCATTGTACTTCGCATCATAGTCGAAGAACTCATTCGAAGTGACAACCTCCGTAATGGGGAAAGGAACAGCCTTTTCTTTTGTCTTATAGATACCCATGGTTATTTCAGTACCTTTCAGATACTGCTCCACCATCACCTCAGAGCTTTCCATCATCGCCTTACGGATGGCAGGGGCAAGTTGATCGGCATTCTTCACTTTTGATACACCGAAAGATGAGCCATCAGTGGCAGGTTTGACAAAACAAGGCATACCGATACGCTGTTCTATCTCATCATCACTCACGAGTTCCTCATAGCCCTTGCGAATCAACAACGAGTCTGCCACAAGGATACCATAGGCACGCAGATACTGATTAAGGACAAACTTATCAAACGTGATTGCCTCCACTAAGACGCCACTGGTGCTATATGGAACACCTACCAAATCGAAATAACCTTGCATGACACCATTCTCACCAGGAGTACCATGAATGGTGATATAGGCATAGTCAAAGCGTTTTGCTATTCCATCCTCAATAAAAGAGAAATCGTTACGGTCGATTCTAGCCGTTGTACCGTCATGCAGTTCCACAAGCCAGTCTTGTCCCTTCACATCCACAATATACACATCATACCGCTCTTTGTCAAAGAACGAATACAGACCCTGGGCAGAGCGCAATGACACATCATGCTCAGAAGAGTCACCACCACAGACGATGGCTATCACACGTTTTAAATTCTTCATATTATTTTCTTTTTTTTCGATATTTCAATATTTCGTTATCTCGAGATGTCGAGATTACGATATTTCAGTATTACGACTATAGTGCCGCCATTTCTCAATAAGTGCCGCCATGTCCTCGGCAAGTTCAGAGGTAAAATCCATCTGTTCACCAGTAACAGGATGGACAAAGCCTAACGTCTTGGCATGCAGTGCCTGACGGTTACAGAGTTTGAGACAGTTTTGGATATACGCCTTATAGGAGGCAGTACGTTCACCTCGCAGAATCTCTGTCCCACCATAGCGTTCATCACCGAAGAGCGGATGCCCAATATGTTTCATATGGGCTCGAATCTGATGAGTCCGTCCGGTCTCCAAACGACACTCCACCAAGGTCACATAACCATAACGCTCCAACACCTTATAATGGGTAATGGCACTCTTGCCGACCTCTGTCCCTGGGGGGAATACTGCCATCCGAAGGCGGTCTTTAGGATCACGTCCGATATTCCCCTCAATACGTCCGGTGTCTTCTGAGAAGTTTCCCCAGACCAAGGCGTGATAGCTGCGGTGCGTATCATGATTGAAGAATTGTGCTCCTAATTCTGTCTTCGCCTCTGGTGTCTTGGCTATTACCAATAGTCCGCTGGTATCCTTATCGATACGATGTACCAGTCCCACGGACGGGTCATTGGGATCATAAGTTGGCAGATCTCGCAGATGCCATGCTACGGCATTGACTAATGTTCCGTGGAAGTTGCCACAACCAGGATGCACCACCATCCCTGCAGGTTTGTTGATGACCATCAACTGATCGTCTTCATAGACAATCTCTAACGGAATATCCTCCGGCTCTATCGTCGTATCATAATGGGGACTATCGAGCATTAAGGTTATCACATCCCCTGGTCGAACCTTATAATTACTCTTGACGGGCTTACCATTGACCTGGATGAACCCAGCGTCTGCCGCTTTTTGAATGCGATTGCGGGAAGAATGCTGCACATGCTCCGACATATATTTGTCAATGCGAACGGCTTGCTGACCACGATCCACCTCCATCCGAAGGTGCTCATACAGGTTATCCTGTCCCTCGTCATCCTCCATCAAGGTGATTTCATCCAACTCCTCTATCATGGTGCCGTAACTTCTACAAAATCATCCACCTCGCCGGCAGGATTACCCTCATGGACCTCATGAATGCCCTCCGTCGGATCTGCCTCATAGGTGGGATCCACATATTCATCTAATACCGCATCATCCTCATCATATGAGCCTGTCCCTATCAGCAACGTCAAAGGAAAGTCTATGGGGACACGGTCACCGTTTGACACTCTTCTGCCCCGACAGACAACACCATAGACCCAGTCTTTCTCACCTACCACCCTCTGAGGCTCTGTCAAACGGAATCCCATCGCCATCAATTTTGCCTCTGCCTCACGATAGCTAGAGTTATCAACGATATCAGGTATCGCAAAGGTGGGCGACGACGGGGAGTTGACTGTCACGTAAATAGTATGACCGGACTTGACCTTCGTACCAACCCCTGGTGTCTGAGCAAGAATACAGTCTGCAGGTAATGTCTTTTGGAAACCAGAATCGCTGACCACGATATTCAGCCCTTCCTCCTCCAAAAGTAGCCGCGCCTTATGATAAGTCATCCCTTTCAACTCCGGGACATCAATCCCTTCACCATGATGGGTATATATATCCAGTCCATACTTCACACCGACACAGAACAGCACGACAACGACTGCCATGGCAAACAGGTTGAGAAGCACATATTGGCTGGTTATCTTTTTCCAAATTTCTTTCACGTTCATTATATTATTATAAACTTCACGTTCTAAACGGCAAAAATACAAAGAATAATCGACAATGCCAAATAATCGACAAAAAAAATCGAGAGCTAACCTTACGGTTACTCCCGACATTTCTTCCATTTACTCCTTTAAAAACGGAGATTACTTTCCGTGATGCTCGTCAGAAACAGTCAACTTCTTGCGACCTTTCGCACGGCGGGAAGCCAATACACGACGACCATTCTTTGTTGCCATACGCTCGCGGAAACCATGCTTGTTCACGCGGCGGCGATTGTGTGGCTGAAATGTTCTTTTCATTGTTTTTTATCTTTATTTTATTGTTATTACTCAATTTCGGACTGCAAAAGTACGCATTAATTTCGAATTATGCAAGTTTTCTTGTAATTTTTAATGTTTAATCTTTCATTTTTCATATAAAAGTATTACCTTTGCACCCGCAAAAGGAGATATATACATTATTAAAATAGCTATTTTATATGATTAATTCACAAGACATTAAGAAAGGAACTGCTATCCGCATGGATGGCTCTATTTGGGTTTGCATCGATTTCCAGCATCGTAAGCCAGGTAAGGGTAACACCATCATGAACATCAAGATGAAGAATGTCACTGACGGTCGTGTATTGGAGCGTCGCTACAACATCGGTGAGAAACTGGAGGATGTGGTCATCGAGCACCGTGACTATCAGTATCTCTACGAGGATCAGGAGGGACGTATCTTCATGAACCAGGAGAGCTTTGAGCAGATTCCTATTGCCAACGACCTGGTGATTGGTCATGAGTACATGAAAGAGGGTGACGTGGTATCTGTTGTCAGCGACACCACAGACGGTACCATTCTCTATGCTGAGATGCCCGTTAAGACGAATCTTCGTGTGACTCACTCAGAGCCCGGTATCAAGGGTGACACTGCCACTAACGCTACCAAACCCGCAACACTGGAGACTGGTGTAGAGGTTCGTGTTCCTTTGTTCATCAATGAGGGAGATCTCATTCAGGTTGATACCCGCGACGGCAGTTACCTGAACCGTGTGAAGGAGTAGTTTCAATTGAAATTGATCATTGACAATTGAAGTATTCGATTATCGTTCCAGTATTCAATCGCCCTGACGAAGTGGACGAATTGCTTGAGAGCCTTTGCTCCCAAACACTGAAAGACTTCGAAGTGGTAATTGTAGAGGACGGATCAGAGATACCATGCAAGGATGTTTGCGACAAGTACGCAAGCATCCTTGATTTACATTATTACCAGAAGGACAACAGCGGTCCGGGTCAGAGTCGTAACTATGGAGCAGAACGTGCCAAAGGTGACTGGCTCATTATCCTTGACTCCGACGTGGTACTCCCCCCAGGATATATGGAGAGTGTAGAACAAAACACTCAACGCTCAACGCTCAATACTCAATTGGCATGCTGGGGCGGTCCAGATGCCTCCCACCCTTCCTTCACCCCTGTGCAAAAAGCCATCTCCTATTCGATGACCTCTTTCTTCACCACTGGTGGTATCCGTGGTGGCAAGAAAAAACTCGACAAGTTCTATCCCCGCTCCTTTAATATGGGTATCCGTCGAGATGTCTACCTGCAACTGGGTGGCTTCTCCAAGATGCGCTTCGGAGAGGACATCGATTTCAGCTACCGTATTGTGGAGGCTGGCTATCAGCCCCAGCTTTTCCCAGAGGCATGGGTATGGCATAAGCGCCGTACGGATTTTCGCAAATTCTTCCGACAGGTCTATAACAGCGGTATTGCCCGCATCAATTTAGAGAAGCGGCATCCTAACACCCTCAAACTGGTACATTTGTTACCATCGGTATTTACTATCGGAGTAATTGCAATGGTTCTTGTCTCCGCTGTTGGACGTGTCCTGATGCATTATGATGACGTACACCGCTGGTTCTGGCTCTGCGCTGTTCCATGGCTGCCTATTATCCTCTACAGTTTCGTCATCCTCATCGACTCCACCATACAAAACAAAAGTCTGAAAGTAGGGCTACTCAGTATTCCCGCTGCCTTTGTCCAACTGATGGGCTACGGACTGGGATTCATCGAGAGTTGGTGGAAACGATGTGTCTTAAAACAAGACGAGTTTACTGCATTTGAGAAAAACTTCTATCAATAGCAAATCTTTCTTATTATCAACTAAAAAAATGGAAAAGCTAACTATTAATCAATGGGCGGAGGAAGACCGTCCTCGTGAAAAAATGATGCGACAGGGCGCAGAGTCACTGAGTAACGCCGAGTTGCTTGCCATCCTCATCGGGTCTGGCTCCACCAAAGAGAGTGCCGTAGACCTGATGAAACATGTACTGAACGACTGTCACAACAACTTAAACACCTTAGGCAAAAAAAACATTGGCGAGCTCTGCCAGTATAACGGTATCGGAGAGGCGAAAGCCATTTCCATACTCGCTGCCTGTGAGTTAGGGAAGCGGCGTCAGATAGAGACACTTGAGGAGCGTGCTGACTGTGGGACCGCCACCCGTATCTACAACCACATGCATCCTGTGATGCAAGATCTGGACACTGAAGAGTTTTGGATTCTACTTATGAACCAGAATTACAAACTTATCAAGAAGATGCGTGTCTCACATGGTGGCATCACCGAGGTAGCAGTGGACATCCGTATCATTCTCAAGGAAGCTGTCCTTGCCAATGCCACCATCCTTGCAGTCTGCCACAACCACCCTTCAGGTAATCTCCGACCCAGTAAGGAAGATGACCACTTGACAGAGAATCTGCAGAAAGCATGCAGGGTGATGCGCATCCTTTTCCTTGATCACGTCATCGTGACTGACGGTCATTATTACAGTTACCACGAGGAAGGACGACTGTGAGCGTTGCAACCCAGTTGCAGAAATGACCACTTTTTCTTCATTTGCAACCAGGTTGCAGAACTCTTTCCATACCTTTGCAGCAGAATTAAAAAATATAAAGGTATGTCACACGAACATCATCACCAAGAGTGCTGTGAGCACAATCACCATCATGAGCATGGATTGAGAAAGCAACTAATTCTTATCGTCCTGACCATCATATTGCTGGGAGTAGCTGTTATCATCGAGAATAACATTCAGTTTTCGACATGGCAATTGTTACTTATCTACCTCATACCCTATCTGCTGATCGGACACGACACCTTGAAAGAGGCTGCAGAGGGACTTGCCCATGGTGATGCCTTCAACGAGCATTTTCTAATGTCTGTAGCGACCATTGGTGCCCTCTGTATCGGTTTCCTTCCTGGTGCCGAGACAGAATTTCCCGAAGCCGTCTTCGTCATGCTGTTCTTTCAAATCGGAGAGCTCTTCGAGGGTTATGCTGAGGGAAAGAGTCGTGAGAGTATTGCTCATTTGATGAACATCCGTCCAGATATGGCACGGATGGAGGTAAGAGGTAAGATAGAAGAAGTAAAGCCTGAAAAAGTCGTCATAGATTCTATCATCGTGATTCGTCCTGGTGAGAAAATACCCCTTGACGGTATTGTCATAGAAGGGACATCTGCCCTCAACACTATCGCACTAACGGGAGAGAGTATGCCCCGTGAGATTACTATTGGCGATGAAGTCATCTCGGGATGTGTCAACCTTTCGGGTGTCATCAGGGTACGGACAACCAAGAGTTATGGGGAGAGTACCGTATCAAAAATCATTGAGTTGGTAGAACATGCTACCAAACATAAGTCAAAGAGTGAGACGTTTATCACTAAGTTCGCACGCGTCTATACCCCTATCGTGGTCTTTGCCGCCCTTGCTATCGCCATCCTCCCGCCCCTCTATGTCGCATTAGCCAGTTCTCAGCTCTCAGCTTTCACCTCAAACCTCTCCACATGGCTCTATCGCGCCCTGATGTTCCTTGTCGTCTCATGCCCCTGTGCTTTAGTCATCAGTGTCCCCCTCACCTTCTTTGGTGGAATCGGTGGTGCCTCCCGCAAAGGAATATTGATCAAAGGCGCTAACTATATGGACGTTCTTGCCCATATCAATACTGTGGTCTTCGATAAGACGGGCACACTGACCCACGGACAGTTTGTCGTAGAGGCTGTACACCCCGACTCCTGTGACGAGCAGCAGCTACTCCATCTCGCCGCCCATGTAGAGCACTACTCTACCCATCCCATCGGCGTCACCCTTCACGACGCCTTTCCAGATGAGGCGACTGACGGCTGTCATATCTCTGACGTTAAAGAGATGGCAGGACAGGGTATATGTGCTAGTGTAGAGGGAAAAATTGTTGCAGTCGGCAACACCAAGCTGATGGACGCTGTCGGTGCGAAATGGCACGACTGCCCACTTTGTGAACATGAACATCATCCTATTACGGGAACAATCATCCATATCGCCATTGACGGTATCTATGCCGGACACATTGTCATCAATGACAAAGTCAAGGACGATAGTGCGAAGGCTATACAACAACTTCGGCAATTGGGGATCAGCAGGACTGTCATGCTCACAGGCGACCGGCAGGAGGTGGCGGCGCATGTCGCTCAAGTCCTTAAGATGGATGAATACCATGCCGAGCTTCTACCTGCTGATAAAATCTGTTATTTTGAGAAAATGGTCAATGAACAGTCAATGACTAATTCGAAAACAGCCTTCGTCGGCGATGGCATCAACGACGCTCCCGTTTTGGCTCGCGCAGATATCGGCATCGCCATGGGAGGACTAGGTAGTGATGCTGCTATTGAGGCTGCCGATGTCGTACTAATGGACGACCATCCTTCAAAGATAGCACTTGCCATCCGCATTGCCCGACGCACCCTCCGCATTGCCCGTCAGAACATAGCATTCGCCATTGGGGTGAAAGTAGCAGTGCTCCTCCTTGCCGCCTTTGGTCTTGCCACTATGTGGCTCGCTGTCTTCGCAGACGTCGGTGTCACCGTCCTTGCCGTTCTTAACGCCATGAGGGCGTTAAAATACTCAAAATAATTTGGTATTTCTCTCATTTTGGATAAATTTCTTGCACTCAAAAATGAAAATACATTCTCATTTTGTTCGCTTACTCGAAATTTTGCACTATCTTTGCAGATGTTATGACACAAGAAGAGAAAACCCATTTGGAAGAACGGATTGTAGACGTGCTGAAAACCGTCTATGACCCAGAGATCCCTGTGAATATCTACGACCTCGGCATGATCTACAAGATTGACGTACAAGAGGATGCTTCCGTAGAACTGGATATGACGTTTACGGCACCTAACTGCCCTGCCGCCGACTTTATATTAGAAGATGTACGCACGAAGGTCGAGAGTGTGGAGGGTATCACCTCCGCGAATGTCAACCTCGTCTTTGAGCCTGCCTGGGATCAGAGTATGATGAGCGAAGAGGCACGTGTCGAGTTAGGACTTGATTAAATGGTAAATCGTAAATTGTCCAATTGTAAATGAAGAACGTCTATTTCCTTTCCGATGCCCACTTAGGGTCGCTGGCGATTCCCCATCAGCGAATGCAAGAGCGGCGATTAGTGCGTTTTCTCGACAGCATCAAGGAAAAAGCTGCCGCCATCTACCTGCTGGGCGATATGTTCGATTACTGGTATGAGTACAAATATGTAGTACCTAAAGGATTTACCCGTTTCTTGGGGAAGCTCTCTGAGTTGTCGGACATGGGTGTTGAGATACATTATTTTACTGGCAACCATGACATCTGGTCATATGGCTATTTGGAAAAGGAGTGCGGTGTCATCCTCCATAAGAAAGAGGAGACGACAGAAATCTATGGCAAGGAATTCTTCCTCGCCCATGGTGACGGATTGGGTGACCCTGACAAATCTTTCAAAGTCCTGCGCTATCTCTTCCATAGCAAGGTTTGCCAATGGCTTCTCTCCAACCTCCATCCTCGATGGAGTATGGCACTCGGTCTCAATTGGGCGAAACGCAGCTATATCAAGCACAAGGAGACTAACGACATCCAATATATGGGAGAGGAAAAAGAACACCTAGTGCTCTTCGCCAAAGACTATATCGAAGACCATCCGGATATCGACTACTTTATCTTTGGGCACCGCCATATTGAACTGGATATCAAAATTGCCCGCCATACCCGCTTGATGATTCTTGGTGACTGGATTAGCCAATTTACTTATGCCGTCTTCGACGGTGAGCATATGTTCTTAGAGGAATACGTAGAAGGTGAGAGCCAACCATAAGAAAACTAAATTAACAACCAATGAAGAACTATTTAGTAATCATCACCACATCCCTGCTGCTCATCCTTACCAGTTGCAACCAGCAGCAGCCACGTTATGTCATCGGAGTCTCCCAATGCTCAGCCGATATCTGGCGAGAAAAGCAAAATGCAGAGTTGCGTATGGGTGCCTATATCCAAGACGATGTGGAAATGCGTTTCGCTGCCGCCTATGACAGTGACGAACGACAGATACAGCAAATTGACAGCCTCGTCGCCACAGGCATCGACCTGTTGATTGTTGCACCAAACCAAGTAGCGACTATCTCACCGGCTATCGACCGCGCCTATGACCAGGGAATTCCTGTTATCGTCTTTGAACGCAAGACCAATTCTAAGAAATACACCGCCTTTATAGGTGCTGACAATTATGAGATGGGACGTACCATGGGAGAATATATCGCCCGTCAACTGAAAGGGAAAGGACGTATTCTAGAGATTAAAGGACTCAAAGACTCCTCCCCTGCCATCGAGCGGCATAATGGTTTTGCCCAAGCACTAAGCCAATACCCCGAGATACAATTGGTTGAGACCTTGCAGGGAGACTGGACCGAGGACAGTGGTTACAAGGCTGTCAAAGACTATCAGGGCGACCTCAGCAAGATAGACTTCGTCTTTGGACAGAATGACCGTATGGCAATGGGAGCACGCAAAGCACTTTCTTCCCTTCATGCCTCTCCCTCCGCCAAATACTGCGGTATTGACGGTCTTCCTGGGAAAGACGGAGGTATCGAATTGGTACGCGACTCCTTGTTGAATGCCAGCTATATCTATCCCACCCATGGTGACCAACTCATCCAACTTGCCGTTAACATCCTTGAAGGCAAACCCTATAAGAAGGAGAACCTCTTAAAATCGGCACTTGTCACCCGTGACAATGCCAATGTACTGCTATTGGAAAGTGAAGAAACGATGCGTCAAACAACTTATCTAGACCAATTGCATGAGAAGGCTGACACATACCTGCAAAAACTTGACACCCAGCGTACAATCACATTTCTTGCCATTGGCATCATCATTTTGCTGCTGATTACCATGGTACTCTTCTACCTTTACCACATAGGTCAGATGAAACTACGCAGAGAACGTGTCGTCAATACCTTATGGAACCTGAAACCAGAGGAAGTTCCTCAGATGGCACCCGAGACATTGGCGAATGAGGAGAAAGCTGATGACAACGAACCGGCAGTAGTTTCCGTCTTCATTACCCGTTTCAAGGAAGCGGTGGAAGCACGTCTGGATGAAAGTGAGTTAAGTATAGAGGACCTGGCTGCCGACATGAACCTCAGCCGTGTACAACTTTATCGTAAGGTGAAGTCCTTTACAGGCTCTACCCCTGTGGAACTGTTACGTACGGCACGTTTGAAACGAGGTTACCATTTGTTGATGACCACTGATAAAAGCGTCAGTGAAGTAGCCTATCAAGTAGGGTTTACAGCACCCTCCTATTTCACCAAATGTTTCAAGGAAGAGTATGGTGTACTACCTGGTGATGTCCGCCACTAACATCATCTTTTTATACAACTGATAATAAAAATCGTTCAATATTTAACACAAATGTTACATTGAACGATTTTTTTAGTTGTTTGTAACATCTGTTACATCCCCTGCCTATAAATAGAAGTACTTTTGCGACAGTTAACAAAAGTACTAACCAAATTAACAAGCAAATGAAACAAGCGAAAAGATTCATTTTAAGCTTCCTCGCCTTGGCGCTCTGTACAATAATGTACGCGCAAGAGGCAATCACGGGTAATGTCGTCGACCAGACAGGAGAGCCTGTCATCGGTGCTACCGTGATGGAAAAAGGAACGTCAAACGGTACAGTAACCGATTTTGACGGTAATTTCTCGTTAAAGGTAGCTGCAGGCAAGACCCTCGTCTTCTCCTACATCGGTTACCAGACTGTTGAGTTACCCGCTGCCAATGGTATGAAGGTGACGATGCAAGACGATGCCTTCTCACTGAACGAGGTTGTCGTAACGGGTTACACCACCCAGCGTAAGGCAGACCTGACAGGTGCCGTATCGGTTGTCAGTGTCAGCGAGCTTGCCAAGCAGAATGAGAACAACCCCATCAAGGCTATGCAAGGACGTGTTCCTGGCATGAACATCTCTGCAGATGGTGCTCCTTCTGGTGCTGCTACTGTCCGCATCCGTGGTATCGGTACATTGAACAACAACGACCCGCTCTACATCATTGATGGTGTGCCCACCAAGGCAGGCATGCATGAGTTGAATGGTAACGACATTGAGTCTATCCAAGTATTGAAGGATGCAGCCTCAGCAAGTATCTATGGTAGCCGTGCTGCCAACGGTGTTATTATCATCACTACCAAAAAGGGTAAGGAAGGTAAGATCAAAATTGACTTTGATGCCAGCATCTCTGTTCAGACCTACGCACACAAGATGGAAGTGTTAAATGCCAAAGAGTTCGGTCAGGTGATGTGGCAGGGTTATGTCAATGACGGCCTCGACCCCAACATGAACGGACTGGGTTATCACTATGACTGGAGTTACAATCCACAGGGTATGCCAGTACTCAACGGTATTACCATGAATAAGTATCTGGATCCTGCAGGCACTACTCCTGCTGCCGATACCGACTGGTTCAAAGAAACCACTCGCACTGGTCTGATACAGCAGTATAACGTATCACTGAGCAGTGGTTCTGAGAAGAGTTCCTCTTTCTTCTCTGTTGGTTACTATGGTAACAAAGGTATCATCAAGCAATCTGACTTCAGCCGTATCTCTGCCCGTATTAATACCGAATATAAGTTATTGAAAGTGAAGGATCTTGACGTGATTACGGTAGGTGAGCATTTCACCCTGAACCGTACCAGTGAAGTGAATGCCCCTGGTGGTTTCCTGGAGAATGTGCTTCAGTTCAACCCGTCACTGCCCGTACGTACCATCAACGGTGACTATGCAGGTCCTGTAGGCGGTTATCCCGACCGTGAGAACCCACTCGCCCGTTTGGATCGTAATGCCGACAACCGCTACACATACTGGCGTCTGTTCGGTGATGCCTATATCGATATCAATCCCCTCAAGGATTTCCATATCCGTTCCAGCTTCGGTCTTGACTATAGCCAGAAGGAGCAGCGCATCTTCCAGTATCCTATCACTGAGGGTACTGTAGCTAACCCCATCAATGGCGTAGAAGCCAAGCAGGAGCACTGGACCAAATGGATGTGGAATGCCATTGCCACTTATAATCTGGAAAAGGGCAAGCATCGTGGGGATGCCATGGTTGGTATGGAGATTAACCGCGAGGACGACAAATGGTTCAGCGGAAAGAAATACGACTATGCTGTGCTGAATCCCGACTATATGTGGCCTGATGCCGGTGTCGGCGAGGCAGAAGCCTTCGGTAATGGTGGTGGTTACACCCTGGTATCATTCTTCGGTAAGGTGAATTACACCTACGATGACAAATATATGGCTTCGTTCACTATCCGTCACGACGGTTCCAGTCGTTTCGGTAAGAACCATCGCTATGGTACTTTCCCCTCTATTTCTGCCGGTTGGCGCATCAACCAGGAGAAGTTCCTGAAGGATGTTTCTTGGATTGACAACCTGAAGCTGCGCGCTTCTTGGGGACAGACAGGTAACCAAGAAATCGACAATATCGCACGTTATACCCTTTATGTAAGTAACTATGGTGAGGCTGGCTTCGGTGGTCAGAGCTATGGTACCAGCTACGACATTGCTGGCACCAACGGTGGTCAACAGCTGCCCAGCGGTTTCAAGCGTAACCAGTTAGGCAATGACGACTTGAAATGGGAGACCACCACACAGACCAACCTCGGTCTCGATTTCGGTCTGTTCCGCAATGCTCTCTACGGCTCGTTCGAATGGTACTACAAGAAGACCAAGGATATTCTGGTTTACATGCCAGGTATTGGTGTAATGGGTGAAGGCTCCAGCCAGTGGATCAATGCCGGTGAGATGAAGAACACTGGTGTCGAGTTCAATCTCGGTTACCGTGGTGAGATCGGCAAACTGTCATATGATGTAACAGGAAACTTCGGTACTTATCGCAACGAAATAACCAAGATTCCTGAGACTCTTGCCGCCAATGGTACATTCGGTGGTAATGGTGTGAAGAGTGTGATAGGTCATCCTATGGGTGCCCAGGTAGGCTATGTCTACGACGGCATCTTCAAGAGCCAGGCAGAGATTGACAACCATGCCACACAGAATGGTGCCGGTCTGGGACGTATCCGTTGGAAGGACCTGAATAACGACGGTGTCATCAACGAGGCTGACCAAGACTGGATCTACTCTCCAGTACCCGACTTCACATGGGGTCTGAACATCTACCTGCAGTATAAGGATTTCGACTTCACCATGTTCTGGCAAGGTGTTCAGGGTGTTGATGTCATCAGCGACCTGAAGAAAGAGACCGACCTCTGGAGCGGTCTGAATATTACCAACCTGAACAAAGGCCGTCGTCTGCTGGAAGCATGGAGTCCTGCCAACCCAGGTTCTAACATCCCTGCTGTCAGTACGATGGATAACAACAACGAGAAGCGCGTCTCCACCTATTTCGTTGAGAACGGCTCTTATGCCAAGCTCCGCACGATTCAACTAGGCTACAACTTCCCAAAGAGCATCTGCGAGAAGATTCACCTGTCACGTCTGCGTATGTATCTCTCTGCTCAGAACCTGCTCACCATCAAGAGCAAGAACTTCACGGGTGTAGATCCTGAGAATGCCAACTTCGGCTATCCTATCCCCCTCAACATCACGTTTGGTCTCAATGTATCATTCTAAATATAAGCAATCATGAAAAAGATATTATATATCATCTGTGCTATCAGCGTCATCTGCGGCTTCACGGCTTGCAACAGCTTCCTCGATGAGCACACACCGCAGGGAGTCCTTAGCGACGAACAGGTGAAGACTCCCGAGAATGCCGAGGCTATGGTAGTTTCTGCCTATGCTATCTTCACCTCCGCCGAGGATATCAACTCCTCCTTCTCTATGTGGAATTTCGACGTACGCTCTGACGATGCCTACAAAGGTGGTAACGGTACCAGTGACGGTGATGTGTTCCACCAGCTGGAGATACAGCAGGGTGTACTGACCACCAACTGGAATATCAACGACATGTGGGTACGTCTGTACAACTGCATCTCACGTGTTAACAGTGCCATCGCACTGCTCAACACCACTGGCGACGACTTCAAGATGAAGAGTCAGCGTCTTGCCGAGATGAAGTTCCTCCGTGCTTACGCACACTTCCTGCTGAAGCGTCTCTACAAGAATATTCCTTTCGTCGTGAATGAGAATCTTACCTATGAGGAGTATAACACCTTGTCGAACACTGAGTACAACAATGACGAGGGCTGGCAGGTCATCATCGACGACCTCATGGAAGCCTACAACACCCTGCCTGCCACTCAGCAGGATAAAGGTCGCCCCACCAAGGCTGCCGCTGCTGCTTTCCTGGCTAAGGTATATCTCTACAAGGCTTACCGTCAGGATGATGAGAAGAGCAATCAGGTAACCTCCATCAACAAAGGTGACTTAGAGAAAGTCATTGAGTTTACCAATCCCACACTTTATGCCAACTACGGTCTGGAGAATGACATCCATAATAACTTCCGTCCTGAGGAGCAGTACGAGAACGGCATTGAGAGCATCTGGGCTATCCAGTATTCTCGCAACGACGGTTCCACCTATGGTAACCTCAACTGGAGCTATGGCCTGATTCCTCCCAACATCCCTGGTGCTACCGATGGCGGCTGCGACTTCTACAAGCCCTCCCAGAACCTTGTGAACGCCTTCCATACAGGAGATAACGGACTCCCATTGTTTAACACCTTCAATCAGAAAAAATACGACATGGCTGTTGACAATGCTGACCCACGTCTGTTCCTTACCGTTGGTATGCCAGGACTCCCCTATATGTTCAACAAGAACTTCATGATGGAAGAAACCAGTATCTGGAGCCGTTCAAACGGTCTCTATGGCTATCATGTCTCATTGAAGCAGAATGTTGATCCTGCCCTCATCGGTGAGTATCTCATCAAGGGTTCCTACTGGGCAAGCTCTATGAACCGTATCGTGTTCCGCTATGCCGACGTATTACTGATGCGTGCTGAGGCTTATGCACAGCTGGGTAACACCGATCAGGCTATTGCACTGGTTAACCAGATCCGCACTCGTGCTGCCGGCAGCACCCAGATGATTTCCAGCTATCCTTCCACCTATGGTGTGAAGATGTATATCGCCAACTATAAAGGTTCCTACAACAAGGATGAGGCTGTCGAGATTGTGAAGATGGAACGCCGTTTGGAGATGGCTATGGAGTCTGAGCGTTTCTTCGACCTCGTCCGCTGGGGCGATGCTGCCACAGTACTCAACAAATACTTTGCAGAGGAGATCAGCAGTTGCGCCATCTACAGCAACGCCCATTTCACCGCCAATAAGGACGAGTATCTGCCTATCCCATTCAGTCAGCTCTCTGCCTCTAACGGACATTACACCCAGAACATTGGAAACTGGTAAGATAGTTTAAAGTTTAAAGATTATAGAATTATGAAAACGAAATTATTAAATATCATAGGTGCGATGATGGTCATGCTTGCCTTTGTAGCATGCTCCGACGACCATACCAGTGACCTGCGACTCAGCGGTGACTGTAAGGTAGAGACATTCGCACTCGACGGCTACGAGGGGACCATAGATTTCACCACACGCAGCATCGTGGTACGTCTTCCAGAAGTCTACGATATCTCTGCCATGAAGGTCACCTCGCTTGCTATCTCCAATGGTGCCCTAAGCGACATCAGCCTGGGACAGACCCTGAACATGGAGGCAACCAAAGTGATGCACGTCTCCAACGGTGATGTCTTCATCGACTGGACCATCAGTGTTCTTCGCGATGAGGCTCGCATCTATCAGTTTGTTGTCAATGACATCTATCGTGGCAATATCGATCAGGATGCTAAGACCATCACGATTTACGTACCCGCTTCTGTCGATATCACCAGTCTCGTTCCTACCATTGAGTTCAGTGCCAATGCCACTATCACACCAGCATCTGGTGTAGCTCAGGACTTCTCACAGCCTGTCACCTATAAAGTGACCAATAATTCGGCTGAGAGCACCTATACCGTAACAGTGATTGCCATCGATAAGCCAAAGGCACTCTTCATCGGTGCAGCAGCTACGATGGACGACCTTGATCTGGAGGCTAAGGAGGCATGCACTTGGATGATGAGCAACGTAGAGGGAACACTCTATGCGTCATTCGCCGACATCCATGCTGGTAGTGTCGACCTCTCTGAGTGTAAGATTATGTGGTGGCACTATCATAAGGACGGTGGTGTCGACGGACACGACCAGTTCGTCGCCAATGCCCCAGAGGCACTTGAGGCAAAGAATGAGATTCGTGCGTTCTATGAGAATGGCGGAGCACTCTTCCTGACCCGCTATGCTACCAATCTCCCATCGTTCATCGGAACCACTGGTGATGACGAATGGACGACACCTAACAACTGTTGGGGACAGGACGAGGACAAGGCTGAGCTTTGCGGAGGTCCATGGGACTTCAAGATCTATGGTGGACAGAACAACCATCCACTCTATGCCGGACTTATTGCCGGTGACGATCCTAATGCCGTTTACTGTACCGATGCCGGTTACCACATCACCAACTCTACCGCTCAGTATCACATCGGTACCGACTGGGGAGACTACCCCAACCATACCGCATGGGAGACCCGCACCAAGGGTACTATCCTCGGTGTAGGTGGCGACGGTGCCGTTGTTGCTTGGGAATATCCTGCCAAAGACGATAAGGGTGGTATCATCTGTATCGGTTCCGGTTGCTACGACTGGTACTCCTACACCTACGAGGCAGGTTATGTGGAGAACTTCCACAAGAACATTGCCATTATGACAAAGAATGCTATCAATTACTTAACGAAATAATGATTATGAAGACGAAGATATTTTCAATATTCGCTATCATGCTGTCAGCACTTACGCTGACAGCGTGCAGCGAGGACAGCTTTGGTCCCGATCCCGAAAAGGACTGGGCAGGAACTACCGCCTTCTTCAACTCTACCGACGAGAAGGGATTCCTCACCTACTATCATCCTGCTATCGGACGTTGTGGTGACCCCATGCCGTTCTACGATGAGAAGGAAGGTGAATATAAGGTGCTTTATCTGCAGGAGTACGACAACAACGGTCCTTGCTATCACCCCTTCTGGGGTATCAGTACCACCGACGGTGCTTACTATGAGTCTCTGGGTGAAGTGCTGCCGACAGGTACGTCCGTTCAAGAAGCTGACGCTGCCCTCGGAACTGGTTGTGCCATTTATAACGAGGCAGACAAACTATATTACATATACTATACAGGACATACTTCCAAGGAAGTCGTTTTGCGTGCTACCTCTCCCGATTTCAAGACATGGACGAAAGACCAATCATGGCAGTTGAAGGGTGAGGACTTTGCCTCTGCCAGCGATTTCCGTGACCCTCAGGTGTTCAAGGCTGACGACGGTCTGTGGCACATGGTCATTGCTGCCAAACTGAAGTTCGTCGACTTTAAGTCAAGCGACTTGAAGAACTGGGAGTTTGCTGGTCAGTTCAATATGGTCTGGGACCGTATGTGCGAGTGTCCCGACATCTTCAAGATGGGCGATTACTGGTATCTCGTCTACAGCGAGGCATACCGTACCGACTGGAGCCGCAAGGTGAAATATATGATGGCAAAGAGCTATGACGACCTGAAGGCTTGCTTCAACGATCCGGGTGCCAACTGGCCTAAGGATGGTAAGGAGGGTGTACTCGACAGTCGTGCGTTCTATGCTGGTAAGACCGCTTCCGACGGTACTGAGCGTCTCATCTGGGGTTGGTGTCCAAAGCGCGAAGGTGCTACCATCTTCGACAAGAACGTCAATGTAGGTGCTGACGGTGAGCCTGCATGGGCTGGTGCACTGGTATGTCACAAGATCATCCAGCATGCCGACGGAACTCTCACCCTTGGTGCCGTTCCTGCCCTGGCAAATAAGTATAGCCAGGCTCAGAGCGTCAATGTGATGGCAAGCAACGGTTACAACAATGGTTCCCTCTCTGGTGACGGTGCCTATGTGCTCTACAACCGTCTGGGCAACCACAACCACATCTCTTTCACCGTCACCACCAGCAACAACTGGGATAAGTTCGGTATCTCACTTGTTCGTGGCTCGGATTCCAACAAATACTACACGATGGTAGTTAATCCTGAGAACGAGAACTGGCGTAAGATCAACTTCGAGGAAGAAGGTGAAGACGGCAAGGGATTCATCCGTGGTATCGACGGCTATGGTTTCGCCCGTCCTGACAATAATGTCTATAAGGTTGATATCTATACCGACAACAGCGTGATGACGATGTATATAAACGACAATGTCTGCTACACCCAGCGCATCTACGGTATCCAGAAGAACTGCTGGAGTATCAACAACTACGGTGGTTCTATCACAATTAGCGACGTAAAGGTTACACAATATTAGGTTAGAGTTTATTTAGTTAATAGTAGTTTGAAGTTTTCACAGCGGTGAGAAGATTGTTTCAGGATAACATATAAAACAACTACTCCGCCCAGGTGCCGTGATGGCTCCTGGGCGGAGTTCTTTATTTTTTCCTACCGATTGAAGGCTTCATTTGATGGCAATGCCTTGCATCACTCGTTCCTGTATCTGGAATACCCCTATAACAGATATTGGAACAAGGTGAAGGAGATACTGGAGCAAGCCATCGCAGATACTGGAATCTCTCGCATTACAGATTACAGATTACAGTTTGCGATTTCAGATTTCAGATTTCAGTAAGTGAATTTGACAGTTGACAGTTGACAGTTAATCATTTGACCAGATTTTCAAACAAATAACAGATAACAGTTAGCGAAAAAGGAAAACAGTCTCAGTCTCAGAATCTCAGCAAGTGTTTTGACAATGACCGAAACGCAAACAAACAAACAGTAAACAGTGAGAGAAAATGAATGATAACTACACAAAATAAATATATTAATATATTATATATTATTATATATATATTATATATAATATATATATAATAAAAATCGTGGTCAACTTTTTTAGTACGACTCAACAAACTGTTTACTGTTTGTTTGTTTGCGTTTGCTTACTGAGATTCTGAGACTGAGACTGCATTACCATACTGAAGAAGTTGACACCCTACTCTGGGAATCATTGACGCTTTTTCTAAGAACGTTGACGCTTACCTTGGAAAAGTTGACTCTCACTAATTGTCAACTGTCAACTGTCAAATTCACTTACTGAAATCTGAAATCTGAAATCGCAAACTGTAATCTGTAATCTGAAATGCACAATGGTACATTTTCAGAATTATATAATATATTATATAATTTATATATTGTACAGTCAGTGTCTTGCCCTAACCTCCCACTAAAAAATGCCGCAAACCTCGATAAATAAAGGGCGCAAGACCAGTGGGAGGTTGTCTGAACCTCCCACTAACGTCCAACCCATCTCCCACTATGTTAGAGGTTAGTGAGAGGTCAGTTAGAGGTTAGAGCAATCTCCAACTGACCACAAACGCCCTGTACATCGGCATTTCAGAAGAAAACAGTTGGAGGTTAGGGGTTATTATAAAAGGAAGCATTTCACCCACATTGTAGCAGGGATAGCAGGATGTTTTGTTTTGTAGGAGGAAAACGATTGGCAGAATTAGAGTCCTGCCAGTCGTATGATTGTTTTAAATGTGGATCAGAAAGAGTCCCTGCACCTTGTGAAATCATTTACACTGCCATTCTGAATATTTCTGTTAATTCCAAATCATAGCAAGTTTGAACATCGTGAATAAAACACATCACAACTTTATTCCAATCTTGATGTGTCATACCTGGATACTTTTCAAGGAACTCAAAGTTCTTATGGCATTCTGTTATTATCTGTCCTGGCTCAGAAGCCATATCCTCTAATATCATTCTTCGCCATACAAGATTATACACATCCTGGTCGTCACGAATATCTTCAAGTTTAGCTCCCATCATGGTGAATAGTGTTGCTTGGGAAGGAACAGTGTGAATCTCCAATGATAGTTCCGGCTGATTTTGGATAGCTTCATATATATCTTGTCCCAGTATATATCGAATTACCCTGAAATCATTCTTTATCTGTTCAAACAATTGCACGGCTCCACGCTTTCCTTTCTCAAAGGCACAAAGCAGAATCCGTCCGTCTTTAAATGAATTGAACACTTTTCCATTCAACAATCGGAAATGCCTGTCAATCGACTCCTTTCTGTCACCTCTTGAAAGCAATAGGTAGAAATGATACTTTCTCTTTAACTCTTCTATCAGATTCTTCTTGAATTTCTCTCTGATCTGATTCTTGTATGCTTCATCAACTCGTCCCGCAGCGTAAGCGGACAATACAAAAAGGAAATTAATACTATATTTCAATACGAACAACGTATCCCTGTCAAATAGTCTATTCTTATGATGCCAGCGTTTCTCAACGACAGGCTTTCCGTCCCTCCCCTTTTGTTGCTCCAGTTCTGCCTCTATGTAATTAAGCCGTAATGGATTTACCATACCTCTGATAAAGAAATTGGGCGTGATGTTATAGCCTTCCGTTACTTCATCATAATAGTTTGCCCTTCCTATTTTCTCGCTAGGTGATGTCACATCCATATTCATCTGGATGACATTTTTGGCATATGTGAATTGTTTGTAGATAGAGTTTTCGCCTGGGTTGTGTCCCTCCTTATAATACTTGCTATCGCCTATATAATATATATCCTCATCACGAACTAAAGAGCCGTAGTGATAAATGTGATCAACAATCTTTCCGTCTGGTTGGTCTTTCAACTTCTCGTTTTTATCCTTGGTGTCATCGCTGATGAGAGAGTCTATCATATCCTCGAACACCATATTGAAGTTTCTCACCATCAGTGACTCTTCGTGCATCCTGTTACTCTTTATGTCGTGCGCCTTCTTGAAGAACACATTGAGTAAATTCCATAATTTCACCAATTCATCTTTGAAGTATTTTCGTCTGATGTTTCTCAGCAGTCTTGTGCCCTTTCCTGACTCTATCAGTTTTTCCACATCCTTTGGATAAGTTTGATAATTCACATTTCTCAGAATACGGAAATGATACTTATCATGCAGGTAATCCAAAACGGAGAAGAATAATACGATCAACTCCTCGTCGTAATTGACAACCTTCGTCTTATTAAGGAATTCCATATAGACGGGATTGGCTTCTTGTAACCAAGGGCGTACCTTACTAATGGTCTTCTGCCAATTTATCTTATTATGACCCTGAGAGTTGATTCTTGCAATATAAGTAAAGAGGTTCCTGTGCTCATTGTTAAAGCGAATCAGCTGAAGGATGATGTTAATCCAAGTCTCACTATTGTCACCATTAACAGACTCTACATTCTGTACCTCTACAGACTCTGTAATATTCTCTGGGCTATGTCTTTCTTTATAGCGGGCAATGGCTCGATATATCCAAGTAGAGAGATTAAACACCTCATTAAAATACTCCGACTTCAACAAAGGGTTCTTCTCGTCATTTGTATCGATAATGTCCTCTGGTTTAAATATACCAAAAGCTTTTTCATTCTTGTTTTCGTCAATGTTGATAAACACTTTGGGCAAAATGAACACAGAATCTTCTGCCATGGACGAATAGTAGTATCCAACATAGGGAATCGTCACACGACCATCTTTAAGGTACATCACATAGTGGTCGTGCAGATACTCCTTCACGACATCCCACTTGTAAATGTATTCCTCAAAGAATAATTTCATTTCTCTTCTTCAATGTAACGAACGAATCCTTTTAGAATCGTTGTCCTTTTTGCCTGATCATACAACTCATTAAACGAGAATTCTTTCAATTTGTCTTCTTCTGCATAATAACGGAAAATGGCATCGTTTGTTTGGTAATTGTCCTTACCTACCTCACTCCATAGATAGAACATCACTTTGTCACAGAATTCTTTTTCGTCTATGCTGCTCTTGATGAAAAAGTTACCCATTTGTTTGTCTTCAGAAGAAGTTACTGCCTTGATCTTCTTATTAACTGCTTTTAGAAATTCATGCCAATTATAGGTATCCTTACCTATCGTTATCGTAAACGCACCAGATTCAATATTCTCATAATCGATAGGTACATACTCCCAACTCCATCGACGCTTGAATGCAGAATCCATTGGGAACAGGCTTTGGTCGCTTGTATTCATAGAAGCGATAATACTCAGATTAGGAGGTAGGCAAAGTTTACTATCCCTGATACCCTCACTGTCTTCTGGCAGATGCTCCATAAGATAATCTGCTAAGTCATGGTCTGCCTTGATGGGGTATTCTGAATAACCATCCTTATTTCTATCTAACAATTGGAACAAATCACCAAATATCTGTGCGCAGTTACCACGATTAATTTCCTCGATGATTAGATAATATGGATGTTCTATATCACACCAAGCCGCAACGTAAGCATCCGTAAATGCTTGCGGAACAAATTTATAGACAATCTTCATGTCATCATCTTCATCCTTCACAGGCTTGTAACATCCCACAAATGAAGCATAGTCAGTATCTGGATGGAAGGTTGTTCTAAACACTTTTCTCTCATCCTGCTCATAGTTCTTTTTGATAGTCCATGATTTTCCTGACCCTGGAGTTCCAAAATATATTCTCTGAAGATAGTTAACTCCTCCGTCGCATTCCTTTTTTCGCACGAAATCCCCTTTTTCAACATCGATAAGTTCCATCCAAGCATTACGGCGTTCCGATGAGTTTTCATATTCTATAGAACTATCTTTATCCACAATAATAGCAGACATGTGCAGCTCATCTTGATTGTATATCTCAAAGTTATATATAAACCAACAAGCCTCTTCCTCTAATCCTAAAATCTTTCGAGCATGTTGGATAAATTCTGTATTAGAATATTTTTCTTCATTATACTTATAGGCATTCTTATCAGAATACTTAATACTCTTTCTCCCAGAATGACTATCAGAGTCCTCCTTCACAAGAACCATAACAAAAGGATAATCAATTCGGATACCATTGATATAGACTTTTCTAAATAGGGAAGCTATCTGACATTCATCAAGTTCCGATGCTTGATATATGCGTCCACCTTTCCCTAATGGCAGACTTACTCTATTCAGTGGTACCGAGCAATATATCATACCAATTAGTATTATTTCTGCACCTGGATATGTGAATTTATAAGCTGGCTTTGATTGTCCCAAAGCTGTCCCCCACGACGGAGTACCTGTACCTGCATTAAGATATGTACCAAATGCAAAAGATCCTAAGTCTAAATTCATAAAATCTGACTAAAAATATGATTCAACAAAATTCCTACTAAATTTACATCCCAACCATTACCTGCTCTTGTTGATAATTGGGAATATGATTGTCCTGCATAATTCAATTCACCATCTTCAAATCCCATAAACCTAAATTGTTCATCAACAGACATCTTTCTTACAATCTCTAAACCATTTTCTTTTGGAACTTCGATAACTCGTAAACTATTATGCTCTGGCTGAGTTATGGTTATACTTAATGCATTGGTTTTTATCTTCTTATTGTATACATCAAAACATAAAGGCTCTTCTACCATAAAGGAACCTATATGATGTTTTTCTTTAAGATGAGTTATTTGTGCTTGGGAAAGATAAAGATATGATGGCGCATTTGTATCCAAAAAATCTCCAAATCTTTTGGTTAACTTAATTTTTGGTGGGACTATATTGAATCCTTCCGGAACTCCGCCTAACATTGCAAACATCCATATTCTTTCACGATTTTGGGGGATTCCATAATCGCAAGAATTGAGGATAGCGTATTGTAGTTCTCCGTAGCCTAATTCACGTAAAATTTCCTTTATACGATTTCTTGTGGGTTCAAATTTTTTTGCCGTAAAACCTTTCACATTTTCAAGCAATAGATATTTTGGACGTTTCTCTTTCAAAATCCTCATTATCTCATAGAAAAGTGTACCTCTACCATATCTATCATATTCTCCCATCTGCATTCCTGCAGATGAGAAAGGTTGGCAGGGGAAGCCTCCTGTAAACATATCGAAATCAGGAAGTTCTTTTGGATTAATCTTTGTTATATCTCCCCAATTTTTTATATCTGGGAAATTTGCTTCAAGTAATTTGCTAGCAAACGGATTAAATTCAGACATACCTATTACCTTATAGTTTAATCCAGAACGTTTTAAACCAAAAGATGCCCCACCATATCCAGCAAAGCCTTCAAAAACTCGTATAATCTCATGTTTAGGTAATCTGTGTAATTTTTTCTTTGACATCAAAAAGCCCTCTCTTCGTTTTTGAAAAGGGGGCGTGGGTGAAAGATGTGTTTAACCAAGGCTTAGGACAGCCCACATCAGACAACAATCATTCGGTCCACGCCCATATGAGCGAGAACATCCAATTGCTTGTCCGACTGATGTGTTTCCTGAGGTCCTAATTCTAGTTAATCAGCCAATCAAGGATGTCAATGACTCTATTTTTCCTTATTCGTTATTTGTTTTGTTTACGATCTCTTTTTATTAAGAGCTGTTCGCAAACACCCTTATGCGAACGGGTTAGTAAATTTTTATAACTACAAAAAGAAAAACGTGGGTGCTTACATCTGCCTGTTCGTTGTTCGAGGCCTACCACAGCCTTGCTAAAAAACAGATAGAGAAACATCCACGCAGGAGTATATAGTACACCCGTAAAGTGTGCTAGTGAGGACATGAATAGCCCTCGCAGCACACTACGGAGAGTATATGCTACACCCCGTGGCAATCACCCTGCAATGTTCTTGTTTAGCAATTCGATTGTGGTAGTTTCGAAACAACCAAAAACAAAGCGTCAGTAACGCCTTCTAATATGTAGTGCTCCACCCCAGGTGGCTCCATCCTCCTCAGAGAACATCTTAGCCAATATAGGCAAATAGCATTGGCAAAGATACAAATAATTTGTAAAACGCCAAAGGATTTGGAGGAAAAATGTGGGAGAAAGGATTTAACGGTTTGTGGTTAGCGGTTAGCGTTTAGCGAGACCCTGTTGAGGGGGAGGAAAAAGTAAAATAGTACTATTTTATTTGGAAGTAACCAAATAATTATGTATCTTTGCAATGTCAAAACAATGTTTTGGCTATCCGGTAAGTTTTTACTGCTTTGCAGTAAAGTCCGAGAGGAGCAAGACTACACCGACACTACTCCATTTAAAAGCCACCCAAAAGTGGCTTTTACTATTTATAGTATTTCTTCGAAAAAGCAATAATGAAATTTTTATCCCTTACCATTTGTCGTGTAACAGATATTATTTTATTGTTTTTGAATACAATTATTTCTAATCCTTCATAATACTGTTCAAAATACGCTTTGATAGAACGGGCTAATTTTCCAGCCTTGTAATCAGTTTTGATGTTTAAAATAACTCGATTGGTTTGTCCTATAGATTCAGACAGGCGATTATCTACAGACCCTTTCCCCGTTATCGTTTTCAAATCGTATAATCGATATATCCTTTTACGTTCAAATATAAAATCGGCTGTACGAAATCCTTTAGGATTTGGAAGGATGAATACCCGATAACCATGTTCTACGGCTTTGTGGGCGGCACTTAACAAATTCCCGAAATCATCATTTTGTTCTCCACTTGCGATAAAGATATTGGATTCTCCCTTGAGTGGGCGGAACACATTCATCTTGGCAATACGCTCTACCTGCCGAGAGAAATCTGCCCCCGTCAACACATGCAACTTTGCTAGTTCTTTGGCTATATCGTCCATGTCTCTTGTTAGTTTGAATAGTTGGTAGCTATGCTTTTGCAAAGATACGAATAAGCGAGTAAAGAACAAAATAAAAGAGGAACTTTTCTTGTAGAAAACCTTGGTATTACAAAATAATTTCGTACTTTTGTAAGCCGATGTTTAAGAGATTTCTCATTTTGATACTGACATGCATATCCCTGACAGGGTATGCACAGACAAACGGGAAGTTGTTTTCTACCGGACAGCTCTCCGTATGTGATGTCACCTGTGTCAGTCAGGACAGCTATGGCTATATCTGGATAGGTACGACCTACGGTCTTGACAGATTTGACGGCTACCGCTTCTATAACTACAGATATAGCAGTAGCGACTCGACGAGTATTCCCCAGAATGAGATCTGCACCTTGTTCTGCGACAGCCAAGGACGGTTATGGGTAGGAACAGGAAGCGGATTGGCAAGGTATGACTTCAGTCGTAACGGTTTCATCCGACAGCATTTTCCCGGAGGTCGTCATCCACGAGTGAACAGTATCATAGAAACCAAGAACGGTGACCTGTATATCGGTACGGCAGGAATGGGTATCTTCTCGATGAAGAAGGGGACGGACGTGCTGGTAGAGGAGAAGAGTTTCTATCATCTCCTACCCGACAATTTCCTGAGCCGCTTACATGTAGACCGCCAAGGGGCGATCTGGTGTAAGGGCAGAGGGATCGAAATCTATCAGTTCCTCATGGAGAAAGGACAGGCTGTCCAAGCAAGGAGGTACCAGCCACAGGAGACCGTCCAAGAGTTATTGACGGATGCTGACGGGAGGATGCTTGCCGTCTTCCCGAAGAGTATCCAATACTTTGACTATACGGAAAAGACGTGGAAAGATGCTGGTTATCATATAGAAAGCATCGTCCATAACGCCGACATGCGTGGCGCCTTCCTGAGAAGCGACGGTGACTTATACCTGGGGACCTCCGGACATGGAATCTTCGTCATCCCCAAAGGACAGACGACCCCACATGTCATTGACTTCCGAGACAAGAACTTCCAACTCTCAGAATCATCGACCACAGCCTTTGAGGAAGACCGTTATGGAAATCTATGGATCGGGTGCTTCCTGAAGGGTGTTGCCCTGCTTAGTAAGCAACAGACCGCCTTCCATTCCTGGACGTTCTCGCCCACGGATGCTGCCTTGAACAACTCCCAGATCTCATCGGTGGCATTGGCAGAGAACAACGGGTTATGGTGCACGGTCTGGTATCAGGGGCTTTACCTGTTTGACGCTGACGGAAAAGTGGTAGCCCATCCCTCCATGCCATATGGCACCAGCCTCATCTACCGCGATAACGACGGCTCCTATTGGGTCAGTGCGAACAAGGGCTTGTTCACGTTTGACCCCCATAGTGGCAGTACACGACTGGTATTGTCCTCATCGGAATGGCTTAACACCATCTGCGATGCGGGACCATGGCTCTTCGTCTCAGAGTTCGGTCAAGGATTCCTCAGATATGACAAGCGGACAGGTGAGGTCAAACGCTATTTCACCCGTATGACAGGTGAAGGAGGACATCCGTGTAATAACTGGATAGGCTCCATGCTGTTGGACAAGCAAGGTGACCTGTGGATCTCTACCGCACGCGGTCTCTGCTGTCTGAATATTGCCGATGACAGTTTCAAGAGTCATGGCTGGGAAGTCCTTCTGGATACCATCGCCTGCGGTCCTCTCTGTCAGGATTCCAAAGGTAATATCATTATCGGAACAAATGCCGGTCTTTTCATATACGACCGCCAGCATCACAAGGCAGTACCGCTGCCACATGGTGACGCGCTGGCAGACACGAAGATCTGCCGTGTCGAGTGTGACGAGGAGGACAATCTCTGGATAAGTACTCCCATCGGTATCTGGCAGTATGAGGCAAAGACCAAGAAGATGATAGCCTATAACACGGGTAACGGACAAGTCACAAGTGAGTATCTGAGCAATATCGGCATTCGCACCAACAACGGGATGATCTGTTTCGGTATCAATAATGGTCTGACCACCTTCTATCCCAAGAATATCAAGAACAGCAACCATATCATAGGAGCCGTACATATCACAGATATCAACATCAACGGCAAGTGGGTGTCACCCGTACAGGAACGCATCACCGTCGACTACGATGAGAACACCTTCTCTATCAGTGCCTCCCTGTTTGACTTCATGTGGGCGGAGGACATCAGCTATGAGTATCGGATCAATGGAGGAGAATGGCAAGGAAATATCACCGATACCAATACCTTCCCGTTCAACCGTGTTCCTCCTGGTAAATATATAATAGATGTACGCGCGAAGTTTGGCAACCACTACTCTACCGAGTATGCGACGGTGACGATTGTCGTGAAGGACCCTTGGTATAGCAGTCCTTGGGCATATGGCTGTTATGTGTTGCTCCTTTGTGCTATCTTAGTAGCCATATTCCTGTACTACGCTAGGATGAAGCGGATGGAGCTGGGTGATGAGAAGATGAAGTTCCTGATGAACACGACGCATGACATCCGTTCCCCATTGACCCTCATCCTTGGTCCTCTGGCGAAGCTGAAAGACATGGTACACGATGAAAACTGTCAGGCATATATGGAGACAATCGACAGAAATGCGAAAAGACTGTTACTCCTCGTCAACCAGATTCTCGACGAACGGAAGATTGACAAGAACCAGATGCGCCTGCACTGTCAGGAGACTAACATGGTAGGATTTGTCAGTAACCTCTGCAAACTCTATCAGTACACTGCCAGTCAGAGAAACATCACATACACGATAGAGCACGAGAAAGACTACCTGATAGCGTGGATTGACCGTACACAGTTTGACAAGGTCATCTCCAACCTGCTCTCCAACGCCTTCAAATACACCTTTGACGGTGGAGAGATCAAAATCATACTCAGGGAGACTGCCCAGCATCTGGAGATAGAGGTTATCGACAATGGTGTAGGTATCAAGCCCAGTGACTTCAAACACCTCTTCGACCGTTTCTATCAAGGCAAGAACAATCTTGGTATAGGCATGCAAGGAACAGGAATCGGCCTGAACCTGAGCCGTTCCATCGTAGAACTGCATGGTGGAAAGATCAAGGCACGTCGTAGGACGGACGGACAGCAAGGCACCTCGTTCGTCGTCACCATTCCCTTAGGCAACAAACACCTGAAACCCGCGGAGCTGCTGACAGACAGTCCTGTCCGACAAGTCATCTCCGAGAACAAGGGTAAACAGGTCTTCAGGGAATTCAACATCCTTATCGTTGATGATGATGCGGAAATTGCTGATTACATCATGGGAGAGCTTAGCGAGAAATACCGGTTCACCTACCGCTCCAATGGAAAGGATGCCATGAAGGAGCTGCTGACGAACCCCTACCATCTGGTCATTAGCGATGTCATGATGCCGGAGATGGACGGTATCACATTCCTCAAACAGATCAAGAGCAATCCAAAGACCATTGACCTTCCAGTAATATTACTGACATCCAAAGCAGAGGTCAGCGACAAGCTTGAAGGTCTCAAGAAGGGAGCAGACGCCTATATCGCCAAACCGTTTAACATGGAGGAGTTACATATTCAGATTGACAACCTCATCAATAACGTACGCCGTCTCCGTGGGAAGTTCAGTGGTGCCTCCTCGCAGACCGAGCGTGTGGAGAACATAGAGGTGGCTGGCAATAATGACGCCCTGATGGAGCGCATCATGAAATCGGTCAATGCCAAGATGTCGGATCCGAACTACAATGTGGATGTGCTGGCTGCGGATGTCGGTCTCAGCCGTACCCAACTGCATCGTAAGATGAAGGATATGACGGGGATTCCAACTGGTAAGTTCATACGTAACCTGCGCATGGAGCAGGCTGCCCGTCTGATCAAAGAAGAGAAGGTGAATATCAGTCAAGTGGCGTTTTGTGTCGGTTTTAACGACCAGACACATTTCTCCACAGTGTTCAAGACATATTTCGGTATGACACCTTCAGAATATGCAGAGCAAGAGAGCCTGTAACCCGCGAACTTTGCCAAAAGTATCATGCATTTTGTCACATGTTGCAAAATGCATGTTTTTTTTTCATTGAAATATTTTCCAATTCTTATGAAACGTTTTTCTAAATATATATTATCAATATGTTCGTAATTTTGCGCCCAGAGACAATTCACATCTATTAATCAGTTAAACAACTAACAATGAGAAAAAAATTATTTCTTCTACTACCAGTGCTTTTGCTAAGTGTAGTTGGGGCGTATGCACAAAACGTGCTGCGCGGCATTGTGATTTCCGCGACTGATGAGGAACCGATTATCGGAGCCTCTGTCGTTGAAAAGGGCACGACGAACGGAACAGTGACCGACATGGACGGTAGGTTCCAACTCTCAGTGAAGGGGAATGCCACACTTGTGGTCTCTTACATCGGCTTTACGACTAAAGAAGTCACACCTGCAGGCAGCGGAGAGATCAAAGTTGTTCTCTCAGAAGATGAGAACCTGTTGGATGACGTCGTAGTGGTTGGTTATGGTACCATGAGGAAGAGCGACCTGACGGGAGCTGTCAGCAGGGCTAACATCCAGGCATTCGAGAAATCACCTAACACGAACTTGTTACAGTCATTGCAAGGTACCGTTCCTGGACTGAACGTTGGTCAGGCTAACTCCGCTGGTTCCGACCCCGCTCTTTCTATCCGTGGCGCGAATACCATTTCTGGTAGCACCGCAGTATTGATCGTTCTGGATGGTATCATCTATACGGGTAGCATCTCCAGCCTGAACCCCGCAGATATCGAGAGTGTGGACGTTCTGAAAGACGCCTCTGCCACTGCCGTCTATGGTGCACAGGCTGCCAATGGTGTCTTGCTGATCACCACCAAGAAGGGTGCTAAGGGTAAGGCAAAGGTTACCTTCTCTACAAGTTATAGTATACAGTCACCTACGCACAAGTTGCACACGATGAATCGTGACGAGATGTTGCGCTTCGACAACGAGTGTCTGTGGCTGTACTCCAAGACAGAGGCTTCTGGTTACAGAGAGCAGGATCCTAACTTCAAACTCTCTGAGCGTATGCCTGACGCCTGGATGACTGACGATCAGGGTAATATCATTCCTGGTGACTACAACTGGTGGGACGACTTCACACGTAACGGTTCTATCTGGGAGAACAAACTGAGCATCTCAGGTGGTAGCGATGCGATGTCTTACCTGATCTCTCTGGGTAACACCAAGCAGAAGAACTATCTGCTCAACGATGACTACAGCCGTAACTCTATCCGTGTCAACCTCGACATTCAGCCTGTCAAGTGGTTGAAGGCTGGTGTACAGGCTTTCGGTTCATTTGAGAATCGTGACGGTCAGGAGACATACCTGCCGTTCTTGATTGAGTGCAGCCCGCTTACAAAGCCATACGACGAGGACGGTAACATGATCCACTACCCTGCACATGATGCACGTGAGAATCCATATCATGGCTCATTGGTAGATGACTACGATCGTACCAACTCTTTCTTCGCTAATCTCTATGCAGAGGTGCAGTTGCCTTTGAAGGGTCTTACCTATCGTATCAACTTCGGTAACAACTATCGCGTCGGTGAGCATAACTATGCCAGCGAGTTCGCTGAGAACAACAAGGGTCAGGCTTACAAGCACCACTCTACCTATTATGATTATACATTGGATAATATCCTGAACTATAACAACACGTTCGGAAAGCATACTGTAGGTGCTACATTTGTCTATGGTGCTTCACGCCGTAAGTATAGCTACACAGCTGCAGATTCCAAACTATTCCCAAGAATGACACTGGGCTATAACTCTCTGGAACTGGCTGAGATCCAGCAGACCTCTTCTGACGCATGGGTAGAGACACTGCTCTATCAGATGCTTCGCGCGAACTATTCTTATGACGGACGCTACCTGATTACCGCCACTGTACGTCGAGACGGTTTCTCTGGTTTCGCCTCCAACAACAAATTTGCCGTGTTCCCCTCTGTAGCACTCGGATGGGTTGTGACAAATGAGAAATGGTTCAAGGTTCCTCATCTTGACTATTTGAAACTCCGCGCCGGCTATGGTGTCAGCGGTAACCAGACTTCCCGCTATTCCTCACTGGCAAGAGTCAACTCCTCTATCGGTTATGTCTTCGGTGACGGTCAGCCCGGCGCTATGCGTCAGGAACTTGCCTCCATGCAGAACTCTGACCTGAAATGGGAGAAGACTGCTGGTTTCAACTTCGGTCTTGACTTCGCTGTACTTAACAACAGAATCAGCGGTAATATCGAGTTCTATACCACTAAGACCAAGGATTTGCTCTATGACGTGGCTATTCCTAGTATCACTGGTTTCACCTCTATCCGCTCGAATGTTGGTGAGATCAAGAACAAAGGTTTTGAGATGACCATCAACTCTCGTAATATTGTCACAAAGGACTTTGAGTGGACATCTATGTTCAACCTGTCAACAAACAGCAATAAGATCACGAAACTGGCTGGTCTTGACACAGACGGTGATGGTAAGGAGGACGACCTCACATCTTCTTCTTTGTTCATCGGTGAGTCTCTCTCTTCTATCTATGATTACACCATTGACGGTATCTACCAGGTAGGTGACGACATCCCTGAGGGTTATCATCCAGGAAATTACCGTATCGTCGACATCAACAATGACGGTGAGATCAACGAGAAAGACCGTAGCATCATCGGTAAGACAGATCCTTCTGTTCGCATGGGCTTGCTGAACAGCTTCAAGTACAAAGGACTGACCCTGAGCTTCTTCCTCAATGCCGTTGTCGGTGGTAGCAAGAGCTATCTGGGTAAGAACTCTTATGCTGAGCTTGTCAATGATAACACACTGCGTCATAACAGACTGACTGAGCAGGTTGACAAATTCTGGACTCCTAGCAATCCTGGTGGTATCTATGCACTCTATCACGCAAACCCAGCCATCAATCCTTTCCGCTATGAGAACCGCTCATTCTTGCGTCTGCAGGATATCACCCTGTCATACGATCTGCCTCGTGAATGGATGCGTAAGATCCATATTGAGGGCATCAATATCTACATGAGCTGCAAGAACCTGCTGACCTTCACTGGTTGGAACGGATGGGATCCTGAGCCTAACGCAACTTATCAGGACATCAACGGTCAGAACCGTGTAACTGGTATGCGTTACGAAGACCGTCCTGTTATGAAGAGTATTACATTTGGTATGAACATTAATCTCTAACCCATAATGAAAAAGATTTTAATTTTTTCCTTGTTGGCAGCCTTCATGCTGACGGGATGTAACGAAGATAAATTCCTGGAGGAAAATCCACTCGACTTCAATTCGGCTTCTAACTCATACGAGACAGCCGCCGATTTCGATGCCGCTATCACTGAGCTCTACTTCCTGACCCGAGAAGAGTTCTATACTACTTACGACCGTACGACGGATCTCTCTAAGTTTGCAGATATGTGGATCACCGCTGACCCACTTCAGTCAAACGTTGTCGCTGACCTCTCGCCCTCTGGTGGCATTGCCAAGTTCTACTGGGATGAGAACTACAAGCTGATCGCCCAGGCAAACACTGTCATCAGTCGTCTGCCTAGCTCATCCAAACTGAGCGACGAGGAGAAGACTGTCTATGAGGCTAAAGCTCGCTTCTTCCGCGCCTTGGCTTATCGTACACTGGTACTGCTCTATGGTGATGTGCCCTTGCAGTTGGAAGAGGTGTCTACTCCAAAGACCGACTATGTTCGCGAGTCAAAGGATGTGGTCTTGGCTCAGGTCGTAGAAGACTTGCAGTTTGCCGCTGCCAACCTGCCTGAGATCAACGCTGTCAAAGATGGTGAGATCAGTAAGCCTGCTGCTAACATGCTTCTGGCTGAGATGTGTCTGGCTACAGGTAACAACGACGGGGCTGTCACAGCCGCAACAGCTGTCATCAACAATCCTAACCTCGCCCTGATGAAGAACCGTTTCGGCTCACAGGCTAGCGAAGATGGAGATGTCTTCTATGACTTGTTCCGTCCGAACAACCAGAACCGTTCCTCTGGTAATACTGAGGGTATCTGGGTGATTCAGTTTGAGACGAATATTGAAGGTGGTGGTAACAACACCAGCCACTTCTTCTGGAATCCAGGTAGCTTCTGGGGAGAGCGTTTCTTCGCTCCTCAGGTGGATAAGTTCCAGATTATCAAACCTGACGGCACCAGACTCCAGCTCTTCAACTGGCCTATCGGTGACATGACTGGTGGTCGTGGTATCGGTACACACTATGCTGTTAATCATCTCTATAACGAGATTTGGGCTGACGACTTTGACGATATGCGTAACTCAGAGTATAACTGGCCACGCCGCTTCAAGATTCACCGCACCAACGTGCTGGATGACAATCCTGAGTTGAAGGCTGCTATGCCTGACGGATACTTCGATCTTGAGAATACCGTATTGCCTGCTGGATGGTCTATGGAGACCGGTTTTGGCGGTGGTGTCAATGCTACCACACAGCTTCCTAACCGTTTCATGTGTGGCTATTCCACCAAGATGACCACTCCGTTCCATCATCCTGATGCACAGTATCAGAACAAAGACACCTACCAACTTGCCGGAACAGGTGGTAAGACTTACACCGACCAGTACTTCTTCCGTCTTGCAGAGGCTTATCTGCTGCGTGCAGAAGCATACATGAACAAGGGTGACAAGGAGAAAGCTGCTAACGATATCAATGAGTTGCACAAGCGTGCCAATGCGAAACCATGTACGGCTGCTCAGATAAACCTCGACTATATCCTCGACGAGCGTCTTCGTGAGCTCACCTGTGAGGAGAAGCGTCGTCTGACCCTGTCACGTGTTGGTAAACTCAGCGAGCGCATCAAGAAATACAACCCCTACTTCAGTGCTGCTCATAGTGCTGACGGCAAGGATTATGATGCTCATTTCGATTTGCTGCCTATCCCACTGTCAGCCATTCAGGCAAACAAGGATGCTGAATTGAAGCAGAACCCCGGTTATTAATCCAAGGGGAACGATTAGTTAATTATAGAATATAATGAAGTTTAAGATTTCTCAATTAAGAATGTGGCGCGTAGTGATTACGTGCCATATTCTTATTATTGGAGTATGTCTCATCATGCCCCAGCAAGCCTTTGCCGGTCATCACCTGCGGGTTCATGAACAGGCAAAAGGATTTGCGCTATACACAGGTACCGAGACTGCCACTATCTGTGTGTCTTCCCAGGAAGCATTGGTAGTAAAGAAAACTGCACAGTTGCTGGGTGATGACATACGGCGTGTTACTGGAGTGAGTTGCAGACAACAGTCTGCCCCAACCTCTTCTGCTCCTGCCATCATCATTGGAACACTGGGCTGTAACCCATTGATTGATGCTGCCGTCAAAGAAGGACATCTTCAGGTTGACGGTATCAAGAACGGTTGGGAGCAATTCCTCATCAAATGGGTTCAGAATCGGTTGTATATTATAGGCAGCGACCGCAGGGGGACTGCCTATGGTGTATTCACGCTATCTGAGGCTATAGGAGTATCACCCTGGTACTGGTGGGCAGATGTACCTGTTAAGAAGCGGAAGGCGGTCTATGTGGATGCTGACTATATCTCCAAACAACCGTCTGTCAAGTATCGTGGGATATTCATCAATGACGAGGACTGGGGACTGAAGCCATGGGCTGCCAAGAATTTCGAGCGCAACCTGGGTGACATCGGTCCAAAGACATACGCCAAAGTGTGTGAGTTGCTGCTCAGGCTCAAGGCGAACATGCTTGCTCCTGCCATGCACCCATGTACAGGTGCCTTTTATTCCCATCCGGACAACAAACTGGTAGCTGATTCTTTCGGCATTATCATCACGACTTCGCATTGTGAGCCGTTAATACTGAATAATGCCGCTAAGAGTGAATGGGACCTGCAGAAAGATGGTGATTGGAATTACCTGACAAATGGGGAGCATATCAGAAATAAGTGGAATCAGCGTCTCACGGAAGCTGCTCAGTATGAGAATATATATACCGTTGCCATGCGAGGACTCCATGATGCAGGACTTCGAGGCGACATATCCAAGGAACAGCGTGTCACACTGTTAGAACAAGTCATCAGCGACCAGCGACAACTGCTTGAGAAACACATTGACAGTCCTGCCGCTCAGATTCCACAGATATTTGTTCCATACAAAGAGACGATGGACATCTATGAGGATGGACTCAACGTACCCGACGACATCACACTTGTCTGGGTAGATGACAACTATGGTTATATGAAACGTGTCTCCAATCCGGAAGAGCAGAAAAGGAAAGGACACTCAGGGGTCTATTACCACCTTTCATACCTAGGGGCTCCTCACGACTATCTATGGCTGAACTCCACCCCACCCGTCTTGATGTACGAGGAACTCAAGAAAGCATACGACACAGGGGCTGACAGATATTGGTTGCTGAACGTTGGAGATATCAAGCCTATGGAATTGGGCATACAGACCTTCATGGATATGGCATGGGACTTCACTGCCTTCGATACCGATAAGGCGGGTAAATATCAGGCACGTCTGCTGGCAAACATGTTTGGTGACAGACTGGAGGACGATTTCCAGAGAATATTGGACAGTTACTATCGTCTTGCCTGGTCAAGAAAGCCTGAATTCATGGGTTATGAATACGAATGGGACGATGCCGCACATAGTGGACTGCATAATACTGATTTCTCTTTCTTTACAGGTACAGCACAACAACGCCTGGCTGATTATCATCAGATCGCAGAGAAAACACAGGAGATGATTCCCTCAGAAGCCCGTGACGCCTATTTCCAATTGGTTGAGTTTCCTGTCTGTGCCGCATACCAGATGAACAGGAAGTTCTTGATGGCTCAGCTGAACCATGAGCTGGCAAGTCGTTTGAATGCGGAAGGTGCTAACTGGGCAGCGCAGCAGATGACTATCGCCTATGACAGTATCCAGGCACTCAACAACAGGTATAACCAACAGTGTCATGGGAAATGGAAAGGAATCATGGACCTGCCGACTGGCTGGTGTGCCCTTTATCAAGAAAAGCCCGCTGTCACTTTCAATGCGCTGGAAGGGATCATTGAACCAGATCTCCAACCGACAATGAGGCAGCATACGCCTATTAATCTTTCATCCCCGACAAGTATGTCAGATGGGATCCGATTGGTAAAGGGGATAGGTATGGACTGGGTGGCAGTGCAGATGACAGAACCGTCAAATGTGGTGAGCGATGCCACATCCCTCAAGAGTCCGCATATCACCTATTCATTTGTCCATGAAAACAAGGATAGCGTGGACGTATGGTTGTCGACAGTACCTTTCTGGCCGTTATACAAAGGAAGGGAGAACAAGATTGGAATCTCTATTGACGGTTGTCAGCCGCAGGTCTTCAACAATCTCTTTTCCGAGTACTCACGACTTTGGAAGGATCAGGTATTGAGAAATGAAGCATCTTGCCATCTTCGCTTTGCCGTCAACCCTAAAAAGAAGGATCATTCCATCACCATCATTACAGGTGATCCTGGACTAATGGTACAACGGATTACCATAAAATAAATTCTAAATTAATCCTAAACTGACAACAGATAAAGATTGTGTTTACAAAATAACCACTATCTTTGCAGTTGACAAGAAATGAGAATATGAAATATTATTTAGTTTCCGCCCTCTTCGCATTGCAGACAGTAGTTGCAGAGGCACAAGACCGGCTTTATGCCAATGAATTTCCACTGGGTGACATTACCCTACTCGACAGTCCGTTGAAACGGGCACGTGACCTGAACATCAAGACGCTTCTGCAATACGACTGCGACCGTCTGCTGGCACCATATCTGAAAGAAGCCGGACTTACTCCCAAAGGGAAATCATATCCTAACTGGGATGGTCTCGACGGTCATGTGGGTGGTCACTATCTGACAGCTATGGCTATCAATGCTGCCACTGGCGACAAAGAATGCCAAAAGCGCATGGACTATTTTATCAGTGAGCTGCAGGCATGTGCCGATGCCAATGCCAAGAACCACCCTGCCTGGGGAAAGGGGTATGTGGGTGGTGTACCTGGCAGTGACCGTGTGTGGGGAAACTTCAAGAAGGGTGACTTCAGTGCGTATTACGGCTCATGGGTGCCTTTCTATAATATTCATAAAATGTACGCCGGACTACGTGACGCATGGCTTTATTGCGGCAATGAACAGGCAAGGCTGTTGTTTCTTGGTTTCTGTGACTGGGCAATTGACCTAACAGCGGGGCTTTCCGATGCCCAGATGGAGCATATCCTCGATACCGAGCATGGAGGAATGAACGAGGTACTTGCTGATGCCTATGCCATCACCGGTGAGCAGAAATACCTTCATGCGGCACACAGATTCTCACACCGCCGTCTGCTTAACCCGTTGATGCAACGTCGTGACTGTCTGGATAATATGCATGCCAACACCCAAGTGCCTAAGGTAATAGGTTTTGAGCGTATTGCCGAGCTGGGTGGTGACGAAGCATACCATACAGCTGGCGCTTTTTTCTGGGATATCGTCACTGGTGAACGCTCACTGGCTTTCGGTGGTAACAGCCGCAGAGAACACTTTCCGAGCAAAGAGGCGTGCAAGGATTTCGTGGAGGACATCGACGGACCAGAGAGTTGTAATACCAATAACATGCTGAAACTCACTGAAGACCTGCACCGCCGTAATCCTGAGGCACGCTTTGCCGATTTCTACGAGTTGGCGATGTTTAACCATATCCTCTCCACCCAGCACCCAGAGCATGGCGGCTATGTGTATTTCACCTCTGCCCGTCCTCGTCATTATCGTAATTACTCAGCACCCAATGAGGCAATGTGGTGCTGCGTGGGAACAGGTATGGAGAATCATGGTAAATACGGACAGTTTGTATATACCCATAAGGAGGATGCCCTGTTCGTAAACCTCTTCGTAGCCTCTGAGCTAAACTGGAAGGAGAAAGGTATTCAGCTCCGTCAGGAGACAGGTTTCCCCTATGCGGAAACAAGTCGTATAACCATCACACAGGGCAAGGGTAAGTTTGCCATGCAGGTACGTTATCCAGGCTGGGTAAAACCTGGAAAGTTTACTGTTAAGGTAAATGGTCAACCTGTCAGCGTCATTACAGGACCATCATCGTATGTCACCATCGACCGCCAGTGGAAGAAAGGTGATGTGATAGATATCCAATTCCCCATGCATAACAGCGTGAAGTATCTGCCGAACCTGACACAGTATATTGCACTGATGCATGGTCCAATCATGCTGGCAATGAAAACAGGGACAGAGGACCTTGCCATGCTGATTGCCGACGACAGCCGCTTCGGTCAGTTGGCTGTTGGCAAGAAACTGCCTATCGACCAGGCTCCTATCCTTATTAACAACGATATCGAGAACATTGCCGACCAGTTGCAACCTGTTGCCGGCAAACCACTACACTTCACACTCTCCACCAAGATGGTTAACGAGATTCGTAACGAGCTGATCCCATTCTTTGAGTTACATGACGCACGTTATATGATGTACTGGCTGGCTCTCTCAGAAGATAACTACAAAGGATATCTCGACAATCTGGCAAGACAAGAGAAAGAACGTCAGGAACTGGAGAACCGTACCGTTGACAAGGTACAGCCTGGTGAGCAACAGCCAGAGAGTGACCACTTCATGGAGACCGACGAGTCATTCAAGGGCAACACGAATGATGTGTTCTACCGTGATGCCAAAGACGGTCATTACTTCAGTTATCTGATGCAAACAGGTGGAAAGACCAACCTGTGTCTACGTCTGAAATACTGGGGTGTCGGCGAGTGGAAGAGTCATGAGTTCGACATCTTCGTCGACGATGTCCTGGTGAAATCAGTGAATAACACAGGTAAGTACCGTATCTCTGAGTTCAAATATGAGACCTACGACCTGCCCGCAGATGTGTTAAAGGGAAAATCCCAGATACGCGTCAAGTTTGTCGCTAAGCCCCAAAAGCAGATTGGTGAGATTTATGGTGTGCGACTGGTGGAGTCCTTGGCGAACTGACCGAAATAGCCGAGACACACATCACGCCATTCTTTGGCATTCTTCACCTGAATCTGAAGGCGCTCATCGACCTCACGCCAACGCTGCTCGTCAACATAAGCGCGCATCTTGTTGTGCCAGAGGTTCTCGTAAGTCTCCGTCATAATGACACCTTGGTTATAGTGATACTGTAATGATTCCCACAGCGTGGAACCGTCTTTCATCTTATAGTTCCAAGGGACATGATGGAACCACAATAGTAAGTTCTCAGGACAGGTCTCTACCTTATCATACATAGAGGCATAAGGTTCACGGTATTGGCTCACAGCATCCGTCCCCGTAGAGGAACGGTCGAAGCCAATACCGTTCTTGTCTGCCTTATGATAATAGACAGGACACCACTCCAAGGGATATTCCGCTTTGAAGCCATCAGGCTCAGGACCATAATGATGGTCGAACTTGAAGATGTGATGCAGACCAAGTGGCATCATGTAGTTGACACACGTCTCACGACTCTCCTCCATAACGGTAGACATGAGGAACACGAAGTTCTCATCAATGGAGAAAGTCTGCTCCAGCCACTCCCTGGCAATCTTCTCCGACGACAAAGAAGGATCCCACGCCAGTCTTCCGAAAGCATACCAGTTAGCCTGTGAGAAATGATGTCCGCACCAGTTCGTATCCTTTCCGATATTCGCCACCCCGGCAATACCTGCCAACCAGTTGGGCTCCACATACTGGAAGAACTCTTTCCACATGGGAGCGAGGTAGACTAGATGGAGAGATTGTCCTAGATACTCCTGCGTGATTTGCAATTCCACCATGTTAGGAGTCTTGCTGATCTGGTCGAAGACAGGACTATATGCCTCTCGGGGCTGGAAGTCCAAAGGACCGTTCTTCGTCTGCAGGATGACATTCTTATGAAATTTACCATCCAGCGGTTTGAACTCCGAGACAGCCTGTTTCACACGATCCTCCCCCTTATGGTTGGCGCCATAGACGAAGCAACGCCACATCACGATACCCTGATAAGGCTCCAAAGCCTCAGCCAACATATTGGCACCATCGGCATGCGTACGGTGGTAGTCACCAGGTCCCGGTTGTCCCTCGCTGTTAGCTTTCACGAGGAAACCGCCAAAATCAGGAATCAGTTTATAGATCTCCTTAGCTTTGCCTTTCCACCATTTACGAACACTCGCATCCTTAGGATCAGCCGTTGTCGTCTGTCCCAGTGCCATCGGTGTAGCGAAATTGATAGAGAGGAAGACACGGATACCATAAGGACGAAGGATATCCGCGATTTTCTTCACCTCTTTCAGATAGGGCTTTGTCAGCATCTTCGGTGAGGCATTGACGTTATTGAGCACAGAACCGTTGATTCCGATGGACGCATTGGCACGAGCATAGTCACGGATGAGTTGTTCATCCAGCTTGAACCACTCGAAGATACTCTTTCCCGCATAGCCACGTTCGATAGAACCGTCAAGGTTATCCCAGTGGTTGAGCAGACGCAACTTGAACTTAGGCTCCTGCTTTTCGTCTTTGACAGGCATGTCCGTAGCCTGCAGTCGAAGAGCCTCGTATGCCCCATAGAGGAGCCCGATGTCATGACGTGCCGTGATAGTCAGCTGGTCATCATTCCCGTTCATGACAAAGCCCTCGTTATCAGGCATGGAAGGATCGAGTCGCAATATCACATGCGAGCCCTGATAATATTTCTCCAACTCCCCCTGGGCAATACTGATAGTTGGTGAACCGGCAGGAGCCTCTACCAATGCGGTATGGACAGGGTTATACCTCAGCCAAAGACGATGACCGTCTTCTGCTTTTGCAAATGATACTGTGACAATGACTAAAACAGACAATAATAGTTTTTTCATATCTTTTTTGTTTTTTCTTGATGATTCGTTGTTTCCTCTGATTCCTCCGTAGTATTGACATGATGCATCATCGCATAGTCTTTCGGATTCATACCAAAATATCTCTTGAACACAATAGAGAAATGCGCCTGAGTGTTGAAGCCTACGGCATAGGCAACTTGTGAGACATTGATTTTCTGCTCTTTGATAAGTCGTGCCCCCTGTTCCATTCGGATATTCCTCAAGAACTCACCTGGAGTAATCCCGACCATTTTCTTCATCTTACGATGGAGGTGTGCGCGACTGACACCAATGATCTTCGCAAGCTGTACAACATCGAACTCAGAATCATCCAAATGCTCATTAATGCAGTTCACCACTTTATCCATCAGGATCTCGTCGTTCCCTTTCACCTCCACATCCTCTACTTTCTCCTCTTTTAATGAAACGACAGAGTATTTCCCTTTTAATCGTCTGACATTATCTACCAGATTGTCAATCAGGATATGCAGTTCCTCCATAGCGAAAGGTTTGGCAAGGAAAGCATCCGCACCTTTCTTCAACCCTTCCAGACGGAAGGACACTTCCGACTTAGACGTCAGCAGGATGACCGGGATGTCACTGATCTTAGGATTAGACTTAATGGCACGCAGCAAGGAGATACCATCCATGACAGGCATCATCACATCAGTAATGACAAGGTCATACTGATTGGTGATCAGTTTCTTCAGTCCCTCCTTTCCATTGGAGGCATAGTAGAAGCGATACCATTCCTGTAGCTCATGATGGATATACTTTCCTATTTCCTCATCATCGTCAACAATTAATACTTTGAAATTACGGGAAGCACGTTGTTTCTTATGATAGTTGCTATATTTCACTTTCTGTCTCTCCTCGATCTCCTCCGGCTTCAGATGCTTATTACCCATGGGCAGCAGGACGGTCAGTATCGCGCCAGAGGTACCGTCCGTTCGATTGGCAGCACTGATTTCCCCACCATGCATCTCTGTCAGGGCACGACAGAGGTTCAGTCCTATACCCGTTCCGTCGATATGCAGGTCGTTAGAGTGCTTACCTTGATAGAAACGTTCGAAAAACCGTTCTGTCTTGTCATCCTCGAAACCCACCCCGCTGTCGATGACCTCGATGACTACCTGCTTAACATCAGTCCGTTGACTAAGACGGACGATGACCTCACCATTGTCGAAAGTATATTTGAAAGCATTCGACAAGAGGTTGGAGATCACTTTATCAAATTGCGTATGGTCAATCCATGCTTTGACAGGTTCTTCCGGATACTCGAAGCGGAAGTTGATATTACGTTGTTGTGCGTTATATTCATAAAACTTGAAGATACCACGGATAAAAGCCGTCAAGTCAGTCTCCTTACAGGAGAGCCTCATTTGTTTCTTGTCAATCTTACGCTCATCCAGAATCTGGTTGACCAGCAGTAGCAATCGGTTGGCGTTCTTGTCGATAGTATTGAGGTCGACCTGGCTCTCCGTGTCTGTCAGTCGTTTTTTCAACTTCTCCAGAGGTCCCATAATCATGGTGAGCGGAGAGCGGATGTCATGGGTGGCGTTGATGAGGAAACGCATCTTCGACTCCTCCAAGTCACGACGACGTTGTCTCTCGACATTAAAAACGATTAGAGCCAGGAAACCCATGATGATTGCCATATAGATCAGGTATGCCCACCACGACTTATACCAGGGTTTCAATACTATGATATGGAGGGTATGTACATCTTCACTGAAGATACCATTGCTGCTGGCTCTCACCTCCATGAAATACTGACCGGGAGGCAGTTGCGTGAAAGTGATCTGGTTAGCCCCCTCGTTCGTCTGCATCCATGTAGGGCTCCCGTTGACACGATATTGGAAGACGATATTGTCTGTATTCTGATAGTCGAGCAAGGAGAATTCCAGCGTAAAAGTGTTGTCGGCATACTCTAACTGGAAATAGTCCTCCAAGGGGTTCAGTGAGTGTCCGTTGCAGAAGAAGCGTGTGAGATATACCTTCCCCAGATGATACTGTCGGTTGTTGATATCCTGAGGACGGAAAGTGGTGATGCCATCTGCGGTACCGAAGAAGATACGGTCGTCGCTGCGATGGAGTGCTGCACCGAGGATATACTCTTTCGCCATCAACCCATTGTCTCCAATATAACCGACAGCTTGTTTGCGTTTATCAGAATATTGCCAGATACCATTAGTTGTTGATATCCATATCTCCCCCTGACAATCCCTCACCATGGAGCATATCATCCTGTCATTGAGAAGCTGGGCTTTAGGGTCCTCCTTCACCTGATTGGTCTTCCAGCTATAGCGATAGAGTCCAGACTCAGTACCTATGAGCATATCCCCGTTTTGTGTCTCACAGACAGAATAGCACTGCAGTCCTTCGAGCAATGCGTTCCATCCCCTGCTGTTGAAGACAAGGCCTTCAGGGTTCATCATGGATATACCATTGGTCGTCGCTATCCACAGCATCCCCCGTGAGTCGAAAGTCATCGCCTTGATCCAGTCGTTACAAAGATAGCCCTCACTGCGATGCGTCTGTTGCATACTGACCATCTGTGTCTCATGGGTACGGGTATCATAGATGCAGAGTCCCATTCCGAAGACACAGATATAGAGTCGCCCTTGTCCGTCGTCTACCATACAGTTCAGCCCTCGTCCGTCAAAAGTCTTCTCCATGACAGCCTGTCTCGTCGCAGGATGAAACCTGTAGAGTGTGTTCTCCGTCGTCAGCCAGTATTGCCCCAGGCGGTCCCGGTACATAATACGCGTACCACCTGGCGAGGCAGGATGCTCTATAATATGCCCCATCTCGTTGAGACGATAGATTCCGTTATTCTGTACCGTACACCAGATATCCTCCCCTTCTCCCTGTACGACAGATGCCACATTACCACCTGTCACATAATGCTGATTAGAGAAGCTCCATGAGTTAAAGGAAGCCTTTTGTTTGGAGATGAGGAGGAGTCCTTTGTTGTAGAATGCTGCCCATAAGTTATGATCTTTGTCCTCTATGACATCCACCACATTGGCAGAAGTCATGTCGATCCTGGCGGTGACGTTCTCAATGCGCTGCATGCGGCGTTCCCCTTTGGGGATGACCATCAGTCCGCAACCGGCAGTGGCAAAGTAGATATTCCCCTGACTGTCCATCGTCACCCTCTCGATACTCACATTACGATCCAGCAGTGTGAGGTCAAAGTTTGCCCTCTGTAGCTCCCCCGTCTCATAGTTATAGCTCATAATCCCATACATACACACGATCAGCATCTCCTTAGGGGAGTATTCGATATAGCCCACAGGATGTCCGCATTCCGACTGATAGTCACGCAGGGATGCCGTCTTCTTGTTCTTAAGGGTATAGCGGGTGATGGTGGGGATATGACTGCTACGCCAGAGATTACCGTTTCGGTCGATATGGATACGGCTGCAGAAATCGTCAATATGCCGTTGACAGAACAGTTCCTCATAGTGGATATCCTCACTCCCCTTTTTCAAGGAGAAGAGACCATAGCCTGCTGTTCCTATCAACAAGTCTCCCGTGGCAGACTCTATCAGTGAGTTGACACGAGGGGATCTGTTGTCCGGGAATTGATAACGCTTGAAACAGTCATGCTCATAATCATAGCGTGCCAGTCCCTTGGAGCCACCGACCCATAGGTTGCCACTCTTATCGACGAACAAAGACGCGACCTCATTGTCGGAGATGGTCGTAGAGTCTTTCCTGTTATGATGATAAGCGGTATAGCGGTAACCGTCAAATTTATTCAGGCCATACTCCGTACCGATCCAGAGATAGCCGTAGCGATCCTGACAGATACAGGTTATCAAGCCACTCGACAGTTTGTCTGGCGTATAGAGATGACCAATGTCTGCCATACCTCTCATACAGAAGAGAAGCATGGCAGACAGCAATAGTTGATGATATAAGTTCCTCATGTAATGATGCTAGTATGGTTTCTAAAATTACCTTTTCAACAGGTTCAGTTTCTCCTTCGGAGCCAGCACATTGCTCACCTGCTCAGTATATGCTGTCAGGCTCGTTGTGACATTTGTCCTGATGTCACGGCTGGACGCACCGATCTCGAAGACATATTGTCCTGCCTCGACGAGCCAGCGGCTGTTAGCCTCATCGAAAGAGGCAAGGTCACGCTTTTCCATCTGGATGGATAGCGTCTGGCTCTCACCCGGTTTCAGCTCACGAGTCTTGGCGAATCCCTTCAGCTCGTGACAAGGTTTCTCTATCGTTCCCTTGGGGGCAGCGACATACACCTGTGCGATCTCCTTGCCAGCCACCTTTCCTGTATTCTTGACCGTCACACTGACTGTGATATTGTCACCACTGACCTTCACGGCAGGCTTGCTGTACTCAAAAGTGGTATAGCTCAGACCATAACCGAAAGGATAGGCGACGCTCTTGTCGAAACTGTCGAAATAGCGGTAGCCCACATAGATATCCTCCTCATGGTTGGTGAAGGCATAGCCGGAGATCGGCATATTCTGACCAGACATCTCCTTAAAGGTATAGAAGTCCACGTTACCAGGGAAGTTCTTGGTGGAAGGATGATCTGTGGCAGCGACAGGCCATGTCATCGTGAGCTTACCAGAAGGATTGACCTTACCCGTCAACAGGTCGGCAATGGAGTTTCCACCCTCCATTCCTGGTTGCCAGGCACAGAAAATAGCATCAGGATAACCACTCCAGGAGGCTGTCTCGATGACGCTGCCCGAGTTAATGATGACGATGACCGCTTTACCGGCGGCATGGAAAGCATTGCAGACATCAATAATCAGGTTACGCTCCTCAGGAACCAGGTTGAACTCCGTGTTAATATCGCGGTCGACACCCTCTCCTGCCTGGCGGGCGATGGTGATGATGGCGGCATCGGCATTCGCCACCTCCTTCTGGATACAGATGGGATCAATACCGATCTCAGGATATTTCTGCTGTCCGAAGTACTCCATCTGGTACCACTTGGCTGGATGACGCTCTGCCTGGAACTTCACTTTGGCAAACGCGATATACTTACGATAGATATCCGTCAGGGTCTCGGAAGAGTTGATTCCCGCATTTTTCAGCCCCTCGAGCATGTCAACCACATAAGGGGGGTGTACACAACCGGAACCTGTACCGCCACTGAGGAAGTCATAAGACTTCTCCCCAAACAAAGCGACGGTCTTCACGGCACCGTTCTTCCAAGGTAATATACCATTGTTCTTCAGCATGACGATACCCTCGGCAGCACTCTGACGAGTGATGGCGGCATGCGCCTTGAAGTCCGGATTGTTAGAGGCGGGATATTTGTGGAAACTCGGTGTCTTGACGATATATTCCAGCATACGGCGCACGTTACGGTCGACATCAGTGATATCGAGTTTGCCGTCTTTGACACCTTTGATAATCTCCTCCACCTGTGCGGGCTGTCCCGGTTCCATCAGGTCGTTACCGGCATGTACCTCCGAGATGGTCGGCAGTCCCTTACGGATACCAATCCAGTCGGTCATCACGATACCCTTATATCCCCAGTCGTCACGCAGGATACTGGTCAGCAGGTCATGATTACCCATCGAGAACTCACCGTTGATCTTATTATAGGATGCCATGATGGTCCAAGGATTACTCTCACGGACGGCGATCTCGAAGCCACGAAGGTAAAGCTCACGTGCCGCACGCTGACTGACACGCTCATCGACACTGGTACGGTCTGTCTCCTGAGAGTTGACGGCGAAGTGCTTGGCACTCACACCGGCTCCCTGGCTCTGGACACCATTGATATAGGCGGCGGCAATCTTTCCCGTCAACAAGGGGTCCTCGCTGTAGTACTCGAAGTTACGACCGCAGAGCGGGTTACGATGCAGGTTCATACCAGGACCCAGGATGACGTCACAACGGTACTCCTTCGTCTCATTACCTATCGCCTCACCCACTTTGCTCACCAGCTCACTGTTCCAGGTGGAGGCGAGACAGCTGCCTATCGGGAAGGCAGTGGCATAATAGGTCTTGGTGGTACCCTTGCGTGTCGGGTCGATACGCACACCGGCAGGACCATCAGTAAGTACTGTGGCAGGGATACCCAGTCGTGGTATCGCCGGTGATGTTCCTGCCGCGCCAGCCACAAGGTCTGCCTCGCCGCCCACGACGGCTCCCGCACCGAAGAAGTTGTTGGCTCCTCCTACTAATAGTTTCGCTTTCTCCTCAAGGGTCATAGCCTTGATCACTTCGTCGATATTGTCAGCACGAAGTTGAGGTTGTGCATTTGCTGTTGTCATAGTCATACTGGCTATCATGCCAAATAATAGTACTTTCCTTGTTCTCATAATGTTTGGATTCTTAGCTGTTTCGTTAGTTTCTTGCAAAGATAGTACTTTTTACGCAAGTAGCCAAATTTCATATTATATTTTTACCACCATTGCCTGTAGTTTGAAAAAAAAAGTGTACCTTTGACTTTGTCGAAGGTACTTTCGTTTGAAAGAAAAAATAAATGAATTTATTTTGTTCTTTACTCACTTATTCGTACCTTTGCACCCAAATTTCAAAGTATTAATAATTTAGAATAAGATTATGGCAAAGAAAGCATTACTCATGATTCTCGACGGATGGGGAATCGGTAAGCATGGCAAGGGTGACGTGATCTATAACACGCCGACTCCGTATCTCGATTTGTTAACAGCCACTTCGGCTCACTCCCAACTGATGGCATCTGGTGAGGATGTCGGTCTGCCCGACGGACAGATGGGTAACTCGGAGGTCGGTCACCTCAATATCGGTGCCGGACGCATCGTCTATCAGGACCTCGTGAAGATCAACCGTGCCTGCAAGGACGGCTCTATCCTGGAGAACCCGCAGGTGAAGGCTGCCTACAGCTATGCCAAGGAGAATAACAAGAAACTGCACCTGATGGGTCTGACCTCTGATGGTGGCGTACACTCCAGCCTCGACCATCTGTTCAAGCTCATTGAGATTGGTAAGACATACGGTCTGAAGAACCAGGTGTTCGTACATTGCTATATGGACGGTCGTGACACAGACCCACGCTCTGGCAAGGGCTTCATTGAGCAGGTCAGCAAGGTATGTGCCGACAATGATGCCGCTATCGCCTCTATCGTCGGTCGTTTCTACGCGATGGACCGTGACAAGCGCTGGGAGCGTGTGAAGGAGGGTTACGACCTCATCGTCAACGGCACCGGCAAGCAGGCTACGGATATGGTTGCCGCCATGCAGGAGAGCTATGACGAGGGTGTGACGGACGAGTTCATCAAACCAATCCACAATGCTTCTGTCAACGGTTGTATCGAGGAGGGTGATGTCGTTATCTTCATCAATTTCCGTAACGACCGTGCCAAGGAGATGACCATCGCGCTGACCCAGGAGGATATGCCGGAGCAGGGCATGAAGACGATTCCTAACCTGCAGTACTACTGTATGACTCCATACGACGCTAACTTCAAGGGTGTTCATATCCTCTTCCCCAAGGAGAACGTGGAGGACACCTTAGGTGAGTATCTCTCCAAGCAGGGTAAGAAGCAGCTGCACACTGCCGAGACAGAGAAATACGCACACGTCACCTTCTTCTTCAACGGTGGTCGTGAGGCTCCCTACGAGGGCGAGGACCGTATCCTGGTTCCTTCTCCGAAGGTGGCTACCTACGACCTGAAGCCTGAGATGAGTGCCTATGAGGTCAAGGACAAGCTCGTCGCCGCCATCAATGAGAACAAGTACGACTTCATCGTCGTCAACTTCGCCAATGGTGATATGGTGGGACACACTGGTGTCTATAATGCCATCGCCAAGGCTGTATGGGCTGTCGACAACTGCGTCCGTGAGGTCATCGAGGCTGCCAAGGCTAACGACTACGAGGCGATCATCATTGCCGACCACGGTAATGCCGATAACGCCATCAACGCCGACGGCACTCCCAATACCGCTCACTCCCTGAACCCCGTTCCGTTCATCTATGTGACCAACAACAACAGTGCTACTGTGAAGGACGGTCGTCTTGCCGACGTGGCTCCCTCTATCCTCCATATCATGGGCTTGGAGCAGCCTGCAGACATGACGGGTGAGTGCTTGATTTCGGACAATTAAGCTTCTCCGATATGATTCATAAAAAAAGGTCGAGAATTCGACCTTTTTTTTGTTACCTTATTCCTCCTTCCTTCTTTTTTATTTCTCGAGAATCTTTTTGCCATTTACGATGTAAACACCCTTCGTCGGATTCGTGACACGACGACCGTTGAGGTCATAGTATACATCACTTCTATCAAAAGACTGCTGCTCTCCTCTACCATACTCCTATTACTTGCCTGTCATGACATACTCTCGATTCCCAGGGGACGGAGGCAACCTTTTCCGTATGGATCATGGCAGTCTCAAATCTCTGTCACGCTAAAGTTTGGGGCAATTTGATTCCGATGCCTTCTATCCCTTGTCGCAGTATCTGCTATCACTTGTACTAAAGGCTGGTATGCCTGATACTAAAGGCTGTTATACCCCTATGGGAGATACTGGAATACATCTTAACAGATACTAGAGAAGGGGTGTCTTGCCCTGAAAAACGTTGAATAAAAAACAACGTTTAAAATGGAGAAAACAGAAGATTTTAATGTATCAGAGTTACAAGAACTTGTGATTAAACACAATTGCGGTAAGAAACACACTTCATTGGCTCAAAAGAGCATGATTGTTAAGTCTTATTTGTTAAATCATGTTCCATTAGAGCAATTAAGTAAAGATTTTGGTGTAAGTGTTAGGTCTATTCGAAGATGGATTAGTACCTTTGCAGAGGGAAAGGTTCCGCAGAGGAATTCTCCGGATACTTCCTATGTCAAACCAAATCCGTCGATTATGCCTAAGAAGATTCAGAAACCAGTAGAGACAGAGGCCGAGGAACTGGCCCGTCTCAGGGAAGAGAACAAGCGCCTGGCGGAAGCGTTGAAGATGGCCGAGTGGATGAATCACGCCAAGGACGTGATGATAGACGAAGCCGAGAAGATGTTCAACATTCCAATCAGAAAAAAAGCTGGCGCCAAACAGTAACAAAGCTTGC
>Ga0326512_10000115_pt1 | contig 64844 bp, 106 predicted proteins | sample 1_2617_0518_D_FD_203652 | JGI IMG/M metagenome (GOLD analysis project Ga0326512, IMG submission 203652) | Bovine rumen microbial communities from UC Davis, California, United States - 1_2617_0518 | ecosystem: Host-associated > Mammals > Digestive system > Stomach > Rumen | place: USA...
GGAAGATGGCAAGATCTTACTCGTGAACAACAAATTAACCTTGCTCAAACAATGGCAGGCCAAAGACAATATTCTAATTTAATTGCTTTATTTGATAATTTTGAATCATATAATAAAGCATTAGCTACTGCCCAAAATGCAGAAGGTACTTTAGCACAGCAACAAGATATTGCTATGGAAAGAACAACTGCACATTTAAATATATTAAAAGCATCTGTTGAAAATATTTATGATAGTTTAGTTGATACTAAACCTATTAATGATTTAATAGACGGATTATCTGCTGTAGCTAATAAAACAGCGACTGTAATTGATGGTTTTGGCGGCGGAATTCCTATTTTAAAAAGTCTTGGTGCTATTGGACTTTCTGTTTTTAGTACACAAATAGCAAGAGGAATTAATACCACAGTTATTAATTTAGAAACTGCAAGAAATAATGCGTTACAATTTAGTCAGGCTCTTGAATCAACTAGGAATGTTTTAAAAATATAGGGGTTAGATGAAACTAGTGATAAATTATTAAAAGCAAGAGAACAAATGCTCTAGCTTTCTAAAGTTATGACTCCTGAACAATTTTCTGGTATTCAAAATTTATTAAATGATTTAACAAAAGCAGAAAATGAAGTTTTAAAATTTAAAGGGTAGATTAAAGATTTATCTAATGATTTACAAAAATTAGGTGTAAATTAGAATTTTAATGAAGTTGTTAATAATGATGTTCTTAAAAATTCTATTGATGAAAAAATTTCAGCATATCAAGATTTAAATGAAAATATTGAAACATATCAATAGTTAGTTAGAGATATGCCTGAAGAAAAACTTGGTGAAAATGCTTCGATAAAAGCATTGATAGAAGATCTTAAAACTTTACAAGACTCTCAAATAATTACTAAAGAAAAATTTGAGTAGTTAAAAAAGGCTTTTGATGACGCGAATCAGGTTGGAGCGTCTCAAGATCAAGTTATAAATTTTTATGAAAAATTAGATGCTGCATTAGAAGAATTGAGACCAAAATTAGATCCAGCTACTTTTGAAAAACTTTCTGCGGCATTACATGGAGATTTTTCGCAGGCTGCAGATGAAGCGACTGAAAAAGTACGAACATTATCAGAAACTTTTTCAGATGCAATGGATCGAATGTTTAATGCTCAAAAATTAAAAACTTTTACTGATACGGTTGGAGCACTTGGTCGTATTGGTTCTGGAATTTCACAACTTAAAAATTTAGGTGGAATTTGGAATAAAGAAGATGTCTCTATAGGAGATAAAATATTACAAACTTTAACAAGTGTTGGATTTGCTTTGCCGATGGTTGTTTCAGGAATAAAAAATCTTGGGGCAGCATTAAGTCTAACAGGAAAAACTTTATCAGCTTTTAATGGTATTGCAATTGCTTTTACCGCTATCACTACTGTTATTGGTTTTGTAAATTCTGCCTTAAAATAGCATCAAGAAAATTTAAGAAAATAGAAAGAGTAGGCTATTGAAACTCAAAATAAATTACAATAGCAAATTGTTAAACAAGAATAGTTATGTAAATCCTTAGATGATTTAAATGAAAAAACTCAAAGTGGATAGTTAAGTAGAGCTGATTTAAGATCTGAAATAGATGAATTAGTTAAATCTTATGATATTGAAGATGAACGAATTAAACAATTAAAAGGAACTTATGAAGAGACGACAAAAGCTATTCGTTAGATGCGTGAATAGGCCTTAACATCTAAAGAAGAGTCAACAGCAACTGAATTGGAAAATGCTCGTGGATTAGTTTGGAATAAAAATAAAAATGTTGGTGTTGGAACAGCAGAATGGCGAGACTATACTAATGGTAAATATAATTTAACTTTATCTGAAAGTGCTCAATATGATGATCAAAATATTAGACAAACAATGATGTCTATATTGAAAAATAGTAGTCTTTATACTCAAATTGCTGGTGAAGAATTTGATCCTAATGCTGAAGATCCTTACGCTTCTTTTTCGCAAATTGCTTTATCCACTGAAGATTCTGTAGAAGGTTTTATTAGTCTTTATGAAGAGCTATTAAGAATACAAGAATAGGCTAGTAAACAATTAGGAGATAATGTTGAAAATTCACAATCGTTTCAATTAATTACAGATTGGTTAAATGGAATGTCTTAGGCTTATGATCAATATACTAAAGCTATAGAAGATCATAAGACTGCAGTTGCTCAATTATAGGCATTTAATTTATAGAATTAGTTTAAAAATATTAAATCTTATACAGATTATATTGAAGCTAAAAATAAATTAATTCAAAGTATGAAAAAGTCTGGAGATTACGGATAGGGTGAATCTCTTGATATGGAATCTTTATTGGCTGATGCTGACAAAATAATGTCTGATATGTATTCAGATGTATTGGATAAATATTCTTTAATTGATCAAATAAAAAATAAATTTTCTGAGAGTTTTGGTGATTTGATGCCAATTGAAGCGATTCAAACCTTAGAAAATATGTCTATTGAACAGTTAGAAGAAGCTTTATCTTTAAAAAATACTTCTGTTATAAAGTCTTGGGAAGATTTTATAAAAATATTACAATAGACAGAAGAAGCTGCTGATGGTGTGGCGGCCGCAACAGAAGGGGCAAAAAAAGCTGGCGAAATTGTTCCTAAAGTTACTCCAGAATAGATGCGTCAACAAGCTATTGATCAATATAAAAATTATACTTCTGTTGAAGATAAAGTTAGAAAAGGTTAGAATATTTCAGATGAACAATTCAGCTTATTAGATGCATAGGTTCAGCAAATGTTTGCAGATACAGCTGATGGTATGCATAAATTTATTGGTGATGCTGAAATATTTTATGAAAAAATCAATAGTTTAAAGGTTGATGGTTTTGAAAATGCTATAAAATTTGTTCAAGACGAAATTGATAAATTATCTCAATATCAAAATCGTCAAAAATTTGATTATCAAACATTAAACCAAGAAGCTTCAAGATCAGTAAAAGACACAAATGGTGTTGCTGTTAATTTAAATGAATTGATGGCTGCTCAACTTGATTATATAAAAACTTTTGGCAATGCATCCACTCAACAAATGGATATTTGGGAAAAGAATTTGGATGCATTAATGTCTGGTCAGCTTTTTGGTCAACCATTGCAAGATTTTGCTACTTAGTTAGCTAGTACCGTTAGCAATATAGGAATAGTTGATGTTGAAGGGCAATTAGCTACATTAAATCAACTTCTTCCTGGCTTATCTAATCAGTTAGCAGATGCTAGTAAAGGTCCAAATGGATTATCCGCAGATTAGATTAGACAAAATGCTGCAGATGAATATAATAAGTATCAAGGTCTTATTGATGCTACTAAAGATGGCGGAACTATTTCAGAATAGCTGTTTAATAGTTTAAATGAAGGCATCCAAGGATTCTTTGAAGTTGCTGGCGTTGGTATTTATAAATTAAAGGATAATGCATAGGGATTTGAATAGGCAGTTAATAAAATAAGTTTAGATTCTTTACGTAAAGGGATTGAAGATTTAGAAACAGCAAAAGCTTCTGCCTAGAGTAATTTTAATAGAGGTAATTAGCTAAGAGATAGAGGTACTTATATTAATCAAGATACTTCTGCCGCAGATTTTGCTAAATATTCTAAGGATTATGATCTTTTAAAGAAACAAGCTGATTTTATAAGTAAAATGAATCCAGATGACGCTGACATTCAAAAACAAGTTGAAGGTTGGAAATAGATAATAGAAGCCGCGGAAAAAGCTGGTAGCGGAATTAAAAAGTCTATTTTAAATTAGATAATGTCTGGATTAGATAATGCTATTGCTCAAACTTCACTTTGGGGAAATGAATAGTAGGCTAAATTAGCTACTATGAAATAGGAATTAGCTGTTTTACAGCAAATGGCTATTGAAGAAGCAAATAATAAAAAAATTGCAGAGGCTCAAAATCAAAAAGATTAGGCAATTAATCAAATACATAATTATGATGATGTTCAAAATGCTATACAAGGTGGAGAAACTATTACTGAAGATCAGTTTAATATGCTTCCAGATGCAGTAAAGGCTTATTTTGAAAATACTGGAGATTTTACATATGCAATAAAAGATGGTATGGAAGCTGTTGCTTCAGCAGTAGTAGACAGCGCTCGTCAATATGCCTTTGAACCAGCTCTGGCTACAATAGGAGATTAGCTTTATAAATTTGATCAATTAAAGGCTAATAATTTTGATTATTAGAATGTTCAAAAACAAAGTGACACTGATCAATATGGTCAAATAAATAAAGATAATCTTGAATTAAAATTACAATATTTAGATGCTCTCGGTTTAGAAGATCAAAAAGTTCAAGATATTATTAATAAAGGCCGTGAGATGATTGAAAATGGCAAGGCTGATCATTAGGTTATACAAGATATTAATAAATTATATAATGAGCAAGGCGATCAAACTGAACAATTAACAGAAAGGCATAAAGAATTAAGTGAAATCCAATTAGGAATGCTAGAAGCTCAATAGGCATTAAATTAGCAAAATTCTTTTACTCTTGATTCAGATATTAAAGTTGATTAGTTAGAAGATCTTACTGAATATTTAATGGATTTTGCTAAATAGCTTGAAGATATTCCAGATTACTTAGAAGAAAACGAAGAAGCTGCGAGAGATTATGCTCAATCTATTTTAAGATTTGATGATGCAATTAAAGATACTGTAAAAAATTATGATAAATGGTCTAAAGCTTTAGATAGTGGAAGTATTCAAGAGCAAGCTGAAGCAGTCGCCGAATTAAAAGATACTTATGCTGATTTATTAGACATTAGTGAAGAAAGTCTTACTCCAGAGTTTTTATCTGATCCACAAAATTTAGAAAATTTAAGAGCGGTTACTGAAGGAGCTGAAAATGCAGAGGAAGCATACCTTGCTTTACAAATGGCTGCGGCAGACGCTATTTTAATGGACGTAGATATGGATGCTTCCGGTTTTTATAATGAATTGGATGCATTAACTACTCAATATTTAGGTCAATCAATTGGTGAATTAACAGCAGATGCTAATTTAAATGATGATCAGTTTTTAGCAGCATTAAGTAATTTATTATCTCAACTTGGTATTGGTGCGACTCAGGCTCGAGAGCTAATGAAAAATTTTGGTATGAATGTCAAAATTAAAGAAGCTTAGCCAAAAACCCAACAAGTCTCAACGTCCGCACAATATTGGGTGCCTGCAACTTATGAAGTAGAACCTATGGATGTTAGTGGCTAGGAAAAACAAGGAACTTATTATGCTTTAAAAAAGGTTAGAGATGGTTATTGGGTTCCTAGAACTGAAACTCATACTGAATTAGTTGCACCTGGTGCTGGTGCGATTTAGGTAGAAAATGCAGGGGTAACTGCTGGTGGTGATGTTAAATATGAAAACGCCACAAATGGTGGCGGTTCTGCCGGTGCAGCTCGTCGTGCTCCGTCTGGAGGTGGCGGAGGAGGCCGCGGTGGCGGAGGAGGCCGCGGTGGCGGAGGAGGAAAAAAAGGAGGCGGCGGAAAAGGCAAAAAAGGCAGCGGTTCTTCTAAAGAAAAAGAAAAATAGAAAGAAAAATAGAAAAAAGAAAAACATGAAGATTAGGTTGATATTTATCATGACGTAAATAAAGAACTTAGTAATATAGAACGAGCTTTAGGACGCCTTCAAAAGAAACAGGATAAATTATGGGGTAAGCAATTACTTAATAATTTAAATAAACAATCCGCCTTACTTGAACAACATAAACAAAAGCTTCAAGAAAAACTTGCTTTACAGCAAAAAGACCTTGCTAATAAACGTAAAGATCTTGAATTACTTGGTGCTACATTTGATGAATATGGTAATATTTCTAACTATGTTGAACTTGTTAGTAAGAAACAATAGATCTTAAATAAATTAATTGATAAATATAATAAACTTGTTGAAAAATATAATAAAGCAACAAGTGAAAAAAAGAAAAAAGATCTTGAAGAACGTATTTAGAAGTTTGAAAAAGAAATTAAAGATGCTGAAAAATAGCTTGACGACTTAGAAGATAAGGTTAAAGACTATGATTCTCTTCAAGAAGATATGGCAGATGTTCAAGATCAAATTGAAGATGATATTCAACAACAAATTTAGATCAATATAAAGAAGTTTAGAATGTCCATTGAGATTCGTCTTGAGATGGGCTAGGCTGAACGTGATTGGAATAAATTTGTGCGAGAAGTTATGCATCATACCGATGTTATTAAAGATTCTCCATTCGATAAAATTTTCCAAGATGCTAAACAGCAATTAGATGATGTAATGTCTTACTTTGATGTTCATGGTGCGGGAAGCACTTTAACTGCACTTGTAAATCAAATGTATGCAACTAAAGATCAGATTGAACAAATTAATGCTACTGGGTGGTCTAGCATTTATGGTGATAATAATGGAACTGCTATGTAGGATCTTCAAAGTGATCTTGATACATTAATGTCTCAAATGTAGGATATTGAATCCTTATTGGATAATATTGATCAAGCCTATCTTGATACTATAGATGATGTGCAGGATAATTTTGATAAGCAAATAGATGACTATGAATATGTTACAGATTTAATTGAACATGATATTGATTTATTAGAACTTTTATATGGTGAAAAGAATTATAATGCTATGAATGAGTATTATACAACCTTAGAAAGAAATCAAACTAATCAATTAGATGCATTGCGGAAGCAGGCAGAGTTCTGGAAAAAGCAATGGTAGGGAGCTGCCGCGGCAGGAGATTCTGAAGCTGCAAAGAAATTTGAAGAAAATTATAGATAGGCACTTAATAATTTAAATTCTGTTATTGAAGAAGCTGCACAAACCATTCAAAATAAATATATTAATGTTATTGATAGAATTTTTGATACATTAGATAAAAAAATTTCCAATGGTCTTGGAACAGGTTATTTAGATATGTAGTGGTAGTTAATGAATAAAAATGCTGAAACATATTTAGATACTGTTAATGCTGCTTTTGCAATTCAAGAATTACAAATAAAATATAATAAAGCTATTAACGATACTAAATCTATTAAAAATCAACAGACATTAAAAGAATTAATGGATGAACAGTTAGAGAATTTAAGAAATAAGGAAAAGATATCTCAATATGATGTCGATAGAGCAGAAAAATTATTACAAATTGAACAAGCTAGAATTGCTTTAGAAGATGCCCAATCTAGTAAAACTTCTTTAAGATTAAAACGAGATTCTCAAGGTAATTATTCTTATCAATATGTTTCTGACGCGGATAAGGCGTTATAGGCTCAATAGAAATTAAATGAAGCACAAAATGATTTATATAATTTTGATAAATAGGCTTATAAATCTAATTTAGATGAAATGCTTGCCATGTGGGAAGAATTTCAAGAAAAATATAGATAGATTGTTCTTGACACTTCTTTAACAGAAGAATAGAGAATTAGGGATTTAGCTTTATTAAGAGAAGAATATGGAGAAAAAATAAATGCTCTTACAGAAAAAAATTCCATTATAAGACAAAATCTTCTTAGTTCTACTTTTGATAATATTAATAATTTATATCAGCAAGATGTGGCTAATTATCAACAAATGTCCGATGAATAGAAGAATATTTTAATGGGTGATTTAATTCCTATGTGGACTAGCGGCATTCAGAAAATGGCTGATAAAGTGGCTAAATAGGGTGGATTTATTCCAATGTGTAAAGAAGCTTTTGAATAGGTCTATAACGCAACAAGAAAATATAAAGAAGAATTAAATGATATGGCTCGGGTTGCGGGCATTAGTTTAATGGATGTTAGATCTGGTGTAGATGAATTATCTATGTCTTTCCAAAATCTTATTATAGATAATAATGAATTAATAAGTTGTATGTTCCAAGAAATAAGTGCAATTCAAGAGCTACGAATGGAAGCATAGGCTTTAGTAATGCAATATCAAAATGTTTATTAGTCTGCACTACAAGCGGCATCTGCAATTCATGAGTTTATTCAGGCTCAACGGGCGCAAGCTGCTGCACAAGCCGAAATGGTAGCCGCTGTACAAGCGCAAGCACAACAAGCTCAACAACAAGCTGCTTCATCTTCTTCAAGCGGAGGCGGGAAAAATAAGAATAAAGGCGATCTTTGGGTTAAAAATGCTGATTCTATAACTCTTGAAGATGGAACTTAGGTTATAACAGAACCTAATAAATGGTATAATTTAAACACTGGTTAGCAAGAAAATCCTCCAAAAAATAAAAATAAAAATAATAAGAAAAATAAGAGTTCTAAATTCGATACTGGTGGATATACTGGAGATTGGCATTCTTCTGAAGGCAAATTCGCTGTGCTTCATGAAAAAGAATTAGTATTAAATCAATCAGATACTAAAAATCTTTTAAATTCTGTTTCAATTTTAAGAGATCTTGCTAATAATGCTCAAATTAATATAGCTTCTAAATTAGGAGATTTAGGATCATTTGGTAATTCTATTTTTGAAAATAAAGATACAATAGAACAAAATGTGCAAATTTCTGCAACATTCCCGAATGTTAATAGTAAACAATAGATTGAAGATGCTTTTAATGATTTAATTAATCTCGCCGCACAACGTGCAATGAGAAATAGATAAATATAAATAAAAAGAGAGAAGTATTGATTTACTTCTCTCTTTTGTTAAGGAGAAAAAATGGATAGGAATGAAAAAAAGATGATTGAATATAAATGGAAAACTGGAACATATGGATTAAATGATATGATTAAATTAGTAAAAAAAGGAATTTTAAATTAGGCAGAATTTTTTTATATTACAAGATATAATTTTCAGGGAGTAAATAATAAGCAAGGTTAAATTAGATTTGAAAATTTAAAAATTTTATGTTATTATATAATAAGGAAATACAAGGAGGATTCATTGATGAGCGTAAGTGAAAAAGTCCTTGATGCTATTGAATTATTAGCTGCAAATTCAGTTGAAAAAGCTGGATATGATAGAACAATTCAAGCTCAGATTTTATCATGTTAGGATGCTACTATTGGAAAATATAGATGTCGATATCAAGATGCTATATTTTATGCGTATTCTAATTCAACGGATATTAGTTATTCTGCTCGTTCTTATGTTTATATATTAATTCCAGGAAATGATATGAGTAGATAGAAAACCATTCTTGGTACTACTAAAAAATTAGGAATTAATTATATATCTGCCGCTTAGGGGAAATAGGCTTATAATATTATAGGTTCTAATGGAGTTGTGTCTAATGATATTTATTATTTAGATACTAATTTAAATACTTATTCATATGTTATATATGATAGTGATAGAGATCAAAATACAATTGATATAGATGTAGATTCATTAGAAAGATATATAAAATAGTCTTCTTCTTTAATTGCAGGAGCCACGTTTAAAACAAATATTCCATCAAATCATCAATCAAATGGTCATTATGGAATTACTTTTTATTTAGAGTTTATAGATAACACTTCTTCAAATAAAAATGTTATTCGATCATATACTATTGATTAGGATAATATGGTGGATAATCCTTATAGATTGATTTATCCAACAGAGCAATACCAAATATTTGATATTGATGGAGTGAATTTTGTTAAATTAAAATCAATTTAGATTTTTTGTGAATAGTTTCCAGAGTCCGAAGGAACAAGTGAATAGTTATTAACTTTTGGAGATATTTAGATTTCTGAATTGGAAATTTTTGGAGCAAATAGATTAACTGAAGAATAGTTGAATGGTGTTGCTATAACATTTTTTACTCCATAGGGGAATTTTTTCCCACAAGGAAGTGGATCAAATACTTATAGAGATATAATTGCTCAAGTTAGAGTTAAAGGAAAATTAGTATCAAGTGATCAGAATCTTTCATTTTATTGGGGAAGTGAAAATGTTGGTATTTTATCTAGCAGTGAAAATTATAATAAATATTTAGGGCGTGGTTGGTAGTGTCTAAATGATAAAAATATTGTAGCACCAGCAACTTTGACGACAGATCCTGTAATTGAATGGATACCTAGTACGGATACATATAGATTAAAATTTAATGAAGCGACTGCAAAAAATAATAGATTTAAAGTTGCAGTTATTTATGATGAAAATGTTATTACTAGAGAAATAAATATTCAAAATTTAGCAAAAAACGTTCCTTCTTTATCTATTGTTTCTAATAGTGGAATTAAATTTTATCATGATATTGGACATCCTACTTTAACTTGTTTGGTAAATGGACAAGAAAAATTAAATTATACTTATGCGTGGGCAAAAGAAGATAATACAAGTAATTTTGTTCAATTACAAACAACAACAGAAGAAAATGATGCATATAATCAAGCTATTGCGGATTTCTCTGTATTACAACAAGCAATTGAAAATGGAACCAAATTTCAAAATAAAGAAAGTGAAGAGTTAGCAAGATTAACTTCTTTAATTAATAGTTTTAATTTCATTACAAGAGTAGAAGGAAATAAACTTTATGATGTACAAATTAGAGATATTACAAATTTTGCTAATTTTAAATGTTCTGTATATAATGAAAATAATGTTTATTTAGGAACAACTTCTATTACTTTAATTAATTCTTTACAAACTGAAGATTTATATTCGTTAGTAATTAATAATGGAACTGTTGGGTTTAAATATAATGAAAATGGTATTGCACCAAATAATAAAAGTTTAGATATGCCTCAAATTATTAAAAGTTTATCTTTTACTATTTATGATAATTTAGGCAATGCTATAGATAATGATATAGTAACAAGATCAGCTGATTGTAAAATTCGATGGGCTTTTCCATTAAAAGATACATTATTAATAGATAGCGAAAATAATGGGGTTCCAAGTATAGAATCGACAGGAGAGTATTCATATTTTGATAACATACCTACATTAATGTATAATATTGCAACTAGGTATGATATAAAAAAACAAAATAATGAAATTAAATTAAATGTAAAATTTAAAGGGTATACTTTAACTGCAGTTACTAATTTTACTTTTACTAAAGACGGAGATCCTGGAACAAATGGAACATAGTTTATTTTAAAAATCGTTCCTAGAACAAAAATGTCAAATCCACCATTATATCCAATGATTACAAAAGTAAATAATGGTGGGTATTATTTAAATTATGGAATAGATTCTACTGCAACTGAGATGGAAATCAGTGCAAATAGTGAATATAGATTTTTTAATGCTGAACTATATCGAGATGGAGAATTAGTTTGGAATAGTACTGGAACTAATATTTAGAATGTTCAAACCACAATTGTTTGGAGTGTTTTAGCAAATAAATATAATAAAGATTATTCTGATAGTTCTGCTTTTATAGTCTCTAATGCTTCATCTGGTAGAATAAAATATACAGGAGATTATTTACAATCTGCTTTTACAACGCCTTTAGCAAATATTATAAAATGTAGTGTAGTATATAATGGAAAAACTTATTATGCTACAATGCCTATTATAACTGCATGGGTTTATAATGATAATTATAGAATAGCTTTAAAAGAATATACAGGATTTAGGTATGTAATTTATACATCAGATGGAGTATTACCTTCATATGATAATTCTCATCCTTTTGAATTTATTTGTAAAGAAAAAATTAATAATTTTGAAGAAGATATTTCTTTAATTAATAATGGGACTCACAGAATTCAATATACAGCATCAGTTATTGGAAATATAAAATCAACATTTGATGGAACAGCTAGTAATAGTAATAATTTAACAATATTAACTAGTACGAGTGCTAGAAAAGGATTGACTAAAAACCAATTTCTTTTAAAACCTTCTGATAGATATAATGGTGAATGTGTAAATAATGCCTTACTTTGTGAATTTAAAAGAGAACAAGACAATGTTATTATAGGAAAAATTAACATTCCTATTCATCTTTTGTTAAATAAATTTGGGTTAGATAATATTAATGTTTGGGATGGCAATAGTATTCAAATCAACCAAGATGGTGGATATATATTATCTCCTCAAATGGGCGCGGGCACTAAAGATAATAATAATAGATTTACTGGTGTCTTAATGGGATAGGTTAAAATTCCAGGAAAACAAGACTCTGATAAAGGATTATTAGGGTATCATCAGGGTGAAAGATCTTTCTTTTTAAGTAGTACAAATGGCTCTGGAATTTTTGGTAAAGCAGGTAAAGGACAAATTATTGTAGACCCAACTCAAAATCAGGCGTTATTATATAGTGGGAATTTTTGGACAACCTATAATACTTCGACTGGATTACCGGCGTCATATGGCACTTCTAATTATAAAGAAGAAGGTTTATTAATTGATTTAACTACTCCTCAGATTATTTTTGGTAATGGAAATTTTAAAGTTGATTCAAATGGACACTTGACCGCAAAAGGCGGTGGAACAATAGCTAAATGGAAAATTTTAGACGATCATTTAACTAGTGATACTAATAGTATTACTTTACATTCAAATGGGACATTATATTCTGGATCTCATTCTGCTTTGGCAAATACTAGTAATGGTTTCTATATAGGATCAGATGGATTATCAATTGGTAGTAAATTTAAAGTTACAGCCACTGGAGAATTAGCTATTGGAAATGGAGCTACTGCTGGAAATTCTAAACATTGGAAAATAAATGGTGATAGTTCTAGATCATATATAGCTTATGGGGATAGTTCAAATGATACTTCTTTTGTTGCAGCAAATTCAAAAACAACTAATAAGAATCAAGTATATATAGGTACTGATGGAATTTCATTAGGAAGAAGATTTTCAGTTAGCGCAGCAGGAAATTTAATAGCTTATACAGGAAATATAGGTAGTTGGACTATTCAACCTGGCTCAATAACTTATAATACAACTGATACATTTAATGGTAGTTCTGGAATTTATTTTGGGACTGGTGGTATTCGTTTAGGATCTGCTTTTAGTGTTACTGCAGGTGGAGTATTGAAATGTTCTGGGGCGACAGTTTCTGGTACACTATCTTCTAATGGTGGGACATTTACTAATATTACTGCATCTGGTGGGACATTTACAAGTATTACTGCAAATGGTGGCAATTTTAATAATATTACTGCTTATGGGACTATATCTTCTACTGGAGGAACGTTTACTAATATTAGTGCGACTGGAGGAACATTTAGTAATATTTATGCAAGCGGCGGAACATTTAGTAATATAAATGCAAGTGGCGGAACATTTAGTAATATAAATGCTTCTGGAGCTACTATTAATTATTTATATTATGGAGGCAGTTATGTTTCTTGGCAAGCTATTAATGTTTTAACTGGAATTACAGCAGAAAAAGTGGCTGTAGCTTATGGCAATGGTTCTGTTAATGTAGTACAAAAATTACATCGAACTTATACGACAATAACTTTTTTATGTCCTTCTTATAATTCTTGGTCTGATTATGATTATTCTTAATATATAGGAGAAAAATATATGGATAAAGATTTTAATTTAGTATGTGATGATTTGAAGATAAAACTTACAAATCTTATAAACGAAAGTGAATTACCTGTTGCGGCAACTTATTATATTTTAAAAGATATTTTTCATAATGTAGAAAACTTTTATATTGGATATCTTAATGAGAAAAAAATAAAATAGGCAGCTGAACAACAGAAAAAAGATAAAGAAGATGAAGAAGAAGATTAAAAATATTTTTTAAAAAATAAAGGCTAATTATAAATATTATAATTAGCCTTTATTTTTATTTTAAAGTCCAGAATCTTTTACCAATCCAACCTTTTTCATTTTTATATTCATTTAAAGAATGTTTATATTTTCCACTTTTAATAAATTTACTCCCTGCATCATATACAATAATATCATCATCAGTAATCTAACCAACAATTACAACATGATGCCATCCTCTCCAAGTTGCGGGATTATTTTTATCAATCTAATTAGTAAAGAAATGAATAATATCTCCAACTTGTAAGTCTTTTTTACGTTTAATTGTTTCACCGCCAATTTTAACATATGTTAAACAACTTTTAATTTTCCCTTTAGGTAACAATCCTGCTTTATATAAGAAACTATTTATACCAAAGTTGCAACATGTTGTTTTATCTTTTTCTTTACATAATTTATCAATGCGGCCAGAGTTACATTTTCCCCTAGCCCCATTTATGTAGAATGGATTGCCGCCGCCCCATCTGTAATATGAAATTCCATTATTATAATCAAATCCATAAATTGACATTAGCCCCCAGACATATTCACTTACCTATTGAAATTCTTCAATAGTAGTAACATGAGCATTTCCATCTGCATATTTTTTAAAAACGCCACCAAGCGACTTGATATATTTTTTATATCCACCAAACTATTTTAATTTTTTTTCATAATTACGATTATTAAAATCATTTTTATGAGCTTCAATAATTTCTTTAGTTTCTTTAGAAAATTGTTTCATCTTTTTTATCACTCCCAATTAATCTAATTGTCAAATTTTTCCCAATAGGCATCAAATATACAAATAGCATCTGCCTAATCATCATTTACTTTTATATTATATTTATCCTATACATATTTAATGTCTTGCATTTTAAGCGGGTCTCTTTTTATACCTGGTCCCTGTTTTATTTTAAGCGCTGCCCGCCACGTTACAGCATTAATATATTCCTACTCAATAGAAGGATTAGCTTCATGCGCGGCGATGATAATTGCACCTTGCAACCACATTAATATTTTATTAGTGTGTGAATTATATTCTGGTCTAACCTACTATATAATAATTTTATCTATTTTATTTTCTTTAATCAGCTTAGATATCTATTCCCGCATTTTTATTATTCTTTTAACTGTATCTTTTGATGCGGCAGTTATGCAACCATGCTTTTTAAGCTTACCATTCTATCCTATTGCATATCCAGTTGAATGAGTTGAAGCATCTATTGATAATATTTTCATAATTTTCATCTCCTTTTCGAGGCCATTATAACAAAAATTTTTAAAAATATCAAGTCAAATTATTGGTCAAGGATTTATAATTTATTACAATAAATTTTGAAATATAGAGTAAGGATAATTTAATATTATTCTCATATACGCGTATAAGTTAGTTATTAAAGACGTCTCTCGGAGGTAGTAATTTTATGGCAAATTACAATAATCCAAATATTGGTACATTGCAACAGCCTAATTTAATAGGTCAACAGCCGCAAATGCCAAGAGATATGATGCGTGATCCGCGGTAGGGTAGAAGCCCAATGCGCCGCCGCATGTATATGGAAGGTAAGGAAATGCATAAAGATACTAATTCTCAATTAAAAGAATTAGAGGCTTACTTACAAGAATTATCTAGTGATATTACTGAAATGATTAAGGATGCGTCTCCAGAAGAAAGGGCAACGTTACATCAGAAGATGACAACGTTGGCTAATAAGATCGTTTAAAACTAAATAACAATGTTTCTAAACAATGTTTATTGGAAACTGGCTTTTGTCTCTCCAGATTTTCCTCTTTTGCGGAGGATGTCTGGAGAGTACTCCATAGGTGCTTGTGATAATTTAACTAGAACTATTTATATAAATGAGACGCTATATGGTAGTTTATTAAAGAAGGTGCTTTGTCACGAAATCACCCACGCCGCGATGTTCTCTTATAATGTTGATCTTTCTATTGAACAAGAAGAATTAGTTGCGGATTTGATCTCTACTTATGGAGATTAGATTATTTATATTACAAATAAAATTTTTATTAAATTGGGTAATATATGAATATAGAAAAATATGAGAAATAAATTATTTCTCTTTTTAAATAAATATATTTTTATTTATAAAATTATTAATGATTTAATATAATTAATAATTTTATAATATGGTGAAAAAAGGAGCATTTAATGAGTATATATGAATTATATAAAAGCATAATTTTTAATGGAAATTATGTTGTTTCAGATATGGAATAGAGAATTGAAACTGTTTATGCATCAGGAAAAATTACTGCAGAAGAAAGAGCTGAGCTTTTAAATTTAGCTGGTGAAAATGCAAAAGAAAGTGTTCAGATTGATGTAATGGCAAAACTTGCAGAATTTGAAGTTCGAATTACAAGACTTGAAGCCAAAGGAGTTGTAGTTTGGACTTCTGGGCATATTACTGCTAAAGGAGAAACAGTTCTTTATGATGTTGATAAAGATGGAAAACTTGAATATTGTAGATATGATGGTGGTAGATCTTCTACGACACTTAGTCCTGGTAAAATTGATGGATGGGTTGTCCTTAATGCAGAAGGCGGTTAGGTAGTTGGAACACTGTAGAAAAATGAGAATGGGCAAATTGTTATTATTCCTGTTTAGTGATTCAGATTAAAAGAAATAAAATAAACTATTATTAATAATAAATGCGGTAATTAAATAAATATTCAAAAATAATATTATTGTTTACAGAAGAGATATGTTATTAATTACCGCATTTTAGTAACTTGTGGAGAAAGGAAGAATATTTATGGATAAAATGACTTCCATACGGATTAAACTTGAAAATGGGACATATTCGGAGAAAATACCTTTAAGTGTTCTTGCTACTAATATAAATTGGGATAATACTCATTCATTAGTAGATGTTCTTGGAAATGTAGATCTTACAAAAGGAAATTTACAAGCACAAATTGATGAAAAAATTAATGTGCAAATAGATGATTCTTTATCTATCGAAGGAGACGCCGCGGATGCTAAGATCGTTGGAGATAATTTTACAATATTAAATAATAATATTAGTACATTAGAAACAAATAAACAAAATATATTAACATTTGATAAGACTCCTGCGTCTGGTTCAACAAATCCAGTTACTTCTGGTGGCATTAAAGCTGCAATAAATAAAGTTGAACAAACTTGTTCTAATATTAGTACTGAGTTAGGAAAATCTTATGTTAGTAAAAATTCACAAAATTTTACAAATGAATAGAAAGAACAGATAAGAAAAAATATAGGCTTATCAAATGGAGATGCTGCAGCTAATGGATTTAATGAAACAGTAAGAACTGCTTTTTTAAATGCTTTAGATCATTTAGTTTGGGATTCATCTGATCCTTCTGGCCAGACTTATATAAATGCTATTAGGGAAGCTATTACTCCAAAAGTTCAATATATTATAACTATATTTGAAGCGCCAGAATCTGGATATGTTTAGTATACAGCACCTCAATCAGCTGTTCTTGAATAGATAAAAAAATATCTTACTGTTATAGCTAAATATACAGATGGCTCTTAGAAAGAAATTACAGAAAATTATTCAATTTCAGCATCAATAGCTGAAAGTGGATTAGCTAGGGTTATAGTTACATATCAGGAGAAAACATCAACACCTTTTTAGGTTATGTGTAAAAATAAAAATAATTTATTATATGATTGGAATTTTAAAACATCATTATTTGATAAAATTAATTATGTTAAGGCAGAAGTGTCTGCAGCAGATGGTGTATAGCCGCCAGCTAGGACAAGTGAAGGAGTAGTATTTAATGCATCAACTCAAAGGTTGTGTCTTGGATCTATTAATATGGTTGGAAAAACAATTGAATTTGTTATATCACAGTTTAATTTTGTAGGTAATACTAAAAAACATTGTAGATTGTTAATGAATCAAAACAGTGAAGCATCAAATGCTGTTGGAGCTGGTGCTTTAGTATTCCGTTCTGGATATGGATGGTCTTCATATGGTTATACAGATGCTGAACATACTGAAGCTGGATATCGAGGATGGTCTGCTAATGGTTGGGGAAATTTATATAATCCTGATCAAATAAATTTCTTTAATAATAAGACAGTAAGAATTAAATATTGTTAGGATGGGTTTACTAGGAAACTTTATGTAGATGGAGAACTTATCGCTACGATGTCAGATATTTATTTTAATAAGAATTCTACAATTATTAGTTTTGGTGGCGGACCAACTTATTCACAAAATAGTGGCGATCAATGTTATAATATGACTATATCAGCTGTTCGTATATATAATAAAGATTTTTAGGAAGAAGGAGCATAAATATAAATGGGCGTATATTCTAAAAATGGTATTCAGTTAGATCAAACTTTTAATTATGATACTAGTATAAAAAGTATTAATCATCGAGGTTTTTCCAACCTCGCTCCAGAAAATACTCTTCCCGCCTACGTATAGTCAAAACGTCATGGATATACTTATGTAGAAACAGATGTTTCTTTTACTTCTGATAATATACCTGTATTACTTCATGATGCAACAATTGATAGAACATCTAATGGTACTGGTACATTATCTAAAATGACATATGATCAAGTAAAAACATATGATTTTGGATCTTGGAAAGATGCTAAATATACAGGAGTATAGATTCCTACTTTGAATGATTTTTTAACAATATGTAAGTTATTAGGATTAAAACCTTATATAGAATTAAAAGATAATGGAGCATATACAAATGCTCAAATTAAGCAAATTGTAGATATGGTTCAAAGACATGGGATGAAAGAAAACAGTACTTATATATCATTTAACGCAGATTATCTTCAAGCAATAAAAGAATTAGATAGCAAAGCGCGATTAGGATTTTTAAAAGGCGCTCAAGCTAATTATACCTAGGATTTAGTTATTTGTAATAATTTAAAAACATCTACTAATAAAGTATTTTATGATGTTCGTTATGATAAGGTAACTTAGTAGATGATAGAAGCATTATCTGCGCAAGATATGCCTATTGAGGTATGGACAATTGATGATAAAGAGACTGTTTGGGATTTAGATGATTATATAACTGGAGTAACGACAAATTCATTAAATGTTGGAAAAATATTTGTTGAACATGTTTTATTGCAATAAATAATTAATTATAAAAATAAAAAGAAAGGACAGAGAAAATATTTATGGATAAATTAACTGCCATAAAAATTAAGCACGATGATGGAACATTGTCTAATGAAATTCCTATTAGTGTTTTTGTATAGAATATTGTATGGGACAATACTCATACTTTAGTTGATGTCCTCGGTAATGTTGATTTGATGTCAGGAACTATCCAGCAACAGATTAAGCAATTACTCAATAATAAAGTTGATTATACACAATTAGGAAATTATGTAGATCGTCAAATTAGTATTGATGTAAAAAAATGGATGGATCAAAATATTAATTCGGCAGGTTCAGTTGTTATAGATACTAGTTTAACAGTATCTGGTGCTGCTGCAGAAGCTGAAGCAACTGGAAATAGAATTCAAACATTAACCACTCAAACTCAAAATCAAATACAAGCATTAAATACTTAGCTCACAGAGCAAATGCAAACTTTAAGTGATGATACTTAGGAAGCATTATCAACTTTAAGTTCTGAAACTCAAACACAAATGCAAACATTAAATACTCAACTTACAACGCAAATGCAAACATTGAGTGAAAAAACTTAGAGTTCTTTATAGACATTAAATAGTGATATTTATAATCGAATGCAAACATTGAGTAATTAGACTCAAAGTCAATTAGAAGCATTAAATAGTACATTTTCAGATTAGTTAGATACATTGAGTGAATAGACTTAGACAAAATTACAAACATTAAGTACGCAAACTGCCACTCAATTTTAGACAGTAAATGGTTAGATTCAAACTTTAACTAATAATTTAGCAACTACTAATGGTACAGTTGGTTCACTTTCTTCATCTCTTAGTACTCTTTCTGCAGATACCACTAATCAAGCTGAAGCATTAAGTTCCGAAATTCAGACTGTTGCAAATAATGTAGAAAATATTAACTCTACAGTTGACTCCGTTAATCTTGCCCTTGAAGATTTTGTTAATGATGGATATGTTGAAAATGGAGTCGCTTATTTTGTACATAATGGAGAAATACTCTTCCAAATCACTGGTATTGGTGGTGGCGGAGGAGGCGGTGGCGGCGGAGGCGGAGATACTAATAATGCCACACTTACCGTCGTTAATAATACTGGATGGTTATCAAGAACAATTGCCTCAGGTGCTTCTTGTCCAATTGTTATTAATTGGAGTTCTATAGAAGATAAGATGCCTACTGGGGATGGTACTGCACAAATTTCAATTAATGGAATTTTAAAATCAACTCAGGGCATTCGACAAGGAGATGTAACAATAGATATTGGAAGTTATGTATCTGCAGGTTCTAATATTGTAAAAGTAAGAATATCAGATGTTTATAATAATTCTAGAACTATTAATTTTAATGTAACAGTAGTAGTTTTATCTATTAGTTCTACATTTGATAGTTCTGTTGTTTATACAGATACGATTCCATTTCCATATACACCTGTTGGGGCAGTTCCTAAAACTGTTCATTTTGTTTTAGATGGAAGACAATTAACTACTCAACAGACTTCTGTGTCTGGAAGACAAATTACTTATGTTATTCCCGCACAAAGTACAGGAAGCCATTCTTTAAAAGTTTATTTTGAATCTGAAATTAATAATGAAGTAGTTAGTTCAAATGAATTATATTATGAGTTTATTTCAAGTGCTACAGGTAGTAATACTGTGATTATTACGAGTCCTTATAATAAGACTTCATAGCAACAATATACTTCAATTGTTATTCCATATACAGTATATAATCCAAATAATTTAACTTCTGAAGTTAGTATATATGCAAATAATGAATTGTTATCTACTCAAATTGTAGATAGAACAGAGCAATCTTATACATATAGAGCAGAAGTTGATGGGCCCTTAGAAATTAAAATTCAAAGTGGTAGCGCAGTTAAAATAATTAATATTAATATTATAAAATTAAATATTAATGTAGCTGCATAGACTGAAGATTTAGTTTTATATCTTACTTCAAAAGGAAGAAGTAATCGAGAACTTAATCCTGCAATATGGAAATATCATGATATTGATGCAACATTTACTAATTTTAATTGGGTTTCAGATGGATGGCAAACAGATTCAGAAGGTATTGTTTGTTTAAGAGTTTCTGGAGATGCTAGAGTAACAATACCATATAAATTATTTGGCGCTGACTTTAGACGAGCTGGTAAAACAATTGAAATTGAATTTGCTACAAGAAATATTATTAATTATAATACAATAATTTTATCATGTTTTAGCGGTGGCCGTGGTTTGACCTTAACTTCACAAAGAGCTAGACTTGTTTCAGAGCAATCTACTATTAGTACTCAATATAAAGAAGATGAACATATTCGACTTACTTTTGTAGCTCAAAAATCTTCTGAAAATAGATTTTTAATGGTTTATATTAATGGTATTCCTTCTGGTGTTGTACAATATCCAGATGATAATGATTTCCAACAAGATCAACCTGTTGATATTACTATTGGTTCAAATGATTGTGCAATAGATATTTATAATATTAGAGTATATGATAATAGTCTTACTCATCAACAGGTATTGGATAACTGGATTGCAGATACACAAAATGGAAGTTTAATGCTTGAACGCTATACACGAAATCAAGTTTATGATGAATACGGAAAAATTGTTACTACTAATCTTCCTGGTGATCTTCCATATTTTATTTTAAATGCAGAAGAATTGCCACAATTTAAGGGAGATAAAAAGATTATTTCTGGACAATATGTTAATCCAATGTATCCATCTCAAAGTTTTACATTTACTGGCTGCCAAATTAATGTACAAGGTACATCTTCTGCACCATATGCAAGAAAAAATTATGACATGCAATTCAAAAATGGATTTGAAATTGGAAGCGAACATTCAAAGAATTATACACTTGATCCAAGTGTTCTTCCGTTTAATCGTTTTGTTTTAAAAGCTGATGTTGCTTCTTCTGAAGGCGCTAATAATGTTGAACTTGTAAAACTTTATAATGATGCTTGCCCATATAAAACACCAGAAATGGAAGAAGATCCAAAAGTTCGTTGGGGTATATTTGGATTCCCAATTGTTGTATTTTGGAATGATTTAGTTACTAATGAAGTAAAATTCCTTGGAAAATATAATTTTAATTTCCCAAAAAGAGCACCGGCTCCTTATGGTTATAATCCAGATTCAGAAAATGAAGATATTGCAAAAATGGAATCTTGGGAATTCCAAAATAATGTATCTTCATTAATGTTATTCCAAAGTGACTATTTTAATGAAGAAATGCGAACTGATCCAGATACCGGTGAGACAAAAGAAGCTTGGCGTTTTGATTATGAAGCAAGATTCCCATCTGATGAATGGGTTGATTACAGTACAATACAAGAATTCCAAAGCTTTGTATATTCTACATGGAGAGAAAATGCGACGAATCAGACACTTAGTTCTCCAGTCACATATAATGGAGTTAAATACACTAAAGATACAGCTGAATATCGTCTTGCAAAGTTTAAAAATGAATTCCCAACTTATGCAGAATTAGATAGCTTTATTTTTTATTATATTTTTACAGAATTGTTCTTATTAGTAGATAGCCGCGCTAAAAACCTTTTTATTGGTTTTAATGGATCTCCTGTTACAGTAGCAGGAAGAAAAGCTTTACGTAAAGCCACGGCTCAACCATATGATATGGATACCGCTATCGGAACTAATAATGAAGGTACACTTGTTTATGGCTATAATCTTGAAGATATTGATCCAGGACAGATTTATACTGGAAAAGGATCTGTACTCTGGGAAAATCTTCGTGATTCTTATTCAACAGAAATCGCAAGAATGTATCAAACTTTAAGAACTGGTAACATTTTATCATATAATACAATTGAACAAAGATTTGAAGATCATCAAAGCAAATGGCCAGAAGCAATATGGATTGAAGATTCACAATTTAAATATCTTGATCCTCTTATTAATCCAGATCCTGGGAAAAAAGCGACATCTACTTATCTTCCAATGCTTCAAGGTTCAAAAGAACAGCAAAGAAAATGGTGGTTAAGTAATAGATTTAGATACATGGATAGTAAATGGCATGCGGGTGATGCATTAATTACACCAATTCAGTTAAGAGCATATTCTAAAGGCAATATTACTGTAACACCTTATTTTGATATCTATCCGACTGTACGTTATGGTTCTCATACTGTTAGTGAACGTGGCATGCATTGGCAGCCAACCACTTTAGTTTGTCCAGCAGAAATACCTACATTTAATGATACAGAAATTTATATATTCTCTGCTCCTCAAATTGCAAAGATTGGAGATTTATCTCCACTTAAAATTGGCCTTGCAGATTTTAGTGGTGCTATTAATTTACAAGAAGTAAAAATTGGTGATGCTTCTAGTTCATATGATAATACTAATTTATATCAAGTTAGTTTTGGTTCAAATGTATTGCTTAAAAAAATTGATATACGAAATTGTAGTGGACTTGGTGACACTACGATGGAAGGACATTCACAACAGACTGTTGATATTTCTAAATGTTCTGTTATTGAATAGGTATATTTTGAAGGAACTAAAATTACAGCTGTTACACTTCCAAATGGTGGTACATTAAGAGTCCTTCATTTACCCGCAACCATTACTAATCTGACACTTATAAATCAAAAAGCTTTAACTGATTTATCTGTTGCTGGATATAATAATATTTCTACATTAAGATTGGAGAACTTAGTTTCTAGTATTGATACGTTAGCTATTTTGAGAGCTGTACCAATGGGAGCCAGAGTTCGTTTAATTAACATTAATTGGGAAACAGATGATTTAAGTAGTATTTTTACTTTATTAAATTCTATGAGAGGATTGGATGAATCTGGTAATAATACAGATATAGCTCAAGTTAGTGGTACAATTACCACGACTAGTACAACTCAAGCTTTGATAGATGAATTTAATACAAAATATCCTTATATAAATATTGTAGCAGATTAGATTATAACTACACTTACTTATAAGACTTGGAATGGAGATACTACTCTTAAAACTATTTTATGTAGAAATGGAGTACCGCAAGAAGAAGCGCCTGAAGTGCCTGCAAGAGAAGAAACTGCTCAATATGTATTTACTGCTGTAGGTTGGAATACTACACAAGATGCTTCAACAAATGATATTCATGTAAGATTAAATGTAACAAGTGATAGAATTGTTTATGCTGCATATAGTAGAGCTACTAAGGCTTATACTATAACTTGGATGAGTAATGGAACAGTTCTTAGAACTGATACAAATGTTCGTTATGGAACTAAACCTAATTGGGGAACTTCAATGCCAAAAGATGAATATGGCAGAACTGCAATTAGATGGGATTATAATGTTAATACAGGTATTACTGGTGATACAATTATTAATGCTAAATATATTCCTGAATATACTGCAACATTTGTGTTAGCAGCAGTTGATAGTGACACTGAAAGTCAAAAAACGTTATATAGTTATAAACTTGATCAAGAAACTGTACCTGTATACGGTGGAAAGCCCCCAGTTTCAATACAGGGTAATTCTACTGATTTTAAATTTATTGGATGGAGTCCATAGTTAGCACCTATTCAAACTAATACAACCTATGTTGCACAATTTGAAGATAATAGAGCATTAACTCTTCAATATTTAAGTCGTACTATTAAAACATATGAATCCTCAGAACAAACTAAACTTCCAGCTTATTCATTTTATAATTCACCAAATTTAACTACTATAATTGCTCCTGTTACTTCTATTACTACATAGGCTTTAGAAGCCGTTCCTAATTTAAAAGTTCTTGATTTAGCAAGTCCTTTCAATGTGACAGTTAGTAATTCACTTTAGAATAAACGAAAACTTGAACATTTAATTATTAGAAATACTTCATTAAATAGTTCATATTTATCATTAACAGGAACTCTAATTGAAAATCGGAGAGGTGCTATTTATGTACCTACAAATTTAGTTTAGACCTATAAATCAAATGCTTATTGGGGTCGTTATATTATTGCAGATATTAATGATTATCCATTAACTGATTATAGCACAATTTTAGATGATTGGGATACTATTGTAGCTGGAACTAATTATCTTAATTATCCTATTGGTGGTACTAAGCTTTTAAATGTTGGAAATGTACAAGTTTATATGCAATTAGTAGCTAAGAATACAGACATTCTTTCACGAGATCATAGTTCTAAAGCAAAAATGACTTGGATAACCAGAGATATTTATACAAGACATGCAATGAATACATCTGGTTCTAGTAATAATGGATGGGCTGGCACTGAAATTAGAACTTGGTTAAGAACTGTTGTATTGCCATTATTACCTGAAGTAATTCAAAACAATATAAAAGTAGTTGATAAAACTTATCGCACTAAAGTTCCAAATGATACAACTTTAACTATAGAAGATACAATTTGGATTCCTTCTCTTCGAGAAATAGGATTAACTAATTCATCATATATTGAATCTGAAGGTCCTATATATTCATCATTATTTAATTCTGATGCAAGTAGAATTAAATATACATTTTCTAATGATCTTGATTGGTGGTGGACAAGAACAACTTATAATTCAAATGGTCGTTTTTCATGTAGTAGTACCACTGGAACTCATACTTATAGTTCTAGTAGTAGTATCGGTGGAGTTGTTTTTGGTTTTTGTCTTTAATTTAATTTTAATTAAACTACCTTTTTATTATTAAAAAGGTAGTTTAATTAATAAATAGGAAGGAGAAATATGGCAAATACAAGAGATTCTTTAGGGGATCAAGTTACTATAGATAGTTTAATAAATCGCACTTTAACTTAGTTAGAAGATGATGAAATTGTTGTACTTGGAAATCATGCTTTATATTATAATACTGCATTAACATCACTTTATTTTCCAAATCTAATTAGAGTAGGAAATTATGCTTGTCGAGAATGTTCAAAATTAACATCTATTGAATTACCTAAAGTTTAGACTATTAACAATTATGGTTTTTATAACTGTAATTTAAAATCTATTGAATTACCTAAAATTAGGGCAATTAATACAGCAGCATTTGGATATAATAGTCATCTTCAATTAGTAAATTTATCTAGTACATAGAAAAAAACTATTAGAGATAGTGCTTTTTATTGTAATTATAAATTAAAAAATATAATAATTAATGGGCCAGAAGTAAGTACATTGTCATCTACATCAGCCTTTTCTTATACTCCGATTTGGAGAAAACAAGGAGCAATTTATGTGCCTACTAATTTAGTTAAGTCTTATAAATCTGCTACCAATTGGAGTAATTTTCTTATTGCAGATATTAATGATTATCCATTAACTGATTACAGCACAATTTCAGATGATTGGGATACTATTATTAATAATGATAATTATATGACAGATTATAATATTGGTGATATAAAAATAATGAATTTAGGGTCATTTGGTAATGTATATTTTGAATTAGTTGGGAAAGGAATGGATATAAAAACAGATGGGTCTGGAACTGCTAGAATGACTTGGGTACTACTTGATCCTTTTGTAACTCAAAAATTTCAAAATACTGGATATGTAAAAAATTATAATGATTCAGATATAAAAAAATATTTAATGAATACTATATACCCAAAAATGCCAAATAATATTAAGAATGCAATTGTTCCTGTAAATAAAACATCTTCTGTTTATTAGGGAACGGTAATTAAAGATGGTTTAACTACTACAGAAACTATTTGGTTATTATCTGATCACGAAGTATTTAGTAATGCTACAACATATGAACAAATTGGACCTAGTTATAATATGGCTAATAGATCAACAAGTCGTTATAAACATTTGAACGGAGTTATGGATTCTGATTATGGAATTGCTTATTGGTTAAGATCAGTTAGTTACTCTTCAAGTGCTAATGTAGTGACTTATTATTATGGTAGTGGTTATACTTCTAATCAAAATAATAATAACGTTGGAGTGGTTTTTGGTTTTTGTATTTAAAAAAGGAGTTGCATATGATTATTACAGAATTTTTTAGAATGCGCGAAGATGGAATAAATTTATATAGAACTTATTCTGATCAAAATATGTGTATTCAAAGAGATGGTGAAATCTATGAAGAGGCAATTGATCCAGAAGGTACTAATAGAATTTATACAGAAACAAATATTCCAATTATTTTTCCTTAGGAAAATATACAATAGTAATATTATAAAAATAAAAATAGCCCCCTTAATAAAATATAAATATTTTATTAAGGGGGCTATATTTTTTTTTATACTTTTTCAAATTTAATAATAATATTTGATGGTTCAATAGGATAAGAATTCCCTGCGCTATCATATTTAAAATTAACATTTACAAATAAATTATCAGATGCAGTAAATGTTTTTATATTGTCTCCTTGAACCCACCCTTGAATATTATTATAATCATCCGCTTTAGTATATTTATTTGATTCATAATTATATTTTAATAAATTAATAAATGAATATTGATTATTTGGAGTTATAGAAACAGTAATTTTATTTGCAGTTTTTGGAACTGGGATTGGATAATATTCGGTTAAAGTATGCGAAACATAATCTGTATATGAAAGAATACCATTTAAAATACTTATAGTTCTTCTATATCGTGCTGCATTTGGTCTTGTTTCAATTAAACTAATATATGCTCCAGTTAATGCATTAGATACTATATCAACATTTGCTGTAAGTTTTGTAAAACCATTTGTTGAAAAAGACCAATTCCAAATATCATAAAAATCAATAACATTTGCAATTGTAAATGTAGTAGTTTTATTTTGATATGATATTGTTATAGTATTTTTCCCTTTTGTAAGTTTCCCATTTAATTGATATAATGTAACAATAGCAGTTGAATTATCATCATAGTGAGCAGTAACAGTAAGATATTGTTTAAGAGTATTTAAATTATCAGTTGTATAAATTATATGATTATTGGCATTAAATACCGCAGTAATTGATGTTAATTTTCTAATTTCATTTGATGTATTTCTTTCTAAAACTCTAGTACAAGATAAATTCATTGTACTATTTGTATCTAAAGGTAAAGAAATTGATTTAATCATATAATCTCCATATATACCACTTTTTTCATCTTGTACTGTAATTCTTATATTTGGTTCTAAATAATAAATAGGAATCATTGTTAAAGAAATTTGTTCATTATAATTTGTATATTGATATAATTCTTTTTTTATTTCATCATAAGCAGATTTTAACATTCCGCCATTGGCTAACATTGAATATACTTCTGAACGAACTTGAGCATAATCTTGTTGTTTATTTTGACACTGAGTCTGTAAAGTATTTGCATTTTCAGATCCTGCCTCAATAATAACAATATCTGGATTATTAGGCATAAAAACACAATTAATAGAATCATCAACAATAGTTGTTGTTCTACGACCAATATTTTGAACATTAAATTCTGATAAATTGCTTGATGTATCTATAAAATCTAAAAAGAAATCAATATCATTAGGATGAGAAACTGCATCTTTAAAAAATTGACCATTTTGAATATCATATACTTTAGGCCATTCATTTTTTAGTTCAGTAAAATAATAATTACTATCTAATCCAAAAGGTTCACTAATTACACCTGATAAATATAATTCTGTCCTATAATCTGTCGCGGTAATTGATTTTATCTAATAAGAAGTTTGTTTATAAGTTTTAGTATCTACAGACCATTCATATATAATACCAGTATTTGTTGCATAATAATAACCGCCTGGCTAACCAGTTTGAGGGAATAAATTACGTCCAGCAAACTAGTATGGTTTTTTTGCTTTTACAATTCCATCATCTGGATCTTTATAAAAAAATACATTATATTGATTACCTATTTCTGGTTGAGTATCAATAGCAAGATGATATCTAATAGGAATTTCAAGACCTTCTATAGATTTTCGTTTTCCCCAAACTACAAAATCATTTTTTATTTTTTGATATTGCGGTGAATTTGAATATGATTGAATGATATTGGCATCTTCAAAAGTATATACTGACTTACCTCCAGAATAATCAACTAAATAATTGTCCTCATTCATTTCATTAATTAAAAAAGTAGAATAAGAAGTATTTAAGTAATTCTTTATCTATTGAAATCTAAAATTTCCATCTATATCGTAAAAATATTCATAATTACCAAGAATATTTTTTATTTGATCTAATATAGTAGTAATAGTATCTCCTGCTTTTCCGATTAATTCTGTTGGATAAACAAAATCAGTATAAATATAACCGACATCTTCTCCATAAGAAAATTGTGTAATTGTTCCATTTTGAGTTTGTTTTGCAGATAACTAACTATAATCAGTACTAAAACTATGATACATTGTTCCATCTTCTTGCAATTCAGAATATAAATATAAAGGAACCGACCCAGTCCATTTCATTACTTTTTTTATTTGATTATCTATATCACTAATAATAATTTTTCCAAGTTGCTCTCCGCCAAAATGATTAACTATTTCTTGAATAATTTGGTAAATAGTTGGTTGAGAAATTACTTTTACTCCATTCTCATTAACATCTTCTATTTCACTAAAAATAACGGCGGCAGGCAAGGTGCCTCCGCATTCTCCATTTAATAATGCCATTTTATCATGTAATGTTAAAGCAATATTAACTCCACCAGATCCATGAGAAATATTTAAATTAATAATAACATAAATTCCTTGCGGGAACCATATAATAGGATAATCATTATATTCTCCTGAATTATTATTAAAACCAATTAACATTTCAATTTTTTTATTAATTGAAAGCAAACGTTTAATATCAACAAAATCATTCTCATACTCATCTGCTATTAAATTAATATTTGCTGTTCGTCGCATAGAAGAAGATCCATCTAATGCAATATTGCCGCCATTAACTTTACCTTGTATTTCAGCTATTGGCTTTTCATCAAAAGATAAAACAATGATTTTTACAAATTGTTCTTTTAATTTATTTTCATCAAATCTTTTTAAAAAAGCAGGGTTTTTTAAATATGGAAAATTATATACCAAAATAAATCACCCTCCTTTAATTATTTCGTATTGATAAGTAATAGTAGCTGAAACTGGAACGCCTACTTCATTAGCATCTACATCCACTAAATACCATTTCCCACCTCTATAAATATATACATTATAATCTTCTTTGGTTAATAAAGAATAATCAATAGTAGGTTCAAGTAATACTCCCTATTCTGTTACTGTTAATAGTCTTGACTAATTATTATAATCTACATAATCATGTACAGCATTGGTTCTATTAATAATCATTCTATAAAGAGTATTTGTTCTTGGGGACTTAGGAAAATCTTCATAATAACCATCTGCATATGTTTTTACTATGGCCTAATGTTTACCGCAAAAATAACAATCTTTAATATATTCATTAACGCCTTGTAATGATAATACTTTATTTGCTGTAAGAATCGAACGAGATGACGCTTCTTTATCATCTAGTTTTTGAATCTAAAAAATGGCTCTATCTGTTGAAGGTTTAACATCTATTTTTAATATATTTATTAAATTTTTATTAGTAGATGAAGAAATTCGATTATAAATTTTATTAAAAATAGAATCAAATGCTTCAAAGCTTGCAGTAAAACTACCTTTACCATATTCATGAAAATAATTATTGACAATATTATATTTTTTATAATTATCAATAGTAGGCTCATTAATTTCTACCGCAGTCGCGCTAAATGAATATAACCGTCGTCCTAATTCATTCATAGGTTGTAAATTAATGTCCATTAATTTAACTAATATATTTCCCTAAGTTAAAGAACGAAATAATTTTGCATCATATTTATAAAGAAAATTTTCAACCTATTGTCTAAATTCTCTTTCATAAATATAATCTTGATATATATTAATATTATTATTTTCATTATAATTATCATATAAAGATTTAGAATTTTTATATAATTCAAATTTTGATGTAAATGGTTCTGCAACAATAGCTGAATGGAAATTGTTATCATAATAATTTGGATTATACCAATCAGCATTGTCTATTAAAGAAGTAATTAAGCCACCTATTGAAAAAGTTCTATAAAAATTATTCCCATTTCTTTTAATGTAAGGGAACTGAGAGCCTAAAGTAACTTGTTGAGATTCCATTACATTATATCTTAAATTAGATACGATAGGATTAAATTGAATCTTTAATTGTTTTGATCCATTTGTTAAAAACATATCTTCAAAAACACACATAATAGGCTAATCACTATCAACTAACTTCCCAATTCCGCCTGTCTATTGAATTCTATATTTATACCACACTCCACTTTCAATTGAAGTATCATACCATATGAAGCCAGATTGAGGGGTTGCAGCATGTGGAATAGTTTTTATAGTTTCCCATTGAGTAAAATTATTTCTAGAAGAAGATCTTCTTATTATTAAATCTTTATCAGTATATATTGAATTATGAAAAGCAACGCTAATTTTAATTCTTCCATTGTCTTCATCTGCCTCAAATGAAGTTATAGCATCTAATAAGAAACTTCTTTGAAAATTAATTTTAAAATTAAAACTTATTGTATCAGTATATAAATTTTTTGTAGTATAGTTTAAAACTAAAATATAGTTTATATCATTTAATAAGTCATATTTTATTTCACAATTAATTTCATTTGGATTATAACTGTTTGTATAAATCTAATTACTTGTAAATATTAAATTATTATTAGATATAATATCTTGATATATTTTTATATTATAACTTCTTAAATATTCTTGCTCTTTAACATTGTTATTATAATACATTTTACCTACAATTTCTGTTAAAGGAGCCTATAAAATTGTTACTCCACCTAAATCAAAATTCTAAATAGAGATACGTGGCTGTTCAATTCCTTTAATTAAACATACAATAGACCATTCTGAAAAATAATCTTTATTATCAGATAACCAAGTATTTAATTTTGTTCCTGTAGATGGCGGATCTGCTGCTTCTGTAGATGTAAATCTTAATTGAACTTTATAAAATTGATTTAACTAAAATACACCATTTACTAAATCAGAAGGAGCAATCTAAATATAATATTTATAGTTATCTAAAACCGACTAATCCTATTTAATAGTTGTAATTTTAATACCAGATGGATATAAATTAGTTTTAAAAGCAGAAGCATTTGTCTTCTGATTAATTAAAGTTACCTGAACATTTTTAATATCTTTTATTTGATTAAAAGATGAAAGAGAAAAATGTATTTTACACGTTACTGATCTAATAAATGCAGGTATAACATCAGGTATTATAGGTGGATATAAATTAGAGACGATACTCATATTTTATTCTCCTTTTATCTCTTTTATATTAATTAATTACAATAAATTACTTTATTCTATTGCGGCGGTTGTTTTGGTAAAGCTCTTAATTCATTCATAAAACCAGCTATAAATGAATTGCCGCCTTCATCTTCATAATGTTGGTAGCGTCTTTCAAGACAATTAAGACTGAAATCATCAATCCAGCCAACTTGATAACAAAAATAATGATGCTCTCTTGTGATATATGATTTTATGTCATCCTTATCTGAATCTATTAACATATCAATTTTTGCTGATAAATTTTGAAGAATTTTATCAGTTGCCTATTGATTATTCTTTAAAATAGCTATTGTCTAATTCTATTCTTGTAATTCTTGTCTTAATTCTTCCTTACTATTTAATTTAGTATGTTCATAATTGAAAATTTTTTTTATTTGTTCATAAGCCCACTCTAAAAAAGTAATAAAACTTTTTAAAGCTAAAACTAAAAAAATAGTAAAAATTAATATTTCAGATAAGGAATAGCGCTAGAGCAATTCTATCATACACATTCCTCCTTAGATAAAAGATTTCTCTTACAATTATTATTAAAATTTTTATAAATCAATTATCCAAGTTAAGCCAAAAAAGAGGGTATGCATAACGCATACCCTCTTAAATCATGCGATCACCGCTTTGTAACGGTCAGACATCAGCTTCTCTAACATGAGATCATATCCGTCCTTGCCGCTCAAAATAGTTTCAATCATGACTGGCGAAAAACCGCTGACATAACTAAATCCTTCACCAATGGCTGGAATATTATTATGTCTAGCATTAAGATTCCAGAAGATTACCTGTGGTAAATCATAACCTTCAGCTTTCCACTGTTTCTTAATTTTTTCAAGATCAGAATTAACTTCATCAATAGAATCAACTGTCTTTCCGTAACTCCAACCCCATGTATTACGCTTCTGATGGGTATCAAAAGTTACGCAGCCATCAAATTCCATATCACTGAAAATATAAATTCTACTAGGCATATCTTCAACTTTGACATGTCTATTTTTTGCAGTTTTAAGTAACATATCAAATACTGCCTGCAAATTAGTATTCATACCCCAATTTGCACTTTCACAACGATGGAATTTGTCAACAATATCAACGCCTTCAAATTTTACTAACTCAGGTCTTTCAGAAAAGGTAATAAAATGATTAGCAAAAGGTCCGTGTGATTTGTCTGCAATATATGCGCCCATAGAAACTGCGGCTTCCATTGGAGTTCCCGTCATAGAACCAGACACATCAATTATTGCAATACCATTCTCTTTTCTACCATTGTAAAAATCTTTCAAATTATCCCAATATTTCTGAAGCATTAATCGTGTAGGATCATCAATAGAAACCAAATGATTATTCATTCGAAAAGCTTTATGAGCAACATCATGCGGATAAAGAACTTCTGCATTTACTTTTGTATCTTTATTCTTTGCAAATTCTTCATATTTCTTAGCTAAGATGTCGCGGCGAGCAAAGGCGTTTCGATATATAATACCAGCCCTAGAAGGAATTTTATCAAATTCGATTTTATCCCACTCACCTGCGCTCATAAGACGTTCAAGAACATTGATGCGTTCACGTAAAATAGAAAGAGTCTTACGATAATTACGACTCGTCATCCCAAGATATTTAGCGAGTTTGCGACCAAGTCGCTTAGTTTCAGAATTAGACGCATTCTGTGAAGGCATCCATTTAGCTAATAGTGAAGGTGTTTTACATTCAAGATCAAGAGCAAGCTGATGTTTAATAATATTAAAGGCTGCGGATTCGGCACCAGTCCCCTCCGTCGAATAAATAAGATCATCCCAACGACCATACTCGCTTACATTGTTAAGATTCTTAATAGCAATCGTTGGATAATTTCTGCATAACCAGCGAAATGCGACTCTAAAGAATCGCCGCTCTCCCTGCCCTCCGCGTACATCTCTGAGATAGAACAGGCATTTCATAGCAAGATCTGGATTTTCTTCAAAAGCATTTTTAAACAACAGTATAACATCTTCATCTGATCTCTGCCGATATGCGCCGCCAACCGCAAACATATCAAGTACTTTAGACTCGGTCGTTTTTCTGGTCACGCCGCCATTTTCTGTGTAAGTAAGATTATCATTTTTAATCATCTGATTAAGAAAAGTATTCATATCCTTTTATCTCCTTTACTTTTGTCAAAGTAATTCGTCATTACAATATTTTTCAATAAAACCTTCAGGATCGTCATAAAGCCATTTTTCAAGAGTATCTATATCATACTCTTTTATAATATTAGACTTTATTTTCCAAATTTCATAAGCAACATTTTCATTATAAATATCATAACGAAGTTCTTCAATATCATCTTCGCTCATATTTTCATCCGTAAAAGCTTCAACATCATTTTCTAATTCATCAATAATAAAGCTATAAAAATTCATAACATCTAAAGAAAGTTCTCTTGCTTCTTCAATGGCTTCTTCTTCTGTCCCTGTACTGATAGCCCAATCTTCTATCCCATGATATCCACCATATTTTTCTTCAAAAGCATGAATTACATACCACATTATATGAGTCTCCTTTTTTAAATATATATGGGATAAGGATTTGCACCTTATATGCTAATTCAATTAGGTTCTGTTCGGAACACATTAGCAATCCATCCTCGTCTTTACGATTTCCTCACAGTATCATTATTTACTGTTACTACCTACATTGCTGCGTCTACCTTTTCCGCCACCCATATATTATTTATTTATTATAAATATATTATAACAAAAATTTTTTATAAAGTCAATTTATCTACTTTTTTCCAACGACCATTACCATTTTCTTCATATCTGACCCAAATACCAGGAGAAGTAATAAAATCATACCATTCACACCAGCCGCAATACTCAGCTAACCAAATGAAATCTTTAAATTCTTTTTCATCATGAAGAATGACTTTTTCACTATAATTATAATATTTTTCGTTTAAGAGATCATCTAAATCAAATCCTAATGTTATATTATCTTTTGTGTAGATAAGAACATTTTCTAAATTTAAATGTTCCTTTTTTTCTTCATAAAAAAGACAATCATATTCATTATCAAAAATAGTTCCATCATCTGCTTCATAAAGAATATTCATATTATTCTCCTTACCAATCACTGTATACATCCAATATTCCATGCGGGCAGCCGGTGTCATATACCTTCCCGCGATACCCAAAAGGTGTTTCAACCACCGTATATGGCGGTAAATCAACCGATGCTAAAATTATATATCCATCCGCATCGCATACAAAACCATCTGAATTAACATGTCTACCTTCAACAGGAGTTGAAGTCTAGCCAGGAAACATACTTAGAGTATAATATGTCCAAGTCCAGCCGCCCCAATCTATCATTCCTTGATATTGAAATTCTGCTATGCTTATTTCTCTTGGCAGACTTACTTCATCATTGATTATATGCTAATAATTTTTAACATTCTAATTATAACAATAGTTAAGATGAATGGGGAATATAATAAAGAAGCATGCTAATAATATTAATAGATTCATATTTAAACCTCCATTATATATCTTTTGAATCTTTTAGATTATAATGGCGGGTGACCGTAGAAATAAATATCGAGTCTTTTCCAGATGGAAGATTAGATCCTAAAAGCATTGTACCATCTTTTTTAAAGGTAATACCTTCAAGCTCATATTTACCTGCGGTAGCTTTTTTACTTAAATAAATAACATCAGGTTCTGTTGCGTATATGCCGCTTTTTAATATTACATTTGATTGATAATCTTGATTTGTGAAAACCACATAAATTGATTTGCTATTTGAATTATAGGCCATACCTTGAGATATTGTATATCCTTGATTAGCTTTTGTATTATTCACAGTCCAGCTATTTAATTCAATTAATCTTGAGCCTTCGCGCTGTACGATAGCAATCTTATATGTGGCACCCGCTTCACATAAAACAAAAAACTTATTATTCTTATAATGTGCTATTGCATTAATATGTAAATTACAATCGAGTCTAGTAAATTCCCAAGTCTATGTAGATATTAAACCACAAAAATTACTACATGGAGCAATATATAACTAATTATTGTAATAAGCCATATCATTTCCATGTAGTAAACAGTCTTTATATTTATGAGTTATATGTTTTGTTTTGGTATAATTCTAATAAACAGAAATTGCGGAGACTCGATTGTTACGTTTAGTTTTTATTGTATATAGTTTGTTATCAACTATCTACAAACTACCAAAATTTGTGCATTGACCAGAATTTTTAATTTGAATTCCTTTTTGCTACTAAAGTTTTATAGTCATAATCATCACTCCTTTTTTATTATGACCAGCCCAGGCTGGATTCGAACCAGCGAAAATGCAGGAGTCAAAGTCCTGTGCCTTACCACTTGGCGACTGGGCTATATAAAACAAGACACATAGTTATGCATTGATCTTCCAATTGATCGACATTTCTATCAAAGAAATGATGGGATTCGAACCCACAATATCTTGCGATATAGCATTTTGCTGAATGTGTCTTTAATCGAAATAGTGCGACTCGAACGCCTCCTCTTCATCCCAAATGAAGTGTGCTACCATTACACTACTATCTCGTTAACAAGGGACTCTATAATGTTTTAATATATATATTAATTAAACTTCAAAAATTTTAATTAAATCATTCTGTAAAATATTGCTGTTTGTCCCTTTATCTTATAAATATATTATATCAAAATTTTTTTAAAAAATCAAGTATTAGCTTTATTATCATTAGAAATATGAACTTCAAAAGTAGAAGGTAAATTTAAACCTTTTATATTAATTATTTGTCCATAATCATATTGATATAATTTTCTTGTGATGGACTATCTTCCGCCATTACTAAAATTGGCAGTAATTATATTAATTCCCATCATTTTTCCTTCCTTATTTTTATATTAAAAAATGAATTGAATTTATTAATTAATTCAATCCATTACATTTTTATATTTAATTAAGACTTAGGGCCATTCTCCAAGTGGCTTCCCTAACTTACGTTCTACATCTGTACAATAGCAAACACAACCACCTGTATAATGCATATCTTTAAAAACTTCTGCGGCAATGTCCTGATAAAGGGTACTAACAACTCCATGAGGATCATTTAAATTATCATTGAAGAACTGAACCACGCAATTTTTAAATACAACATATGTAAAATCAATCCACTGATATCCCTCTTGAGCTGGAGCCACACAATATGCAAATGCAGGATTCTTTTCAAAAGCAACTTCAAATAATTCTTTTGCAGATGTAAAAGCTCTATTACTAAATGGACCGTCGATATTAATTGTTAATATAACATTGCCAAACATTTTTGTTGGCGGAAGAAGAATTGCAAGAGCAGTTGCTTTATCTCCATTATTTGTTGCAAGAGTAATTGAAGGTTCAGAAGCACTCCAATTAATATTACAAGCAATTTGCGGGTCTCCGTCAAAAAGTGCCTGAATCTAGTTCATATAAGTAATCCAAGGCGGCGCAAGTTTAAGTCTTACGTTATTCATTTATTTATCTCCTTTTTACATGTAAAAATAAAATAATATCATTAAAAAAGCCAGATGAGGATATTCTACTTATAGCTATTAGCTTCACTACTTTCCAATCCACCATTATCATCTCTCTGGCAGAGACTGTTTACTTATCGTGGTTAACTCACGCCTGTTGACTAGATAATACTATTTCAAATATTACCATACCTAGGTTACTATATGTCAACTTAGGATAATGCGGCTGGCGGGATTTGAACCCGCATGGTATCTCTACCGAGGGATTTTAAGTCCCTTGCGCCTACCTGTTTCGCCACAGCCGCAAATAATACTCGATGTTGGACTTGAACCAACGACTTCGACTTTGTAAGAATCGCATTCTCCCAGCTGAATTAATCGAGCCTATAGGTAGTTTCCATCTCTGCTCGCTGAAACTACCAAACCTGAGGATCTTCCATTGTGTACACGGAATATAATTAGTTTAATGTCATAATTTATTAATGGTTGTGTCAAAACTAATAAAGATGCAACCAGAAAATGGAGTCAGAGAGAATCGAACTCTCGGCCTCATCCTTGCAAAGGATGTGCTCTCCCAATTGAGCTATGACCTCTTATGAAACTCTCCAAGCGTCTCAAATCCTTAATCTATTAATTATAAGTCAATTGCGCCACAGCCGCAAATTCAAGTCACATTTTTAAGTCTGGATTCGAACCAGAAATGTCTATTTTTCAGATAGATGCCTTAACCGTTTGGCTACTCTCGGAAGGACCGAGTAAAATTGCTGTATGTGACTTATTTATATTTTTACAAGACCATAACGAGGTTTTTAGTTGAGTAATAGAGTTACAAAATTTCCTCGTCCACTAAATCTACTCCATCAGGTGTTAGCCGACCTTTCTATTCCAACTGTCGTATGTGATTGGCTGGAATGGTCTTTATTTATTTAAGTAACTGAAGGGATTTGAACCCTCACCATAACTTTGGAAAAGTTATATGCTACCATTACACTACAATTACACGCGTACCGCCGCAGTGATTAACGAGATGCTTCGCGGTTTTCCTGGGTTTCATTCTCGAAGAAAGAGATGGGTGATCAAATCCTTATAAGCGATCTCTTACTTAGTCCTCGCTTCGTGGGCCGTGATGGAGTTGCACCACCCGAGTCAATTGACAACGCATTTATTCCTGGTTCGAGAATTGAACTCGATATTGAAAAGTTTGAAATCCTTGATTATTTTTTGTTGGTTCAAAACGTAAAGTAATTTGTTTCCTATTACCAGCTTCAATAATATCTTTTACTGGAATATTCCACATATTTAATTCGTTATCCACACAAAATAAATAATCAAGCTCAAGATGATTGAAAATATTATCATATTCTGTACCTTTTGTTCCGCCACTTGATCTTAAGCTAATAGTTTTATCTTCAGTAGCAGTAGCTTTACATTGAACAGTATAAAATTTATTATCTTTTTCAATCACCAAATCATACCATTGAGTGTCATTCATTGGAATGGAAATAGTATATTTATTAATTGTAAAATAATTAATAGCCATACTTAATCCTAATCTTCCCAACTATTTACGGTTAATTTTACTCATTTTCAAATCACCTATCCAGACCAGTGCGCCCCGCTACTACTTACGGTATAACGACCCAAATAAAAACAAGATACATTCAAAGGGTTTGAACCTTTTTAATTATTTTAGCCTAAATAATTTTTATCCTCCGAAATTGCTGTATGTATCTTTAAGCCCCCACCCCGACTTGAACGGGGATTGAGTGATTACAAGTCACTTCGCCTACCATTAGCGGATAAGGGCAACATCTGGTTTGTTTAGGTGCTTGCCACCCAATTGAAAGCATTCCACTTTCATGCGAAATCAACTATTTCGTAAAGTGTGTGCAAAGTTTTTACGTTGCCAGACCAACGATAGATCTTTTTGCGATCTATATACGCGGCTACATGTCCACTGCACCAGTACATTACATTGGTTCTCTGAATTTAATCAGTATGTTATGATTTTACACTATACAGTACCATGGCTCCCGCACATAACTACTCACGAGTATAGTAGTTTGACAGCTTTTACCTCTTGTCTTTTTTACACACTCGCAGAGGAATCGTTCATTAAGGACATGAACTCATTAACGACCGCTATCACCGCAAGCACGGAGATATTCTTCTTGAATATCTAAGTCACTCTCTTTGTTTTAAGAACAAAAGTAGAAAAGAAACTTTTATTAAAATATATTTTTGTGCGTGATATATTTTAATAGACTTCGTCGAGTGTGCAGTCATAAATCGGTTTCAACCCAGCATTTACTCAATCACACGCATTTCAAATGGATTCCACAACTTTTAATTATCTCATCCTCGCGCTTCATATCGGATAGATTGTGAGTTAGTCCTCACAGTGTTCCATTATATGAACTTTATTTTCTTCTCGGCTTTTAATGCTTGCCTATCGACGAAATTGCGGCGGGTGGGATTTGAACCCACGATTTTCTCCTTATGAGGGAGATGAGATAACCACTTCTCTACCCCGCATAATAATGCTTTTTATTTTAATCCGAAAGGAGCATTAACCAAAGAACAAACCTAAGTAGTTTTTTGTTAAGGGAAAATAAGAAGTAAAACTATTGGTCTTCCGTCAAATCATAACTTCTTATCTAGGAAATAAAACATATTACTATGTTTCTTCATATTTTTTATTTCCTAACCTTTATAAATATATTATATAATATTTTTTTAAAAAAATCAAAAATAAGGATTTTTATCGGATAAACCCTTAAAACCATCACTAGCTTGTTGGCTTATATTAGCACAATGGACTGTACCTCCATTTCTAAAAATTTCATCAAGCTAATGGAGAGTTGACAATTTCATGCATCTCCTGATAAATTCTACAAAGATTTATCTTCCATGAGATTTTCCATAAAGAGAGTTGTCTTCCTACTTCTGATTTTTTCTATACCGCCGCGAAGTCCAAGCGGTAGAACCAGTTCTTAGTGACCTCGTCGGTCAAATCACCCGACTGGGATTCGAACCCAGGATCCACTGATTTAGAGTCAGTTATGTTAGACCGCTCCACCATCGGGCGATGGGAACAGGTTTAAGGTCTCTGTCCCGACCGCTCTCTTCTCAATCAAGTTTCACATGAGCAATGTAAACGGCAGTTTTATATCTTGTCGGATAGAGAGTTTTTTGATATAGTCGTAACTTTATCAACCTATACAGCTCACAAGGTATAATGTGGGTAAATGTTCTCTCTCTGCCTGTCCCACCTTGTTGACCACATCTTGCTTTCAATCCATTGATAAATTCAGTCTATCGTTTATCAATCCCACTATTTTTACAAGTAGATGTATAGCCGAGAGTTTCAACAGCTCTTATCCTCAGGCCCAGCGCTTCCTTATCCTGTGTTCTATTAAAGTCACAATGCTTTAATCTGTGGTCAAAATAAGATTTATATGAATATAGCTTTGTCCATTTCTTAGGCTCCCTACTCACTATAGCCTAAATTCCACTGGTCATGACTCCAGCTCCTAGGTAGTCTGCTATGGTCTCTCGCTTCCGACCGCCGCACGTGTGGTGGACTCTCTGATTGTTTATGTACACTATTAAAATCAGTTACCATTGCTATATATTATATATCAAAATGCAAATTCATTATCTCTATCCAGCCGCTCAAAATAAACGACTCCAAAACGATCTTCAAGGAACTTAACTTCTGAATAGCTTCTTACAAAAGTTATATGCTTTTTGTTGAAATCATCTTTATAAGTTACCATATAAATAACTACTCTGGTGTTTTCCATAGCAACGCCTCCTTAAAGATGTTGTTTATCACTTTTGTTATATATATTATAACAAAAATTTTATTAAAAATCAATAAATGATTTTTAATCTGGTAGTTTAGGTTTACCTCCGCGACGAACTCTACCAAACTGGAGGAAAATTGGCTTATCCTGGTACGCATTACAAGCGTGATGAGTACTGATATAAATGGGTTTACTTTGTCTCCTTATATACCGTTTGTCACAAAAGCCACATACCATACGCCTCCAGGCGGGCTGAATAGAAACAATCAAAGTCCTGAATATTTGGTTATGTCAGTGGTAGTTTAACCCTAATCCATACTAACGGTGATTTTAATGTCTTATCTGACAAACACACTTATAATGGCTCAGGCGGGATACCCTCACCAAACTGCCAGAGAGAGGCTTGAACTCTCGACCTTCGGTTTAACAGACCGACGCTACCACCAACTGAGCTATCTGGCATTAATGTAGATGCTTGCCACAGCTTCAACCTTGTTCAGGTGTCTACATCACCTTACTCCAACATATCTCTTGGATGAAAGAACCTCTTTTCCTATCCCGAGGTAAAGGTATCTATAGATTATGGCTTATAGACTATGTGCCAGACCGTATTATAACTCTCAATCGGACGAACGACTGTATCCTCGACAGCTCAGATTTATATTGGCTGAGATAAATCAACTCAATACAATAAATACACTTATGATGGTTCAGGCGGAACATCCTAAACCAAATTGACAAAAAAGGATTCGAACCTTTATTTCTCCTTTTCACGGGAGCGTCTTCTCCTTTAGACGATTTGCCAAAACTCCATTTCTAGCGCGCCTAATGGAGCCAAGAAGATGCGCATCTTCTCTAAGATTTTTTTTGTTAATTTTAGGATAAAATCTCTAAAAATTCCTTTTATTGTTTTATAAAAACAAGACAACAAGTTCCTTTTCTAAAACCAATATGGTGACCTACCAAATTAAAACCACTAAACTTCGATACTTTTGGAGCTTTTTTCATCAAAAAGCATATTTTCCTTATTTACTTTGTTTTGCTGTTCTGTTGTCTTTATCTTTATATAAATATTATATCATAAATTTTTTAAAATTTCAAATTTCTTGATCATCCTCGCAAGGAGCGGCGCTTAGCTCGACCCTTACGAGAACAATTATAACCTCTTGAAATTTCTTTTTTATTATGTATATATTATAACAAAATTTTTTAAAAAAATCAATGAAAAAATCTCTTTTAGAGGTCTATTTTTATTTAAAAATAAATAAGATTACTTAGATAACATTGTCCAAAAAATTATTTTCTCTCCCATTGATGTTTTGCTTTTGATTGCTCTTTCCACGATCTTTGAACGCATCTTGAACGATCATCCCACCAATGAGGTATTCCATGTCTGCTTCCTCTATTAAATTCTTTATAATCTGGATTTGCAAACATTCGTATAATTCTTGCGGTGCCTGGTCCAGAGTGAGAAGAGCCGCCGCGCCATTTATGAACAAAAGGAACAGGATCTTTTCTGTATTCAAACATAGTTTTTCTTTTGCTTAAATATTCATATTTTTTCTTATTATGAATTTTAAACTTATATCTATACTTCCAATGAATATTTTCCCAATAACATTTCTTAAGCGATGACCCATCTGCTTTCCATTTTTTATAAAGATCAAATGCTTTTTCTTTAAAATCACGAGCATTAATAATTCTATTATAGTTGTCATAAAACATATAACGTCTATAATAGCAATCTCCCTGTTTAAACAGGTCTTTAATATCACAAGTGCATTGCTCAAGAAAAGAATTGTAAGTTATACCCCAGAAATCATCATGAAACCATCTGGCAATAAAATTCACAATTTCATCTTCTGAATAAAAATAATCTGTGATTTCATCATATTCTGCATCATAAAGTTTATAAAAATATTCATTAGAGATTTTATACATAATAGATCTCCTTTCCCCGAATGGATCATATAGGACTTGAACCTATGACCTTGGAGTTATGAGCTCCCTGCTCTCACCAACTGAGCTAATGATCCTAAGAAATCTATCAAATTAAAGTTTCCCTTAATTTGATAGATATATTTAAGCAGATTATATTGGGAACCTCAAATCTGGATTGCCTACCAGAGTATCTATTCATCGCGCGGATAACTCTTACCCAATTTCCATACTTTTATGCACAGCAATAATTTTTTACTTTCGCCGCCTTATTTACATATGAACAAAATGCTTTAGCATCTCTTTCTTTTGCAAAAGAAAAATGCAAATAGTTAGTAGGTTTATAGTAAAAAAAATCTTGTGCATTAAATTTTATTAATAAATTAATATATTCATCAATAGAAAGATTAAGAATTCTCATTGGAGTGTACCATCTACTAGATCGTCCACTTAGGTTTTTAACATCATTAACATACCATTTTTTCGTTGGAGATTCCCAACTAGTCATTTGATAGAGATGCACTCCCATAATAAGCTCCTTATGACAACCCAAGCTGATTTAACAACATAGCCAATCTTTCTTTTTCTTCTGCGGATGGCTCCTGCGGAATCTGTTCATTCGTCCCTGTGGGCTTTACATCTGCGGTTGCCGCATTTTCCTCACCAGGCAGCGCCACATCTTCACCACCTTCAACCGCAACTTTAGCTGCGGTTAATGTTACTTTTATCTGCAGCCGCTCCCCATTCTCAAGCCCGTTAATACGGATTTCTTTACCATCATTATATAAAAAGCTGCCTGGAAATGCCTTAAGAATCTTTTCAGACACTTCCTTTTTCAGAATACTTCCTTTTGCCGCCATATGATTTTCTCCTTTTATTTATTATACATATATTATATAATAAAATTTTAAAAAAATCAATTTTTCTTCTTCATGCTTCGTATAATAATATGACTTTTCTCTAATGTTTTTCCTAATTCCGCAAATCTTTCACAAATATTGCAGCTGCCTGGCTTATACATACAGCGCTTGCCGCATTTTGAACGAATTCTTCCAAAGCTACTTAAAACATATTTGTTATCTAAATCATGTTTAAAAGTAGGGATAATTTCATTAATTAATCCCATCCATTTTTCTTGTTTATAAATTTTAAAAATTACTTGCTGTCTTTCTTTGTCAGACACTAATTCAAATACATCTACAAAAGTAGAATAAATTGATATATCATTAGGACGAATAAAAAAAGTTTTTAAACTAGGGGTTTCCGCCCAACTAGACTGACAAATATTAGGATATACTCTTACTTTTATATGATTTTTATGCAAAATTTCACTAACTTTATCTAAAAAGAATCCCAATTCTTCACAAATATACATATCAGTAGGATGGTATGCAATTAGCCCTTGCATTTGATCTATTGACGTTACTGGATTTGAAAAAAAATGCGGAATTTCATATTGTTCAATTAATTTTAATGTTTCTTTATCATAAAAATCAACAATTAATTTAATTTTTGGATATTTTTTACAAAGTTCACTAAATAATTTAGCATCCTATTCTGTAAAAATATCAATTATATCAATGACAATTGATTTCTTTTTATAAACTTCAAGAAAATCTACTAATGTGCGATCGGCGGGCTTATATTTAATTCTTAACTAATCCGCATCTTCAATATATTTTTGATTTGGATAATAATTCAAACAAAACATATTTTTCCTCCACGAAAAGTAAGGGAAGAGAAATCTTCCCTTACTTACTAGATAAGTTATTTTATTTATTCAGCATCGGTATCAGCGTCAGCAGCATCCGCAAGCTTATATGCCATTCTCTTGTTACCGTCAACCTTTACGGTTTCCTTTACAATAGCACCACTCTTAAAGAGCTTGCCAAGACGAGCGGTGACCTTATTACGAGTAACGTCTTCGCGGTTAATGGCAATAACGATTTCATCAACAGTAACCAGATCTTCTCCAATAAGTCCAAGGATCTCCTCGGTGAGAGCGTCAGACTCTTCCTTCTTCTTTGCGGCTCGATCCGCGGCTGCCGCCTTACGTTTGACCAAAAGCTCAATCTGCTTATCAATAAAATCTACCAATTCATTCTGCTTCTCTTCATCTTTAACAACATCAATAACAATTTCACGAAGTTCCTCAAAGAGCATAGTCTTAGTTTTCTTTGTCGTATTTTCCATAAATAATTCTCCTTTTTAAGCTGTTTTTTCTTCTTTATCTTATGAATTTATTATATCAAAAATTTTTAAAATTTTCAAGCGCGATTGCTATTTTTAGCTTATGCACGCGTTTATATATCGAATCTCACGATCTGTCAGTTTTGAATATGAAAGATCATAATTAGCAAGAATTTTCTCAAATTCATCAAAATTAATAGTAGCACAGGGATAATTTTTGATGTCTCTGATCACAGCGTTAATTTTACCCGCTCTAGTGGGCAATAAACCTTCAGCTTCCGCCATATAAAAAGTCTGCCAAATATTCATCATATTTTCTCCTAAATTAATAACAGTCAACAGAGAAATTACAATCTTCCGATTCATTAGCTTCTTTAAAATCAAAAACAGTACCTTCTAAAATGGGCTTAAGTCTCTGAATTTCAATAATTTCATCTTTCCCATAATCTTTTTCAAGAAGCTTCATTGCTTCCATGAAATTTTTTGCGGGAACTACTCCACAACGAGTCTCTTCCAGCTGATCAACTTCATTCCACCAGAGAAGTCTATATTCATAGTACCAAATCATCATTTATATCCCCTTTCTTTTTCTTTATCTTATAAATATATTATATTATATTTTTTTTAAAAAATCAAAAGGAGTCTTTATATCTGTCATATTCAAAATCTGCCTTATCAGCTTCGTAATCTTCTTTTGAATAATAAAACGGGCACTCTTCGCAATCATGATCGTAGCCGCGGCCGCACCATGCCTCGGGCGGTTCATAAAAATTCCCCACCCAAGTTTCTCTATAAACACAATCATCATTGAACATGATTTTTCTCCTTTTATTCAATCCAATAGACAATACGAATCTGGCTAAAATCGTCTCGCCAATCCCATCCATCCATAACCTCAAGAAATGCATCTACTCTTTCTTTAAGTTTCTTCATAGGAGTTGGCATAAAAATCTTTTCAGTGTTTTCTCCTTCATAGTCCATAGCTTCATAATCTATTGCCTTTGGATGCTCAAGACAATAAATATACATATCTGCATAGCTAAACCAACGTACAGTAGGAGTGTAAAGATGCTTTTCACCCGCATATTCAGTTTCATAACAACACTGATCATAATTTTCTTTAATTTCTTTTGCTACATTTTCAGGAAGACCCTGATGAATACCTCTCATCGCTGGAAGATCATCATAACTATTATTTTCTACAATAGAGAAAAGATCATGACATCCATTATACGGAAACAGCTCTGCGGGTTCCTGTTTAGTATGATCATAATTCCATACGATTGGGTGCTGCATTTCATATTTACCAGTATTACGATCAAATCGCTCAACGAAGAAAAAAGGGCTTCTACTCATTTGTTTACTCCTCCTTTATCTTTCTATAAATATTATAACAAAAATTTTTGTAAAAAACAATAGAAGATTAATAATCCCGCATCATATCTTCTATGTCACGTTCTTTAATCTTAGCTATTTTCTGTTTTTTGAGATTGCCGCGGGCTGCCGCACCTCCCTTTTTAGGTTTATATTTTTTACAAATCTGACATGCTTTTTTGAAAGTTCCTTCTCTACCCTTTAAACATTCACCTTCATAGACATAATAAACACATGCCACTTCTCTATCAGTCATTTTTTCTCCTTTAATCTAAAAAATTTGCATAATCTAATATTGCGGGCGTCCCATTTAAACGGTAACCAATGTTACTCATATGAGCATCCGCAAGAATATCTAAATCTATATTATTACAATACCATAAAAATCTTTCTACTTTAGATTTTCCGTATTTATCCAAACAAAGCGCTATCCATTCTGAGTCAACTGCTATTGTTCCTTCTTCTACCCATTTAGAAACAATTTGCCTAGACCGCTCAGAAGGAATTGTTTCTGAACAGCAATCATCACAAGGGATGATTTTTTCTTGTATAAACACTCTTACATTATCTATTGTTTTATATAAAAATGTTTTTGCAACAAAGCAATCCAATCTATAAGCTTTTAATCTATTATATTTTTCATATTCTGCTAAACAGTAGTCAGTTCTATCTGATCCTGGTGCCCAATAGAAAGGGGACCAATTAATGCTTCCATCTTCATCTTCAAAATAAGATCCATTAAATGGAATTTTTATAACTACATTTTGAATATTTGGAGATAAAATTACTAATTTAGTTGCTCCAAAATAGATACATGCTTCTGGATCAACTTCAAAAAGAGCTTCCATAAGAAGCTCTTTATTAATAGGTTCACTTGAATCTGAAAAACAACATACTAACCCAAATTCTTCAGGAAGAGGAAAAATACTTTCCAAAATTTTATCAATTTTTTTATGATCAAATGTCATTTTTATTCTCCCACTACTTTAACAATACATCTTGTTAAATATGTGTTACGGATTCCCATATATTCATCAAATTTTTTAATAGTTCCAGTTAAATCAACAGTGTCCCCAACTGCAAATCCAAGATCATATTTTGCAGTCATCCACACAAAAACATAATCTTCAGAAGTAAAAGTACAAACATTAGTATAACCAAAAGCTCCCTCAAAACCGCGAATATTGCTAACTTTTGCCGTAATATTGCGGATACGCTCTTTTTCTTCTCCAGGATAGTACTTAGAGGTGGAAGGCCCTTTCAATTCTGCAATGCGGCGAGATACAATAGTCTTAGCATCTTCTTTAAAAGTAGCCCATTTTGCCTGCGGGCTGTAGTCATAAAGCTCATCGAAACTCATCTCGCAGAGCTTATAACCATCAGGCAGCGCAACTTCATTGGGGAAGAACCATTTCAGAGTCGGATCAAATCTGGCTCCGAGCTTTTTTAACTCATCCTTAATGGCAAAAGTATCATCACCATAGACAAGATAAGCTTTCTCTTCTTCACCAAATCCAAGCTTCAATGCAACTTCATGCTTATACTGCGCAGCGTTTTCAACAAGATCGCGTGCCTTAGCTTCTTTTTCTGCTTCTCTCTTGGCGCGAGCACGTTCATTTGCAGCCTGCATACGGTTATATTCTTTTTCAGTGTATGCGCGAACTTTCTGGATAATAATACCAGAGCCATTACAGCCGTAACAACGGGTCCCATCCATCTGATTGTACGAATAATGTCCACTTCCACCACACCGCGGACAAGTACCTTTAACCTTTACGAAAAGACGCCCTTTTTCATTTTCAAAAGGCTCAGAAACAATCTGCATATCCTTATAAGAATCAGCTACAAAGATTTTTTCCATACTCATCACCTTTTCTTTCTTTATCTTATATATATATTATATAATAAATTTTTAAAAAAATAAAGCTGCGGATCCGCAGCTTTAAATTTGTAAGATATTTAGATGGAATAAATATAATTTTTTCTAGCTTTATTAAGAGCATCTACTGCATCAAAAGCGTTATCATAAAAAGCATTTAAATAATAATCATTAGGAGCTTTAATTTCATACCAAAAAGTGCCTTTAAAATGATTCATAACAAAAATTAATTTCCAGCCATCTGGATCTTCCATTACAATTGATTCATCTTCTTCATGCCAAACTAAATCTTCTTTTCTCATCCTTTCAATTGCTCCCACTCCTTTTCATGAAAAAATTTTGTATACAATAGATCTATAGTTAAGCCAATAGGACAAGTGTCACAGTCCCCATAAGACCGCATAACACCAAATTCACAATTATAACAATCTTGATTACAATCAGGAATAAAATTATTTAGTTTATCAATTATATATCTTGCTTCCTCTGTATTCATTTCTTTTTCCTCTTGAAAAAAAGGAAGTTGCGCTTTAGCGCAACATTCCTTTTACCACCATATCGCATCGCGCTGTGCAGCTTCGATCTTCCAAATAAAAATTTTATCAGTCAACAATTACTTTATCCGCAAGTAAATTAAATATTGTTTTGATAAAATTTCTATCTTCATTAGTAGATAAATATTCAGTATCAACATGTAACTCATTGTCCTGCCAATAGAGAATAAATTGTCCAAATCCAATGGGGCCAGACCAATTGACCCCAATACCACCATTCGGAACAAAATCTGTCCTAACAGGCCAAACTTCATCAATAGAATAATCCATTTTTATACCCCTCCTTTTACCACCACATTGCATCACGCTGCGCAGCTTCGATTTCCCAAATAGGAATGTTTTCTTCAGGATTCTGTGGGAACCACCAGTTTCTGGCGGCAAGCATATAATCATAATCTGCGCCAGGGAACCAGTCCTTACCCATCAAAGCACACGCCGCAAGTATTTCGGGGTCCGTTACATCAGAATGAGAATACCAGCTGTAGACTCTATTGACGACAGATTTTTCGTCATAGGTAATATGATTAGCTTCAAAATTTTCAAAAACCATAGTTACCGCCATATCGACTGTTGAATATCTCTGCATAACAACAACCCCTTTCTTATTTCTTTTTTTATCTTACAAAAATATTATACAATATTTTTTTGTAAAAATCAATAGAAGAGAAATGATAGGAGAGTAAATTTTGACAAAATGAAAAAATTATTATATAATATAGTTAAGAAAATAAAAGAAAAGGAGTTATATGTAAATATGACAACAGAAAAAGAATATATCACTAAGGCGCTTATGGATAATTCACTTGCGGTTATTTATCCAAGAGATGGAAAAGAAAAGTCTGCGGAGCTGCTTGTGAATATGGTGGATGCGGCTATTGGTATTGCTGAATTTAAAGATGAAAATGATGTTTCTAAATGGGGGGTCTTAATTGATAAGAATAAACTTAAGAAATTAGATCTTTCTGAGGATGAAGAAAAATGACAGTAAAATGTAAAATGACACAGTGCCCCTATCATAGCGGATAGGGGTTTTGTGCCAAAGCGAAAGTTGTTTGTATTGATGAAAATGGAATGTGTAGTGTATTATGGAAACGCGGGCAGCAATTTATGAGACAAAAAGACGTTTATTTAAAAGAACCTATGATTATTATTGATGCTGCGGAAACCGAGCTGCATGACGTCAAGGAAGCAAAGAAAGAGGAAGGAGAGAAACCCGTCGAAGAGATCTCTTAAACGGGGACGCCGCATGAACGAATTAGGTATAGTATTAGGATTAATGTTTGTATTGATGCTTTTGATATTTGTAGTTTTAATAAATATTGCATATCATGTAAGTTTAGGTGTTGATATACATCTTGAAACTGTAAAATGTTATCAAATGTTATCTGAAATTCAAAGAATTAATGAAAATATTTATTATAAATTAGATGAACTTCAGGAAAAAGAAGAGGATGATTGTAAATGAATAGAGCTGAAAGACGACATATTATGAAGACGGTTCCTGGTTACAAGAAAGCGCTGAAAACCGCAACAGAAAAAGCGGTAGATGATCTTGAAAATATGTTTAAACAGAATTGGGATGATGAAACATTAAATGAAGGAAAATAGAGTGAAGACGAGGACGATGAGTTCTACGATTAATTTTAATGATTGTGTAAAGGCAACGTTAAGTGCATTAAATTATTAGGATTATATTGCGGCTATTGATAGAATTAAAAATTTGGAAACAGAAGTGAAAAGAATGAAGAAGAGAGCGTGGAAGAAGCATTTTTAATATTAGGGCGGCAATGGGATCACTTGTGGATATTAAAAGTAGAAATGTGAGGAGAGAAGAAAATTGGAATGAAAAAATCAAAAATTACAAAAGAAGAATGGGATAAGCGAGATTTAACAGATATATTAAATAAGTATGATATTAATTTTTATGATTTCATGAATTATTTAATTGAATTTGAATTGCCAGAACTTGATCTGAATTATAAAGTAAAGGAAGAAGATTGCAGAGAGCTCATCTAAGCGGTACGGAGTGAAAAAATGGATATTAAAACTTTGAAGATAAAAGAAAATGATATATTAATTCTTGTTGTGCCTATTGATAAAGAAGGAAATTTAATATATGATATGGATTCCGTTTCATCTATTATTAAACAATTTAATAATAATGAAGTAGGTATTTCTATAGCAGCTCTTCCAGAAAATTTTTCATTAATTCATCTTGAAGTAGATAAAAGCGGGGAACTCGTTTAAGCGGGTATTACACCACGGATCGCCGCATTTCATATGGGTAAAAAATATTAAAGTAGGTAAGCGGGCCAGAAGTGAATAAATAATTTCAAATAGTTTTTATATTATTTGAAAGGAGTTGTTGCAATTGCAACAAAATAAATAATGAGAATGACAATTGAAGAAATAAGTGAAATGTATGGGTATTCTGTTGTATCTATTCAAAGGAATTTTAAAAGAACCGCACAATCTATTCAAAAAAAATATGGAATGGATTTATTTAAATGTTAGGGGCCTGATGGAAAAATATTTTATTAGGTATCTTCGCCTCGCGCAGTTACTATGTATAGAGAAGTTAAAGATGAATTATATGTTCCTATTGAATCTATAAAAATGGATGATTTAGCTTGTTTTGTTTTAATAGGAGTTGCCGCAACGCCGCAGGGGGTATTTAGGGGTACTAGACAAAATTTTCTTGATTATATTGGATTATCGCATAATAAAAAAAATATTGAATTATTAAATTAGGTTTTAAATAATTTTATAGCTCAAGAAGATTCACCATTAATTTGGCAAGAAGATGATAATTATATTGTTATTTATATAAAAAGAGATTTTGAAAAAAAACAAATTTTAACGATTAATATGTTACGAGAATGTCAAAAAATTGCTCAAAAGCATAATAAACAAGCTATGAAGGTTGTTCAATTATTAAAAGTATGGCAAGCTTATAGAATTAATGAACAAAAAGGTGTAAATCCGTTAACTAATAAAAATTTACAAGAGTATATTGATTTAAGTGAAAAACAAATTCGTGATGCTCGAAAATTATTATAGGGGGCAGAAGTTCTTACTACTATGAGAGTTGGAACTCCTACTAAAAGATAGGGGACCGCTTTTTCATTAAATGCATTTACTGATGATAAATTTGTTGTAATAAAAGATTAAAAATAGGCAAATGCAACAGATTTAATAATTTTGGTAAGGTATAGTAATATATAATATACCTTACCAAAAATTCCAAAATTGTTGCATTAATTAAAGAGTATTTATTTGGGAGGGCTTCGCCCTCCCAAACCGAGCGAATCTCGAGACGTGGGTGAATAAAAGCAAGTACGAAAAGCCGCCGCGATAATGGATTAGGAAATCGAAAGCAAAATCGTAAGAAAATAAAAAGTTGAAAAAGGTATGGTTGTGTGTGAGGGCGAATATTATAAATATCTAAAAAAATGAATAAAATTGTCGTAAAATGAGGGGAAAATGAAATTAAAAAATTGGGGATAACCGCCGCACATTAGGAGCTATTGAAAAAATGAAATGAAAATTTTGAAAAATGATTGAGGAACATTTGAAAAAATGAAATGAAAAACGAAAGGAAAGATTAAATGTTTAAAGGTATATTAGGTGTTTTAGGTTTTTATCTGTTGTTAATAGGTATTTTGTCTTTTATTGTATTAGTGATTTTATTTGCGTTTTTGCGGATTTTGGAGAAGTATTTTAAGAAGCATGAGATTAATGATGAGTATATAAATGAGAGGAGAGGTAGGTATTTATGATGCGGCTGTTGGGGAATAGGGAGGATTGGATTGGAGTTGGAAGGATTTGGTTCTTTTGGTTTTTGATATGAATAAAAAATATCCGCAATGCGGGATTGCGGATAAGGAGGCTATTGTTTTTATAAAAAAATGAGATGCGGATGGATTTTTGCATGGATTTATGGAAAATATATAAAAAGTAAGAGAAATATGCAAGTAAGTTTGTAAGGAATGTAAAAAATAATAAAGGTTACGAAATAATTGATAAAAATTATTATAAGAGAAGAAAATATTAAAAAATTATAAAAAGATACGAAGAAGCTAAGAAAAATTATGAAAAAATATAAAAATTGGATGGAGTTACTAGAAAATATTAAAATATTAATGAAAATTATAAAAAATTGATGAAAATCGGATGGAAACGCAAGAAATTATTAAAAATTGTAAAGAATTACAAGGAAATTATGAATAATTATAATAAATTATTATAAATTATAAATAATTATAAAATAATCACTAGAAATCATAAAAAAATATTGGCGGTTGGGAAGAATATGAAAAATATAAAAAGATTGCTAAAATTATGAAAAATTGTTAAAAATTATGAAAAACTGTTAAAAACTGTTAAAAACTGTTAAAAACTGTTAAAAACTGTTAAAAACTGTTAAAAACTGCGAGTGAGGGTGGCGCGATGCGTCCCATGAAATTCACTATCCAATTCCAGAAGCGACCGCTCTCGTAAACCAGGTAGAATCTAAATTCTACCTGGAATCCGCGCATCAATTATTTAAGACTGTCAAGGAACTCTTTGATAATATCATCGTCAGTTTTAAATTTTGTATCAAAAACAACTTTCTTTTTAGGTTTCTCTTCTTTTGTTTCACTCTTGTTTTTTGAAAGAACTGTACTCCAAATTTTGTCTAAATCGTCCCAACTTTTAATCCAACTAAGACTCTTTTCCCAACTAGACTCAAGATCTTTCAGTTCCTGTACTATTTCTCCAGCGGTTAAATTCTTACAATTTTCTTTGCCAAAAACCATTTCAAAGTATTCTTCTAGATCTCCCGCGACTATTGAGCGCAGATCATTGAGTTCCTCTTCATGCTGCTGCTTTTCAGCTTCCTTTTTCTCATCTTCTTCCTTTTGATAACGGGCCTTGGCGGCAGCCAGATCAGTCATGAACTGATTCTGGAGCTCGTCCGCAGAGAGTCCAGATTTTAGTGCTTCGTATAAATCCATACCTGTATTTTTATTATCCATAATTTTTCTCCTTTTTATTTTTTACAATTTTATTATACCAAAAATTTTTAAAGTTTTCAAGTCTGCGCGGATTCTCTCAGCCTTTTTTTTAATTATAACAAAAATTTTTTAAATTTTCAAGTTAAGAATCCACGAGACGCGGCCATATAAGAAAGGATGCAGGTCCCGCAGCCCGGTGTGAATTTCGGGAATCCATGGGACGCGGCCATATGGGCCAAGGTTCCAGAAAAAAAGCCCATATGGTACTAGAAGGGGAGATCGCGGCCTCGGCCCGGGTGCCAGCGGCCCGGCCATTCGCATAATTATTCATTAATCCAGTTAATCCAGCTAAAACCGCATTAAAGCAGGATCCGGGCGCAAAATGAGGTAGATTAATCTACCTCATAAATATACATTTCAACTTTTTCTTTTTCCCATTTCTCCCATGCTTTATCTATAGCTTCTTCTTCCGTAGCGGCTTCAATTTCTTCTTCAAAAAATTTTTCAATACTAATTTTAAATTTCTTCATAATTATTCTTCCTCTTCCACAAAATAATCGTCGTCTTCATCCCAAAAGAATGCGGCATCATCACACTCTTTAACGGGGTCTCCGCCCTTATCAACTATTTTACAAGTACTATCATTTTTCCAATAAGGACAATCCCAACCATTTACAGGACAATAAAATTTCTTTTTCATTTTTAATCCTCTTTTAAAATTTCAAAGATATAACTTTTAGAATCAATTTTTGTTATGGTAGTTATAAAATCATAAATTTCTTGTAAATTAGTGGTTATAACACTGAGCTGTTTAAAATCATCTTCTTTTCTGATAGTATAACAAATCCACATTTTTATTATTCCCTTTTTATTCAGTCAAATCGCCAAAAAGTCAAAAAGTGCGCACAGGCTAGACCAAAGATCATCATCTTGAACAATAGTCGTTGCTGTATTCCTTATTATCCAATCAGTCCATGTGATTAAATCATGATTATCACCATTCTTATTAATAAAATCATTCATCTGTCTAAAAAAGTTTATTCTAAGGGTAACAAGATCAACAGTGGTATTTGTCATTTTTTTATTCCCCTTTCTTTTGATAAGTCTATTATAACAGATTAAATCTAAATGTCAAGCGGTTTTTTAAAAAATTTTTTGTTATTGTTTTAACAAGCGACCGGGCGCCACTTCCGCACATTAAAGTGCGAAAGTGTTTTCAAGGTCAATTTGTTTTGCAATTTTTTGAACATTCCGCCAACAAGCTGAATAGGGGTTACATTTCATATTTTCGTTTGCCATTTTCAGACAATTCATTAAGATTTCAACCTCAATTTTAACATCTTCAAGACCTGTGTGACTTTCTGCAAAAATAGGGTCATTTTTCAGATAACGATAAGCACATTCCGCACTTGTCTGAATATTTCCCGCATCAGATACAAAACCATGAATTGTCGCATAATTTACATAATTTATTGAATTAAGTAGACCGCTTGTACAAGCCATGTGCCAAATACAGAAAAATTCAGTGCCATAAGGGAAGAACCATTTGATCATTGAACCGCTTAAATAACGAATGTCGTTTCTTGTTGCCCTATTATCAAAACCCATGTTGTAAGCACCGACCTTAGTTACATTAAAATGATTCATGTCTGATTTAATTTCTTTGCGGATATTGCAAATTGATTTCATTATCCGTTTGCCTGCTTTTAAATCATCCCAATACATCGGAATCTTTTCAGCAAAGTAAGCGTTTTTCATAAGTTCTTTATCAAGAAAGATTTCAGCGACAACGAAAGATTTTTCTGTTAAAATCTCACCTGTTTCAGTGTCAACAATAGCATAACCCACGTCATACGGAAGCGGCTGTTCTACAGAGTTTGCGGTTTCAGTGTCGATAACTAATACATTCATGATTTTTTGAATTCCTTTCTTTTGATAAATTTATTATAACGCCCTTTTATTAGATTGTCAAGAATTTTTTTATACTAATATTGTTTCTATTTCTTTGGGTGTGATTCCATGATTCCAATTATAAGGAGTGGAATCAAGTCCGTCATGTTCACAAATAATATTGCAATAATGATTAAAGGGGCATTTACAACAATTATTCCATTCCCCATTTTCCATACAGGCCGCTTGAATATTCAACATAGCGGACTTCATTTTATCTATCCAAGACATTTTTTATTTCCTTTCTTCATTTGATGATTAGATTATAGCATGAGGTTATAAGATTGTCAACACTTTTTAAAAAAATTCTTTGTTAAGTTTCTGTCAAAGCGCCCGGCCGCCTTAAAAAATGACCAACTTTTCATTGTTTTTTAATAAAAAGTTGGTCAAAAATTCTATTTCTTTGGCGGCCGCTGTTTAATTAAATCTAATTTATAGTGATTTTCACCAACATTAAACTCAATTATCTTGCTTTTGTTGGTAATTTCTACAAAATATCCTGTATTTTTCAGGCAATCCGCAATTATTTTTATCAGATTTTCTTTTTCTTCATCGGGTTTTCTTTCTCTTTTTACTGCTTTTCTAGGTTTGTCGGCTTTTGCATCATGCCCCACTTTATTGATTTTGGCTTTTTCGGTCAGCTCTTCTACCACTTCATTTTCAAGATACCCTTCATCTTCAAGCCATAACTGAACAGCTTCATCGTGGGAAAGTTTGAGCAATTTCATACTCTTTTCAATTTCCGTATCGGGGATGCGGATAGATTTACCATTAAAATTATAGATCATAAATCACACCTCTCTTTCTTTTGGTAATTGAATTATACCATGGATGTTTTTATTTGTCAACCCCTTTTGTGAAAAAATCGCCCGGGCCGTTAGACGCCCCTAATCAATGGATTTTTAAATTATGATTAGGGGCGTTGGTTGTGAGTAAGGGGCAAAGCCCCTATCTCACGCAATGGAGTAGTACGGAGTCTTTTTCACATAGTTCTTTTTAAGAGTGCCACTCTTGAAAAGATCTGTAAGCATGTGAGTAATGCGCTGATTAGTCAGCCCCGCAAGGGACGGCATTTCAGTCTGAAGTTCCTTAATGGTTTTAGGCGCATCCGCATCCTTAAGATAGTCCACGATTTCAGTCTTGAAGGTTTCATTCTCAAGCTGATTTTTAGTCGGCTTGCGAACAGCAGAGGACTTGCGGTTCAGCAGTTCAATTTCGTGGTTGATGAATTCCACCATTTCAGCATTGTCAGCAACAACAGTAAGGATCTCATTGTACATTTCTCTTTTAGTCATAATACATACCCTCTTTCTTTTGATGTTTGTTTTTCTTTCTTACATCTTTATTATACTGCAAGGCTTTTGGTTTGTCAAGAGGAAAATTTCTTTTTTTGAAATTTTTCAGTTCGCTTGTGTTGCCGTTGCTCGAGTCGGTTTCCGCTTACCCCTATCCTCTTGACTCTTTTATTATATCACAAGGCTTTTGGTTTGTCAAGAACTTTTTTTACTTTTTTAAAAGTTTTTTTGTGGTTGACTTCTTTGACTTCCCTTACCTTGTAAATATATTATAATAAATTTTTTTAAAAATGTCAATGGGGGAATAATGCACTAATTTCGGGATTTATAGGGTGAAATCTTTGTGCGGTTTGTCTATTGACAAAAAGTGCGGGATGTGGTATAATGGGCTGCTGCGGCGCGATCCGGTCGGTCGCGCGCCGCTGATTTTTGTATAATTACACAAAAAATTGGGGTTGCACCCTTTATAACAGAATGCAACCCCAAAACAAAAAAGGAGGAATGAAAAAAAGAAAATCAAATGCGCTTGGCGGGAATCGAACCCGCATTTTCACGATTAAAAGTCGTGTGCCATACCTTTAGGCGACAAGCGCTTGTTGCGGTTTTAAGGGATGACCGCAAACCCTGTGACTCATTCGTCAGCTTCTTCTGCGCCAATGGCGAAGTAAGGAACTTTCTTCACGTACTCACGCATGATCTTTCCGTCCTTGCGGAGATCAGTCAACATGTGAGTGATACGCTGATTGGTGAGTCCTGCGATTGCCGCACATTCAGTCTGAAGCTCTTTAATCGTCATAGCACGATCGGCATGTTCAAGAGTGGCAAGGATAGCGGCTTTGAACTGTTCGTTCTCAACCTGCGTCTTGGTCGGCTTGCGCTCACCGCTCGACTTACGGTTAAGAAGCTCGATTTCATGATCAATGAAAGCTACCATTTCAGCGTTGTCAGCTACGATGTTACGGATTTCAGCAAACATTTCTCTCTTGGTCATAATGGACACATCCTTTCTTTTGTGTGGCTTTCGCCTTTCTTTATCTTATGTATTTATTATACTATATTTTTTTAAGATTGTCAAGAGTTTTTTTTATTTTTTTTATTTCGCGGGCTTGGGTGGGCGTCCCCACCCTCACCGCTTGGACATTCCTCAGAATCATTTATGTCATTGCGCCCCATGCCCCAAAGGGCGCTTGTTTCCTATACCTCATCAGATGTCTTGCACTTCCTTTCTTTATCTTATGTATTTATTATAACATAAGATTTTTTATTTGTCAATAAGTTTTTTTATTTTTTTGAAGTGCTTTCTGTCTTTCAAATGATCAAATGGCGCTAGGCTCATTCAACCACCCTATTCGATTTTGTTGCCATTCCCTTACCTTGTAACTGTATTATAACAAATGGCTTTTCAAATGTCAAGAGTTTTTTTAAAAATTTCTTTGTTAAGTTTTTAACGAGCGCCCGGGCGCGTCCAAAGGGGATTTGTCAATCCCCTTTTTCAGCTTTTTTCGGGCGATGCTTAATTAATTTTACACTGTATTCATTGTCTCCAAATTCAAAAGAAAATTCCGTTTCAGTTTTTACATTTTTAATACAAGTTTCTGCGTTGATTGTGGCGATCAAAAGATCAAGTAAATACTTTTTATCAGTATCCACTTTCCGCTCTTTCTTTGCGGGTTTGCGGGGTTTATCAGACTGTTCATAATGTTTGAGCGCACCCGCTTTGATTTCCATCTCCGCCATTTCTTCAGCTTCTTCTCTTGTAACAGGCTCTCCGTCCTGTTCGCACTCTTTCATAATGCGGATGATCAGCTGTTCTTTTGTCATAGATCAATCCCCCTTTGAATATTCTTCAAAACCGTGATATTTTGCATTATCGTATTCTACGATAAAATAATGATCACTTTCTCCGACGATTTTGCCCCAACCATATTTTTTAGACCATACCTCTAAACCAATCATTTTCATTTCCCCTTTCTTGATTATAGTATAGCATCAACTATTGATTTTATCAAGACTTTTTTTTCTTTTTTTTATGTTTTATTTCTCTAAATTCATTGGCTTCATACCAATCAAAATCAACAAGCCCATAATCAAATTCTACCCAACGGTCACCTTCTGAAAAATACTGTTTTGCCTGTTCAAGAGTAGGATAAATTGCTTTTACATCAGTATCATGTCCAAACCCATCTGCCCATCTTAAGACTGCAATCATTTTCATTTCTCCTTTCTTTTGATAAGTTTATTATAATAGATTCCAAAAAAGTTGTCAAGCGGTTTCTGCAAATTATTTTTTTAACAAGCCGCCCGGGCGCAAGGCACCTTCAACTGAATTGAGGGTGCCAAAAATCATCATTATTATAATTATTTTCCTATCCCTACAACAAGATCATCGGTTTCACAATCTACAATTAGAGCGGCGTCAAAATTATACTCATTCATGAGACCAACCGCTTTGTCAATATACTCTTGTAAAACATGATAGTCATCATTCATGCCGTGGTAAGTCATACCATCGTTAAAACAAATGTCAGCTTTCAGAGTACCAAGGTAGTTAATAGTCATTTGATGTACCTCTCTTTCTTTTGATAAGTCTATTATAACAGATTGAATTCAAATGTCAAGTGTTTTTTTGAAAAAAGTTGTTTGAGCAAGTTGGCGCCCGGGCGCCCATGGGGCAAGCCACCAAAGGTAGCCGCCCCAAAAGGATTGCCGCTCATGCGGCGATGGAATAGTAGGGAGTTTTCTTAACGTACTTTTTAATAAGAGTCCCGTTCTTGAAAAGATCTGTCAGCATATGAGTAATGCGCTGATTAGTGAGTCCATCGAGTTCAGTAACCTCTGTCTGAAGTTCCTTGATGGTTTTAGGAGCGTCGACTTCGGTGAGGTAGCCAACGATCACCGCTTTAAAGGCATCGTTCTCCATCTGCGTTTTTGTCGGCTTCTTGGGGGAAGTGGATTTGCGGTTGAGAAGTTCGATTTCATGGTCGATGAAAGCAACCATCTCTGCGTTGTCGATAACTACGTTGCGGATCTCTGCGAACATTTCTCTCTTTGTCATAATGATATTCCACCTTTCTTTGTTGGGAGCTTTGCTCCATCTCTTTGATGATTTTATTATAGCACCTTATTCAGTTAGTGTCAAGAGGTTTTTAAAAAAATTTTTTAAAAATCGAGGTTTTCCTGCTACGCTTTACGCGCTCTAGTTATTCTCTCTCGAAGACTCCACCTTTGGGCGCCTCCCCTTGACAATTATGATTATAGCAAAAGCCGATTAGAATGTCAACAGTTTTTTAAAATTTTTTTGAAGAAAGTTGTTTGAACAAGTGTGGGCCGCCCGGGCGTCAAAGCTACCTCAATTGAGATAGCTTGCAACCGCTTCATTAAAGTTTACAACGGGAATATCTACGCCCATAAATCTATCATTTTTCTGAAAAGTGTGAGGAAATTCTTTAATAAATTTTGCTCTGCAATAACTTTCTGCGCCTTCTGCGGGTAAGTCCCCGCAATCAAAAACACTTTCAATAACTGCGTATCCAATGCTAAAATTTTTTCTATAGCTTTTGATTTCTTCTTTTAAACGCTGAGAAACTTTTCTTGTGGTTGTTCCAACTTTTGTAAATAAGAAGTCTCCTGCTTCATCATAGAATTTAAACAAATAGACTTTTTCTCCCGCTTCTTCTCCATTATCGACAAGAGAAATGATGGTATCTGAAAATGTTTTGACTGTTTTAACAATCATGTTTTCAGCATCTAAAATATATTTTCGGGCAAGGCTTTTTACTTTTGAATAAATTGTCTCTAAAGCTTCCCACCAATGTTTTTTCCATCTGATATTAGTATTCTCAAAACGATAAAGCGCACCCTCAAAATCATTGTCGTTAATATAATCTTGTCTGCTCATAATTAAATTTCCTTTGTGCTATTGTCTTTTGATGATTTAATTATAATACATGGGGAAAGAATTGTCAAGGGGTTTTTAAAAAATTTTTCGGCGCCGGGCAGGAGTTAGTCTGAACTAACTCCGCCTGCACCTCGCAATTCTCTGTTGATACTTCTGATAATCTGCTTTGTGTCAACTATCCCAATAGCGTCAATAGTAGAAGCTACAAGGTCTTCAAACAGCTGATGATGAAGAGCAACCATACGTTCATGTTCGCGTTCTGCGCGCATTTTCTGCACCAATTCAAGGCAGGCATCAGTTTCTTCTTTTGTTAAGGTATAGCCTTTAATAATTTCCATAGTTTTTTCCCCTTTCATGATTAGAGTATAGCACATCGGGTTTCATTTGTCAAGGGGTTTTCTAGTTGTTTTTTGTGAAGAGTTTTGATTTTACTTACATCGGGTTATGCGCCCGAGAGAGGTTGTTTTCTTTCTCCCCTTGACAATTATTATTATAGCAAAAGGGTATTAGAATGTCAACAGTTTTTTTAAAAAAGTTGTTTAAACGAGTGGTGAAGCCCGGGCACGTCCCAAAACGCCCTCAATCTACGGATTTATTTCAATCACGATTCGGCACGTTTTGGGACGGTGGTGAGGGTTAAGCCCCCTCAGCCACACGGAAATAGGTTACCCGCTTCTCAGTGATACGTTCAAGAGTCTGAGCATCAACAAGCTGTTTCAGCAGAGCCGAAGCTTTCTGACCACTGAGATTGAAGTACGCCGCAACCTCAGAGGCACGCTTTGCGCCGTTCTCACTCACATAGGCGAAAATATCTTCCTTAAGGGACTCGTTCTCTACCTGCACCTTAGTGGGCTTCCGCTCACCACTTGCACGTTTCATCAGCTGACCCCTAAGGGCTTCAAGCTTCTCACGAACCTCATCATTGTCAACAGTAGCAAGGACATAATCAAGAGCGTTTACATAAGTCATTTTCGTCATGGTTCATACCACCTTTCTTTTGTGAGCCGTAAGGCTTTCTTTGTTCTTTGTGATTTTATTATAATACCTATTCAGTTGTTTGTCAAGAGTTTTTTTAAAATTTTTTTAACTCTTGAAGCCCCCTCTGCGGGATTCGAACCCGCATTCAACTCATCTGCAATGTAGCTGTTCTAACCAATTAAACTAAGAGGGGAGATTTTGTAAGGGTTTTTGTTTCCCTCACCTTGTAACTGTATTATAACAAAGGGATTTTGATTTGTAAACTGGTAAAATGCACAAAAATGAAATTAATTTTTGAAGTGTAGTTGTGCAGTTTTGCGGGCGCCCGGGGCGATTTGAGGGCCGAAGCCCTCTTAATTCAAACCTTAAATCTAATTTCTTCATAAATTTCACAAGCCCATTTTGCAAGATAATAGGCGTGAACAGGAAAGTTTAATTTACTAGCACATTCAAAAATCCAAGGAACGATTTGATCATTCTTATCAAACCAATCGCACAGCTTAAAATCTGAAAAATAAAAAATACTATCGGGGTGTTTAGTGCTTGCTCCCCAAAGTTCCAAAATGGTTTCATGATCACTGATTCTTGAATACAGTTTATACATTTTAATTTTTCCTTTCTTAAATTAAACTTAAAATCTTTGCAACAGTAGGAATAAATAATGCCATAACCAACCAAAGAAGTAGATAATTATTGGTTTTAAAACCGCCTTCTCCATCAATATCACTTTGATGAATACAAGCAAGGAATAATACAAAACACCAAATGAAAATATAAGCAACCATTAAGAATTTCATTTTTAAATACCTCTCTTTCATGATTAGATTATAGCAAATCAAGGAACCAATGTCAATCCCATTTTTAAATTTTTTTGCGGCGACCATGAATTTTTATATTATGCAGAACCATGACATCTAAACCTGTAGATTCTGCATCTTTGGCGTCGCTTTCCGCGACAAAACCATTAGTTTCAACAGTCCACATTGCGTAAGAATCTTCATCGGTATTTTTTACCATAACAATAAATTCATAATCTTCCGCCCAAGAAGGATAATCAAATTTCATTTTTAAAATCTCCTTTTCTTTTGATAATTGAATTATAACAAATTGAGGAACGATTGTCAATACCCTTTTTAAAATTTTGTGCGGTTGGCGCCCGGCTGGAGTTAGGTCGCCCCAACTCCAGATGCATTTATATAACTAGGTGCATGTTCTAATTCTTTTTTAAATTTCTGCCTTTCCGCAATCTTGCGCACTCTTGCTTTTGCGTATTCCTTTTCTTTCTCTGTGCGCTCATCGACTTCAGTCAGAAAAGTTTCGACAATCCGCGCACCATCTGCGGTTGCTTCTGTATAAGAAGTAGTTACGAAAGTTTCATTTCCACGGCGAACCTTATAATTTACACGTCTCATTTTTTATTCCCCTTTCAGTGTTTACGTTTTTCTTTTGATAATGTTATTATAGCACACTCTAAAAATAATGCAAGTAATTTTTAAAGAAAAGGCGGAAAAATTTTATGCAAAAATTATAGGAAAAACAGCGCGGTTTTTGTGCAAGATGACTAAGTGCCCGGGCGCGACCTCAAGAGATTAAAATCTCTTAAGGGTCGCAAGAATTTCTGTTACATCAAAGGCTTTGCCTGTCCAATTAATTCTATTTTTTTCTTCATCGTCAAAAAGGATATCATTTTCAGTTTTTGCAAAAATTTCTTTGGGAGTTCCGTATTTTACAATGTGGACTTCATCAAATGCAACGCTTGCAAGATGTTTTCTCAGCCATTCCTGTTTTGCTTTTGTTACTTTTTCGTCATAATCTGTGGTGCTGTTTTTCGCTAACCAACTAATTACACCGATTTTATAACCCTGTTTCTGCAGTCTGTTCAGAATCTTTGCAAGTGCGCTTAATCTAATCAGCGGTTTTGCGATTTCATAAGGCAGAGCATCCGCATTAATAAGATGTTCTAACCAATTTTCTACTCCATACAGATCGGCAATTGTTCCGTCCATGTCGAAGAAAATTGTTGCTGTCATTTTTTATTCCCCCTTTCTTTTTGTATCTTCATTATACTGCCATTCGTTCAATCTGTCAAGCGTTTTTAAAGAAATTTTTTTATATTTGATAGTCCGATTATCTAAACACCAATCGCAACTACCATGATTCCGACAAGTGCAATCAATAGCTTTGCTTCCTCTATAGGGCTTTCTATGTTCTTTTCCGCTGTTTATTGCTTTATTAAGTGCCATTTTTATTTCCCCCTTTTGTTTTTCTAATGATATTATAATATATTTTAAAAATTTTGTCAAGGGTTTATTTTAAAAATCCATATGGGGCGCCCGGGTAAATCGCCAA